>Ga0209798_10000209_pt1 | contig 33530 bp, 33 predicted proteins | sample DOMMetBare3Fresh_FD_187475 | JGI IMG/M metagenome (GOLD analysis project Ga0209798, IMG submission 187475) | Wetland sediment microbial communities from St. Louis River estuary, USA, under dissolved organic matter induced mercury methylation -... | ecosystem: Environmental > Aquatic >... | reverse complement strand
GCACCTCGAGGAGGCGGAGTGGATGCGCGACGCGCTCGTCACCGCCGGCGAGCTGTGGCAGCTACTGGCTACGACCGAGGACGACCGCGAGCGCCGGCGCATCGCACGCGCGGCCATCGGGCTCGTTCACGTCGCCGACGTGCTCGCCGTCACGACCCGGGCCTGAGCTCCGCCAGCGCACGCTCGACGAGCGCCGCCAGCACCTCACGCTTCCACGCGCTCTGCGGATTTCCCGGCAGGCCCTCGAGCGGGTCGACCGGATCGAGCGCGCGGGGCACGTTCGCGACCCCGGCGGCAGCGAGGCGGACAGCGTCGCCACGCCGGGACGCGGCGACGGAGACGAGCGGGAACGAGAACGCCTGGCGCTCACCGGCGCGCAGGTAGGCGGAGGCGTCGGGCGGGGCCGGCAGCCGCACGGCCACGACGAGCTCGCCCTGGGCGAGCGCGACGAGCGAGCGGTCGTCCTCGGTGGGTTGCCGGTAGAGGTCGAGGAGCGGAAGCTCTCGCTTACCCGTGCGCGAGCAAAGGATCACGGTGGCCTCGCACGCGGCGAGGGCCGGCGCGAGATCCGACGGGTGGGCCGAGATGCAGTCTCCGGGCACCAGGTTGTGCTTGCGGTGCTCGCCGATCTGCGCGTAGCACGTGTCTCCGCCCCCGAGCCAGCACGTCCACTCGACACCCCGGTAGTACCAGCAGCGCGTGTGCTGACAGAGGTTCCCGCCGACGGTGCCCTGGTTGCGCAGCAGAGGCGACGCGGCCACACCGGCTGCGGTCACGACGGTCGCGTACGGCCGGACCAGGTCGGACGCAACGAGCTCCGAGAGTGTCGCCGTCGCTCCGATCTCGACTCCGTCTCCCTCGCTCCGGATCCCGTCGAGCCCGGCTGCCTGCAGGTCGACGTAGAGCGAGGGGGCGCGGATGCCACGATCGACCTGCCCGGCGAGGTCGGTGCCGCCGGCGAGGACGGCGGCATCCGGGTCGGCGAGCAGCTCGAGCGCCTCGTCGACCGAGGTGGGCCTCGCGTACGCGGTCACCGCAACGCCTCCAGCACGCGGTCACGGGTGAGCGGCAGCGCCCTGCACCGTCGTCCGGTGGCATGGGCGAAGGCGTTCGCGATCGCCGCTGCGGTGGGAACGATCGGCGGCTCTCCCAGCCCCTTGGCACCGACGTTCGGCAGGTTGGCGTCGGGGATGTGGGGGAAGTCGATCACGATCTCGGGCACGTCGGCGATGGTGGGCACCTTGTAGTCGTCGAGGTGCGCGTTGACCGGCACGCCTGTCGTCCGGTCGACGACGAGCTCCTCGGTGAGCGCGAAGGCCATGCCCTGCAGGACGCCTCCCTCCACCTGGCTCGAGGCGGTCAGCGGGTTCACGATCCGACCCACGTCGTGCACGGCCACGATCCGCTCCACCCGCACCTCCCCGACCGCCGGGTCGACGGAGACCTGTGCGATCTGGCAGCCGAACGTGTGCACCCGGAACCCGTCGGGATTGGGGCCGCGGGCGCCCGAGCCGTCGATCGTGGCATCGCCGAGCTTCCCCGTCACCTCGATCACGTCGACGTCGAGCCCGCCGTCGCGCGACCGGATCCTGCCGTCACGAACCTCGAGATCGGCGACGGCGATCTCGAAGACGTCGCCGGCGAGCTGGAGCAGCTGCTTGCGCACCTTGGCGGCCGCCGAGCGGACGGCCGGCAGCACGGACGGCGTCGTCTGCGAGCCTCCGGCCACGGGCCCGTACACGTTCGGCGCCGTGTCGCCGCCCGAGACCCGCACGTGGCCCAGCGGCAGGCCCAGCTCCTCCGCCGCGACGATGCGGGCGGCGGTGAGCGTCCCCGTGCCGATGTCCTGGATGCCGGTCACGAGCCGGGCGTGGCCTTCGCCGTCGAGCCGGATCGTCGCGTGCGAGGGGGGCCCGCCGCCGCCCCACCAGATCTGGGTGGCGCAGCCCATGCCGCGCAGCAGACCGTCCGCCTGAGGCGCCAGCAGCGCTTCCCGGCCGGCCCAGCCGGCAAGCTCGGCCGCCCGGTCGTAGCACGCAAGCAGCTGCTTGCTCGAGTACGGCAGGCCGCTGCCCTGGTCGACCTCGACGTGGTTGCGGCGGCGCAGCTCGAGCGGGTCGATGCCGCAGGCGGCGGCGAGCTCGTCGATCGCCTGCTCGAACACCGCTGTTCCCTCCATCACGCCGGGAGCACGGAACGCGTTCTGCGCTCGCAGGTTGGTCTTCACCGGGAAGGTCATCGTGCGCACGTCGTCGCACCGGTACAGGGTGCGGGCAGGCACGAGCACCGGGAAGACCCAGCCGCCCTGCCCCATCGCGACGACGGCGTCGGCGTCGATCGCCACGATCGTGCCGTCGCGGCGGGCGCCGAGACGCACCGACTGGCGGGTGGCCGAGCGGCGGCCGCCGTCGAGCTGCTCGGCGTGGCGGTCGTTGACGAGCCGCACCGGCCGGCCGGTGAGTCGCGCCAGCTCGGCCGCGGCAAGCGCCTCGAAGCCGGCGCCCTGCTTTCCCCCGAAGCCGCCGCCGACGAACTCCGTGATCACGCGCACCTGATCCTTGGGCAGGCCGAAGCTGAGGGCGAGCTCGTCGCGGGCCGCGAACATGCCCTGGGTCGAGACCCAGACCGTGAGCTCGTCGCCGTCCCACGATGCGACGGCGGCGTGCGGCTCGAGCGGCGTCTGCAGGTGGCCGGGGGTCTCGAGCTCGAGCTCGACGCGCACGTCGGCGGCGGCGAGAGCCGCCTCGGCGTCACCGCGCGCCTCCTCGGACGGATCGACGGTGAAACGCTGCTCTCGCAGCGCCTCGTCGGCGTCGACCACGTGCGGGAGCGTCTCCAGGTCAGGAGCGAGTGCCCCCAGCGCGGCCAGCGCCTGTTCCAGTGTCTCGGCGGCGACGACCGCGATCGGCTGGCCCGCGTACTGCGGCTCCACGGCGAGAGCAGGCGTCCGGCTCGTGAACGAGAGCTCCGACTCCGGCCCGAGCACGGCACGGACGCCGGGCGCCCTGCGTGCGGCTCCGAGCTCGAGCCCCCGGACGCGCCCGTGAGCGACGGGGGAGCGGAGGACCGCTGCGTGCAGCATGCCGGCGAGCCGCACGTCGACGGTGTAGCGGACGCGGCCCGCGGCGCGCGCGGCGCCGTCGTGACGGGTCGTCGGACGGCCGACAAGTGCGAGGTCCTCCCCCGCCTGCCAGGTCTCGAGATCGTCCTCCTCGTCGACCAGCACCCAGACCTCCTGGTAGCGCCCTTCCATCTCGGTCTCGGTCTTGACGAGGCGTGCCATCAGGCTCCACCGCCCGCGGCGCGTTGGATCGCCCGTTCGATCTTCGGGTAGGCGCCGCAGCGGCACAGGTTTCCCGTCATTGCCTCGCGCACCTGTTCCGTCGTCGGCCGCGGGATGCGGGCAAGCAACGCAGTGGCGCTGACGATCTGGCCCGGCGTGCAGAAGCCGCACTGGAGCGCGTCCTCGGCCACGAACGACTCCAGGAGAGTGGCGCTACCGGCCTGGGAGAGCCCTTCGATCGTCACGATCGCGTGGCCCTCCGCGGCAGCGGCGAGCAGCAAGCACGAGTTGACGGGGCGCCCGTCGAGCAGCACGGCGCAGGCGCCGCACGCGCCTTCGCCGCAGGCGAGCTTCGTGCCCAGCAGCTCGACGTCGTCTCGGAGCACGTCGACGAGGCGCCGGGCAGGCGAGACGTCGAGGTCGTGTGGCTCCCCGTTGATGTCGAGCGTCAGCTTCACGGCTGGGTCAATCATCTAGCATCGCCGGCATGACGCGCGCCCCACTTTCGTTCGCGCTCCTCGTGACGATCGTGGCACTGGCCGCCGGCTGCGGCGGCGACGGAGGGGGCAAGGCCGAGAGCACAGCCGCCACCGGGACGACAGGCGGTGTCGATGCGAGTGGGTGCGCAGCGGTCGGCGTGCCCGCCCCGCGGGACGACGGTGGCGCTACTGCACCCGAGCAGACGCTCGATCCCGCGCAGCAGGCGACGCTCGAGTTCGTCACGAACTGCGGCTCGTTCACGGTGACGCTCGACGTCGCAGGAGCCCCGCGGACGACCGCCTCGCTCGTCTCGCTGGCCCGGAGCGACTTCTACGACGACACGATCTTCCATCGCATCGTTCCGGGCTTCGTGATCCAGGGAGGTGATCCGACCCAGACGGGCGGGGGTGGCCCCGGCTACCAGACGGTCGACGTACCGTCGCAGGATGCCGCGTACACGAAGGGCGTGGTCGCGATGGCGAAGGGAGCGACCGAGCCGCCGGGAACCTCCGGCAGCCAGTTCTTCGTCGTCACCGGCGCCGACATCGGGCTCCCTCCGGACTATGCGATCGTCGGCACGGTGACCTCGGGGCTCGAGGTCGTGGAGCGGATCGGCCGGCTCGGTGACGCGCAGGAGCAGCCGACGAAACCGGTCGTCGTCTCCGACGTCGTCGTCACCGTCGGGTCGTGACGGGCGTCTGCGCGGTCGTCCTCGCCGCGGGCGAGGCGTCACGCTTCGGCTCCCCCAAGCAGCGCCTGCTCCTGCCGGCCGTGCTGCAGCGCCTCGCCGCCGCCCCGCTGGACGAGATCGTCGTCGTCGAGGGAGCGCACCCCCTCGACGGCGCTTGTGAAACTGTGTCACTTGCGGTGCCGGTACGCGTCGTGCGCTGCGCGGACTGGGAGCAGGGGCCGGGGGCTTCCCTTCGCTGCGGGCTCGCCGCGCTCGGCCCGGACTGCGAGGCGGCGGTCGTCGTGCTCGCCGACGGTCCGCGCCTCTCGCCCGACGCGGTCGCGCGCGTGGTCGAGAGCTGGCTCGAGGAGGGGGGCGCAGTGGTGGCAGCCTCGTACGGCGGTGTTCGCGGCCACCCGCTGCTCGCCGCCCGCCCGGCGTGGGACGCAGTCCCCGACGAGGGCCTGCGCGCGCTCGAGCCGCGACTCGTCGCCTGCGACGACCTGGGCAGCCCCGGCGACGTCGACACGCCGGCGGATCTGCCCGAGCGCTTCCGCTAGGGGGCGGGGGAGCGAAGCTGCGTGAGCTTCTCGAGCAAGCCGGGAGGCATGCGCTCCTCGGCCGTCGTGCGGACGTAGACGCGCAGCGTCTCCTCGAAGCGGTAGCGGCGCCTGCAGTACTCGCAGCCGTCGAGGTGCAATTCGGCCTCCACGCGCTCCGGCTCGGTGAGCTCGCGGTCGAGATACCCCTGCAGCAGCTCCTCGCACTTGTCGCACGGGCCGTGGCTCACGAGAGCGCCTCCTCCGCGAGCTGCTGCTTCAGCAGGCGCCGGCCCCGGTGCAGGCGGGACATCACCGTTCCGATCGGGATGTCGAGGATCTGGGCCGCGTCCGCATAGCTGAACTCGCCGATGTCAACGAGCACCACCACGTCCCGGAAGTCGTGCGGCAGCGACGACAGCGCCGTCACGATCGAGTCCTGCGAGAGGCGCTCCACGACCTTGTCCTGGTCGAGCGCCAGCTCGCCCTGGCTTTCCGCCATCCTGTTCGCGAGGTAGTAGTCACCCTCCTCCAGCGGCTGCACGTCGGGGGTGCGCTGAATCTTGCGGCCACGATCGAGGTTGAGGTTCGTGAGGATGCGGAGCAGCCAGGCACGGAGGTTCGTTCCCGGGGTGTAGGAGCTCCAGCTCCTGAACGCTCGAGCGTAGGTTTCCTGGACAAGATCCTCTGCCTCTTCTCGGGAGCCGACGAGCCGGCGTGCGACCCGGTAGACCTGATCGGCGAGTGCGAGAGCCTCTTCCTCGAAGCGCACCCTGTCGCGCGCGGAGGACGCGATCCGGCGGGCCTCGATGTCCGGCTCGGGCTCGCCCATCCGGCTACCGTACCACTGTCGTACGAGAGGGTGAAACGCAGCGGGCGGCTGCGTTATTCCCCCTGCGAGACCGGCTCAGACGAGCTGGGCCTCGTGGAAGCCTGCCTTGCCCATCGTCGCGACGAGCTCGTCGCGCGACGTCTTCGCGTCGTCGAACTGCAGCATCACCTGCCCCATCAGGTTCGCGTTCGCGACGTCGAGCCCGTCGTGGCCGCGCAGCGCGGCCGCCAGGCGGTTGACACACCGCTCGCAGCGGATGCCCGTGACCTGGATCGTCTCGTTCTGGGTTGCCATGACAGGCCGCTCATCGTACCCGCGCCGGGGCACGGAGCTGCACCTCGTCGTCGGCGAGCTCGATCAGCATCGGGTCGTGGGTGGCGCAGACGAAGGTCGTCCCGTACTCGCTCGCGAGATCGGCGAAGAGGCCGCCCAGAGCCAGCGTGCTCGCGACGTCGATGCGTGCAGTCGGCTCGTCCGCCAGGATCACCGCCGGCCGCGCGGCGAGCGCACGCGCGACGGCGACACGCTCGCGCTGTCCCGCGGAGAGGCGCTCCACCGGACGGTCGGCGTGCTCGGCGAGGCCCACCGCGGCCAGCGCCTCGCCGGCCCGGTCGTGGGCCTCCACACCCTCGACGCCGCGCACCGCGAGGCCGAGCTCGACGTTCTCGCGGGCGCTGAGGAAGCCGGAGAGCCCCGGTGATTGGCCTACGAACGCGACGTGGTCGCGACGGAACGCGGCGCGCTCGTCTCGATCGAGCGCCGAGACCACGACGCCGCCGATCACGACGTCACCCTCGTCGGGGACGTCGAGGCCGGCCAGGAGAGAGAGCAGCGTCGATTTCCCCGAGCCGGACGGTCCGGTCACGGCGGTGAGGCGTCCCGGCTCGAACGTTGCGGTGAGCCCCTCCAGCGCCGCCTGGCGACCGTAGCGCCGGGTCAAGCCGCGAGCCTCGACGTGCGCTCCCGTTGCTCCCCCGACCACAGGCGCCGCGAGCTCTGCGAGCCGCGTCGACCCCGCCACGGGCCTGAGCTCGACCGCGCCGTCGCGCAACGCCACCCGCGCGCGGTCGCCGATTCCAGCGGCACGCAACGTCTCCTCCGGGATCCGCAGCCAGCCGCCGCGCCCGACGACGACGGCCTGTCCGGCGTGGCCCTCCTCTTCGCTGACCCGGCCGTCGCGGATGTGAACGACGCGGTCGGCGATCTCGGCCGAGTTCGGGTCGTGGCTGACGACGAGGGCGGTCGCGCCCTGCTCACGCGTCAGCTCGGCGAGCAGCCGGCAGACGTCCTCTGCCGTCGCGCGGTCGAGCTCGCCGGTGGGCTCGTCGGCGATCAGTAGCCGCGGCCTGTGAGCGAGCGCGGCACAGAGTGCGATCCGCTGCTGCTCCCCGCCGGAGAGCTCGGCCGGAAGGGCGCTCGCTCGCTCCAGCAGGCCGACGCGCTCGAGCAGCTCGTGCGCACGAACGCGCCGTGGCACCGGGCCGACGCCCGCGAGGCCGAGCGGCACGGCAACGAGCTCCTCCGCCGTCAGCTCCCCTGCGAGAGCCCGCCAGTAGTGCTGGTCCGCGTAGCCGAGCGTCTCCGACCGGTAGCGCCCGAGCCGCCGGGCGGGCAGGGAGCCGAGCTCCAGGCCCCCCACCGTGAGCGATCCCGAGCTCGGCCGCTCCAGGCCCGCGAGCACCCGCATCAGCGTGGTCTTGCCGGAGCCGCTCGGCCCGAGCACGATGCAGATCTCGCCCTGCTCGACGGCCAGCGTGAGTCCCTGCAACGCGGCCACGCCACCCTGCGGGGACGGGTAGACGCAAAACAGCTCGTGCGCGTCCACGATGCGGGTCATCCCATCTCCTCTCCGCGCAGCGGGCCGCGCCCCCCGCGGAATGCACCATGGGTGGCGAACCCGACGAGGAGGACGGCGAGCACGAGGTAGGCGACCGCGCCGCTCGCAACGACGCCCGCCGCGAAGGTGGTTGCGAGGGGCGGCTCAGGCGCGGTGGTGCGGGCCGTGACGGAGACGACCCTCGTCACGAGCAGTGCGAGCAGCGCCCCGGCGAGCGCGCCGCCGGCGAGGCCGGCCAGCGCGACCACCAGCGCCCTGACCCGCACGACCCGCCGCAGGAGTGCGGGACCGGCGCCCTGCGACTCCAGGTCGTACAGCTCGCCGCGGTCGTCCCTCAGGTCGGAGCGTACGGTGAGTGCGAGCCCGACAGCGGCGAGCAGTAGCGCGACCAGGGCGGCGGCACCCAGCGCGAAGAGTGTCCCGTGCCCGAGCGGGTCGTTGCGCGCACCGGCCTCGAGCTCCCGGCGGGAGATCGACTCGAGCGCACGAAACGGCGGCCGGGCGAGAGCCGCGGCGACCGCCTCGTCGTGCCCGGAGGGCACCTCCAGCCAGACTTCGCTCGTGCGTGCGGCTCCCGGCGCTTCGACGTTGATCGCCACCTCCAGCGCGCCGGCGTCGCCGACGACCGACTCACCGGTCGAGCCCGGGAAGCGCTCGACCACCTCTGCGACCCGCACGGGCACGCTCGCGCCGGCGATCCGGAGCGTCAGGATGCCGCCGACGCCCCCGGCCAGCTCCGCGAGACGGGGGGTGGCGAGAACTGCGGGCGGCTCGTCGTCGGTGGTCTGGGGTGCGCGCAGCCGGGCGGTGCGCGCCGGCGTGATGCGGAAGCTGAGCTGGACGCCGTCGCGCGCGGCACGGGAGCGGACACCTCCCTCGCCGACCCAGCCGGCGAGCGGAAGCCCGCTCAGGCGCAAGACCCCGATCAGCGCCTGGCCGGCGTCCGCTCCACGTTCCTGCAGGCGTGGCGGTACGAGCTCGAGTGCGACGAGCGTGCCGTGACGTAGCTCGGGCGGAACGGTCGCGTGCAGCTCTCGGGTGGCATACGCGTCGAGCCGGCCCAGGTCGACGCGGCGGTACCGTCCCCGGGGGGAGACGACCGTGGCGACCAACGTGAGCGGGCCGGGGCCCGCCTCGAGCGCGAGGTCGTTCGAGGACAACCGGATCCCGGAGGGCGTGAGCGGGTGTGGAGGCGCGATGTCGGCCGCGAGCGTCGCCCGCGACACGTCGGCCCAGGAGCTCCGCCAGCCGCGCAGCCGGCCGACGACGGATGCGGGCAGGCCCAGCACGGTGACGCCCGAGACGCCCTCGGCCTGCCCGGCGCCGCCGCGCACGCGGAGGACAGGGACGGCTGCGGCGCCACCACCGAGCTTCCCGAAGCGCGCGAGCGGCGCCGCGTCGAGCACCGGTACGAGCCGCCGCAGGTCCTCGCGCACGACGACGTCGAGCGGGACCCGGAAGGCGGCCTGGTCGGCCTCTCCCCGGGCGAGCGTGGCGCGATACCCCTCGGCGAGCAGCGCGAGGGCGAACGCGAGCACGAGGAACGCGACCGTGACGGCGGCGGCGCCCGGCCCGCGGCCGAGCGACACAGCCGCGAGACGAAGGTCGACACGCCTCGAGGCAGCTCGGCCGGCGAGCCGGACGAGAGGGCCGAAGAGGCGTGCGGCCACGACGGCCGCCGCGAACGCGATCAGGCCCGGCAGCAGGAGCAGCACCAGCCCCGCCCCTTGGTCGCTTGCCAGCCGCTCCTCGTCGGCGGCGCCGCCGACCAGAGCGGCCGCGACGACCGCCACTGCGCCTACCGCCGCCGCATCGAGCAGGCCGAGCCGGCGCCCGGAGCGCGGGTGCACCGAGACCGCGACGAGGATCACGAGCGCGGCCGCCAGGGCAACGCCGGCTGCGAGCGCGAGCGCCGGCGGCGCGAGCAGGCTCTCACGCAGCACCTCGCCCACGGGAGCGCCCGCGCTGCTCGCCGCCGCCACGCAGGCGGCCAGGCCGGCAAGCCACCCGATCACCGTGCCCGCGAGGGAGACGAAGGCGCTCTCGGCGCCGGCCAGCAGCCCGAGCTGCCACCGCCGCGCCCCGGACCACGTGAGGCGTCGCCGCGCCGCTTCGAGGTCGCGGCGCATGCCACGGGCGGCCAGCACCGCGAAGGCGAAGAGGAGCGCGGCCGCCTCGCCGCCCACGAGCAGCAGCCGCCGGCCCGCGACCGTGCTCGCCCTCTGGGCGGCCCGCAGTTCCTCGGTCGGCGCCTGCACGGCGAAGGATGCAGACGAGGCCGCGAGCTCGGCCCGCGCCCGGTCGACCCGCTGCACGAGCCTGTCGATCTCCCAGAGGCGCGGGGCGCCGGAGCGGAGCGGCCAGACCCAGGCGTAGCTGCGGTAGGTGGCCGTCAGAGCCGGGGAGCCCGCGAGAGCGGCGACGCCGTCGGCCACAAGCAGCGGCGCAGGCGCCGGGCGATGGTACCCCGCCGCCCTCTGCAGCGCCGGCGCCACCTCGCGGTCGGCAAGCGCGTTGTCGGTGGGGGCGAGGAAGTCGCCGAAGAGGACGCCGGAGCGGAGCGAGGCGGTTCCGACCTGGACGAGGCGAAGCCCGGGAGCGTTCGGGATCGAGCCCTCTCCCCGGAGCCGCAGCACTTCGCAGCGGGACGGTGTGCACGGGCGCGGCAGCCTGCCGGTCTGGAGCCGGACGTGCGGGGCAAGGCCGTCGACGGCGGCGAGCCCGGCAAAGTGGCCTGCGACGGTACTCTCGCGGAAGAGCACGAGCGACGCCGGCCCGGCGAGGCCGACGCCTGCGAGCGCGCGACGAGCCGCCGAATCCAGCCGAAGGAGGCTCTCGTCCGCTGCGGAGGGGACGCCGAACCAGGCCACCCGGACCGACCGCGCCGCAGCCGGGATGCGCGCAACGGCCTGCGAGGAGCTGCGATCCTGCGCCACCTTCGTTCCGGCGAGAATGCCGAAGAGGACGGCCGTGCCGACCGCGATCCCCACTGCTGCGAGCAACGCCCCCGACGAGCGTCGCCGGACACGCTTCCACGCGAGCGCAAGGACGTACGCGGCCCCGCGCACCAGAGCCCCGGCTAGCTCTTCCCGCGCACGCCGTGAACCGGCCGCCCCGAGGCCTCCCACGCGTAGTACGAGGCGCTCGGCCCGAACGTGCGCTCGTATGGGACGACCCGCGGGTCGCGCCCGACCTCCATCGCACGCTGGGCGTGCCAGAGCAGGTTCGGGTCGTCGCGCTCCTCCCACACGAGGATCAGGTGGGCGGCGGTCATGTAGTCGGCCACGAACGTGCACCCGGCGGCCGGGCACGGGAACGGCGCCGTGCGGACGCAGAACCACCCGGAGTGGTCGGCGTCGCCGTCGTCCTCCCAGAGCCGCTCGTCCTCGACCAGCCCCTCGTGCTCGAGAATGATCGAACCGGTTTGCGGGCTCTGCGGCACGTCGTGCTCCACGGCCGCAGAATACGGACATGGTCAAGGATCGCGACGTGGCTCTCGTGCTCTCGGGCGGCGGCATGAATGCGGTGCTGCTCGAGCTCGGCTTCCTGAAGCGGCTACAGGAGAGCCCGCTGTGGCCGCGGATCGGCTGGATCTACGGCACCTCGGCGGGCGCGCTCACCGGGGTGATGGCGGCGCTCGACCGAGTGGACGACCTCGAGGAGTTCTGCCTGAGCCTGCAACCGGACGAGACCTTCCGCCCGCACAGGCTCTGGCAGCTGCCCTTCGCGGGCCTGCACGACTATGCGCTACCGGCAACGATCTCCGAGCGGATCGAACCGGCCGAGCAACTCGTCGCCGCGCTGCACGAGTCGCCGGTCGAGCTGTTCGTGTGCGTGACGGACGTGACGACCACAGAGGACAGCGAGGCCGACCACGCCTTCGAGCAGGTCTACTCGTCGCGGACGAGCGATCCCCTCGAGATGGGGGCGGCCGTGCTGGCCTCGGCCGCGATCAGTGCGCTCGTGCTCCCCGTGCGCGTAGGAGAGGTGATCGGCACCGACGGCGGCTGGGTGCGGAACTTCCCGCTGGGCCACGCCTACGACAACCCGGCAGTGCACGAGATCGTCGGTTTCCGCTACATCTCCCGCCACCCCAAGGTCGGCGGCGAGAACCTCTCCCGCCTCCGTCGCCGACTGGAGCCGTTCCGCGCCGTCCCGCCCGTGCGCGCGATCATCGGCGAGCTCCAGGAGGCCGAGGCGCGCCAGGAGCGGGGCGAGCCGGCCCACCTGGCCGAGATGATCGTCCGCCTGATGCGGATCTCGATCGCCCGCAACACGGCACTCGAGGAGCGCTACGCCGCCGAGCGTGACGCGTCGGTGCAGGAGATGGATTCGCTCCGCCACGATATGGTCGAGATCGCCCGGCGCCACGCTCCCCCCGGACGCAAGCGGCACGCCGCCGCCGCGGTCGAGGCAAGATTCGCGACGGCGTCGTTCCCGTTCCGGCACAACCGTGCCCTGCCGACGATGATCGTGCGAGGTGACGCCGGCGAGCACACGCTCGACCCGAGCTTCAAGACCGGCCTCAGCTGGGCGCTGGAGACCAAGCACGCCATCATCGAACGGGGCTACCGGCTGACCGACGAGGCGCTCTCCCGGCATCCCTGAAAACACGAAGACCCCCGGCAGGTGGGGGTCTTCGTGCAGACGGCGGGCTCCAGGGGAGGGGTGCCCGCCACGGGCGTGGCCTGCCGTGTTACGAGGGAGTCTTCGGCTGCCGCCCGAGGGTGACCGTGACGGTCTGCTGCTTGCCGCCGCGGTAGATCTGCAAGCGAATCGTGTCGCCCGGCCGGTGCGCCGCGATGATGCCGCGGAGGTCCTCGATCGACGCGACCCGCTTGCCGTCGGCGCCCACGATCACGTCGCCGCCGATCCGGTAGCTCTGCCCCGCGATCACGGTCTGCTCGTTGCCGGGGCGGAGCCCCGCCTCGGCGGCACCGCTGCCGTCGCTGACGGTCTCGACGAGCAGGCCGGTGTCGACCGGAAGCCGGAACGTGGTCGCAAGCTCGGAGTCGAGCTGGCGGGCGCCGACGCCGAGATACGCGTGCTCGACCTTGCCGCTCTGCAGCAGCTGGGCGACGACGGTCTCGACGGTGTTCGAGGGAACCGCGAAGCCGATGCCGACGTTGCCGTCGCCGACGCCGCCCGTCTCGATCTGCGAGTTGACGCCGATCACCTCGCCGCGCGTGCTCAGGAGCGGCCCGCCGGAGTTGCCATGGTTGATGGGAGCATCCGTCTGGATCACATGGTCGATGGCGAAGCCGTTCGGCGCGATCACCGCCCGCTGCAGCGCGCTGACGATGCCCGACGTGACGGTGCGCTCGAGCCCGAAGGGGTTCCCGATCGCGACGACCGTGTCGCCGACCTGCGCCTGTTCGGAGTCACCGAGCGTGAGCGGCGTCAGCGCGCGCGCGCCGGCATTGACGCGCAGCAGCGCGATGTCGGTGGAGGGGTCGCTGCCGACGAGCCTCGCCTTGAGCGTGTCGTCGTTGGAGAACCGCACGCTGATCGCGGTGGCACCGTCGATCACGTGGTAGTTGGTGACGATGTGGCCCGACTTGTCGATCACGAAGCCCGAGCCGAGCGCCTGCCCGTCGCTGGTCGTCGACGTGATCTGGACGACGCCGGGGCCGCTGCGCTCGTAGATCTGGTTGACGGTGAGAGCGCCGGAGGCGGCGGCCGGGACGGCCGTTCCCGCGCTCGGCGAGGCCTGCTCGACCACCGTGGTGGTCGTCGTCCCCTCGAACGCGCCGACTGCGAACGCTCCTCCGAGCGCTACGCCGCCGCCGAGGAGGGCGGCGGCGGCGAGCGCGACGAGCGGCCAAAAGGGGGAGGTGCCGCTCGCGGGAGGGGTGGAGGGAGTCGGGGGGTCGTGTGACTGTTCCACGCACTTGTTATACGAGCGGGCGCGTGAACCGCGGGTTAGGGCGGGTTAAGTAGGCGTTGCGCCGGGGTTGGGCTGCGCGAAAACCCCCCCTGGGCTCCGCGAATTCACGGGCGCGCACCAGGAGACGGGTTGCATAGGGTGAGCGCATGACGACCGAGCAGGTGGAGACGTTCCTGACGCTGGCCTCGCTGGTGGTGCTGGCCGGCCTGCTCGTGCTCGTGCTGGCAGGGCCGCTCGAGTGGAGCGGCGGCGTGGCGCCGCTCTCGTGGATCGCCGACCGGATCTACGGCGTGGAGCTGTGGGGCGCCTTCGCGCTCGCGGCGATCGCCATGGGGGGCAGCCTGTACTTCAGCGAGGTGGCCGACTACGTCCCGTGCACCCTCTGCTGGTACCAGCGGATCGCGATGTACCCGCTCGTGGTGCTGTTCGGGATCGCCGCGGTCCGCCGCGACCGCGGGATGGCGCTGTACGGGCTCGTGATCTCGCTGATCGGCGCCGTGATCGCTCTCTATCACCTGCAGCTGACCTGGTTCCCGGAGCAGGCGTCGCTCTGCAAGCAGGGAGCGCTCTGCGAGGTGCAGTGGTTCAAGATCTGGGGCTTCTCCACGATCCCGTACCTGGCGCTCGTGGCCTTCGCCGGCATCGCCGCGCTCAGCCTGCTCTCGCTCTGGTCCGGGCGCCGTGGCGCCGTCGAGGCCGACCAGGAGGCGTAGACGGGCGTCTCGCACCGTTGCACCCGAAACCCCGGGCGCGCGAAGCGCGCCCGGGCAGGATCAACAAAGCTTCGAGTGCGGTGTCTACACCATACGAGCACGGTCGAACGGTGTGAGACGCCGCGCTAGCGGGAGCCGAGCTCGACGGCCACCTCGACGAGAGCCCTCACGTCGTCGTCGGTGGTGCGGAAGTTGACGAGGCACGGCCTCAGGCACACCCGTCCGTCCACCGTGGCCGGGGCGACCCAGATGCGGCCGTCCCGCTGGATCGCCTCCACCAGGGCGGCGTTGTGAGCGTCGAGGTCACCCTCCGCGGCCACGTGGCGGAAGGGGACGATGGAGAGCGGCGGCGGCCCGCAGACCGGCTCCAGCTCCGGATGGGCGAGGATCTCCTCGTACAGCAGACGTGCCTGGCGAAGGTTGTTGGCGATCGCGTCGCGGAACGCCTCGGCGCCGTGCGCCCGGAACGCGAGCCACAGCTTCAGGGCGCGGAAGGGGCGGGAGTACTCGAGCGTGATGTCGACGGCGTGCGGCTGGTTGCGCTCGTGCGGGAAGTAGGCCTCCTCGTGCAGGAAAGCTGCCTCCAGATCGGCGCGCCGCCGCACGAGCACGACGCCGCAGGCCTTCGGCAGGTACAGCCACTTGTGCGCATCGACCGAGACCGAGCTGGCGCGTTCGAGGCCGGCGAAGAGATGGGCGGTCTCGGGCACCGCAGCGGCGACGAGCCCATAGGCGCCGTCGATGTGCAGCCACACGCCTCGCTCGTCGCAGATGTCGGCGACGTCTGGAATAGGGTCGACGGCGCCGGTGAGTGTCGTGCCACCCGTGGCGACGACCGCGATCGGGACGATGCCCCGCGCCAGGTCGGAGTCGATCGCGGCCGCGAGCGCGTCGGGCTGCATGCCGCGATGCTCGTCGAGCGGGAGCGAGCGCACGTTGGCCGCGCCGATGCCGAGCAGCTCGCAGGCACGGTCGACCGAGTAGTGCGCCTCCTCTGAGCAGTACACCGCCATGCGCCGGCCGACGAGGCCGGTGTCGCGGCTGCCGGGCAGCGCGTGCTCGCGTGCCGCGGCGAGCGCCGTCACGTTCGAGACCGTGCCGCCGCTCGTGAACGTGCCCGCGACGGCCGGGTAGCCGACGAACTCGCCCACCCAGCGCACGGCGTGCTCCTCCAGCTCCGACGCGGCGGCCGCCCAGGCTGCAAGGTTGACGTCGTAGCAGGAGGCGAGCAGGTCTCCGAGCACGCCGATCTCGAGGCCCGACGAGCCGACGAAGGCGAAGTAGCGAGGGCGCGGCTGGGCGAGGCTGGCGTCGAGCACGTGGCCGGCATCCTCGAGCACCCCGAGCACCGGCGAGCCGGCTTCGGGGAGATGCTCTGCGAGGAGCTCGCGGATGCGTGCGTCGATCGGCGGCTGGTCGGGACGGGCGCGATCGAAGCTGCGCCAGGCCTCGGCGACGATCTCGACGGTGCGCTCGAGCGCCTCCTCGCGCGAGACGTCGAGTCGCAGCTGGGTCGGGGAGGGATCGGTCACGGGGGCAGCATAGGAACATCCACCTCGATGCGCCCGCCCGCTTCTCGGGCGGGGAACACCCGGATCGGTTGCTCCGCCGGCCCCTCGAGCGGCTCGCCGCTCTGCAGCGAGAAGAGCGCACCGTGGCACGCACACCGCACCGCGTCTCCTTCGAGCCACCCGTCGCCGAGCGGGCACTCGGCATGCGTGCACCACGTCTCGAAGGCGAACCAGCCGCCACCGCGACGTGCGAGGCACAGGCGCAGCTCTCCTGCAGCCGCCTCGCGCAGGCTGCCGTCGTCGAGGTCGGCAGGCCCCAGGTCGACCCAGGTCATCGATCCCAGACGACGTCGAGGTTGCGCGGCGCCCGGAACTCCCAGCCCGTGAAGACCGGAGGCCGCTGAGGGTGGAGCTGCAGTCCGGGCAGGCGCTCGAGCAGCCGCTGCAAGGCGATGCGCATCTGCACCCGCGAGAAGTGGTGGCCGGAGCAGAAGTGCGGGCCGAAGCCGAAGGCGGCATGGGTGCGGCGCGGCCGATGCAGGTCGAACGCATCGGCATCCGCTCCCCAGATCTCCTCGTCGCGGTTGGCGGACGAGACGAGCACGCCGAGACTCGCGCCGGCAGGCACGGTGACGCCGCCGAGCTCCACGTCGGCCCTCGCGCGCCGCGTCTGCGTTCCGATCGGCGAAACCCAGCGCAGCCCCTCCTCGATCGCGTCGCGCACGAGACGCCGGGGCTCTGCAGCCACCTCGACGGCCTGTCCCGAGGCGAGCAGCCCCGCCAGGGTCGTGCCCGCGGCGTGGCCAGGCTCCTGCATGCCGCCGAGCAGGATCACCTTCAACGTCGGCAGGATCTGCGCCACCCGCTGCTCGAACGAGCCCTCGGCGTGCTGCAGCATCGTCGAGATGGTCGAGTCGTCCGGCTCGGCCCACATGCGCTCGAGCACCGGTGCGAGCTCGCGGTCGATCTCGGCCCCGGTGGCGTCGGAGATCGCCCAGCGGGCAGGGTCGTCCTCGAAGTTGACCGCGCCCTGCGCGAGGCCGTGGAACCAGCGGCGCAGGGTGTCGCCGTCGAGGTGGCCGAGGCCGAGCACCCGCCCGAGGCCCCGGACCGAGACCGGCTCGAAGTAGTCGGCCATCAGCTCGGCCTCGCCGCGCCCCGCCAGCCCGTCCAGCAGCTCGTCGACGAGCGGCTCGATCAGCCCGGGCGTGGTCGCCTCGACGACACGTGGGCGCAGCGAGGGGTCGAGCATCGCGCGCAGCTTCTTCTGCGGCTCCCCGTCGAGCACGAGGATGCTCTTGCCTCCCATCACGCGGTCGAGCGGTGAGGGAGTCACGGCGGAGTCGATCAGCTCGGGGTGCGAGGCCGCGTACTCGACGTCGGCCCAGCGGGTCACGAACCAGAGGCCGACCGCCGGCACGAAGCACACGGGCGCCTGGCGGCGCATGCGCGCATAGATCGGATACGGGTCGTCGTCGAGCTGCTCGACCGTGATCGTCGCGGCCCACTCCTCGATCGTGCTCACGCAGCTTCTTCCTGGACGAGCGCTCGTGCCTCGCGCAGCCGCCGCGGCTCGTCCACGACCAGCACGCACACGACCGCACCACCTGCGTCGCTGCCCACGTGCAGCCCTTCCTCCTTGGCCCACGTCGCCGCCGCCTCGGCCAAGCCGACCTCGGCGAGGCGGCGCGGGCCGATGTCGCTCCACCAGTACGGCAGTCGCTCGTACGGGCCGGCCTGGCCGGCGATCGCGTCTGCCGCCTGCTCCCCGGTGCCGATCGCCGCGTCCCAGTGCGGAAAGCGCATGGGGCCGAAGCGGGCATGCGGGACGAGCACGAGGTCGCCACAGGCGTACACGTGCTCGCGTCCGGGGACGCGCATGTCCGGCCCGACCTCGAGCGGCACGTCCGTCTCGAGCCCGGGGGGCGAAACGACGCGCCCTCCGGTCGCAGCCACGATGACGTCCGCCGTGACCGACCCACCCTTGTGACACAGTGTCACTTGCGCTCCTGCTCCCGTCGCAGCTTCGATCATGACACCGCCCAGGAAGGCGACGCCGAGCTCGTCGAGCGTCGCCGAGGCGATCGCGGGGAGCGGGTCGTGGAGGCGGTGGAGCGGCCGCTCGAGCAGGTCGAGCACGGTCACCGCGTGGCCCTGCGTCGCGAGCGTCGCCGCAGTCTCCACCCCGATCAGCCCGCCGCCGACCACTGCGACCCGGCGCGGCCCGTCCGTGAGTGCGGCCGCCAGGCGCCGCAGTCCGCCCGGCGTCGCGTTGACGTGCGCGATCTCGAGCCCGGAGATCGGAGGTGGTCGGTACGAGAGCCCGGTGGCGAGCACTACCGCGTCCGCATCGACGTCCACGCCGCCCGCGCGGAGCTGCCGGGAGCCCAGGTCGACCTCGTCGACCATCGCGTCGAGCCGGTCGACGCCTCGCTCGGCGAGCCGCTCCTCGTCGGCGAGCAGGACAGGCTCCCCCTTCACGAGCGCGGACTTCGTCAACGGCGGCCGGTCGACGGGGAGGCCTGGGCCGATCAGGAGCGGCCGGATGCCGTGCCGGGCAAGCCGCATCGCGCACGCCGTGCCGGCGACGCCGTTCCCGACGATCGCCACCTCCACCTTCATGCGATTGCCTCGCCCACGCGCTCCACGACCTCGCGGCACCAGGCCGGATAGAGCGTGATCTCGTCCACGAACTGGGACGGCTTGATGCAGAACGTCGTGAAGCCGCGAGCGATCTGCGCCGGCAGCGAGGCGAGCGCGGGCTCGAGCGGCGAAGGGCTCTCGTCGTCGGGGAAGACGGCCCGCAGCCCGCCCACGAGCTCGAGCTCCGAGAGGTCGCGGCCGGCAGCCGCGAGGCCCGAGCGCAGCAGGGTGAGGTCCTCGTCCGACGGCTGCCCGAGTGGGTGGAAGCCGTGGGCGTAGCGGACGATCCGACGCAGCAGGCGCGGGTGCACGGACTGGCCGCCGAGCCAGAGCCGCGGCCCGTCGGGCCGCCAGGCCTTCGGCTCCAGGTAGACGTCGTCGAAGGCGTAGTGCTCGCCGTGGAAGCTCGCGGGCGAGCCCGCCCACACCGCGTCCCAGGCCGCGAGCTGCTCGTCGAGCAGCGCGCCGCGCCGCTCGAAGGGGACGCCCAGCGCCTCGTACTCGTCCCGGTGCCAGCTCACCGTGGGCTGCACGACGAGCCGGCCCTCCGAGAGGAGGTCGAGCGTCCCGAGCTCGCGCGCGAGGAGCAGCGGGTGGCGGAGCGGGGCGATCACCGCGCAGGCGGCGAGCCGCAGGCGCGTGGTCACGGCAGCGATCGCGGAGAGCAGCACGAGCGAGGAGGGCCACGGCATGGCGGGGTCCTGGTTGCCGGGCATCGCATAGTCGCGCGGGTTGCCCATGATCCCGCCGGCACCCGCCGTCGGGCCGAGGACGATGTGCTCGCTCACCATGACGGCGTCGAAGCCCGCCTCCTCCGCCACCACGGCCATCTCCACGAGAGCGCGCAGGTCGCGCGGCGGCGTCAGCGTCCAGTTCTCGCTCAGCACGAGCACCAGCTTCATGCAGGTACGCCCTGGACGAGGCGCGCCGAGGCCTCGACCGCATCCCGCTGGTGCGGCTGCAGCTCCTGCCCCGTCACCTGGTCGAGATAGGCGAACGGGTCCTCGATGCCGGCCGAGAGGCCTGACAGCTTCTCGATCACCGCGAGGCCGCAGAAGGGGACGTGACCGGCCGAGTAGCCACCCTCGTGCGCAGCGATCAGCCGGCCGTCGCAGAGCCGTGCGGCGGCGTCGAGCAGCCTTCCGGTCATCTCGCCGAAGGCCGAGGCGGACAGCAGCATGCGGCCGAGCGGATCGAGGGCGCCCGCGTCGAAGCCGCAGGCGATCACGATCAGCTCAGGCCGGAAGCGCTCGAGCGCGGGAACGACCACCCGGTCGAGCGCGGCGAGATAGGCCCCCCGGCCGGAGCCGGCGGGCAGGGGCACGTTCAGGGTCGCTCCCCGCCCCTCGCCGCCGCCCGTCTCGTCGAGCGTTCCCGAGCGGAGCGGGTAGAGGCCGTCCTGGTGCAGCGAGATCGCGAGCACGGAGGGGTCGTCCCAGAAGATCGCCTGGGTGCCGTTGCCGTGGTGCACGTCCCAGTCGACCACGGCGACGCGACCGACGCCGCGGACCGCCTGCGCGTGTCGAACGGCCACGGCGACGTTCGCGAAGAGGCAGAAGCCCATCCCCTGCTCAGGGACGGCGTGGTGTCCCGGAGGGCGCACGAGCGCGTAGGCGTTGTCGACGGCCCCCTCCAGGGTGGCATCCACGGCACCGATGACGCCGCCGGCGGCGAGCAGCGCGATCTCGTAGGAGCCGTTGCCGAAGGGCGCCTCGCTGCCGGCGTCGCCGCCACGTCCGGCGGAGAGCGCAGCCACCCGGTCGACGTGCGCGCGGTCGTGCACGCGGCACAGCTCCTCGACGGTGGCGGGCCGCGGGCGCAGCAAGGTGAGGCCGTCGGTGAGGCCGGTCGCGTCGAGCAGGTTCTTCAGCCGCCGCTTCGTGTCGGGGCTCTCGACGTGCACGTGGGGCTCGAGCCAGCCGCCGGAGGGCAGCTCCGCGGCGCCGCTGCCCGTGTCGTGCCACATCATCCGCTCGTGCCAGACGAGCCCGGTCGCCATCAGCGGCAGGAGCCCTCGAGGATCTGCAGCGATTTCAGGTCGGAGTAGAAATCGAGGGCGTACTGGCCGCCCTCGCGGCCGATGCCGGAAATGCCGATGCCGCCGAACGGCGCCGTCAGGTCGCGCACGAGGAACGTGTTGACCCAGACGACACCCGCCCGCACGGCGCGCCCCACCCGCTCCGCGCGCTCCGCCGAGCCCGTGTAGACGATGGCGGAAAGGCCGTAGCGCGTCGAGTTGGCGAGCGCCACGGCCTGGTCCTCGTCCTCGAACGTCTGGAAGGTGAGCACCGGCCCGAACACCTCGTGCTGCACCACCTCGCTGTCGTTCGAGCGGGGCACGATCAGGGTGGGCTCGACCCAGAGGCCGCGCTCCAGCCGCTTGCCGCCGCGCACGATCTCGTCGCCGTTCGCCCGCGCCCGCTCGATGAACCCGAGCACACGCGCCACGTGATCGGGGTGGATCATCGGCGCCACCGTCGTCGCATCGTCGCGGGGGTCGCCGAGCACGTGCTCGTCGGCGAAGCGATGGAAGAGCGCGAGGAACGCGTCTGCGACGCTCCCCTGTACGAGCAGGCGGGTGCCGGCGAGGCAGACCTGGCCGGAGTCGTCGTACTGGCCCGCCGCCTTGCGGGCAGCCGCCTCGAGGTCGCAGTCCGCGAAGACGAGCAGCGGCCCCTTGCCGCCCAGCTCGCCGGTGAACGGGACGATGTTGCGGGCGGCGGCGACACCGATGTGGCGCGCCGTCTCCGGCGAGCCGGTGAACGAGATCCGCCGCACGCGCGGGTCGGAGACGAGAGCGGCACCGACCTCCTCGCCGATTCCCTGCACCACGTTGAGCACGCCGGGGGGCAGGCCCGCTTCGGTCGCGAGGTCGGCGAGCAGCGAGCAGGAGAGCGGCGACCACTCTGCCGGCTTGAGGATCACGGTCGAGCCGGCCGCGAGGGCCGGTGCGATCTTCCAGGTCGAGAGCATCAGCGGCGCGTTCCAGGGCGTGATCACGACTGCGGGGCCGCTCGGCATCCGGAGCACCCGGTTGTGGGTGCCGTTCGAGTCCCACACGCGCTCCTCGTACTCGACGGCGAGGTCGGCGTAGTTGCGGAAGTTGCGGGCGCAGCGGTTGACGAGCCGCGCCTTCAGCGAGCGCAGCAGCATCGCCATGTCCATGCACTCGACGGCGGCCAGCGGCTCGACGTTCGCGTCGATCAGATCGGCGAGCCGGCGCAGGTGCTCGGCCCGGCCTCCCGGCCCGAGCGCCGCCCACGCCGGAAATGCCTGCTCGGCCGCCTCCACCGCCAGCCGCGCCTCGCGCTCGCCGCCGCGCGCGACCTCGGCGAGCGGCTCCTCTGTGATGGGCGAGATGTCGGTGAAGGTCGTGTCGCTGCCGACGCGCTTGCCGCCGATCGAGTGCTCAGTGGAGACGGAGACGCCCGCCACCTCGACGCGGCTCACGCGGACACCTTGCCGAACGCGACGGTGGCGACGTCGACGGGTGTGTGCCCCCCGTCGACAGGCAGGACGGCGCCGTTCACGTACGCGGCCTCGTCGGAGAGGAGCCAGGCGACGGTCGCCGCGATCTCCGCTGGGGTCGAGGCGCGTCGGAGCGGGACGTCGGCCAGGCAGGCCGCGTACGCGCCGTCGCGGTCGGTGCCGAGCCGCCCTGCGAGCGCGTCCATCTCCTCGTCGGCCATCGGCGTCCTCACCCAGCCGGGGCAGACGCAGTTGGCGCGCACTCCCTCGGGGCCGTGGTCGACGGCGATGCACTGGGTGAGCATGGCCAGGCCGGCCTTGGAGGCGCAGTAGGCGAGTGACTCGGGGCTCGCGCGCAGGCCGGCGGCGGAGGAGACGGTGACGATCGCGCCGCGGCGGGCCACGAGGTGCGGGATGGCCGCACGCGCCGCCAGGAAGGCGCCGGTGAGGTTGACGCGCAGCACGTCGTCCCAGGCGGCCGGGTCGAGATCGTGCAGCGAGCCCTCACCGCCGATCCCGGCGTTGCAGACGAGCGCGTCGAGACCGCCGAACCCCGCCACGGTTTCCGCCACCGCCCGGTCGGCGTCCTCGACGACCCCGGTGTCGGCGGCAACGGCGAGCCCACCGGTCTCCGCCGCCACGGCCTCGATCGGCCCCTTGCGGCGACCCGTCACGGTGACCGCGTAGCCGTCTGCGGCGAGCCGCCGCGCGATCGCGGCCCCGATGCCCGAGCCACCGCCCGTGACGAGGGCGACCTTGCGGCCGGCGCTCACGCGCGCAGGTCCTTCACCGTCTCGAGGTCGTCGACCGTGTAGGCGAAGCTGAAGCGGTAGCCCTTGCCGAGCCTGACCGGCGCGAGGGCGTCGTGCTCCTCGTGGGCGGCACCGAAGAAGTCGAGCGTGGCGCTGCCCTCCCACACCTCCGAGAGGAGGCGGTCGCGGGACTTCGCCCGCACGAGCTCGTGCACGGCGGGGTCGTCGTGGTGGCCGGCAGCGAGCTGCGGGAAATGACGCACGTTGACGATCGGCGGGGCGTTGTGGAACGGCCCACCCTGGGACGGCCGCTCGAGCGTCACGGTTGCCTGCGCGACGCGCCGCTCGTACGCCGCGCACGTGGCGCCGAAGCGCGCGCCCGCCTCCATGCCGGGGTCTGCCGGCCCGCCGAGGCCGAAGCTGCGCGTCACCCAGATCGAGCCAAGCTTCTTGGGGAAGCCCTGCACCCAGCCGCGGGTCAGCGCGAAGTCGCGGTCGACCCAGATGTAGGCGCACGTCGTCACCTCCTCCCCCTCGAGGAGCGCGTTGACGACGATGAAGAACTCCTTGTACTGGGAGCGCGACGGGTCGAGCAGCTCGTCACCGCCCTGCGAGCAGGACTGCCAGTCCGCCACCACGAGCGCGCAGCGGCCCGGATCGGGATGCGGCTCGAGCCCTTCGGGCAGGAACGCCACGGCCTTGTCCGGGTCGGCCCAGTAGTCGATCGCCAGGAAGGTGCCGACGTAATGCCAGGGCGGGTACGGCACGAGCGAGGAGCGGCCCTCAGGGGTGCGTGGGATCGTGAAGCCCTTGAGGGAGCTCACCGCGGCCACCCGGCGGGCGGCGGCGGCAGCAGCCTGCCGCGGGTCTCCCAGCTCTCACGCTCGTGCTCGACCGCGACCGGGTCGAAGCGGAAGTACGAGCGCGGCGGCAGCGGCCCCCACGTGTTGGAGGAGTAGCGGTCGTCGGGGTAGGTGCGCGGCACGTGGCCGGCCTGCAGTTGCTCCATGTCGCAGTACAGCTCCACGAAGCACTCCTCCTCCACGATCCGCACGTAGCTGGCGATGTTGCCGGCGATGCCGTGCCGGGTCGGCCCCCATCCGAGCCAGCGGCCGTGCCGCGCCAGGTGATCGAGCATGTCGCGCATCTTCCCCATGTCGACCGTCTCGAAGGCGAGGTGGTGGAAGTGCGCGTACCCGAGGTCGACGAGCGCCATCACGTGGTGGTCCGAGTTGACGTGGAACCACACCCCCGCGTCGCCGAGCCAGTCCGAGAGGCCCATGCCGAGCACCTCGGTGTAGAAGCGGAAGCCCGCCTGGATGTCGCCGGTGAGGCAGTTGACGTGGCCGAGCTTGCGCGCCGCGCCCAGGTGCACGGTGGTGGAGGGGCGGGCGTGCTGGGGCCAGCGGCCGGTCTCGCCGGCCGGGGCCCGGTAGGGCATCACCTGCACGGGCCGGCCGTCGGGGTCGTCGACGAAGAGCGAGCCCTCGCGCTCCTCCCACTCCACGCCGTGCTCCCCGAAGTGGGCACGCGCGTCGTCGAGCGAGCAGTCTGCCGCGAGCTCGAACGCGAAATGGTCGTGCCCGGGCGCCGCCCCGGCTGCCTCCTCGAGCTCGAGGCAGTACGGCTCGTCGTTGCACGCGAGCAGCGCCCGCCCACGCTCACGGGAGCGCTCGACGAGCGCGAACTGCAGCTGCCAGCGGGCGGAGGCCTCGTCCAGGTCGGCGACGCGCAGGCACACGTGGTCGAGGCGGTGCAGGCGGATCACGACGTGCGGCCCTCGGCCACCATCCGCTCCGCCTCGTCCTCGGGAATCGCGAGCGCGACGTGCAGCGTGTTGCCCGACACCTCGAGCTGCTCGCCGGGGCCGGAGAGGTCGACGTCCCACTCGACCACGGTGTTCGTGAGCCGCCCGAGGCCGCTGATCTCCACCTCGACGACGTCGCCCGGCTCCATCGGGCGGGAGTTGGCGGGCGTGCCGGTGAGAACCACGTCTCCCGGCTCGAGCGTGATCACGCGGCAGAGGTCGGCGAGCTGGTAGGCGACCGGGAAGAGCAGGTCGTCGGCGGTTGCCTCCTGCACGACCTTCCCGTTCAGGTACGTGCGCAGCGTGTACCGGGTGGGGTCGAACTCCGACGCCGCCACGAGCTCGGGCCCCAGTGGCAGGAAGCCGTCCTGCCCCTTGACCCGCAACATGGCGCCGCGGTCGGCATGGCGGAAGTCGTGCAGCCCCACGTCGTTGGCGCAGGTGTAACCGCCGACGTAGTCGAGCGCCTCGTCCATCGGCACGCCCTGCATCCGCTTGCCGACGATGACCGCCAGCTCGCCCTCGTAGTTGAGGAACCGCGCCCCGCGGGGCCGCCGCAGCAGCCCACGGTGCCCGTTCAGCGTGGTCGGCGGCTTCATGAAGTAGGAGGGTTGCGGCGGTGTCCGGGCGGCGTACTCCTCGACGCGCGAGCGGTACGTGAGGTGGACGGCGATGATCTTCGAGGGTGCCGCAGGAGCGAGGTAGGTCGCAGCCGCCTCTGCCACGCGCGCACCGTCGGAGAGCACGATCTCCGCTCCGTCGAGGCGGCCCCAGCGCTCCGCGCCGTCCACTTCCACGCGCACGCAGCGTCCCTGCGGGCTAGAGATGGGACGCATATTCCTCGATCTCCCAGGGGGTGACGACGTCGACGTCGAGCTCGCCCACGGCCTCGGCGAACCGCTCCACCTCGAAGCGCTTCATCGCCACGAACGTGGAGACGAGCTGCGCGCCGAGCTTCTCGACGAGCACCGTGTCGGCTTCGAGCGCATCGAGCGCAGCGCCCAGGTCGGAGGGCAGCGTGGAGCCGGCGTGGGCGTCGTCCAGCCGGTACGAGTCGCCGACAACGGGATCCGGAGGCGTCAGCCCGCGCTCGATCCCGTCGAGCCCGGCGAGCAGCAGCGCCGCGGTGATGAGATGCGGGCAGGCGGCGCCGTCGGCCGTGCGGATCTCGACCCGGGCGCGGGCGCCGCGCTCGTTGGGGACGCGGCAGAACGCGGTGCGGTTGTCATGGCCCCAGTTGGCGTGGGTGGGCGCCAGGCTGTCCGGCAGGATCCGCTTGTACGAGTTGATCGTCGGGCCGAGCAGCGCCTGCAGGCCCTGCGCGTGCTCGATCACCCCGGCGATGAACTGCGCCGCCAGCGGGCTGAGGCCGTCCGGGCCGCCTTCGTCCGCGAACGCGTTGTGCCCGTCCTTCCCCGCCAGCGACAGGTGCAGGTGGAAGCCCGAGCCGCCCTGGTCGGCGAACGGCCGCCCCATGAAGGTGGCGATCATCCCCTCCCGCGCGGCGATCTCCTTGACGGCAGCCTTGAGCATGAAGGCGCGGTCGGCGGCGTCCAGGGCGCCGGAGTGCTTCACGTTGATCTCGTACTGGGAGTTCATGAACTCGTGGTTGGCGGCGAACGCCTGCAGGCCGAGGTCGTCGCACCAGAGCAGCATGCGCAACACGATCTCGCGGGGATCGGAGACCGCCCCCACGGTGTAGACGCGCGAGAGCTCGTCGACGTAACGGCGCAGGCCGTTCGTCGCGGAAGGGTCGCGCTCGGCGAGGAAGAACTCGAGCTCGGGCGCCACGATCGGCTCCAGGTCGTGGCCCGCATACGCGTCGATCACGCGCTGGAGCAGCGCCCGCGGGCACGAAGGCCAGTGGTCGGCCCCGTCCAGCGTCCACGCCTCGCCGAGGCACCACGCCACCTCCGGCTGCCACGGCACCGGCCGCAGCGTCTCCAGGTTGGGGCGGATGGCGAAGTCGACGTAGCCCTCCTCGCCGCCCACGACAGGCGTGTGGCGCAGGTCGGTACCCATCACGGCGGCGCAGAACGCGACGCCCTCGTCGCACATGCCGGCGAAGTGGCCGATCGGGATGTCCTTGCCGCGTGCGACGCCGTGCAGGTCGGTGTAGAGCAGCCGAACGGCGCGCACGCCCAGCCCACTCAGCGTCCTCGCGGCAGCTTCGGCCTCGTGGTGGTGACTCAACTCCGGGCCTCCTCGTCGATGGTCAGGCGCGCACCCGCACCGGCAGGCGCTTGATGCCGTTGAAGAAGTTCGAGCGCAGCCGCGTCGGGGTGCCGGCGAGCTCGACGCGGTCGAGATAGGGAATCATCTCCTCGAGCCAGATCTTCACCTCGAGCTTGGCGAGATGGGCGCCGAGGCAGAAGTGCGGGCCGCCGAGGCCGAAGGTGAGGTGCCGGTTCGGCTGGCGCCCGAGGTCGAGCCGGAACGGGTCGGCGAACTTCTCCTCGTCGTAGTTGCCTGACGCGTACCACATGGTCACCTTGTCGCCCGCCTTGATCCTGCGGCCGTGCACCGTCACGTCCCGCGCGGCAGTGCGGCGGAAATGATGCACCGGGTGGGCCCGGCGCAGGACCTCGTCTGCCGCCGTCCCGGCAAGCGACGGGTCGGCGGCGAGCCGGGCCCGTTCCTCCGGATGGGCGAGCAGGTCGAGCAGCGCCAGACTGATCGTGTGCCGCGTCGTCTCGTTCCCTGCGGTCGTGAGCAGGATGAAGAAGAGGCCGAACTCGTGCTCCGAGAGGCGAGAGCCGTCGACCTCGGCCTCCACGAGCCGCGTCGTGATGTCGTCGCGGGGCTCGAGGCGACGCGCCTCACCCAGCTTGCACCCGTACTCGATCAGCTCCAGCGAGAAGGGGCTGGAGAACGGCAGCAGGCGCAGCTCCGGATCGTTCAGGGCCCGCTCCTCGACGAACTCCTCCCCCACGATCTCGGGGTCCGTGTTGCCGAGGATCTTGTCGCCGAGCTCGATGATCAGGCGCCGGTCCTCGACGGGGAGCCCCATGATCTCGGAGAACACCCACATCGGGATCTCGGAGGCGACGTCCTCGACCCAGTCGAACTGCTCGCGCTCGAAGGCCTGGGCGAGGATCCCGGCGGCCAGGGCTCGGATGCGCTCCTCGTAGGTGTTGACGACCCTGGGCGTGAAGCCCTTGTTGACGAGCGCCCGCAGGCGGGTGTGGGCGGGCGGGTCCGTGTCGATCATCGACTTCCGCGCCTCGACCTCCTCGGGTGTCAGGTCCTGCAGCGAGGTGCCGCCGAGCTCCGAGCTGTAGGTCTCCCAGTCCTTCGACATCTGCACGATGTCGTCGTAGCGGGTGAACACCCAGAAGCCCCGGCCGTCCCGCTCGGGCTGCCAGAAGAGCGGCGCCTCGTGCCGCAGCAGCGTCAGCCACTCGTACGGCACGCCCCGCTCCCAGGTGTCGAGGTCGGTGAGGTCGACGTCGTCGAGGACGAGGCCCTCGACCGACGGCCCGGAGGTGGTGGCCGCCCGGGCGACCGTCTCGGGAACGTGATCCTCGCGCTCGTGCACCGCCTCGGCGGCCGCCGGGGGCGGGCTCAGCCGCACCTGCAGCTCGCCCGCCTCGACGCGCGCCTCGTAGATCGGCAGAGGCTCGAGCGCCGGAGGGCACAGGACGTCGCCCGTGCGCAGGTCGAACTCGGAGGCGTGGCAGGGGCAGACGATCACCCCGCCCTCGAGCTCCCCGTCCGCGAGCGAGCACTCCTCGTGGGTGCAGGCGTCCTGGAACGCGACCCAGCCGTCAGCCGTGCGGCCGAGGCAGACGGAGGCGCCGCCGACCTCGACCCGGCGGAGGAAGCCCACCGGGGCCTCCTCCGCCGCGCCGACACCGTGCCAAGCGAGCTCGCTCATCGTCCTGAGCTTGCCTACAGCGGGGTGGTGTCGCCCGCCGACTCGAACGCGAGTGTCTCGTCGAGGGGCGGCAGGCCGTGGTGCTCGGCTGCGTGTGCGGCTGCGTTCTCGACGTTCTCCCGCCGCGTCGCCATCAGGATCGCGAACCACGCGACGGCGAGAGCGATCAGTGCGAGCGTCCAGTAGAGGGCCACCCAGTTGAAGTTGCTCCCGTCGTGTGGATCGGGATTGAGGGCGCCGTAGAAGCCCAGGATCGGCGTGGCCACGGCGACCGCGACGATCAGGTACTGCCACCACTGGTTGCCGCTCCTGCGCACGAGCCCGAAAGCGGCCACCGCCAGGATCAGGTAGACGAGCTCGATCGCGAACGACCCGATCGTGGCGGAGAGGATGAAGGTGGCGAACTGGTCGGTCGGGAAGAAGGGGACGAACTTGCCGTCCGGCCCGGTGAACCCGAAGGCCGTGCCGTAGTTCGTGATGGCGACGAGGATCACGAGCCCGATGCCGCCGACGGCCACCATCAGGTTGCCCACCCACGGCGTGTCGTAGCGGGACGTCTTCGCGAACACGCGTGGCAGCAGGCCGTCCCGGCCGAGCGCGAAGAAGCCGCGTCCGATCATCACGCAGATCGCGAGGGCGAGCGCCATCGCGTCGAGGATGACGACGAGCTCGAGGATGGTGGAGAACCACTCGCCCACGTACTTTGTCGCCATCTCGCTGACCGGGCCGGGCGAGAACGCCCAGGCGCCCTCGCTCACCGCCGCCTTGCCGTACCCGATCGAGAACGCATACGCCATCAGCACGAAGAAGCTCGCAGCCACGGCCACGGTGCCGATCAACGCCCGCGGGATGGAGTGGTGGGGATCCTCCGACTCCTCGCCGATCGAGGCCGCCGCCTCAAAGCCGACGAAGAGGAGGATGCCGAGCAGGATGCCGCCCAGCACGCCGCCGCCCGTGATCCCGAAGAGCGAGGTCTCGCCCGGGTTGAACATGGAGAGCGTGTTGCCGCTCTCGCCGCCCTTGCCGATGATCACGAAGGCGAGGATCAGCATCGGCACGAACGACGCGACGGCGAACGCGAGCATGGCGCGGATGGCGATGCGCACGCCGATGTAGTTGAGGACGAGCACGATTGCGAGCGCGATCATCCCCCAGACCCACCAGGCGGGGCCACTGTCGGAGATGTGGGCCGTCCAGAAGCCGTCGATCAGGATGCCGAGGCCGAGGTAGATGCCGCCGCCGCCGAGGAAGAGCGCGCCGACGAAGAAGAAGCCCGCCGTCAGGACGCCGACCCACGCGTGCGCCCCGTGCGTGAGGTACTCGTAGACGGCGCCCGCGCCGGCGTACCTGCGGGCGTAGAGGGAGATCGTGTAGGCGATCGCGAGCACGCCGAGACCCGCCAGCAGCACCGCGAGCGCACCGTTCCAGCCGGCACCGATGTCGGGCCGGGAGACGCCGCCGAGGATCAGCGCGACCGAGAACATCGGGCCGATCGCGAGCGCCTGGGCGACCGCGTGGATGGTGGTGAGGTTCTTCCCGCCGAGCTGGCCCGTGGAGCCCGCTGCGCCGGCGTCCGTCTGGCTCATGTCGATCCGCCTCCGTCGTGGTCGTCGTCCGAGCGCTGTCCCCTTGCGCTCACCTGGGCGGCCACGTTATAAGGTTCGAACATCGAATGTCAACCATACGCTCTCCCCTGCACGACGACCATCCACAGGCACGTACGCTGAGGGTTCGGTCGGTCGTCGGGCTCGCCCATGACGAGATCCGCTCGATGATCGTCTCCGGGGCGCTCGCCGCCGGCTCCCGGCTCGGGCAGGGCGAGCTGGCTGACCAGCTCGGGATCTCGCGCGGCTCGGTGCGGGAGGCGCTGCGGCGGCTGGCAGGCGACGGGCTCGTGGAGTTCGAGGTCAACCGCGGCTTCTTCGTCGCCGACGTCGGGCTCGACAACGTGCGCCAGCGCCTGGAGGCCCGTCTGACGATCGAGCCCGAGATAGCCCGTCTCGCCGCCCGTCGCCGCACCGACGCCGACCTCGACGCCATGCGCGAGGCAATCGAGCTCGAGGAAGCGGCACGCTCGTCCGACGACGCCCACGACGCGAGCCGGGCGTTCCACCTCGCCGTCGCAGCCGCCACCCGCAACGACGCCTTCGTGCGCCTGCTCGAGTCGCTCTGGATCGCGGACGTCGGCCGCCGCCTCCTGGCCGAGCGGCGGAGGACGCCGACCTGGCAGCACGACGACGTCGCCGAGCACCGTGCCATCGTCACCGCATTCGAGGCACGCAACGGCAAGCAGGCCGCCGCGCTGATGCGGGCGCACGTGGAGAGCGCCGTGCGCCACTGGTCGCCGAGGGCGTCGACCGCCCGCGGGTAGGCGGCCGCTCTCTCGTCGGGCGTGCGGGCTCAGTCCGGGCGTGCGGCGTCGACGAGCGCCAGCAGCCTGCCCAGGTCGACCGGCTTCGCCAGGGTGTCGCTCGCACCTGCTCCGCGGAGCTCCCGCAGCCGCTCCGGTCGGGAGTCACCGGTGACGACGACGACGGGGGTGGCAACGGACGGTCCTTCCCGCAGCCGGCGCAGCACCTCCTCACCAGAGAGGTCGGGAAGGCCGAGATCGAGCAGTACGAGGTGAGGCCGCTCGCGCTCTGCCAGGGAGAGCCCCTCGGCGCCCGTGCCGGCGACGAGCAGCCGAACGGCAGGGAGGCGGCGCAGCACCTCCTCGGTCAGACGCGCACTGGCCGGATCGTCCTCGACGTAGAGCACGGTCACCGGCGCGACGTCCGCGGCAGGGGCACGGGCCGCCGCGAGGTCCGTGGGCCGCACGGCAGGCGGTGCCCCCGACGCCCCGTCGATCAGGACGGCGATCTGCTCGGCCGCCTCGACGATCGCGTCCGCATGGGCCCGCTCCTCGGTGCGCAGGTCGGCCTGCTGCAACAGGTGCGCGAAGCCCAGCACGACGTTGAGCGGCGTCCGCAGGGCATGGCTCAACAGTGCGACGGCCTCCGCCGGCGGCGCGCTCGCGTCGACGGAGGCGCGCGCGGCTGCAAGCGCGGCGCGAGCCTCGTCCGTCCGGGCCGGTTGCGCGCGGTACGCCCCCTCCAGCTGTTCCATCGCCGCCACCAGCGCGGGCAGGGCGAGCGCGTGCGCGGATCCCTTCAGCATGTGGGCACGCCGCACGACGTCGTCGGCGTCACCCGCTTCGCTGGCGGCAGCCAGCTCGTCGACTCGTCGCCGGATCTCGCCGGAGAACTCGGCGCGCAGCGCGCGGGAGACGTCGGCGCCGGTCACACGAGGCCCCGCCGGCGCGCCTCCAGCACTGCCTCGGCCCGACGGTGTGCTCCGAGCTTCACGTAGGCGCGCTCGAGCAGCGTCTTGACGGTCTCGTCGGAGATGCCGAGCTGCGCGGCCGCCTCTCGGTTGGTCTTGCCCGCCGCCACGAGCGCGAGCGCCTGCTGCTCGCGCGGCGCCAGCGTGGCCTGGCCGTCGGGGCGGCGCGGGTGCGCGACGTCGAAGATCCCGTTGCCGGAGAGGACCTCGCGGATCACCTCGATCAACCGCACCGGGTCCGACGACTTGACGACACTCGCCTGGGCGCCGGCCTCGCGGGCCGTCTCGTTCAGGCCCTGCTCGGCACTCGCAGTCATCAACACGGCCGGTAGCACCACTCCCTGCTTGCGCAGGCTGCGGACGAGCTCGGTGCCGAGCCGGTCGGGCAGATGCTGGTCGACGAGCAGCACGTCGCAGCGGCGGCGCACGACGAGCTCCTCGGCCTCCTTGGCGCTGCGGGCCTCGCCGGCGACGCGCATCTCGCTGTCGCGAAAACACAGGCGCACCCAGGAACGGACGATGGAATCGTCCTCGATGACGAGCACCGCAATCTCTTCAGCCGACGGCATGCCGCTTTCCCTAGGTCACGGACGTACGTGACTGATGGTAAACGTCTCGTCCCTCGCGTGCGAGGGCTAACGGTCGGGCCGGCCTACGCGGCCGGGAGTGCGAGCTCGACGGTGCGCACGACCTGCTCGCGCTCGACGCCGAGCGCCTCGTCGAGCTTCTGCCGCAGTTCGCCGCTGGCGTTGAGCTCCTCGGTGATGTCCGCGCCGCCGATCAGCTCGCCCTTGACGAAGACCTGCGGGATCGTCGGCCATTCGCTCAGCGCCGTCAGCTCCTGCCGGATCCGCGCGTCGGGGAGGATGTCGACGGCGGTGATCGGCGCCCCCGACTGCCAGAGAGCCTGCAGCGCTCGCAGCGAGTTGCCGCACGCGGGTGCGTCAGGCGTGCCCTTGATGAAGACGGCGACCGGCTCTGTCTCGATCACCTGCTTGATCTGGTCGGAAAGCGTGCTCATGCGGTTCCCTTCGTTCGGATACGGAGCTCGTGGATGGTCCCGTCGGCGAGCAACCCCGCTAGCGCGGCGTTGACGAGCTTGTGCTGCTCGATCAGCGAGAGCCCGTCGAAGCTGCTCGAGACCACCGTCACCTGGAAATGGTCGCCGCCACCCGTGCGGTCGTCGACGGAAACGTCCGCGCCGGGGAAGGCCTGTTGCAACTGCAAGCGGATCGTCTCGGTCGCCATCGGTGATGATGCTAGCTATGGGGGCGCGCCTGACCTTTCTGCTGTCGCTGCCCGAACGGGCGCTGCGCGCGGTCGCGGCGCTCGCGGGCGGGACGATCCACGAGACGGCCGAGCTCGTGCTGCCGCGGCTCGTACGCCGCTCGCGCCTGTACGAGGCGACGGCGAAGAACCTCCTCCGCATCTCGATCGAGCTGGTCGGGGGGGTCGAGGCGCCGGCGGGCGCGGCCGACGAGTACGAGCCCGACGCGAAGAAGCTGGTCGTGCGCAAGACGGCGGGGAACGCCGTCGAGCTCGGCTCGATCGCAGCCTTCGGCTTCTCCCCCCTGTGGCTGCTCGCGGCCGCCGCCGACGTCACCCACGGCACCCGCGTGTACCTGGATGCGCTCGTGGGGGAGCTCAAGACGGCAGGCGTGGTCGCACCCGACGCCCACCTCGGCTCCGTCGACGACCTGCTCGGCGCGCTCGAGGGCGGCTCGGGCACCGCAGCCCGCCTGATCGACATCCCGCCGCTCGAGCTCCAGGCGCTGCGGGAGTCGCTGGCCAACCTGCGGGAGGACGCTGCAGGCCTGCCCTCCCCCGCCGAGCTCGCCGCCCTCTACGACGGCCTGCGGGTGACGGCGGCGCGGGAACGACGGAGCCTGCTCGAGGTGTCGGCCGGCATC
>Ga0209798_10000208_pt1 | contig 33597 bp, 32 predicted proteins | sample DOMMetBare3Fresh_FD_187475 | JGI IMG/M metagenome (GOLD analysis project Ga0209798, IMG submission 187475) | Wetland sediment microbial communities from St. Louis River estuary, USA, under dissolved organic matter induced mercury methylation -... | ecosystem: Environmental > Aquatic >... | reverse complement strand
CAGGAGAGCCTGGGCGGCACGCCGCGCTTCAATCAACTGGGCGTGCCGAAATCGATCGACTTCGCCAAGACGCCCGAGCAGCGCGCCGTGATCGAGCTCGCCTACGCACAACAGGCATTCGGCAGGCCCTATATCCTGCCGCCGGGCACGCCGCCGGATCGCGTTAGCGCCTTGCGCAAGGCGTTCATGGCGGCGACGCAGGACCCCGACCTCCTCGCCGAAGCAGCCAAGATGCGGGTCGAGGTGCGGCCGCTCGCGGGCGAGGACATGCAGGCGCTGGTGACGAAGATCTACGCAACACCGCGCGCCGTCGTCGAGCGCACGCGCGAGGCGCTGACGTACAAGCCACCGAACTGACATGACCCGCGTGCGGCAGTGAGCACCCGCTCCGATGGCAATGCCTGCCTTACTTCTCGCCTGCCCTACTTCACATCCAGGATCGCCTTGGCGCGCGCGAGCACGGCAGGCGGCGTATTGGCGATTATGTCGGAATAGCGCTGCGCCTCCTCTCCGGTCGAGGGGCTGATGTCGATATTGGATTTCGCGGCCTCGGCCAGGAACGCCGGGTCCTTCATGGTGGCGTCGAAGGCGCGGCGCAGCGCTTGAACGCGCTCGGGCGGCGTGCCGGGCGTGGTCACATAAGCGCGGTTGATCGGGATGTCGGCGGAAAGAAAAGCCAGCAGCGCGCGGTCGTCGTCGTTCTTGGCAAGCTCCATCATGGTCGGTATGTCCGCCAGATCCGGGCTGCGCTTGAGCGCGATCTGCACCAGGATGAATATCTTCTTGTCCGCGAGCCACTGCGGGTGCGTTGACTTCCAGGACGCCCAGGAATTCGACCCGCGCCCGCCGACCTCGCCGCGCTCCATGGCGAGATTCACGTCGTTGCCGCCCGGATAACCCGATACGATCTTGAACTTGGTGCCGACGAGCTCGTTGAGCGCCTTCGGATAATAGACCGACGAGGTGGCGGTGCCGGGCGCCCCGACGACCAGTTCCTTCGTCATCACATCCTGGATCGTCTTGATCCCGGTGGTATGCCACGAGTTAATGACATTGGGTGAATCGGTGGCGTTGCCGATCCAGAAGAACTTACGGGTATCGAACTCGACGCTGGCGCCGCCCAGCGCCTGATAGGCCGACATGTTCTGCATGATCGCGTGCAGCACGGTGCCGTCGCGCGGCGCCACGGTGGCAAGCCAGTTGGCCGCCTGCACCCCTACCGCCCCCGGCATGTTGCGCGGGATGATCGCCGGCTCGCCAGGGATGTGGCGCCCGATGTGGCGGGACAGGAGCCGCGCGCGCAGGTCGTAGTCGCCGCCCGGCGAGGTGGCGATCACCATGCTGATCGACTTGCCACGGTAGAAATCGGCGACCGACTGGGCCCACGCGGTTGACGAGCACAGCGCCGTCAGGGCAAGGATGCTCGCTCCCATGACTGTTCTGAAAGTACCCATTGTCACTCCCCCCGGTCGCTTCGGCGTTACGCCCGCCTGCGCTGCTGCGCAGGGGCGATCACTACCAGACTTCCACAGCGCTCTGAAGCGCAATGGCCCGGACCGGTCGCCGCAGGGGTGTGTTAACGCATGAGCAAAGGGCGCTACCGGCTGGGCGTCGACGTCGGCGGAACGCACACCGACTTGGTGCTGCTCGACACGTCGACCGGCATCCTCATGGTCGAGAAGGTGTCCAGCACGCCGAAGAACCCGGCGCTCGGTGTGCTCAACGGCGTGAACAAATTCATCGCCCGCGGCGTGGCGCCCGCCGACATCGAATTCTTCGCCCACGGCACCACGATCACCACCAACGCGCTCTTAGAGATGCGCGGCGCCAAGGTCGGGCTCCTGATCACCAAGGGCTATCGCGCGGTGCAGGAGGTGCAGAACCAGGCTCGCGACGGCAACCTGTTCGACTACTTCTACGCCAAGCCGCAGCCGATCGCGCCGCAGAGCCTGACCAAGGAAATTCCGGAACGGTCGGACTACCAGGGCAACGTGCTGATCCCGCTCGATACTGCGGCGGTGCGCGAGGCCGCGCGCGCGCTCAAGGCTGCGGGCGTCGAGTCGATCGCGGTCTCATACCTGTTCTCGTTCATGAACCCGGCGCATGAAGAGATGACGCGCAAGCTCATCAACGAGGAGATTCCGGGCGTGCATGTCTCGCTCTCAAGCGAAGTGCTGCCACGCATCCGCGAATGGGCGAGGCTCTCCACCACGCTGCTCAATGCCTATCTCGAGCCCGTGCTGGTGCACTACATCGATCACCTCAACCGCGGCCTCGACGACGCCGGCATCGGCACCCAGCAGCGCTTCCTGATGCAGTCGAACGGTGGCGTGATGCCGTTCTCGGCCGCGATCGCGGGCGGGCGCACAGTGCACACGCTGTTCTCAGGGCCGGCGGCCGGCGCGCAGGCCGCCGCCTATCTCGCCGAGGACGACGCACGCGCCGGCCTCGTCACCCTCGACATGGGCGGCACTTCGGCCGACATCGCCTTCATCGAAGGCGGCATCCCGCTGGAGACCACCGAAGGCGTGATCGCGCGTCGCCAGATCGACGTGCCGGCGCTCGACATGAGTTCGATCTCCGCGGGGGGCGGCTCGATCGCCTGGGTCGACAGCGGCGGCTTCCTCAATGTCGGTCCGCAGAGCGCCGGCGCCGATCCGGGTCCGGCCTGCTACGGGCGCGGCGGCACACGGCCGACCGTCACCGACGCCGACATCGTGTGCGGCTATCTCAATCCCGATTATTTTCTGGGCGGCGCGCAGACCCTCGACGTCGCGGCCGCGCGGGCCGCGCTGCAACAGCACGTCGCCGGCCCGCTCAAGATGGACGTGCTCGATGCCGCCGCCGGCATCCAGCGCATCGTCGACATGCGCATGGCAGACGAGGTGCGCGTGTTCGCGGCCAAGCGCGGTGTCGATCTCACAGCCTTCACGCTGCTGCCGTTCGGCGGCGCCGGCGCGGTGCATGCGGCGGCGGTCGCGACCGAGCTCGGCATGCGGCGTATTCTCGTGCCGCCGCGGCCAGGCGCGTTCTCGGCGCTGGGCTTGCTCTGCACCGACGTGGTGCACGACTACATCCGCTCGGAATTGCGGCCGCTTGACACCATTGCGTCCGAACATGCCGAAGACATTTTCCGCGAGCTTGAAGCCAAGGCGCGCGAGGAGCTTGCAGCCGAGGGCATGTTGCAGGCCAAAGATATGGCGCCCGCGGCGGCGCGGTTCGCGCGCGAGCTCGACCTGCGCTACACCGGCCAGGGCTATGAATTGCGCACGCCGCTCGACGGCCTGTTCACGGATCGGCTGACTGCACAGTCGCTGCAAGCCGCGCGCGAGCGCTTCGACGAGCGCCACGCCCAGATCCACGGTCACGCCGCCAAGGAGAGGCCCGTCGAGGTGGTGAGCTATCGCGCGCGCGTGCGCGTCACGGTGCCGAAATACGAGCCGCGCGCGGAGTCACAGCCGGCGCATCCGGCCGCCGCCGTGCCGAAGGGCAAGCGTCGCATCCATCTCGGCGCGATGCATTCGATCGAGGCAACGCTCTACGAGCGCGACAGGCTCGACATCGGCGCCGCGATCGCCGGCCCCGCGATTGTCGAGCAGTTCGACTCGACCACCGTGATTCCGGCGGGCTGGAGCGGCCGCGTCGACGGCTACCGCAATTTGATCTTGGAGAGGAGCGGATGAGCGTCAACACACTGTTGTCATCCCGGACGGCCCGAAGGGCCGATCCGGGATCCATCTCTCCAGAGATCGAGCGCTTCGCAAGATGGATCCCGGCTCTCGCTGCGCTCGGCCGGAATGACACCACCGAGATTGGCCTTTAACAATGGACGCCATCACCATCCAGATCCTGCGTAACAAGATCGCCAGCCTGGTCGATGAGATGCATTATCATTTCTATCGCTCGGGCTATTCCACCATCATCCGCGAGTCGCGCGACTTCTCCTGCGTGATCCTCGACCGCGATGGCCGCCTGATCGTGGCGCCGCCGATGTTCTTTCACGCGCCGGTCTACCGCCACCTCGTCGGCCGTATCCTCGATGTCTACGGCAAGGCCATCGGCGAAGGCGACGTGTTCGTTTCCAACCATCCCTACGAGGGCGGCCTGCCGCACGTCTCCGACATGGCGTTCGTGGCGCCGGTGTTCGCCGATGGGACGATTGTCGCATTCGCGGGCTCGATTGCGCACAAGGCCGACGTCGGCGGCGCGGTGCCGGGCTCGACCTCGGCCAACGCCACCGAAATGTATCACGAGGGCCTGCTCCTGCCGCCGGTGAAGATCTGGGACGCCGGCCAGCCGATACCCGACATCGAGCGCATCATTCTCACCAACAGCCGCCAGCCCGCGCTCATGCGCGGTGACATTCATGCGCAGATCGCGGTCACGCAGATGGGCGCGGCGCGCGTCAAGGAGCTGTGCGGTCGCTTCGGCGCTGCCACTGTGACCGGCGCGTTTGCGGCCATTCTCAAAGGCTCGGCCGATGAGCTGAAGGCCGCGATCGCGCAGTTGCCGGACGGCACCTCTTCGGCGGAAGGCTTTCTCGACAGCGACGGGGTCGTGGTCGACAAACCGATCAAGCTTGCGGTCACGATCGCGATCAAGGACGGCATCGCGCATTTCGACTTTTCCGGCAGCGACCCGCAGGCCAAAGGCCCGGTAAACTTGCGGCCCTCGATGGTCGAGGCTTGCGTGTTCTATGCCCTGATCGGCAGCCTCGGCCCAAGGCTGCATTTCAACGACGGCATGCGCGACGCCGTGCGCCTCAGCTTCGCGCCGCGCACCATCACCAACGCCGATCCGCCCGCGCCGGTGTCGAGCTATCAGATGGTCAATCTGCTTCTGGTCGACGTGATCCTGGAGGCGCTCGCCCATTTCATTCCGAGCCGCGCCATCGCGCATTCGGGCGCCTCGAGCGCGCTCGGCATCGCCTGGAGCAAGCCGCGTCCGGGGCAGACCAATATGCAATACGAAATCGCCGGCTCCGCCTATGGCGGCGGCATGGGCCACGACGGCGCGACCGCGACCGCGACCCATCTCTCCAACCTGCACACGACTCCGATCGAGATTCTCGAATCGGAGTTCCCGTGCCGCATCACCCGTTTCGACCTGGTGCCGGATTCGGGCGGCGCCGGCCAATGGCGCGGCGGGCTCGCGATGCGGCGCGAGTATGAGTTGCTCGAGAACGCGACGGTCATCCGCCGCTTCAACAAGACGCGTTTTCCGCCGAGCGGGCTTGCCGGCGGCCGCGACGGCGAACGCGCCCGCTTCGTGGTGCGGCTCGGCACGCCGGAGGAGTTCGAGACCACCGCCTCCGCGCGCGTCGAGATGCGCACGGGCGAGCGGTTCCTCTTGCAGAGCGCCGGCGGCGGCGGCTACGGCGATCCGCATCGGCGCGATCGCGCAGCGCTCGCACGCGACATCGCCGAGGGCTATGTGACGCAACCGGAGGATTATCAGTAACTGGAGGTTGGGTTAGGGCGGCCCCAGAGCAAGCCATTCTTGCATTGCGTCCAACCCGCGCGTACGCCAACATCTCGCGGACAATGTTGGGTCACGCGCGGAACGATCTCCTGCTAGCATGAGCTGTTCCCGGGCCGCGCTAACCCAACCTACGAAGTCACTGAAAGGAGCCTCAATGTCATTCTCTAGCTGGCGCGGCGTCGTCGGGATGGTTAATCCGACCATGCGGCCCGGCATGACCGAGGAGGTCTGCCGCCTGCTGCCCGAGGGCATCGGGCTCATTCCGCTGTTCCTCAACATCAGCCGCGGCACCGAGGACGAGTTCGAGACCATGATGCCGCACTACGAGAAGCTTGTGGCGGTGCTGGCCGAGCAGAAATGCGACATCATCCACCCCAACGGCGCGCCGCCGTTCATGGTCCACGGCTTCGCGGGCGAGGCCAAGATCGTCGCCGCCTGGGAGAAGAAGTACAAGACGCCGATCATGAGCGTGGCGCAGAACCACGTGCGCGCGCTCAAGGCGGTGAAGGCCAAGAGCTTCGTCGGCGCCACCTATTTCCCCGCCAAGCTCAACGCCATCTTCGCGCAGTATTTCACCGATGCGGGCTTCAAGGTGCGCGGCATGGCCGGCATCGACGTGCCGTTCAACAAGGTGCAGGAACTCTCGGGCGAGCAGATCTACGCCCACATCAAGAAAAGCTTCCTCGCGCACAAGGGTGCCGACGCGATCTATATGCTCGGCTCCGGCTGGCGCACCCTGCCCATCATCGAAACGCTCGAACGCGACCTGCAGGTACCAGTGGTGCATCCGGTCACCGCGCGGGTCTGGGAGTTCCAAAAGCGGCTCAATGTCCGCGAGTCGCGCAATGGCTTTGGATGCATGTTGAGAGATCTGCCCTGACGGCAGCCTTCGAGCGACGTACAAACAAAAAGGAGAAACCTCCGATGAACCCCGGCATTCTTCGCCTCGCTGCATTGGGATGCGGTTTCTGCATAGGAGTTGCGGCGATGCAGCAGGCGGCGGCGCAAACAGCCGAGCAGTTCTACCGCGGCAAGACCGTGACCGTGCTGGTCGGCACCTCGCCCGGCGGCATCAACGACATCACGGCACGCTTCGCGGCCAAGCATTTCGGCCGCTTCATCCCGGGCAACCCGCTCGTCAACGTGCAGTTTACGCCGGGCGGCGGCGGCCTCGTTACCGCCAACCGCATCTACAACGCTTCCGAACGGGACGGCACCGTGCTCGCCAAGCTTGAGCGGGCCACGCCCCAACTTGCCATTCAGGGCTATCCGCAGGCACAGTTCGACCCGACCAAATTGATCTGGCTCGGCAGCATGTCGTCCTATGCGGATGACGCCTATCTGATGCTGATCAACCCCGACCATCCGGCCAAGAGCGTGAACGATATCAAGCCGGGCGGCCCGCAGAAGCTGACGCTCGGCGCCAACAACGCCGCCTCGAGCAATTTGATCTTCGGCATCATCGCCAAGGAGGCGCTACGCCTCAACGTCAACGTCGTGCGCGGCTATACTGGCGCCGCCCCGCTGTTTCTGGCGATGGCGCGCAAGGAGATCGACGGTCAGGTCGTCGGCATCAGCTCGGTCAAGACCGGCCAGCGCGAGATGTGGGAGAAACGCGCATTCCGAGCGCTTGTGCAGTTCGGACGGACGAGCCGCCATCCCGACTTCCCCGACGTGCCGACCGGGCGGGAGCTGGCGCCGGGCCCCGACATGCTGTCGCTGATCGAGTTCGCTGAGATCCCGTTCTTTATGTCACTGCCGTTCGTCGCGCCGCCCGGCGTGCCGGCCGATCGCGTCAAGGCGCTGCAGGACGCCTTCATGGCGATGTGCCGCGACCCGGCCGTGCTGGAGGAGGCCGCTAAGCTCGGCATCGACATGAGCCCGATCACGGCCGAGGAGATCCTCAAGCTGGTCGGCCGCATGGCGGCGACGCCGAAGGACGTGATTGCGCGCTACAACGCGATCGCGGGAGAGAAGAATTGAAACTGTCCGTCGCCTCTGCGCTCTCTGACATTCCGGCCGAGTGAGCGCAGCGAACGAGAGCCGGAATCCAGCAGTCACTGAGTGTTCTTGTGCCGCTGGGCCAACTCACGCCGCGGTGACTACTGGGTCCCCGCTTTCGCGAGGACGACCGGCCAACATCGCGCTCACACCGCTTCCAGGATCTTGTCCTGCTTGCGGAAGTGGTAGCGCGGCAGCTTGTCGAGGTCGGTGCCGGTGATGCGGATCACCCAGGCCTTCTGCTTGTGCTCGGTCGAATGGATCATGCCGGGACCATAGGCGCGGGTCTGGCCGGGGCCGATGTCGTATTGGCTCGACTGTCTCAGCTCGTAGTGCTCGTCGCTCGCCGCGTTGACCCGGCGCCACTCGGTCATGCCGGTCACGTTCTTGGCGTTGCCGTAGATCGCCCACGAGTTGCCGTGGCTGTGCGGCTTGCCTTTCTTGCCGCCCTCCTGCACGTGCGCCAGCACGTAAAAGTCGAGCTCCTTGTCGTGATAGAGCACGCGCTTGCCGGGCGGCATGTCCTCGTTGAAGGTCTCGGCCACGAATTGCGGGTTGACGAGCAGCGTCGACAGGCGCTCGGCGACCTGCGGCAGCGCGTCCGCGAGTGGCTTCGCCTTGAGGATCGTATGCGCATCGGCGCAGAAATTGTCGAGCGAATAGGCCATGGGCGCGTCTCCTTAGCGTTCCGGTTGGCCTTAACTTACTCCCCTGTCCCATGCGGCAGCAATCCCGCGTCGCGACAGGCCGCGAGCGCGCCGGGATGGAGTGCGACGCCGCCAAACGACAGCGCCGCGGGCCCCTGCATACGTAACGGCTCGAACAGCTCGCCAAGCCCGGTGAACAGCGGATTGCGGCGGGCGAGCTCGGACAGGCCCGAGAGGATTGCGGCCACCGTTTCGTGGACCACCGCGTCGGGGACGCGCGCATGCGTCGCCAGAATGTTCACCACCGCAGGCTGCGGCACGTCCTCCGCGAGTCCGCGGAACGCGTCCTTGCGCATGATGACGGGGCGATAGAACGACACCGCCCGCATCAGCCGATCCAGATCGCCCGCCGCGTAGGGCAAGACCCGCACGTCAGCACGCCAGGCAAGCTCGGTCATCACCTTGTTGGGAATCGGGCATTGAAACTGGGAGTCGACCTCGCCCGCCGCAAGCGCGTCGGCACCGGCCGCGAAATCGAGATAGACGGGCGTGAAGTCCGAGAAGCTCAGGCCCAGCACGCCGAAGATATTGTGCGCATGCTGCACCATGCCGCTCGTCTTCAGACCGACCGCAACCCGCCGACCGCGCAGATCGGCGACGGTGCGGATGTCGGAGCCTGCGCGCACGATGAAGAACAGCGGCCCCGCATTCATCGGCGCCGCCATGCGGATGTCGATCGGCTGCGCGAACGGCGCTTCGCCATTCTTGGCGCGGCCGATCCAGTTCGAGGCCATGAAGCCGAAGTCGATCTCGCCAGCGTGCAGCCGGTTGGCGTTCTCGATGCTGGCGGAGCTCGATTCGAGCACCTCGACCGGAGCAAGCGCGGCGCGCGCGTCGAGCACGGCCTTGAGCGCGATCCCCTGGCTGTGGAAGGTACCGTCCCGCTCGGCGGTGCCGATCCGAATGGCCATTCGATATTCGCCTTCTCTTGCGCATACGAGAGCCGCGTCGTTCTCGCTCCCAACCAGCGGCCTGTAGCAGAGGCCGACAGAGGCGTCGAGACAATCACCGCCTGCCATGGCCCGGCTCAAGTGCCGCCCAGCAGGCGCTTGAGCTTCGCGCGAATGGTGGCGTCCGGCTCCTGATGGTTCGTGGTGCCGACCAACCGGCCCGAGGCATCCATCATGTAGATGGTCGCGGTGTGGTCCATCGTATAGCCGCCGTCCGTGAGCGGGACTTTGCGAGCGATGGCGCGATAGGCCGCCATGACGACGGTTATGGCCTCGGGTGGCCCCGACAGGCCGGTGATGCGCCGGTCGAACGAGGAGAGATAGAGCGCAAGCTCTTGCGGCGTGTCGCGCTCGGGGTCGACGGTGATGAACAGGATGTTGAGCCGGTCGGCGTCCGGCCCAAGCTCCTTGAGCCGATTGGTCAGCTCGAACAGGGTCGTTGGACACACATCCGGGCAGTGCGTAAAGCCGAAGAAAACCAGCATCGGCTTGCCCAGATAGTCCCGTTCGGTCACCGGCTGGCCGCGATGATCGATGAGCGCAAACGGCCCGCCGATGTCGGCGATCGCCGGCCAATCGCTGTCGCGGCGCAGCGACAGCCAGGCAAACGCGATCGCGGCGGCCAGGACCAGAGCGGCCAGCGCAACTCCGATCCGGACGAGGACCAGGCCTGTCCGGTTCATCAGTGACCGTGCATCGGCCCGCCTGCGCCGAGACTTTCGACCCTGTACTCGACGTCGACCGTGCCGGCCTTCTCGAAGCGCAGTTGTCCCTTCAGTTTTTCGCCCTGCTTGAACGGCGCGCGCAGGTCCATGAACATCACGTGATAGCCGCCGGGCTTGAGCTCCACCTTCTGGCCGGGCCTGATCTCCAGTCCACCCCGGACCTCACGCATCTGCATCATGCCGCCTTCCATCTTCATTTCGTGAATCTCGAAGCGCCCGGCCTGCGGCAGCGTGCCGCCGACGAAGCGATCCGGCTGGGTGCCGTTGTTCGTGATCGTCATGTAGCCGCCGCCGACCTTGGCGCCGCCCGGGGTGGCGCGCGCCCACGGCTGCTCGATCGTCAATGAGCCCACGTTGTAGGTCTGCGCCGGGGCCGGACCGGCTGTGGCGGCAAGGATGGACATCGCGAGGAGCGACTTGCGAAGTTGGGACATGTCAGCCTCTCATAGTTTGATTTGAGTTCGATCTGAGGATTTCCAAGTGTCGTGTTGCGCGCAGGGCGGACATCGAAGCCGCGGCCACGCGCGTTTGCGTTTGACGCCGAAGTCGGAGATCTCAGAAGAAACGCGGCTTGGGATCAGGAGATCAGGCCAGCGCCGGAGGGGCGCGCGCGCCGCCGGGCAATCGGGCAATCATCCCAAGGCGCGACGCGGCAAGCGGCGCCGCCAATCGGGATGACGCCTTGCCGTCGGCTCCAACACCAAGCGCAGCGACCTGACCGGTCAGAGCTGGGCCCGGACCCGTGCAGAGGATGCCGCAATCCGCGCGATCGTGCTCCATTGGCGCGACCGGGGCCGGCGCCACCGCATTGGCAGCGGATGAGCAGATGACGCCCGCGATGGCGGCGACCTGGTGCCTGACCATCGCGGCCCCGACGCCGAAGCTCGCGAGCAGCGCCTGCAGCGCAAGCGCATAGGCCGCGACCAGCGCGACCCCTGCTCTGCCTATGCTCCATTGATGACGCGTCATGGCGACCAAGCTTTGTGAGCTTAGCCACTATAGCATGACGGTCCCGACCTACCAGCTTTCAGCGGCCGGATGTCCGGAACGGGACCGCGAGGGCAGGCCCTGAGGCGATGCATTGGTGTGATGCACCGTAGAACTCGTTTGCGCGATCGAGTGTCGTGCGAGCTACCCCATGGCGATCGACAGTATCGCGGTGCTCAATATTGCGCAGGCCCACCGCCGACGGAATTTGGGACCTGATATCCGCTCGAGCATCGCGGCGACGCGACCTTTTCCACAAATGAGCTAAAGGACCCGGAGGGAACAGCTTCCTCCGCGGAAACTCCAACGCGCGGCCTCGTCCCGCTTCGTTGCCCGGCGGTTCATACCACTTCCAATGTCGGAATGGCGTTGATCTTCTCACCACGCTCCTGCTGGGCGCGTGTCAGCTGCCGAAGTGGCGCGCCCGGAAGGATTCGAACCTCCGACCCCCAGATTCGTAGTCTGGTGCTCTATCCAGCTGAGCTACGGGCGCTTGCGCAGTGCCTCCGGCCGAGGGCGGAGAACGGGGCGAATAGCTATAGGCTCGGGCGGTTGATGGCAAGAGTGGCGGGCGCCCGGAAACGGCGCCGGCGCGGTTCGCGCCAGTGCCTGCGATTTCACCTCTTGCGAAACCGGCGCGCGGCCGCTGTTTTCACAACCGGTGAATGAAAGGCCATAGACCGGCCTGGCATGGAGGAGCGCCTGAGTTGAAGCGCCGTACCGGGGAGCGCTTAAGCGCGGTTCGCGGCCCGAGCCGCGCGGCCACATTGGCACCGAACGGAGCGAGGACGACGGCCCGCTTTGTGATTTTCGCCAAGACGAACCCACCAGACGAAATTCATCTATGGATTCTGGACGTTGGATACGGCTAACCCGATCGTAATACCGTTATTGCGATGGCCCGACAGATTGGGCGCGCGCGAATTTTGCCAACACGAACCCACCGTATGAAACTTCTTTGCCTGTTCAAATCGATAGGGTGGATTCAGAGAGGGTTCTTACCGCGCCGAAGGCCCGGCCATGAGAGACCTCTGCGCGGCAAGGACCCTCAGCGCAGGAGATTCGCCATCCGAGCCGCCGCACGCCGAGGCCACCGGCCTCAAGCACGGCGCCCGCGCCTTTCGCCTTACGCGCTCGCCCGCTCGTCGCGGCGCGCCTTGAGCTCGACCGCGCGGTCCGGGATGGTGACCCGGAAGGTCGCCCCGATGGTGCCCTCAACGAGCCTGATCTCACCGCCATGGGCGCGCACAAGTTCCGCCGCGATGGCAAGGCCGAGGCCCGCACCGCCCGAACGGTTTGAGCTCTGGAACGCCTCGAACAGATGCGCGCGCGCCTGCGGCGAAAGGCCAGGGCCGGTGTCGGATACCTCGATCACCACCACCGCGCCTTCGCGCCGGCCGGTGATGCGCACCTGGTCGCGGCCGGGATCGCTCGCCGCGCGGCTCTCGAGCGCCTGCACCGCGTTGCGCGCGATATTGACCAGCACGCGGAACAGTTGGTCGGGGTCGGCGTCCGCCATGAGGCCGCGCTCGACCGCGCTGATCCAGCGCACCTTCGTGTCGGTGTCGAGGCCGAGCGTCTCGCGCACCTCCTCAACCAGGGGATCGAGCGGCACAATGCGCCGGTCGGGCGCCGGCTCCTGCACGCGCCCGTAGGACAAAGTCGATTCGCAGAACGAGATCGCGCGCTCGAGCGCGCGCACCAGCTTGGGCGCAAAGCGCTGCACATGCGGATCGGGCAGACGCGCGAGGCGGTCGGAGAACAGCTGCGCTGTGGTGAGCAGGTTGCGCAGGTCGTGATTGATCTTCGACACCGCGAGCCCGAGCGAGGCAAGCCGGCTCTTCTGCGCCAGCATGCCGGCGAGATCGCGCTGCATGGCGGCGAGCTCGCGCTCGGCGGTGCCGACCTCGTCGCGCCGTCCGGAGACCGCGATGACGCTTCCGGGATTTTCCGGCGCGTTGTGAAAGGCCGTCATATTAGCGGTGAGCCGATGCAGCGGCCGCACGAACAGGTAGTGCAGCGTGAGATAGACGAGCGTCGCGGTAATGACGGAGATCAGCAGCGAGACCAGCAGGATGTTGAACGAATAGGCCCACATCGCCTTGCGTAGCGGCACCTCGTCCACGATGATCTCGACGAACTCGCCGCCGCGCGGCGCCGGCCCGACCGCCAGGATCAACTCATTGTCGGTGGAGATGAGGGTATCGAAGGCATCGAAGATGGCGCGATACCAAGGCACGCTGCGCACGTCGACCTCCTGGTCGACGCGGGGCGGAATGTCGGCGACTGCGAGGAGGCGGCGCTGGTTGCCGGTCTTCATCGCCACCGCGCGCGCACCGATCGATTCGAGGAGCTGGCGCGCCAGCGTGTCGGGCACCATGCCCTCCGGCGACGCTGACAGCACGAGCGCTGCGGTATAGGCGGCCGACAGCCGGTCGTTCAGCCAGCTCAGGCGGAAGTTCGCGATCGAGGGCACATAGATCAGGATTTCCGCGATCATCACGAACAATGTCGTGAGAACGAGGAGCTTGCCGGAAAGCCCGAGGCGGGGGGCACGCCCCTGCGCTGCGGCCGGTGTCAGGTCCATCGCGTTTGCCCGCGTACCGCCCCATCAGCGGCCCAAGAGTCCCAGGATACGCCGCGCCCACGTGCGCCGAAAAGCCAAGGTCAGATAGGTCGTGGCGGCGCGTTGTCCAGTATCCCCCAAGGTCGGATACGGCAGCAAGATACCAGCTAACAGACGAATATCGAGCCCCTGGCTCACCGCCAGCGACCAGGGCGCGATCAGCTCGCCGGCCGAAGCCCCGACGATGGTAGCGCCCAGCACCCGGCCCCAGCGGCTGATCAAGACCTTGACGTGCCCGCCGGTGGCCCGCTCGATCTGGGCGCGGTCGTTCTCATAGTACGGCCAGCGCAGCACCCGGACCGCAATGCGCCGTTGCGTCGCCTCTGCCTCGGTCAGGCCGACGTGGGCCAGCTCTGGGTCGGTGACGACCAGGCGCGGGACGGCGTCAGGCTTAAGCCGCGCCGGGCGCCCCAGGACGGCGCCGCGCACGACCAGAGCGGCATGGTGGCGGGCGACGTGGATAAAGGGCTGTGCCCCCGTCACGTCGCCGACCGCGTAGATGCGCCGATTGCTGGTGCGCAGCGCCGGATTGACGATGACGCCCAGGGGCCCAACCTTGACGCGCGCCTTGTCGAGCGCGAGCCCCTCGACGTTGGCGCGCCGGCCACAGGCCATCAGGAGATGGGAGCCTGCAACGCTGCCAAGGCCACCGCCAAGGGTCACCTGCACACCCTCCGCTGTTTTCGCGACCGCCTCGATCGCGACGCCGGTACGCACGTCAACGCCTTCGCGCGCGAGCGCGTCGAGCACAATGCGCGCGCACTCGGGATCTTCTTGCGCGAGCGGCTCGGCGTGATCGAGCACGGTGACCTCGGCACCGAGGCGTCGGAAAGCCTGCGCCAGCTCCAGCCCGGCCACGCCCGCCCCGATGACGACGAGCCGCGGCGGCAACTGGTCGAGGCTGAGGATCGACTCGTCGGTGAGATACGGAACGTCGGCGAGCCCTGGAATGTCGGGCAATGCCGGCAGCGAGCCGGTCGCGATGACATAGCGCCGCGCCTTGATCTCGATCGTCTCTCCGATCGCAAGCCGACGTCGATTGATGAATTGCGCGGCGCCGACGATCACCCGCACGCCGAGGCCGGTGAAACGTTCCGTCGCGCTGTCGGCCGCCAGCGCGCTGGTGACACGATCGAGATAACCGCGGAGCTTGTCGAAGCGGAGCTCGGATCGCGATACCTCAAGCCCGAAGGCATCGGCGTCCGCAATACGACGCGCGACGCGCGCAGCCGTGACCAGGGCTTTCGACGGCACCACGGACTTGAGGCGAGAGCCGCCGAATGTCCCCCGCTCGACCAGTACGACCCGCTTCCCGGCCGCCGCGGCGCCAGCTGCCGCCTCGAGGCCGCCAGCGCCGGCGCCAACGATGCAAAGGTCGGGCTTGAGCAGCTCCACCGTGGCTCTCCGTTGCGGCGGTCAGGGACGTTCCGGTCCGATCGCGGCACGACGCCACAGCAGCCGCCGCGCCAGCACAGGCACGAGCGCGAGCAAGCCGAGACCGACGAGCGCCGCAATCAGCGTCGGCGTGACCACGTTAGCCGGGTCGAAGTCGATCCGGCAATCGAGCCCATCGGCGGCAAGGCAGGCGCGATAGGCTGCCTCCTGAGACGCGATCATGCTGTCGAGGCCCGCGCCGAGCAAAGCCAGGATGAAACTGCCGGGCGTGCGGCCGAGCGCGGTCGCGGCCACGAAGGTCGAGAATCGCACCCTGAACAGCGCGGCGGTGAGGTTGGTGAACCATGACGGCACTGGGACCAGCCGCAAGAACATGACATAAAAAAAAGCATCGACGCGAAATCCGGCCGCGAAGCTTTCCGCCCGCGGGCCGACGCGGCGCAGGAGCTGCTCTCCGAAGGCGCTCCGGGCGACCAGGAACACGATGGTGGCGCCCAGGGTCGAGCCAACCATGGCGGCGGCGCCACCGGTAAGCGCCCCGAACAGGAAGCCGCCGACAACCGCCAGCACCACTCCCGCCGGCAGCGCCAGCGCCGCTCCAATCGCATAGATCGCAATAAAGCTCAGGATAGCGACAACCCGATGGGCCTCGATCAACGCGTCGATCGCGGCGCTGTGCCGAACCAGCGTTTCGAGCGACAAATTGCGATGCCAGCCCATCGCATAGGCCAGCACCAGACCGCCCACGAGCAGGCCAAGCGGGACCAGTCGGCCCAGCATCCGGCTCAACCGGCGGCCGGCGTCAGGACCGAGCTGCTGCAACAACATTTTCACCAGAGGACATGATTGGGCGACCGGCAGGCTCGTTTCCCATCCGGGCGATGGAGCGGGATCGGGATTTTATACATCAGCCTAGGCCGGCGCATCCGCCAGCGCGGCAATTTGGCTCTGTTCTCGGCCAAAACGGCAGATCCGGCGGCCGCCTTGCATGGAAGGCGGCGCTCCCTTATAAGCCGCGGGACTTTAAGCGGCGGCGACCGGTCATTGGCGGTTTTCCAAGACAAAAGCCTTAAAACCGATAGCCCTGAGCCGAGAAGCCTTAAAGCCGATCTGGCGCCCTGAGGGCGCGCCGTCGGTAGCCAAAAACGCGGAGAAAGACCCGTGAAGCGGACCTATCAACCGAGCAAGCTGGTGCGCAAGCGCCGTCACGGCTTCCGCGCCCGCATGGCGACCAAGGGCGGCCGCACGGTGCTCTCGAAGCGGCGCGCGCAGGGCCGCAAGCGGCTCAGTGCTTGAGCTGACGCCGGCCGTCTCCATGGAGCGATTGAGGCAGCGCGCCGACTTCCTGGCCGCCGCCCAAGGGGCCAAGGTGGCGACCGCAGGGTTCGTGCTGCAGGCGCGTGAGCGAACGGACGGCGGTCCGAGCCGGGTCGGCTTCACCGTGTCGAAGAAGGTCGGCAACGCCGTCGAGCGCAATCGCGTGCGGCGGCGGCTGCGGGAAGTCGTGAGGCTTACGGCCGCAGCCCGGCTACGGTCCGGTCATGATTATGTGCTGATTGGACGACGATCGGCACTGTCGCTGCCGTTCGAGCGGATATCCCAAGATTTCGACCAGGCCTTGCGGCGGCTGCGAGCTCCGAAATGAACGATCAGAAAAACACCCTCCTGTTCATCGTGCTCTCGGCGGTCATTCTGATCGGCTGGCAGCTCTGGTTTGGCGGCGGCATGCAACAGGTGCAGAAACCGGTCGCGCCCCCGCAGACCACGGCGCCCGGTACGCCGCCCGCGCCGGGCACACCGGCACCCATCGAGCCGGCCGCCAAGCCGCTCACGCGCGAAGAGGCCCTGGCACAGTCGCCGCGCGTGCGCATTGAGACGCCGCGTCTTTCCGGCTCGATCGCACTCAAGGGCGGGCGCATCGACGACCTGTCGCTGACCCAATATCGCGAGACGGTCGATCCGAAATCACCTCCGATCGTGCTGTTGTCACCCTCCGGCAGCCCGCATCCGTTCTATGCCGAGTTCGGCTGGGTCGCGTCGTCCGGGGTCGCCATCAAGCGGCCGGATGAAGCCACCATGTGGACGCAGCAAGGCGCGGGCCCGCTGGCGATCGATCGTCCGTTGCAGCTCGTCTACGACAATGGCGAGGGGCTGGAGTTCCGTCGGACCATCGCGGTCGACGACAAATACGTGTTCACCATCCGGGACGAGGTGGCGAACAAGGGCTCGGCGCCGGTGGCGCTCCATCCATTCGCGTTGATCTCGCGCCACGGCACGCCCAAGCTCGAGGGCTTCTACATCCTGCACGAGGGCCTGATCGGCGTGCTCGGCGACAAGCTCCAGGAAGAGAAATACGACGAGGTCGAAAAGAAAAAGTCGATTGCGTTCCAGAACACCAAAGGCTGGCTCGGCATCACCGACAAATATTGGGCCGCGACCCTCATCCCCGACCCGGCAGCCAAGATCAACGCCCGTTTCCAATTCGGCCAGAGCGGCACGCTCAAGACCTATCAGGCGGACTACTTCCTCGAGACCGTGACGATCCCGCCGGGCGGCAGCGCTTCCGCGACGGCACGTCTCTTCGCCGGCGCCAAGGAAGTTGCCGTCATCGACGGCTACGACAAGGCGCTCAACCTCGATCGCTTCGACCGCCTGATTGACTGGGGCTATTTCTATTTCATCACCAAGCCGCTGTTCATGGCGATGGATTGGATCTATCACCTCGTGGGCAACTTCGGCATTGCCATCCTGCTCATTACCGTCATCATCAAGCTCTTCTTCTTTCCGCTGGCCAACAAGTCCTACGCCTCGATGGCGAAGATGAAGGCGGTGCAGCCGGAGATGATGGCGATCCGCGAGCGCTACGCCGAGGACAAGATGAAGCAGCAGCAGGCGATGATGGAGCTCTACAAGAAGGAGCACATCAACCCGATCGCCGGCTGCCTGCCGATCCTGATCCAGATCCCGGTGTTCTTCGCGCTCTACAAGGTGCTGTTCATCACCATCGAGATGCGGCACGCGCCGTTCTTCGGATGGATCAAGGACCTCTCCGCGCCCGATCCAACCACGGTCTTCAACCTGTTCGGCCTCATTCCCTGGGACCCCTCGCAGCTGCCGCTCGTCGGCCCGTTCCTGTTGATCGGCGTGTGGCCGCTCGTCATGGGCGTGACCATGTGGGTGCAGATGAAGCTCAACCCGCCGCCGCCCGATCCGACCCAGCAGATGATCTTCGACTGGATGCCGGTGATCTTCACCTTCATGCTGGCGAGCTTCTCGGCCGGGCTCGTGATCTACTGGGCCTGGAACAACACGCTCTCGGTGATCCAACAGTCGGTGATCATGCGCAAGCACGGCGCCAAGGTCGAGTTGTTTGACAATATCAAGGATTTCTTCTCCAAGAAGGATAAGGACAAGGATTAGGCGGCGCAGGGTGGGCAAAGTCGCGATCCAGGTATCTATGCTTCTCCAATTGCACAGCGCAGCGCCGTGCCCATGCGTTCTTGCGCGATGTGCCTTACCTTCCTGACGTAGGCAAAGCGCACGAGAGACTTTGCCAAACGGAAAAGCCGTGCCCGCGCCATCGCCCACCCTACAATTCACCCCTGACGAGATCGAGCGAGGCCGCAAGCTGTTCGCCGGCGAGTGGCGCTTCGTTGCCGCCGCCAACGCGATCGCGGTACTGCCGCCGATGCGCGGCATCGAGATCGCGTTCGCGGGCCGCTCCAATGTCGGCAAGTCGAGCCTGATCAACGCGCTCACGGGAAGGAACGCGCTGGCGCGCACTTCGCATACGCCGGGTCGCACCCAGGAGCTGATCTTCTTCGTGGGCGGCGCTCCGCCTGTCCTGGTCGACATGCCGGGCTATGGCTACGCGGCGGCCTCGAAAGCCAAGATCAGGACCTGGACCGCGCTCATCCATGATTTCCTGCGCGGCCGCGCCAACCTCGCGCGCGTCTACGTGCTGGTCGACGCGCGACATGGTCTCAAGCCGGTCGACGACGACGTCTTCAAGACGCTCGACAAAGCGGCGGTGAACTACCAGGTCGTGCTGACCAAGGCCGACCAGGTTCCCGCCGCCGACCTCGACGCTCGCCTCGCCGCGACGCAGGCGGCGCTGGCCAAGCATCCGGCAGCCTACCCGGAGGTGCTCGTCACCTCGGCCCGCACCGGCGCCGGCATCGAGGACCTGCGTGCCGCGATCGCCCGGCTCGTGGCCGAGCGGAGCTGAGCGGGGGCGAGCGGGCCCTTCCCCACCTGCGCCTGCCCCGCTACAAAGCGGCGCCGAGAGCATAATGGACGAGCCGCCATGACCGTCTCCCCCCACGACATCGCCCACGTCCTGTCGGAAGCGCTGCCGCACATGCAGCGCTACGACGAAGAGATCGTGGTGGTGAAATACGGCGGCCACGCCATGGGCCAGGAGGCCATGGCAAAAAGCTTCGCGCGCGACATCGTGCTCCTCGAGCAGACCGCCATCAATCCGGTGGTGGTGCACGGCGGCGGCCCGCAGATCGGCGAGATGCTCAAGCGGCTCGGCATCAAGTCGGAATTCGCCGCGGGCCTGCGCATCACCGATGCCGCCACCATCGAGATCGTCGAGATGGTGCTCGCCGGCTCGATCAACAAGCAGATCGTCGGCTTCATCAACGAGGCCGGTGGCAAGGCGGTCGGGCTGTGCGGCAAGGACGGCAACATGGTCACCGCCCGCAAGATCAGCCGCACAGTCGCCGATCCCGGCTCGGCCATCGAGAAGGTCGTCGACCTCGGCTTCGTCGGCGAGCCCGAGAAAGTCGACACCATGGTGCTGACCCAGATCCTCGGCCGCGACCTTATCCCCGTGCTGGCGCCGCTCGCCACCTCGGCCGATGGCGTGACCTACAACGTCAACGCCGACACCTTCGCGGGCGCGATCGCGGGCGCGCTCAAGGCCAAGCGGCTCCTTCTCCTCACCGACGTCCCGGGCGTGCTCGACAAGTCGAAGTCGCTGATCCGGCAGCTCTCCGCCGACGATGCGCGCCGCCTGATCGCCGACGGCACCATCTCGGGCGGCATGATTCCGAAGGTCGAGACCTGCCTCTATGCGCTCGACGCCGGGGTCGAGGGCGTCGTCATTCTCGACGGCCGGGTGCCGCACGCGGTGCTGCTGGAGCTTCTCACCGACCATGGCGCCGGAACGCTGATGATGCGGTGAGGTTGTGAAATCTCCCCGCGCCTTTGCCCACGTCGAGACCTGGGTGTTCGATCTCGACAACACGCTCTATCCGCATCACGTCAATCTCTGGCAGCAGGTGGACGAGCGCATCCGCGACTACATCGCCGAGTTCCTAAAGATCGGCCACGAGGACGCGTTCCGGCTGCAGAAAGACTACTACCAACGTTACGGCACCTCGATGCGCGGACTGATGACCGAGCACGGCATGAAGCCGGATGATTTTCTCGATTTCGTGCACCAGGTCGATCACTCGCCGCTCACGCCCAACCCTGCGCTCGGCGCTGCGATCGAGAAGCTCGCAGGACGAAAGCTGATCCTGACCAACGGCACCAGGCGTCACGCCGACGCCGTGCTGGCACGGCTCGAGCTCGAGACGCACTTTGATGACGTGTTCGACATCATCGCAGCCGAGCTCGAGCCGAAACCGTCCGCGCAGACGTATGAGCGCTTCCTCAATGCGCACAGCGTCGATGCCAGCCGTGCCGCCATGTTCGAAGACCTCGCCCGCAACCTGGCCGTGCCACACGCGCTCGGCATGACCACGGTGCTGGTGGTCCCGGAAAACACCCGCGAGGTGTTCCGCGAGAGCTGGGAGCTCGAAGGCCGCGACGACCCGCACGTCGATCACGTGACCGACGACCTCGCCGCCTTCCTGGAAAAGATCGCGACGACGCGTTAAGAAGCCCCCGAAGAGATCCTTATGCGCCTGCGAAAAGACACCTCGATCGCGATCGTCGGCGCCGGCATCGGCGGGCTCGCGCTCGCGGCGGCGCTGCGCCAGGCTGGCCTGGCGGCGACCGTCTACGAGCAGGCCGAGGCGTTTACCCGCGTCGGCGCCGGCATCCAGCAGAGCCCGAACGCGATGAAGGTGCATCGCGGGCTTGGCATCGAGGGGAGGCTGCGCGACGTGGGGTTTGCGCCCACCTCCGCTCTTAACCGCGACGCAGTAACCGGCAAGGTGACCAACGACCATCCCTTAGGCCGCGCGGTCGAGGAGCGCTATGGCGCGCCCTATCTGACGCTGCATCGCGGCGACCTGCACGCGGCGCTCGCCGACATCGTGCCGGTGCAGGCCGTCATGCGCGGCAAGAAGCTCGTTCGCATCGACGACCGCGGGCCGCGCGTCGCGCTTACCTTTGCGGACGGCACCGCGATCGAGGCCGATCTCGTGATTGGTGCGGACGGCGCCCATTCGCTGGTGCGCGACCATGTGGCGGGTCCCGAACAGCCGCGCTTCACCGGCAAGCTTGCCTACCGCACCACCTTTCCGGCATCGCGATTGCGCGGCGTCGACATCGGCACCTCGCGCACCAAGTGGTGGGGCAAGGACCGCCACATCGTGGTCTACTACGTCACCGCCAAGCGTGACGAGGTCTACTTCACCACCAGCCAGAACGAGAAGGCCGACTGGATGACGCGCGAATCGTGGTCGACCAAGGGCGACCTTTCGGAATTGCGCTCAGCCTTCGCGTCCTTCCATTCCGACGTTCAGGCAGTGCTCGCCGCCGCGCCCGAGGTGCACAAGTGGGGCATCTACGAGCGCGACCCGCTGCCCAACTGGAGCAAAGGTCGCGTCACGCTTCTGGGCGACGCCTGCCATCCGATGACGCCCTATATGGCGTCAGGCGCCGCCATGGCGCTTGAAGACGCGGTCGTGCTCTCGCGTTGCCTCGCGGATGACGATTTCGAGGACATCGAGACGGCCTTGCGCACGTACGAGGGCATCCGCAAGCCGCGCACCACCGCGGTGCAGGCGGGCTCCAGCGCCAACACCTGGATGCGCCAAGAGACCAACCCGGATTGGCTCTACGGCTATGACGCGTGGCGCGTCCCACTACGCTCAGAGACCGCCGCGCTCGTCTCCACCTACTGGGAAGCTTAGTTCCATGTCTCCGACCGAATTCATCGCCGCGCTCGATCGCGCCTGCACGCGCCACACCACGCCGCTCGGCGACGGCCATATCGTCTGGCGAAGCTGGGGCGAAGGCATGCCGCTCGTGCTGCTGCATGGCGGCACCGGCAGCTGGATGCACTGGATCCGCAACGTGGAAGCGCTCTCGCGCGATCACATGGTCATCGTCCCGGACCTGCCGGGCTCGGGTGAATCCGCCAGCCCGCAGCCGCCGTTCTCCGCCGAGAGCATTGCGACGATGCTGCTGCAGGGCCTCGATGCGATCATCGGGGCGCAGACGCGCTTTTGCATCGGCGGCTTCTCCATGGGCGGGCTGATCGCCGGCTATCTTGCGCAGCAAGGCGGCGCCCGCGTCGACACCTTGGTGCTGGTCGGCTCGACCGGCATGGGCGGCACCCGCGCCCAGATGGAGCCGCTCAAATCGTGGCGCAGGCTGCCGACCGACGAGGAGAGGCGCGCCGTCCACCGCACCAATCTCGGCATCCTGATGATCCACGATCCGGACAGGATCGACGCGCTGGCGGTCGAAGTACAGTCACGCAACGCAGCCGTGTCGCGCATTCGCGGCAAGCACGTGTCGCATACCGGCGCGCTCGCCAATTGTCTGCCCGGCTTCGCCGGCCGCCTCGCCGGCATCTGGGGTGAGCACGATCCGACCGCCGCGCCTTATCTCGCCGAACGGCGGGAACGACTGCAACAGTTCAAGCCGGGCGCGCCGTTCGATATCGTCGCGGGCGCTGGCCATTGGGTGCAGTACGAGGCCCATGACACGGTCAATCGCCGCATGCGGGAGCTGCTGATGCGCCCGGCATGACCGGCCCGGAGCTGCTTGACACGTCCCCGCCTTCGCTCGACAAACCGCACACATCAACCAGCCGGAAGGGCCGCCATGTCGCACGCCGAGCTTGCCAAGACCATCGATGACGCCTTCGACAAGCGTGACGGGATTGGCCCTTCGACCAAGGGCGCGGTGCGCGAGGCGGTCGAGGCCGCGCTTGAGCTGCTCGATCGCGGCACGGCCCGTGTCGCCGAGCGCGGCGCGAACGGCACCTGGTCGGTCAACCAATGGCTCAAGAAGGCGGTGCTGCTGTCGTTCCGGCTCAACGACATGACCGTGATCCCGGGCGGGCCCGGCCAGGCCGTGTGGTGGGACAAGGTCGCGTCCAAGTTCGAAGGCTGGGGCGAAAACCGCTTCAGGGAGGCCGGTTTCCGGGCCGTGCCGGGCTGCGTCGTCCGCCGCGCCGCCTACGTGGCGCCCGGCGTGGTGCTGATGCCGTCGTTCGTCAATCTCGGCGCCTATGTCGACAGCGGCACCATGATCGACACCTGGGCGACCGTCGGTTCTTGTGCGCAGATCGGCAAGAACTGTCACATCTCGGGCGGCGCCGGCATCGGCGGCGTGCTGGAGCCGCTGCAGGCCGGACCGGTGATCGTTGAGGACAACTGCTTCATCGGCGCGCGCTCGGAAGTGGCCGAGGGCGTGATCGTGCGCGAGGGCTCGGTGCTGTCCATGGGCGTGTATCTCGGCGCTTCGACGCGCATCGTGGATCGCGAGAGCGGCGCGACGTTCCAGGGCGAAGTGCCGCCATATTCGGTGGTGGTGCCGGGCTCGATGCCGGGCAAACCGGGCAAGGACGGCGCCGCGAGCCCCAATCTCTATTGCGCGGTGATCGTCAAGCGCGTCGACGAGAAGACCCGCGCGAAGACCAGCATCAACGAGCTCCTGCGAGACTGACACCCGTGCATTGACCGGCCGCATCATTCACCGCAAGGTGGCGTAGGTTCTCGGAGCGACGTCAATGAATTGGGTCAATCTCTTTACGAGCTTCGAAGGCCGCATCAGCCGCCAGCCGTTCTGGATCGCGTGGGCGGCGTTTATCGCCATCGAGTTCGCAATCTCGTTGATGACGGGTGACGACGGCGCCCGATTGAGCGCAGTGCTCGACCTGATGCTGATCTATCCCGAGTTCGCCGTGAGCGCCAAGCGCGGCCACGACCGCAACACGCCGAGCTGGGTGGTCGGTCTGTTCTTCGCGCTCGGCGCCGTTTTCGACCTGCTGATCCTGGGGGGGTGGATTGTCAACGCCGACTTGACCAACCCGTCGCCGCTCGTCCTCGCATTCCTGGTGCCGCTAGGCGTGTTCGCTCTTGTTCTGCTCATCGACCTTGGCTTGCGCCGCGGCACTGTCGGCCCCAACCGCTACGGCCCCGATCCGTTGGAGGCGAGCGCGTGATGCCAGCGCCTTGCGGGCGCAGGATTCAGGTTGATACTCTTGTTGTGTTGCGGCGCGCTCGCATAGCTCGCTCAAAAATCATGTGATGATTGAAACGGTAGCATTGCCCGAGGCCCTCCCTTGTCCTACCAGACTCTCAATGCCACCCTTATCGTCGGGACGCTGCTGCGCCTGGAGCATCGGATCATCGAACGCTTTCCGGGCTCCAGCCTTGCCGCCGTCTGTCGTGAGCTCATCGGCATGGCGGAGACGTCCCTGCAACGTTCGACCGCAATTGCGGCGCCGAACTACGCCCTGCGCGCCGGCGTCGTTGCCGTGATCGCGGCGGGGCTGGCCGGACTGCTGTTCGTGGCCCTCAACGTCAATGTGCAGATGGCGACGGTCGAGATCTTTGGCGTGTTTCAGGGCGTCGAGGCGGCGATGAACATTGTCGTCCTCTCCGGCGCGATGCTGTTCTTCCTGGTGTCACTGGAAACGCGAATCAAGCGCCGACGCTCCCTCAGCGATCTGCACAGATTCCGCTCGATCGCGCATGTGATCGACATGCATCAGCTCACCAAGGACCCGAGCAGCATCCTCGGCGGCGGCGCGCCCACTGCATCCTCGCCCAAGCGCACGATGAGCCGGTTCGAGCTCACCCGCTATCTCAACTATTGCAGCGAAATGCTCTCGCTGACCAACAAGCTCGCCGCGCTCTATGCGCAGCATTTGCCCGACCCGGTGATCATCGACGCGGTCAACGACATCGAGGATCTCACGACCAATCTGTGCAACAAGATCTGGCAGAAAATTACCATTCTCGATACCGGGCGAGCGTAGAATCGCCGACCTCAATTGGAACGGGAATTCCATTGAGCGGAGCGGCCGGCCACCCCATAATGCGCGCACGCGCAAGGAGACCACGGATGACCGAGCTTCCCCCCGGCATGCGGCACCAGATCAACCAGAGCGGCGGCCTATCGAACGACGCGCGCGTGCTTATGCTGTACGAGGCCAACAAGAAGACCGCGCTCGTTGCCTATCTGCTGTGGTTCTTTCTGGGGTTGTTCGGCGCCCACAACTTCTATCTGGGACGCACCGGCGTGGCTGTGGCCCAGCTGATCCTGAGCCTCATCCTGGTCGGAATGATCATCACCGTCTTCTGGGTGCTCGTCGACGCCTTCCTGATCCCGAGCTGGGTCAGGCAGCAAAATAACCTGTTGGCGGCGCAGCTCGGCGCCTGACCTAAAGGTCGGGTCGCATCGCATCGGTTTTTCCATACCGAGATCGTTAGAAACTGAGATCACAAAAGGCAGGAGCTGGACATGAACTGGGGGCATTTGCTGTTTGGCTTCAGCGGCCGGGTCAACCGCGCCAAGTGGTGGTTGTCGGTGCTCGCAGTCGTCATCCTCTATATCCTCTATGCGCTGCTGGCCGTCCTCAATCTGGTCGTTCCTTCCGACAATCTCTTCCTCATCTTGCCGATTGTTTTTTGGATCATCACCCTCTGGATCTCGCTGGCGGCAGGCGCCAAGCGGCTGCACGATCTCAACAAGAGCGGAGGATGGCTCGTCTTATTCACCGGCGGGCCAGCCCTGCTGATAGCGGCGTTTGTGGCCTATGTGGGAGGCGCAGCGGGCGCCGCAATTCTGGCTGGGCAGGCGCCCAGCGATGCGGACCTCCTGCGGATTGGCGGCGCCGCGATCGTCATGGGCCTGATCTGGCTTGTGCTCGTTATCTGGTATCTGATCTGGCTCGGCTGCCTGCGTGGCACGGTCGGCGCCAATCGGTTCGGGTCGGACCCGCTCGAAGGGAAAATCTAAACGCCTCGGCGCGTTGACGAGCCCATCAGCGGCGGCTAAAGCCCCGTGGCCATGGCCGCCGATCCGCTTGCACTTGCCTCTGAGCTTCTCCGCTGCCCGTCGGTGACGCCGGCGGAGGGTGGTGCTCTTTCGGTGCTTGAGCGCGCGCTCAAGGGCGCAGGTTTTGCGGTCCACCGCCCGACCTTTACGGAGGCTGGGACCGCACCGATCGAGAATCTTTATGCCCGGATCGGGACCGGAGCGCCCCACATCACCTTCGCGGGCCATACCGACGTGGTGCCCCCCGGTGACGAAGCGACCTGGCGCCACCCGCCGTTTGCCGGCACGATCGAAAGCGGCACGCTCTACGGCCGCGGCGCGGTTGACATGAAGGGCGCGCTCGCCTGCGCGGTCGCCGCCTCGATCGACCACCTCGCCGCCCGCGGCGGCAAGCCGACAGGCTCGATCTCGTTCCTCGTCACCGGCGACGAGGAAGGCATTGCGGTCAATGGCACCGTGAAGCTGATGCAATGGGCGAAGCAGCGCGGCGAAACCTTTGACCACTGCCTGCTGGGCGAGCCCAGCAATGCAACGACAGTCGGCGACACCATCAAGGTCGGCCGGCGTGGCTCGCTCAACGGCACGCTCGTGGTCGCCGGCAAGCAGGGCCACGTCGCCTATCCGGAGCGGGCCGAGAATCCGGTGCGCGGGCTGGTGACGCTGATGTCGGCCTTGATGGCGGAGCCGCTCGATCATGGCTCGGCGAATTTCGGTCCCTCAAACCTCGAGTTCACCTCGATCGACATCGGCAACACGACCGTCAACCTGATTCCGAACGAAGCCCGCGCGCGCTTCAACATCCGCTTCAACGACTGCCACACCCAGAGCTCGCTGCGCCTGCTGATCGAGACGCGGGCGCGGACGGCGGCGGGCGAGCGGCTGCGTTGGCATATCGACTGGCAGCCGTCGAACGCGGATTCGTTCGTAACCAGCCCAGGCCCGTTTCTCGATCTGGTGGTGGGCGCGATCGCCGAGGTCACCGGGCGAAGACCGACGCTGTCGACCACCGGCGGCACGTCGGATGCGCGCTTTATCAAGAACTATTGCCCGGTGCTGGAGTTCGGCCTGGTCGGGCAAACCATGCATCAGGTCGACGAGCACACGGCGGTTGCCGATCTCGCAACCCTGACCGCGATTTACCGGCGAATTCTGGATCGGTATTTCGGCTGAGGAAGGGCTGTCGTCCGCAAGACGCTGCCGCATTCCGCCCTCTCATCGCGTCAGTAATCCACCCGCACCAGATAGAGCCCCTCGGGCGGCGCGACCGGCGCGCAGGCGGTGCGGTCGCGCGCCGCGAGCGCGGCGGAGAGGTCATCGGCGCACCAACGCCCCTCGCCCACGAACGCGAGCGCGCCGACCATCGAGCGCACCTGCGTGTGCAGGAACGAGCGCGCCGATGCGTCAATGCGCAGCTCCTCGCCGTCGCGCACGACATCGAGCCGGTCGAGCGTCTTCACCGGTGACTTTGCCTGGCAGTCGATGTGGCGGAAGGTCGTGAAGTCGTGCCGGCCGACGAGGCGTTGCGCTGCCGCGTGCATCGCCGCGTGATCGAGCGGCCGCGGCAGCCGCCAGGCACGCCCGCGATCGAGCGCGAGATCGGCACGCCGGTTGACGATGCGATAGCGGTAGTGCCGCTTGATCGCCGAGAAGCGCGCGTCGAAAGCGTCCGCCACCTTCTCGGCCGCCAGCACCACCACCGGCTGCGGCCGCAGATGCGCCGTGATGGCGTCGCGCACCGTATCGGCGTCCCAGTCCTTGGCAAGATCGATATGCGCCACCTGGCCGAGCGCGTGGACGCCCGCGTCGGTGCGCCCGGCGCCGCCGACCTTGACCCGCTCGCCGCAGAACCCCTCGATCGCCGAGATCAGCGCGCCCTGGACCGAGGGCGCGGCCCCTTGCACCTGCCAGCCGACGAACGGCCCGCCGTCATATTCGATCGTGAGCTTGTAGCGGGGCATGACAATCAGCCGAGGCCATCGAACGCGGCAGGATAACAGACCTTGCCTCGGCGCGGCGCGTCAGCCGCGAGGCGGAGGCCCATGAAATGCGGGCCCTGGTAGGGCGACGCGAACGCGCGTGCGTCCTCCACCGAAAAGCCAAAGCGGCCATAGAACGCCGGATCGCCCAGCACAAACACGATCTCCTCACGACGCGCGGCCAGGCAGTCGAGGCCCGCTCGCACCAGCGCCGAACCGATCCCGCGCCGCCGATGGGGGGTTGCGACCGCGAGCGGCGCCAGCCCGACCGCCGCGTGCAGCCCCTCCGCCGTCTCGATCTGCAATCGGGGAAAGGCAATGAAGCCCGCGACGACAGCCGGCGGCATTGCCGCGACAAGCGCAAGCACCATGTCGCCATCGGCGTGCAGCCGCTCGACCAGTGCGGCTTCGGCGGGGCCGCCGAACGCCTCCTCCAGCAGCGCACGCACTGCGCCTGCATCGCCCGCCGATTCAGGTCGCAGCGCGATGTCATCGACCGACGCGTTCATGTCAGCATAGTCCCGCGCGGCAGCGGCTGGCCGCGCAGGAAGTCGTTCGCCGTCATGGCCTGCCGGCCCGCGCGCTGCAGCTCAAGGATGCGCACCGCGCCCTCGCCGCAGGCGACCGTGAGCGCGTCGTCGATCAGCGTGCCGGGCGGCGCGGAGCCGGCGACAACGCTCGTGCGCAGGACCTTGACGCGCGTGGGCTTGCCGTCGGTCGCGAGCTCGCACCAGGCGCCCGGGAACGGCGAGAGGCCGCGGATATGGTCGTGCACCGTCTGCGCCGGGCGCGACCAATCGATGCGGGTTTCCGCGTTGCCGATCTTGGCCGCGTAGGTGACGCCGTCCGTGGGCTGCGGCGTGAGCGAGAGCGAGGAGCGCTCGAGCGCACCGAGCGCGCGCACCATCAGATCGGCGCCCAGGCGCGCGAGCGCGTCGTGGATCTGGCCAGCCGTCATGTCGGCGGGGATCGGCACGCGTTCCGCCATGGCGATCGGGCCGGTGTCGAGCCCCTCCTCCATCTTCATCACCATCACGCCGGTCTCGGCATCGCCCGCCATGATGGCGCGGTTGATCGGGGCGGCGCCGCGCCAGCGCGGCAGCAGCGAGGCGTGCAGGTTGAAGCAGCCGAGCGGCAGGGCTTCGAGAATCGGCTTCGGCAGGATGAGGCCGTAGGCGACCACCACCGCGGCGTCGGCACCATGCGCCTTGAACGCAGCCGCGGCCTCCGGCGTGCGCAGCGTGGCCGGCGTGTGCACAGGAAGCCCGAAACGGCGCGCCTCGCGCTCGACCGGCGTTGGCCTTGGCTCCATGCCGCGCCCGGCCGGCTTCGCGGCGCGAGTGTAGACCGCGGCCACGTCGTGGCCACGCCCGACGATTTCGACCAGCGTCGGCACCGCGAACTCGGGCGTGCCCATGAAGATCAGGCGAAGGGGCATGGAGCTGGTGAACTGCTTTGACGGCCGATCCAAATATCCGAGCCGCGGCTGCTAGCGATCATTCTCAGAGAGCTGCAGACCGATCTCGAGCAGAACCAACGCTTCTTCTTCGACGCTTCGGCCGTTGCTCCGCGCCCGCGCTTCAATCCTTTGCAGAAGGTCTGGCGAGATATCTTCGATCAACAGATCATCTTCTTTCAATTCGGTCGCCATCGGGTTCGCTACTCCTCCGCCGCGCGCTTGGCCGCCTTGGCGAATTTCTTGACCACGCGCTCGCGCTTGAGCCGCGAGATGTGATCGATGAACAGCACGCCGTTGAGATGGTCGATCTCGTGCTGCAGGCAGGTCGCAAGGAGCCCGATGGCCTCCACCTCCTGTTCCCGTCCCTCGAGGTCGAGGTACCTGACCCGCACCTGCGCGGGCCGCTCGACCTCTTCGTAGAATTCCGGGATCGACAGGCAGCCTTCCTCGTAGATCGCCTTCTCGGCCGAGCGCCAGAGGACTTCCGGATTGATGAAGACCCGCGGCTGCTGTTCCTCCTCCTTCTTCGCCAGATCCATGGTCACGACCCGGCGCGGGACGCCGACCTGGATGGCGGCAAGCCCGATGCCGGGCGCCTCGTACATGGTCTCGAACATGTCGGCGACCAGCGTCTGGATCTCCCGGTCGATGGCCTTGACCGCCTCGGAGACCAGCCGCAGCCGCTTGTCGGGCAGAATGATGATGTCGCGCAGCGCCATGAGCGCGATGTAAGCGGCCCCGCCAAAACCGTCAATCCAGCGATGTCCGGCCCCGTTCGGCGGGTCGCGGCACGGCAAATGGCGGATATCGGTCGCAAGACCTTGATTTATTGTTCACTTTTCGTTCCCATAAGAACGAATCGATGTAGAGTGGCGGGATGACTGATACCTCCCTGATGGTGCTCGCTGGCGCGGTCCTGATCGTGGGCCTTTCGGCGCTCGGGCTGTTCGCGATGCTTAACGTCCAGCGCCAGCGCGAGCGCGAGACGGCCGAGCTCGCCGACCTCAAGCGGCTGCAAGCGGAAACCATGGGCCGGTTCGACGCCATGTGCAGCATACTTGCCGGCGGGCAAGCTGATCTGCAGCGCGCCGTCAACGAGCGGCTCGATTCGGTAACGCACCATCTCGGCCAGTCGATGACGACGACCCGGCAGCACACCGTCGACAGCCTGGCCAAGCTCAACGAGCGGCTCGCCGTGATCGACGGCGCCCAGAAGAACATCACCGATCTTGCCTCGCAGGTCACCTCGCTGCAGAGCGTGCTCTCCAACAAGCAGCAGCGTGGCGCCTTCGGGCAGGCGCGCATGGAGATCATCGTCCGGGACGGGCTGCCGAAGGGCTGCTACGAATTCCAGTTCTCGCTCTCGAACCGCAGCCGGCCCGACTGCGCGATCTTCCTGCCCGACCAGCGGCCGCTGATCATCGACTCCAAGTTCCCGCTCGAAGCCGTGACCGCGCTGCGCCAGGCCAAGAGCGATGACGAGCGCCGGCAGGCGGCGGCGCGCATGCGCAGCGACATCGGCAAGCACGTCGCCGACATCGCGGAGAAGTACCTGATCCCGGGCGAGACGCAGGACCTTGCCCTGATGTTCGTGCCCTCCGAATCGGTCTACGCCGAGTTGCACGAAAGCTTCGACGACCTCCTGCAGAAGGCGTTCCGCTCGCGCGTCGTCATCGTGTCGCCCTCGCTGCTGATGCTCGCCGTGCACGTGATCCAGTCGATCCAGCGCGATGCCCGCATGCGCGAGGCCGCCGACAAGATCCACGCCGAGGTCGGCCATCTGATGGACGACCTCAAGCGCCTGCAGGAGCGCGTGCTCAAGCTGCAGCAGCATTTCGGCCAGGCCAACGAGGACGTTCGCCAGATCCTGATCTCGGCCGAGAAGGTCGAGAAGCGCAGCACGCGCATTCGGGACGTCGAGTTCGACGATGTCGCAGAACCGGTCCCGAACGTCATCCCGACACCGATCACACACAAGCTCACGGTGGGCGAATAGCTGGCAAGACGCGGCCAAATCGGCTAGCACACTGCCAATGGCTACGTAGCCCGAGCCCCAGCGGTTGTTATTGCGCCCTCTCCCCTTGCGGGAGAGGGCTGCTCGGCAGTTCAACGGAAAAGATTGGGTGAGGGGTAAGGCTGCAACCCCTCACACAACAGAACTTGTTGAACTTCCGGCGCTGCCCTCTCCCGCAAGGGGAGAGGGCGCATTAATGCACGCTCAGTTCGTGGCCTGCGAACCCCGGATCCTTGACAGTGGTGCTAGGCCCTCCCCCATGACGGTTGCCCCCGACGCCGCACCGATGAAGCGCAGCTTCACTGAAGCGCTCGCGGTCTATCTGCGGCCGCGGGTGCTGATCGTGATGTTCCTCGGCTTCTCGGCCGGGCTGCCGCTCGCGTTGTCGGGCTCCACGCTGCAGGTGTGGAGCACGGAAAGCGGCGTCGATCTGCGCACCATCGGCCTGTTCACGCTGGTCGGCACGCCTTACACCATCAAGTTCCTGTGGGCACCCCTGGTGGACGCGCTCGATGTGCCGCGGCTTTCTGCCTTGCTCGGACGACGGCGGGGCTGGCTTGTCTGCTCGCAGATACTGCTGATGGCGGCGATCGTGTTCCTCGCCTTCTGCAATCCGGCCACCTCGCCCTGGCTGGTCGCGTTCGGGGCGCTGCTGGTCGCCACTGCTTCGGCTACGCAAGATATCGTCATCGATGCCTTCCGGGTCGAGAGCCTCGACGAGAGCGAGCAGGCCGCCGGCATGGCGTCTTACGTGGCGGCCTACCGCATCGGGATGCTGATCTCGACCGCTGGTGCCCTTTATCTCGTCAGCGGCTTCGAATGGGCCGGGCTGGTCAAGCAGGCCGCCTGGACCGCGAGCTTCCTCGCCATGGCGGGGCTGGTGCTGATCGGCGTCGCGACCACGATCGTGGCCACCGAGCCCACGGTCAGCAAGATCGCGGAGGACGATGCGGCCGAGTTCGCCGGGGCGAGCTCGCTTCGGCGCGTGGCCCATGCAGCCTATGGCGCCTTCGCCGATTTCCTGCTGCGCGACCTTGCAATCGCGGTGCTCGCCTTCGTGGTGCTCTACAAGCTCTGCGACGCATTCGCCGGCGCCATGACGGCATCGTTCGTGATCAAGATCGGCTTTTCCCGCGACGACTACGCCACCATTGTGAAAGGCGTCGGGCTCGCCGCAACGCTGATCGGCGGCTTCGCGGGTGGCGCCATGGCGCGCGCCTATCCGATGGTCACCTGCCTGTGGGTCGGAGCGCTCCTGCAGATGGCTTCGAACCTCGTTTTCACCTGGCAGGCCATTGTCGGCGTCGATCTCTGGGCGCTGACTGCGACCATCATTGTCGAAAACTTCACCGGCGCGATCGGCACGGTGATTTTTGTCGCCTACCTCTCGGCGCTGTGCCAGAGCCCACTGCACACGGCAACGCAATACGCGCTTCTGACCGCGCTTGCCGCGATCGGCCGCACCTATCTGTCGGCAGGCGCCGGCTATGTCGCGGAATGGAGCGGCTGGGCGATGTTCTTCGTGATCAGCACGCTCACCGCGATCCCGAGCCTCTTCCTGCTCGCCTGGCTGCAGCGGCGCGGGCATTTCGATGGCCTCGCCAAGCCCACGCGGATCGTGGCCGACGATTAGCGCTGGAACTGTTTCCACTTGCATTGAATTCTCTCGATCGTCATGGCCGGGCTTGTCCCGGCCATCCACGTCTTACTTACAGAAGAAAGACGTGGATGCCCGGCACAAGGCCGGGCATGACGGTGGAGAGACCTAGCAAACGAACCGGCAGATGCACTAAAACAACGTCCGCTGCCGGATCGCGGCCGCGAGCGTGCCCTCATCGAGATAGTCGAGCTCGCCGCCGACCGGCACACCATGCGCGAGCCGCGTCACCTTCACGTTGGCGTCGTGCAGGAGGTCGGTGATGTAATGCGCGGTGGTCTGGCCATCGACAGTCGCATTAAGCGCCAGGATCACCTCGGTGACCGCCGGATCGTGCGCACGCGCGACGAGCGCGTCGATGGTGAGGTCCTGCGGGCCGATGCCGTCGAGTGGCGAGAGCGTGCCGCCGAGCACGTGATA
>Ga0209798_10000207_pt1 | contig 33653 bp, 22 predicted proteins | sample DOMMetBare3Fresh_FD_187475 | JGI IMG/M metagenome (GOLD analysis project Ga0209798, IMG submission 187475) | Wetland sediment microbial communities from St. Louis River estuary, USA, under dissolved organic matter induced mercury methylation -... | ecosystem: Environmental > Aquatic >... | reverse complement strand
CGGTATGAGCACCGAGCAGATCAAAACTCGCATCCCGCAGGTACAGTTTGGCCCGAAAAATGAAGTGGGCGTCGCCAAGACCAGTATCAGTCCCGACTTTGATCCGCGGATAGATAAGACAAACTTCACCGATGTCCGGACTATCTCGCTGGATTTTCTGGATGATCAACTTACTTCGCTCTGGATCGGGTTTGAAGGTACTTTCAAGTGGCCGACCGCTGAAGAATTCGTCAAAGGGATTTCGCGCGAGCTCGCGCTCCCCGATGAATGGACCGCAAAGGGCCGCGCCTTACAGCTCACCTGCACCGATTTTCAGTTGAGTGTGAATATGATCGCGGGTGGTCCAAGCCTCCGCCTTATCAGCCTGGCGGCCGAGGAAACCATCGCCGCACGCCGCCAGGCAAAAGAGGACGAAACCGAAGCACAAGCTGCAGCGGAACCTGTTCCCGTAATCGGCGACATGCGTAGCCGAGTCTACTATCAGAAGGACTGCGCGGTCCTGAAGTCAGTTCCGGAAAAAAGCCGCGTTCTGTTTGAGAGTGAGAGCGACGCGGAAAAAGCCGGATATAAACGTGCCGAAAACTGCCCGTAGGGCAGGAGTGGATTCAGCCGGGAATTTTCAGGCTGGATGTTGTGAATAACCCGGGCGCTACGGCCCCCTGTGTTGACCCGGGTCTAGCTGAAAGGAGAAGCCCCAAATGTTCAAAGAGTTTCGCGACTTTATCGCACGCGGTAATGTAATTGATCTCGCGGTTGCCGTTATTATTGGCGCCGCGTTTGGCAAGATCGTCACTGCCCTGGTCGAAGGAATCATCATGCCGCCGATTGGCTTGCTGATGGGCAAAGTGGATTTTTCGAACCTGTTCTACGATTTGTCCGGCACCAGCCCGCAAAGTCTGGCCGAAGCCAAACTGAAGGGAGTGCCGGTCATCACTTATGGCGCCTTCATAAACGATGTGATCAGCTTTCTGATCATCGCCCTCGTGATATTTTTGATCGTCCGGCAATTGAACAAGCGAAAGCCGGTCGTGGCCGAACCGCTCACGAGAGATTGTCCCTACTGCCTGAGCGTTATTCCACAGGCCGCCACACGCTGCTCCGGTTGCTGCGGCGAGCTAAAAGCCGCCTAGCTTCATTTGTCCGGCAGGCTCCCGCCTGTCGAGTGATAATCGGCATCAGCGACGACTGAAGCCTGCCGGACATACGATCCCTGCAAACTATGCGCGAGTGTCCCCGCTGCGAGACCTGTTACGAAGACAACACCTCCGTCTGTCCTCAGGATCAAAGCAACACCAAGAGCACTCTGCCCGGTTCCTGCCTGCTTTCAAATCGTTATCTGCTGGAGAAACGTCTGGGGCGCGGAGCCATGGGCCAGGTTTACCTCGCGCGTGACCAGAACCTGCTCACCCGTCACGTCGCAGTCAAGACCGTTCGCCCGGACGTGCTCATCGATGAGGACCTGCAGGAAGGTGAAGCCGTCGCCCGTTTCGAACGCGAAGCGCGCGCTGCCGCTTCCATCCGGCATCCGAATGTGGTGGATGTCACCGACTTCGGACAAAGCAGCGATGGTGTCCTGTTCCTGGTAATGGAATATGTAGAAGGGGAAACGCTCTATCAATTGTTACGTCGCGAAGGCACACTCGGACTACAGCGCACGGCGCGCATCATGCAACAGGTGGTCGCAGGTGTTGACGCCGCCCATGATGCGGGCATCCTGCATCGCGACCTGAAGCCCGCCAACATTTTCATCATGCAAACCAGGAAGAAGGCTTCCGGAAGCAGTCAAAACGGAGCTGAAGACGGTTTCATCAAGGTCGGAGATTTTGGTTTGGCTAAGATCGTCAATCAGGACCACTCGGAGAGTACAGCCGGCGGACCAGCATCTCGCGGTATCCTCGGCACCCCGGAATATATGGCGCCGGAGCAGATGCAACCCGGATTCAAGTTGGATACGCGCGCCGATGTTTATGCACTGGCATCGATTGCCTACCATATGCTCGGCGGCCGGCCGCCCTTCAGCGGCGACATTACGCAGATAATCGCGCAGAAGCTGACGCAGGCGCCGCCTTCCCTCTGCGGCCTGCGCTCGGACATCTCGAGCGAACTTGAACTGACAATCATGCGCGGACTGTCCCGGGATCTTAATGAACGGCCGCAAACTGCGGTCGAATGGTTTGAAGGATTTCGCGCAGCGGTCGGCGACGAGGCTACAAGCCGCGACGAGGGCGAATCGCGCCTGGTAATTCTCGCTCCCTCGGGCTCTGAGGTCTATCTCGATGACGAGCGTCACGGCAGTGTTGGTCGCTCAGGGCGAATCATACTGACCTCGATGGCGCCTGGCCGGCACGTGCTGCGGGTCGCGCGCTCCGGAGAGAGTGACGATGAACGTGTAATCGAGGTCCGGACCGGTGGCGCAGAGCAGATCATCCAGGCGCAATTCAAGGACGAGACGCAAAGCCATCAGCTCACGCCGTCGCAGGGCGGAAGTCTCGACAGCCGTACGGGTTCGCATACGAGCGTGCCGGAGATCGTGCTGTGCACGCGCTGCCAGGCACGCTTCGCCGCCGGAGTCAAATTCTGTGGCCGTTGCGGGAACACAAGCTTCGCACGCGCTGACGCCCCGATGAGCAATCCGGGGAGTCGAGCCGTTGAGGTGGTAATCTGCCAGCGCTGCAACTCGCGCTATCCACCCTCTACAAAGTTTTGCGGTAAATGTGGCATACCAATTGGAACGGTTCCCATCGACTGGAAAACACCTAAACCTGTTGAGGTGTTCTGTAAGAAGTGCGGCAGCAGTTATTCAGGAGCTACAAGGTTCTGCGGCCGCTGCGGCACTCCGATTAAGACCTGAACCTGGAATCCGTGGACAGGCGAGAGCGCGACACCGATACAGATCTTTGAGGTGAGTCGCAGCGCGGATCGGAGTCAAAACGGCCTCCCGGCGCCGGCAAAGCGGGTCGATAACCAGCCGGCGATTCTGCTGCACCTGTCCGGCGCACTCCAAAAGCACTCGTACATCTCGTATAATGCCGGTGTTCATTTCGCATTGCCGGCATACGGCTCCTTTCGCGCCAATATTGACTACCATGAAACGCTGCCCCAACTGCAACCGCACCTACACGGACGAGGCGTTGAATTTCTGTCTCGAGGACGGCACGCCTTTGCTGGCTGCTGTGGACAACAATGAAACCGTGCGTTACGGTGCGCGGCCCACAAATCCGCCGCCGACTGAGATTTATCGACCGGCTCAAGCTGCACCCCCTCCGGTAAGTAATCGGGCTCCGCATTTTCAACCGCAATGGTCACCGGCGCCGATAACGCAGCCACGAAAATCCAACGCCGTGTGGTGGATCCTGGGTGGAGTAGTGGTCCTCGCGGTGCTGGGAATCGGCGTGGTCGTCATACTCCTGGCCGTCGCCAGTATCAATTCGCAATCAAACAGCAACCGGGTGGTGGTCACCAACAGCAACACCAATCGGGACGCGAACAGTAATAACGGGAGCAATACAAATTCCTCGCGCGCCAATACGAACGCGACGCCGGACTTACCGTCGGAGTTCAGCGACGATTTCTCGGAAGCAAAGTGGACTGTTGCCAACTCGGACTTTGGCAACCTCTGGTACGCGAATGACGAGTACCATATGCGGTCAAAGGAACAAACCTACGTGGTGATGTACGGCCCCAGTAACGACTACGACACCGAAAATGCCACAGTGCAGGTGACGACGCGCAATGTTGACGGCATTTCGCCTGCCTCCGGCTATGGGTTGATAGTACACGGTGAGAAATCCAAGGACGATAAGCTGGAGGACTATGCCTTTCTCATTTTCAGCGGGCCGGAACCGAAATATAAAATCGTGATGCATAAAGGGGGCACGGAAACAAAAATCGTGGACTGGACCCCAGCGAATGTGATTCGCCCCGGCACGGCCACTAATGTACTCGAGGTGCAAGTCAAGGGCACGACCCTGAGCTTTTATGTCAACGATCAATTCATAAAGAGCATCACCGATACGGCGAATTACAAACGCGGCCGCGCCGGACTCTACACCAGCGATAAGCATGAAGTCGCCTTTGACGATCTGGAAATCACCCGTTGAGCGCCAAACACAGGCAGTCAACGACGTCCAACGGCGCCAGCCCCACGGTCGGACGCAAACAGGCGGTCTGCTCTAAGATCCAAAATGCAAGTTACCCTGAAAGTCCTGGCTGGTCCTTACACAGGTCGAATATTTGTTTTTGATCAGCATGATACTTTTTTGATTGGGCGCAATCCTGACGCGCACCTTTGCCTGCCTGACGATCGCTTCTTTTCGCGCAATCATTGCCTGCTCGAGATTTCTCCGCCCCGTTGTTTTCTGCGCGACCTGGGATCGACCAACGGCACGTTTGTTAATGATCAAAGGGTCACTGAAGCCTTTCTCAAAAACGGCGATCGCCTTCAGGGAGGAGAGACCGTCCTGCTTGTCGAAGTGGGTGTTGAAGCAGCTTCCGGCAACACGATGCAAAATCGCACGACCCGGCCCCAGCTTGCAGTTACGCGGCCGGTAACGGTGCAGGTGGAGTGTTTGCACTGTGGCCGGCGTGACGAAGCTGAAGCATCAGCCCCTGACGAACGCCTGACTTTCCTTTGTGAGGATTGCCGCCAGGAACTGCGGCGCCAACCACAGCCTGTGCCGGGATATGATCTCGTCAAAGTTTTGGGACGCGGCGGCATGGGCTGTGTGATGTTAGCCCGCCAAAAGAGCAGTGGCCGCGCCGTCGCTATTAAGACCCTGCTCCCGGAAGTGGCCGTCAGCGAAAAAGCGGTCCAGCGGTTTCTGCGCGAAATTGATGTGGCCGCAGTTCTGAAACATCCGAACATCGTCGAGTTTTTGGACCGTGGGTGCGACAACGGCATGCTGTATCTGGTGACTGAATTCGTTGACGGTCCTGACGCCGCGAAACTTGCCGACTCTCGGGGCGGACGGCTGCCGTGCGCGGAAACCGTGTTGCTAATCACACAGGTGCTGGACGCTCTGACCCATGCACATGCGGGCGGGTATATCCATCGCGACATCAAGGAACAGAACATTCTCGTGGCCGGGGTCTGGCCTAATTTAATTGCGAAGCTTACAGATTTCGGGCTGGCCAAGAGCTTTGCTCAATCCGGCCTGAGCGGTATGACCATGGCCGGCGAAGTAGCCGGCACGCTTGCTTACATGCCGCCAGAGCAGATCAGAAATTTTCGTGATGTAAAGCCGACCTCTGACATCTACAGCGTAGGTATGACAGCCTACAGTCTCTTAACTGGTGACATCGCGCTGAACCTGAGCCCCAAAGCCAGCGTCGCGGAAACCATTCGCGCGATTTTCGACCAGCCTACGGTTCCGTTGCGCGAGAGGCTGCCCGAAGTACCAAAGCAAATAGCGGAAATCATCGACCTTGCGCTGCACAAAGATTCTACCCGCCGTTGGCAGTCAGCTGCCGCAATGCGCAACGCTTTGATGCATGCACGTTGACTTGGTCTCAGGTAGCGAGGAGCCTTCTTGCTCGGGAGGAGGTGTTGCTCGCAGCATTCGTGGTACCGTCGTAAGCCTCATTATTTCAGAGACTTAACCTTTGCAACTTGAATTAATTGTTTACTTGAGCGAGGGAGAGGCGGCATAATGGCTCGCCTTGCGGGATTGAACCCACAGCGCGTAGTGGTTCTGAATAGAGCAGTTACCTAAGGCTCGATGCCTGTCCTCCCTGGAGACTTTAGATGAGATCGATTTGGAAAGGTCACATAAGATTTCTGCTGGTAGCCATTCCGGTTCGCGTCTACAACGCGATCGAGGCGTCTGAGAAGATTCAGTTCAACCAATTACACCGTGAGGACTACGGACCAATTGGCTACGACAAGCGCTGCAAAAAGTGCAATCAGATTGTCACCGGCGATCAGATAACGAAAGGGTATCAGTACGAACCGGATCGCTATGCCATCGTTGAGCCCGAGGACATCGCGAAGATCAAGATTAAAACCACCAAAGCGGTGGACATCATCGGCTTTGTCGACGCTGATCAGATTCCTACGACCTTTTATGATGCGCCGTACTTCGCCGGCCCTGATGGCCCGGTCTCGGAAAAGCCATATGCCCTGTTGCGCGAGGTGATGAAACAGACCGGCAAGATCGGCTTGGGCAAAGTGGTTCTGCGCGACCGGGAGGATCTGGTCGCCGTGTTTCCCCAGGAAAACGGCATGGTGCTGCAGAAACTTCGCTATCCGCATGAGGTGCGCAAGATGAGCGAAGTGCCCGACGTCGACAATGCCAAAACTCTGGATAAGAAGGAACTGCAATTGGCTACAACCCTGGTTGAGCAGATGACGACAACACTCGAAGAAATTGATATGAGCGATCAGTATCACGAGGCGCTCAAGAAACTGATCGAGTCCAAAGTGCGCGGTAAGAAGACGGTAGAGTTTGAGCCGGTTGAGGATCTGCCGCGGCTGGACATCATGAGCGCATTGAAAAAGAGTTTGCAAGCTTCGGCCCGTAAGCCCATGGTCAAGGCAACTACCGCGACGGCGAAGAAGAAACCGGCAATAACTCTGGTGAAGACAAAGCCAGTCAAGAAGCGGAAGGCTTCGTAAGACAGGAGTTTGTTACTGGCGAGCTCATGAACGAAAAAAGTAAGAAGGTCCTCTCCTTTCCGGCACCGGTCCCCTTAAAGGCGGACTATCAACGCGTCAAATCGGTCTACACTGTTCGTGAGATCAAACAGCTCTTCGGATTAAGCGAGCGCACTATCAGGCGCTGGACCGAGCAGGGCATCATCCAGTCTTCTGCAGCTCCCGATCAGGAAGCCACCTATGGTTTTCAGGCTCTAACTCAGTTTCGCCGGGTGCGCGACATGCGCTCGAACGGCCAGACAATTCGCCAGATTGAGGCCGAACTACAGGGCCAATTAAGTCTCTTTCGCATCGAAGAGGGCCGCGTAGCGCGCCTGCTGACGCCTTTTGAAGAAGCGCTGATGCTTCATGAGCAGGGCGACGCAAAAGCCGCCGAATACTACCTCGAAGCCATCAGCGAAGGGGACAACGTTGCTGAAGCTTACTGCAATCTTGCCATCATCAATCTTGAGCAGGGCAACACAGCCAGGGCTTTGGATCAACTGACACTGTCACTGAAGCACGAACCGCGGCATGTCGAAGCCCACTACAATCTCGCGAACCTCTATTACGATCACGGCAACTATCATCTCGCCCGCCTGCATTACGAAGCAGCAACGCAAATCGAGCCGGGATTCTCTCTTGTCTATTTTAACCTCGCGTTGGTTTATCACCGTTTGAATGACTGGTCCGGCGCGACCACGGCTCTGGCGCGCTACCGGGAACTGGAGCCTCAGGATCCAGACAGTGAAGCCCTCAGCGATCTACTTAAAGCCATGTCCGAAACCTCAGGGCGTTCTTCGGGCCCGGGGCGATCATAGAAAGACTTCCTGAGCATGTTGGTTTCGGCCTGTGAATCGCGAACAGAGTTCTGTTTCCTGCCGCTCAATGGCCGACTTACCGTCCGCTGGTTTTTACTGGGTGGTAGCTGGATAGTTGGCGGTGGGCAGGAGGAAACTGCCCACCTCCTAGTCAGTGATCGCTACTTGGATGGTCGATCTCTGAAGCTTAGGTATTTTTCTCAAAAGCGCGAATCGTGAATCAGTTCCAGAACTAATTAGGTTTTTTTGCGACCGGCTAGCCACCCAGAGCGAAAACCTTTACAATCCCCGCTGCTCCTCGTTCCCCGGCAAATTCTTTACCTGTGACCTTACAGCAACCGGAGGTTCCCCCATGTCAGATACCAAGTGCCGCATTCTTTGTATTGATGATCATCATGACTCGGCTGAAATGCTCAGCATGCTGCTGGCGGAGGAAGACTACGAGGTGGTGATGGCGGCTAGCATTAAAGAAGCGCTCGAACTGGCCAGGAAAGAGAGCTTTGATCTTTATGTGCTTGACCGCCGCCTTCCTGACGGCACAGGCATCGAGTTATGTATGAAGCTTGGTCAGGTGACACCGGGGGTGCCGTGCATCTTTTATACAGGGGACGCTTATGAGCTGCACCGGCAGCAGGCTATGGCCGCGGGCGCTGAAGCATATGTATCCAAACCTCACGTCGATGAACTCATCGGAGCAGTAACTGCGTTGCTGGCCGAAAAGGAGTGCGCCAGCTCCAGTTAGGCCCGAAAGTTGAACCTCGGTCTTAATCCTGGGCTTTAGCCTGGGACCGCACGCATCCTGCGTGCTGAACTCGCGCCGCCTTGCTCTCCCGACGACTCCCTCTTTTGCAGCCGCTAGCCGGTAGTGCGCTGATTCGTGCACACCGTTAGCCGGGCTGCTTGACACTCCTTTTTGGCGACGTATAATTCACACTCTCGTGGGCCGATAGCTCAGTTGGTAGAGCAGCTGACTCTTAATCAGCGGGTCGCAGGTTCGAGCCCTGCTCGGCTCACCATTATTTTCAATGACTTGCGGCAGGTTTTAGGGCCTGTCTTCAGATTCTCGTTCCACCACTCGCTTCTAAACGAATTAAGGATTCTTGAACCTCTGTTACCGCGGTCTCACCTCTTCAGCCCCGGATGAAGCCACGCGTCAATTGGGCCAAAAAATAAAACAGCAAAGAATCTTGCCAGCCACCCTATTGCGATATTATAGTGCGTCTCTCTTTACCTTCGTTTGTGGACGAGGAACTTCGCTGATGACCCGGATCAAGCAACTTCATAATAAGATCTTGCCGGTTTGAGCGAAATTTCTAACATCTCTTAGACGTGTACTTCCTTCGCCACGTAATCGCCTTGATTTTGATCCCTGGGGAATCGGTTGCTGAAGGTCGCAACCGCTGGTTTCAAGTGATGGCATTGACCTTATAAAGCAAGCCCCAGCTCAAAGGGCGGGAGCTTACAAACAAACACCCCTCCATCGCGACTACTGCGCGGAGATTTGTCCCGCCAGGAGGCATCGTAGCGTAAAGCGGTCGAGGCTCAACTCCACAAGGAGTCTTCACCATGGCGCCCACTGCGTGCTCAAATAAGTATTTGCCTATTTGCCTCCGCCTCAGTTTCTGTTTGCTCTTCAGCTTGAGCTTAGCAGTCACTGCCCAAGCCCAGACCGCCACGTATCACTTGCATCGAGAAGCTTCGAGCACTGCGAATCTTTTCCAGCTAAAGACGGCTGGTCCAGACGCGACCAGCCTTGCGGTGCAGTCTGCGAATTTGAAGAACCTGTCTGCAGGTGAATACTTGATCAAGGCATTTGATACGCAGAGCGGCGTGCCTAATGCTCCCGGGACGATAACAGCAGGTTCGACTATCACCTTTACACTTTGGCTCAGAAAGACATCGAACTCCGGCACAATGTTTCCCCGGGCGAAGTTAAACCTGAACAGCGCGGCTGGGACTCTTCTGGGCACTTCCACAAGCGGGACGGCGCTGACAAACACGCTGGCAAAGTACACGTTCACTACCACCACCAGCACCAACATTGTGATGACCGCGGCAGATAGGTTTTATCTATGGGTGGGAGTGAATCTCACCGCGGCACCGACAACCAATACAAATGCCGAGCTGGACATCGAAGGAACCCTGAACGGTAACTACGATTCGTTAGTCGTTGCTCCCCTGCCGGTATCCGCGCCAACCATCAGCAATCTTTCACCGGTAGTGGGATCGGTTGGAACCCCCGTGACTGTAACCGGCTCTGGCTTTGGAGCGTCGCAGGGAACGAGTACGGTGAAATTCAATGGTGTCAGTGGAGCGCCAACCAGTTGGAGCAACACAAGTATTGTGTGCCCCGTACCGACAGGAGCCACGACCGGGCCGGTTGTCGTAACGGTCGGAGGAACTGCAAGCAATGGCTCCACATTTACTGTCGCCGATACGGGAGCGATCACCGGCACGGTCTTACGAGCCAGCGATGCCGCTGGCATAAACGGCGCTTTGATCGAAGCCCTGCAATCAGGCATCGTCAAATCTTCCGCCACCAGCGGTGCCGATGGTAGTTATACCATCGCCGGACTTTTGTCCGGCACTTACGACGTGAGGGCTTCGGCAGCACGCTACACCACTCAGATCCAAAGCGGTGTGGTCCTGTCAGCACCGAGCTCAACCCCGGTGAACTTCAGTCTCGTTGACGCTGGACCAATAACAAATATCTACGACGAGGTGGGACGACTCGTGGCCGTCGTCGACCCTGGCGGAGAGACAGTAACCTACAGATACGATGCGGTGGGAAATCTTCAGTCGATTTCCCGCACCAGTTCCGCTCAGCTGGCCATCCTCGAATTCACCCCTGACAAAGGCCCCATTGGTGCTTCAGTCACCATTTATGGTACTGGGTTCAGCCCAACACCTGCTGAAAACATCGTCAAGTTCAATGGCACCAACGCCGCGGTCAGCGCTTCCACTTCGACGCAGATTACCACGACCGTCCCCGCTGGGGCTACCAGTGGATTAATCACAATCACAACGCCTTCCGGCACGGCTACGAGCAGCACTTCGTTTACTGTTGGTTCTGACGCGCCCGTCATCACGAGCTTTACTCCAAATATCGGAGCCGCCGGCACCTCGGTGAGCATTTCAGGTAGTAACTTCGACACTACTACCTCCGGCAATCGGGTGGCTTTTAATGGCAATCGCTCCATCGTCACCGCCGCTACCTCCACCACTCTTTCAACGACCGTACCGGCAGGCGCAACCTCAGGACGTATTTCTGACACTACGCCAGCCGGGAAAGGAGTAAGCAGCGATTACTTCTTCATTCCGCCCACACCATTAACCGCTGCTGATGTCGAAGTCTATAGCTATATGAACATCGGAGAGACCAAGACAGTGACGATCGCGACGGCGAACAAGGTAGCTATGGTGCTGTTTGATGGCAGCGCCGGACAGCGCGTCAGCCTCAGGCTGACCGGAGTAACAATTAGCTCCAGCTCGGTTTATATCTACAATCCCGACGGTTCTACCTTTGGCTCGACCGGCGTCGGCACCAGTGGTGGCTTCATCGATACGCAAACACTGCCAACGGATGGCACGTACACGATTCTGGTAGATCCCTCAAGCACTAATACTGGCAGCATGACGCTAAATCTTTACGGCATTTCGGACGTAGTTGGGACCATTAATCCGGGTGGGCCGTCCGTGACTGTGACAACGACTACTCCAGGACAAAATGCACTCCTGACCTTTGCCGGCACCGCCGGACAGCGTATCAGTATCAACAGCAGTTCGACCTTTGGCAGTTGCTGGAATCTTGGGATCTACAAGCCCGATGGTTCCCAGCTTACGAACACCTTTGGCTGCGGCAGCAGCATCTTCATCGAGCCGCAGACTCTGCCGGTTAGTGGAAATTACGTAGTGCTGATAGATCCATCCGGGGCCGCCACGGGCCAAGCCACGCTGAATCTCTACGACGTCATTGATATTACTGGCACCATCAACTTTGGCGGGCCGGCGGTCTCTCTCACGACCACCACGCCAGGCCAGAACGCCCGGCTCACTTTTGTTGGCTCAGCCGGCCAACGCGCTAGCGTCAACGGCACTTCGAGCTTCGGTGCCTGCTGGAATCTAGGTGTCTACAAACCCGATGGGACTCAACTGACTAATACCTTTGGTTGCGGCAGCAGCATTTTTCTTGAAGCCCAATCGCTACCTGAATCCGGTAGCTACACTGTGGTTATCGATCCCAGCGGTGCGGCAATTGGCGGAGCCACCATAAGTCTCTACGACGTCACTGACGTGACTGGTCCAATAACGATTAATGGACCTTCAGTTACTATTCCCTTGCCGACGCCGGGTCAGACCGCGCGCCTGACATTCGACGGGACAACTGGGCAGCGAATTAGCGCCAACGGTAGTTCAACCTTCAATGGTTGTTGGAATCTGGGGATCTACAAACCGGACGGCAGCCAACTGACGAATACCTTTGGCTGCGGCAGCAGCATCTTTATCGAGCCACAAACACTGCCCGTATCGGGAACCTATACGCTGGTGGTTGATCCTTCAGGGGCGGCCACGGGGCAGGTTACCGTGAGTCTCTACGGAGTAGTCGATGTGACCGGCACGATTACGCCGAATGGTCCTTCCGTTCCGGTTTCGTTGCCGACGCCGGGCCAGACCGCGCGCCTGACATTCGACGGCACGGTGGGGCAGCGGATTAGCGCCAACGGTAGTTCAACCTTCAATGGTTGCTGGAATTTGGGGATCTACAAACCGGACGGCAGCCAACTGACCAACACCTTTGGCTGTGGCAGCAGCATCTTTATCGAGCCACAAACCCTTCCGGTGTCGGGAACTTATACGCTGGTGGTTGATCCTTCGGGGGCGGCTACGGGGTCGGTGACCCTAAGTCTCTACGGAGTAGTCGATGTGACGGGCACGATTACTCCGAATGGTTCTGCCGTTCCGGTTTCGTTGCCGACGCCGGGCCAGACCGCGCGCCTGACATTCGACGGCACGGTGGGGCGGCGGATTAGCGCCAACGGTAATTCAACCTTCAACGGTTGTTGGAATTTGGGGATCTACAAACCGGATGGCAGCCAACTGACCAACACCTTTGGCTGCGGCAGCAGCATCTTTATCGAACCACAAACACTGCCGGTATCGGGAACCTATACGCTGGTGGTTGATCCTTCAGGGGCAGCCACGGGGACGGCAACGCTGAATGCCTATGATGTGGTGGATGTGACCGGCAGCGCCGTGATTGATGGACCATCAGTTTCTTCAACCCTTGCTACGCCGGGACAGACAGCCCGACTAGCCTTCAATGGTACGGTCGGACAGCGAGTGAGTGTCAATAGTACTGCGAGCACGACGGGTTGTTGGACACTCGCCATTCTCAAGCCGGATGCCACGCAGCTAACAAGCATTTTCAGTTGCGGCAGCAGTATCTTCATCGAACCGCAGACACTGACCCTTTCCGGAACCCATACGGTCTTAGTTGATCCTTCGGGCGCGGTCACTGGCCAGGCGACCGTGAATCTCTATGGTGTTGTGGATGGCACTGGCACCCTCACGCTCGGCGGCCCTGCTGTAAATGTAAGCATCACGGTGCCCGGCCAGAACGCGAGCTTGACGTTTAGCGGCACAGCAGGCCAACAGGCGACCGTTAAAGTTTCCGGCAGTACCATGAGTTGTGTTCGTGTCACGCTGCTAAAGCCGGACGGTTCTTCTTTGACTTCTACCTTCTCTTGCAGCGGCACCTTTAACCTGGCGACTCAGACGCTTCCTGTCACAGGCACCTACACCATTACCGTTGATCCGAGCGGCGCCAATACCGGAAGCATGAGTCTCAGCGTAACCAATCCTTAAGGAAGCTCGAGTATCGAACTGGAGTACAGTATGAAGAAGCTTACCACCTACGGCTTTATCCTCACTTTGAGCTTGGCTCTGGTACTTAATCCGGCGCTGATCCTGGCCGCAACCGTACCGAGCGCGGCGTCCTTGCGCGAAACGAGCGTGAAGTTAACCCCTGCTCCGAGGGCCAGGCGACCAGCAACCCTTGCCAAGGCTCAAACAGGAGTGGTGGCGGGTCAGACCTCCACTTTGTTACCCGACGGCCGCTTTCTGATCGTCGGCGGCCAGGAAACCGAAGGAGCAAAAGCGACAGTTGCCATTAGTGACCCGCGCACCGGGGAAGTCAGTCCCCTGTCAGTCAAGCTTCATCAGGCTCGTGCCTGGCATAGCGCCACCATGCTTCCCGATGGTCGAGTTATGGTCATAGGTGGCAAGGGTCTTGATAACAGGATAGTTGAAAGTGCGGAGATCATTGATCCCTCGGCCCAGACCTGCGAACTGGTTTTCTCATCCCGCTTGGTGTTTGCGCGCGCCCATCACACTGCGACGCTGCTTACGGATGGTCGGGTGCTGATTGCCGGCGGCATATCTGCCACAGGAAGAGCATTGAATAGAGTTGGTTTGTGGGATTTTAAGACGCGGATAGCGGTAACGTTAGCAGGCAAATTAGGTCTGGGGCGTCAGAAGCAGAGAGCAACGCTGCAAGCAGACGGAAACATATTGATTGAAGGCGGAGTTGACAACGCCGGCACTGCAATAACCAGCAGCGAGATATTCAATAGCGAGTCTCTGGTCTTCGTGTCTTCCGCAAACTGGCCGGACCTTCCGGCGCAGACCAACGCTTACCTTGCCGGCTCGGTTCCGGGCAACAATGCCGGCAATGTCCCACTAGACACGTTAATCGGCCTGCGCTTTTCACAGCCGCTGGATGTGCAGGCATTAAGTTCGACTGCGATCAGGCTCAACGGACCGCAGGGCGCGCTGGCGATCAGGATCGTTCCTGCCGAAGGCGGCAGGCTGGCATTCATTACACCATTACTGTCGCTGGAGCCAGGTACGACCTACACAGTCAGCTTTGCCGGCGCGAGCGAAGCAACCACTGTCGTCGTACCATCGTTATTCAGCTTCACTACTGCGGGAAAAGAGAACGGCAACCGCTACGAAGACGAAGACTGGATACCCGACGCCAGTAACTTGCGCGGCAATTGGCGCAGTAAGGGCGTGAGTTCTGAGGCGCAATCACTGCCACCTTTACAAGCTGAGCCTGGAATTACAGCGTTGGCTGGTCAAGTGTTAACCCTTAACGGTCGTCCGCTTGCTGGAGTGTCGCTCGAAATCGGAACCGCGTCTACCCAGACAGATCAAACGGGTAGATTCCTGCTGACCAATCTCGTCACCGGACATCAGGTAATGAGACTTGATGGGCGCACGGCCAACGTTCCAGGAAAAGCTTACGGCATCTTCAAGGTTGGGGTTGATATCGCGGCCGACAAGACAAATGTCCTGGGTTACACGATCTGGATGCCCAAACTGGATACGGCCCATGCCGTCGATATTCAGTCTCCGACCACCAGAGAAGTGGTGATCACCAACCCGCACATTCCCGGGCTTGAACTGCGGCTGCCGCCGCAGACAATAATTCGGGATCTTGATGAGCAGATAGTCACTCAACTTAGCATTACGCCCATCCCCACAAACCAACCGCCATTTCCGCTACCGCCTGGCGTCGATGTGCCTGTGTTTTTTACGATCCAGCCGGGAGGCGCGCAGGTCATTCCCCCCAGAGCGCAATTGATTTATCCGAATTTTACGAATCAATCCCCGGGTTCGCGGATCGACTTCTGGAATTACGACGCCGAGGGCAAGGGCTGGTACGTCTACGGGCGGGGAACTGTAACTGCGAATGGGCGGCAGATTGTTCCCGATCCCGGAGTTGTCTTGTATGAATTTACCGGCGCGATGGTGTCCAATCCATCCAACGCCCCTCCCGAAGGGCCAGAGCCGTGTAATGAATGTGAAGATGGCGATCCGGTAGATTTGGGCACTGGTCTGTTCGTCTATCGGAAGACGGACCTGGTGGTTCCGGACACGCTCCCCATTAACCTTACGCGGACTTATCGACCACGCGATACTGTCTCGCGCCCGTTCGGCATTGGGGCCACACATCCCTATGAAATCTTTCTCGTGGGAGACATTTTCCCCTATACGTATCAGGATCTGATTCTGCCTGATGGCGGACGTGTGCATTACAACCGCATCTCTCCCGGTACAGGTTTCAGTGATGCAGTTTATGAACACACCGGCTCGCCCAGCATCTTTTACAAGTCAACGATCAGATGGATTGGCGGCTGGGAATTAAAGCTCCGGGATGGGACCCTCTATACCTTCCCGGATTCGGAAGCCGCCACCGTGCCGAGAGCAGCGGCCGCTCTCACTATGCGAGACAGGTTTGGCAATACGCTGTTGCTGAGTCGCGACTCGAATCACAACCTTACCCAGATCACCACGCCTAACGGCCGCTACGTACAGTTCACATATGACGCGGGCAACCGGATTACGCTGGCCCGGGACAATATCGGCCGCACGGTCTCTTATACCTACGATGCCAGTGGTCGACTGTGGAAAGTAACTGATCTCAATGGCGGGGTCACTGAGTTCACCTACGATACGTCGAATCGAATGACCAAGGTCAAAGACCCCAAGGGGGTTACTTACCTTACGAATACATATGACACCAACGGGAGGGTGACGAAACAAACTCAGGCAGACACGACGACCTACCAATTTGCCTATACGATTGGTGTTAACGGCAAGGTTTCCCAGGCCGATGTCACCGATCCTCGCGGCAACGTTCGCCGTGCCCTCTTCAACTCCAGCGGTTTCAAGATCAACGATATCTATGCCGTCGGCAAACCCGAGCAACAGACAATCACCTACGAACGCCTGGCTGGTACCAACCAGATGCTCAGTGTGACCGATGCACTGAATCGCAGGACCGCTTATGCGTATGACGCAATGGGCAATGTGACGAGCATCACCAGGCTTGCCGGTACATCCGAAGCAGTCACCACAACTTTCACTTATGATGCCATTTACAACCAGGTAACCAGCGTTACTGATCCGCTGAATCACACTGTTTCCTTCACCCTTGACGCGAGGGGCAATGTCATAAACGTTACCGATCCACTTAACCATCAAGCTGCACTCGCTTACAACAACGCAGGTCAGGTGCTGTCCATTACCGATCCGCTGCAAAACACCACGCGGTTTGGGTACGAGGCTGGGTATCTGACTACTGTGACTAGTCCCGAAGGACAAACCGTGACTCGATTCGTCGACGATGTTGGCCGAGTGCTGAGTCTCAGCAATGGGCTGGGCCAAAGCACGCGATACGAATACGACTCGTTCAGTCAACTGAAAAAAGTCATTGATCCGCTTGGGGGCGTGACCTCACTCACCTACGACCCAAACGGAAACCTATTGACTGTTACAGATGCCCGGAACAACGTCACTACCTACACCTACAACAACATGGATCGGCTGACCAGCCGCAAGGACGCCTTGCTGCGTAGCCAAGTGTATGAGTACGACGGCATTGGAAACCTCAGTAAATTAACCGATCGCCGCGGCAAGGTGACCACTTATAGCTACGACAGCCTCGACCGCCTCACCTTCGCCGGCTTTGGTACGGTTAAGCAAGGGAATGTCACGACCTACGCAAGCACGATCAACTACACCTACGATGCTGGAGACCGCCTCACAAGAACTGTGGATTCGGTGGGCGGTACAATCAACCTGGGCCATGACAATCTCGACCGTCTGACTTCAGAGAGTTCGTTACAGGGTTCAGTCACATACGCCTATGACGCGGTTGGACGTCGAACCAGTATGACGGTCGCGGGCCAGCCCGCCGTAACCTATGGCTATGACAATGCCAACCGGTTAACAGCCATTACGCAGGGATCCAGCACAGTGGGCCTTGCCTTCGACGACGCTAACCGGTTGACGGCCGTGACCCTTCCCAACAGCGTACGGATGGACTATGGCTATGATCGTTCATCACAACTAACCAGCATCGCCTACAAAAGGGGCACAGCGGTACTCGGCGATTTGACGTACGGTTATGACGGCGCGGGTCGACGAAGGACAGTGGGCGGCAGCTTTGCCCGCACTGCTTCACCGCTACCGCTCATTTCTGCAACCTACAACGCCAATAATCAACTGACGCAGCGAGGCGCGAGCAGCCTGACATATGATGCCAACGGGAACCTGTCCAGCGATGGCGTGAACACTTACACCTGGGATGCTCGGAACCAGCTTGCGTCCATGAGCGGAGCGGGCCTCAGTGCGAGTTTCAGCTACGATGCATTCGGTAGGCGCACCGGAAAAACAATCAACGGCCTAACTACCGAGTTCCTTTACGATGGCTTCAATGCCGTTCAGGAAAAGACCGGCGGCAGTCCCTCCGCTAACATGCTGGGGGGCGGTATCGACCAGACCTTCACGCGCACGGACGCTGCCGGAACGAAGTATTTTCTAATGGATGCCCTGGGCTCTGTTCTGGGGCTGACGGATTCTGCGGGCAATCAGTCCACGCAATACACTTACGACGCTTTCGGACAGACGACGACAACTGGCGCCGCGAGCAGCAACGCGGCGCAGTATACGGGCAGGGAGAATGACGCCACGGGACTCTACTACTACCGTGCTCGTTATTATTCGCCAACTCTACAGCGGTTCATCAGTGAAGACCCCCTCGGTTTGGCGGCCGGGGACACAAATCTGTATGCTTACGTAGGCAATAACCCCATCGATTGGCGCGACCCGCTGGGCCTCGATAGGGCTGCCGATAACTTCCTGGATGATTTGCAACTGGGACTCGATATTCTCGGCTTCATCCCCGGTGTCGGCGATGTGCTTGATTTAGTTAATGCGGGCATCAGCCTTGGACGAGGCGATTATCTTGGCGCGGGTCTATCGGCCGCCGCAGCCATCCCCATTATCGGAAGCGCGGCTGGTGCTGGTCGGATCGCGAGGCGAGGAGGGGCCGAGGTAGCAGAAGGGATTTATGAATTCACGGCCAAGTCAGGAAAGAAATATGTTGGTCAATCAGGAAACATTCCCAGAAGATTAGCCGAGCACGTCAGGGACGGCAGGTTATGCCCGACTGAACTCCCAAATGTAACCAGGAAACACGTTCCAGGCGGTAAAACCGCCAGGGAGATAGCTGAACAGCAGAGAATAGACGATCTCGGAGGCATCAAGAATCTCGAGAATAAGCGTAATCCGATAGGTCCAAACAGAAGAGGTCTGATGCCTTGATTACAATCGATGCAAACTGCTTATGAGGTTGAAGAGGGAAAATACGGCGCCCGGTTGATATTGCGTTCATCCTGGCAAAACGAATTAGCCGAGTATATTCGCCGTCACGAAATAAAAGAACTCGAACTCAACTACGCCAAAGGATGGGTGGGAGAAGATCTCTCGTTTCTCTCAGCTGTGCCTCACCTTGAGGCCTTCAAAATAATCGACTGGAAGATCAATGATATAACCCCGATTCATTACCTGCCTAAACTAAAGAGTCTTGAAGTTTCTACGTATTGCAAGACAGCCATTGATTTTTTAAGCTTCTCCGATTTGGAGGAGTGCGCGCTGCAATGGCGGGCCAGGGCCAAATCGCTATTCGGGTGCAAGCATCTGCGGAGCTTGTTCCTGAATGGATATACAGGCAAAGATACGGCGAGTTTTTCCGGGCTCGTGGGGCTGCAATCACTTTCGCTGGCAAACTCTCCAGTGAGAGATCTCGAAGGTTTCAAGACATTGCAGCGGTTGGCCTTTCTGGGCCTTTACAGGCTGCGGAAGCTTGAGTCGATCTCGGCCTTGACGGCACTAACTAATTTGGAAACTCTGGAACTTAATGTGTGCCGGGCGATCCGAAGTATCAACGGAATCGTAAAATTACATAAACTGAAAAAGCTGGAGCTTTGGGACGATGGTGAGATAGACTCGCTCGCGGGAATCGAGTCTCTCAGATCGCTCGAGTCATTCCTTTTCTATGGGTCAACCAATATTGTTGACGGAGATCTGTCCCCCTTGACCAAACTCCAGCGCCTCTCTAACTTGTCCTTCAAGGACCGGCGACATTATTCGCACAAGATGGCCGATTTTCATCATTAGCGACGGGCGGCAACTTTCGCGTTTGCGTAGCCAGGACAGGCACCCTAAGGATTCATATGAAACGTAGTCAAGAACTGATTTCGTATCATCAGGCCCTGAACAAGAAAACCTGGCGCGCGCTTAAGGAGAATGGCCTAAAACCTAATCAGGAAGTGGAGTTGGATTTCTTTTACTACTGTGCCAATGATAAGGACGCGAGTGCCCTAAAGGATTTTCTTAAGCGTGAGAGAGATTATCAGGTTTCCGTTAGACTCGCGCCTGAGGGGCGCAATAGCGGATGGAGCGTAGTTGGGAAGACATGGTGGACGGTTATAACACCGGATATCCTCGACGAGTGGGTGGAGTGGATGATTCTTGCCGGACAAGAATTCAACTGTGACTTTGACGGCTGGGGAACCGAAGTTTAGGGTCAGGGATGCCTCGAGACTCCCGGATATGTATCTTAGGCCAGCTCAGAAAACCAGATTTCCCTTGAGCGCCCACCGCGTCAATCGAGTCTGAGAGCCTCAAATGCATCCAGGATGAATGCCTGGGCCCCTGGCTCGATAGCGACTCTCGATGGAGAACACAAATGGACTTCAACCGGAGTCAAATGCCCGCGACGGTGAAAGTATGTGGTCTCATCCTACTCTCTTATTTTCTCCTCGAGACGACTGCTAATGCGACAGCGTTTCAGCGGGCGCAGACTAGAAGCGCCGGGGGGCGAACCAGAGTCTTTGAACCACACCTGCCGATCGGTATCAGCAGGACTCTATGGCGCCGGAGAATTCCTTCCGGCAATCCGATAACCCCAGCCAAAGTGTCACTTGGCCAGGCACTCTATTTTGACAAACGACTCTCGGCGGACGGCACAGTCAGTTGCGCTACTTGTCATGACCCGGCAAATGCCTTTACCGATCACAATACACTTGCCACTGGTGTTTCGAGCAGGGTCGGCACGCGGAACGCGCCCACGATTCTAAACGCGATGTTCAGCGACCAATTGTTTTGGGATGGGAGGATGGGATCGCTCGAGGAGCAGGCGAAACAACCACTAACAAATCCGTTTGAGATGGGAATGGGTGATAACGAGGCAGTTGTCGCGCGGGTAAACGCCATTCCTGAGTATCGAGAGAGCTTTCAGAATGTCTTTAGGAGGGACGGAATTAACATCGACACAATCGTCAAGGCCATTGCTGCCTACGAACGCACACAGCTTTCGGCTAATTCACCCTTTGACCGCTTTATTTCCGGCAATACGAACGCCCTCACTAAAGCCCAGAGGCGTGGTTGGGAGCTTTTCAGAGGCAAAGCGAAGTGCATCGAGTGCCATTCTTTTAGCGGACCTTCTCCCTTCTTCACCGACTTCAAATTTCACAACACCGGCATTGTCGCGAAGAATATGAACTTCGAGCGCCTGAGTGAACTGGCTAAGCAGGTCTCAGACACCCAGCCTATTACCTCGAGAGGCAAGCCTATCATTGGAACGAATAACCCGCCGGCGCGAGTTTCGTTTATACAAGGCTCGGCGCCCTTGCTTGCTCACACCCAGGACTTCACGGAACTTGGTCGATATCTGGTTACCAAAGAGCCCACGGATATTGGAGCTTTCAAGACGCCAACGTTGCGCGATATTGAACTGACAACTCCCTACATGCACAACGGCTCGGAGAAGACTTTGATCGATGTGGTGCGTTTCTATAATCGAGGCGGGAATGCGAATGCAAACCTGGATGAGCGGCTGCACCCACTTAATCTAAGTGACGAAGAAATGAACAGCCTCGTCGAGTTCATGAGGGCATTGACCAGCGATGATGTGCTGCGACGGGCACAGTCCTCAAAGCCTCAAAACCGCGCCGCCGTTTCGGTTGGGCCACGCGGGGCGGTTGGGAAGGTGCGTCGGCGGTAATGGGCCGCTTCGGCGTTTCGCTTTGGGCGTCGAAAGACACTCAACGCGCTCAACAGTCGCCAGCCAGGTGTGCAAGGCGTTCGAGCCGTAACTTGCTGGACTGTCTGTGCAGGGCTTGCGAATTGTTACGCAGCAGACGCTGGATAATTCCACCGAATTGGTAAGGCAACTTTGATTGTTGGCGAAAAAAGCTGGACTAACACGACAAATCAAAACCGCGCATTTCGGCACGGGTCTTGCCAGACCCATCACAAAAGAAAGACTAATCTTTCGCCGGCCCTTGTCACGTGGTGGGCGACGCATTATCCAGAACTGCTTGTGATCCCGGCGAGAGCAACTGGAGGCAAAGCTCATGGAAACGTGGGACTTCACTAATCACGAATTAAAAAGACGAAACTTTCTCAAGCTTGTTGGTGCGGGCGCAATGGGCGCGTTCCTCCTTGAGACGATCTCTTCGAGCCGACTTTCATCTGTTCTGGCCCAATCTTCTTGGTTGAGCAAGTTTACCGAGCAGTTACCGATTCCTCCGCTCATCGACGCGCGCGGTGGCGGTAGCTTTAATCTGCCGATGGCGCAGGGCATGCATACTTTCCACACTGTGCTGCCGGCCACGCCCACTTGGGGCTATGGCGGCGCGGGCTATCTGGGTCCGACACTTCAGACGATGCGCGGGGTGCCGATAAGTGTGGCCGCCAGTAACTCGCTCGGCGCCCATCCGCTCGCCAGTGTCATCGACACCAGCCTGAATGGCGCGCTGGAATCGGATAAGACCAATCCGCGAGTTTCAGTCCATCTTCACGGCGGAAATACCGAGCCGGGAAGCGATGGCCACCCGGAGGCTACATTCACCTCGGGCGCGCATCGAAGTTATCACTATCACAACGACCAGGAAGCGACAACGCTCTGGTATCACGATCATGCAATGGGAATCACCCGGCTGAATGTCTACGCAGGGTTGGCGGGTTTCTACCTGTTGAGAGATGAGTACGACACTGGAGAGTCGGGCGGACCAATTGGCTTGCCGACCGGTGCTTATGAAATACCGCTGGTGATTCAGGACAAGATGTTCAATGAGGACGGAACCCTTGCCTATCCGCTGGGAGAGTTCGGTTCCATCTGGGCGCCAGAGTTTTTTGGCGACGTCGCCACAGTGAATGGCAAGGTCTGGCCGAATCTGGATGTTGAGCGGGGCTTGTACCGCTTTCGCATTCTCAATGGCTCGAACGCGCGAGTTTACAGCTTGCGGGTCTCCAGTGGCCAGATGATGTTGCAGATTGGCGCTGAAGGCGGTTTGCTGAACGCGCCAGTGCCGCTCAATCAATTGACCATTGCGCCGGGTGAACGGGCCGATGTGCTCATAGACTTCTCCGGACACTCTGCCGGCACGAAGATCGTTCTTAAGAATGTGGCGCCGGTACCATTCCCAAATGGTCCACGCGCTGCCAGACGAGGTGGCGTGCCGATCAAGGAGATCATGCAGTTCACCGTCGGTACAGCCTTAGGCTTCAGGGGAGCTATTCCCACTCTCCTCAGAGCAACACCGATTCAACCGTTGCCTGCTCCGGCAAAGGTCCGCAATCTGACCCTTGTGGAGATTCAGGATTCAGAGACTGAGGCTCCACAAAAGGCATTGATCAACAATCTCCCCTACGACACCGACCAGGTTGAAGAGCCGGTAGTTGATACGGTTGAGCAGTGGAACATCATTAACACGACCGGGGACGCACACCCAATCCACTTGCATCTGGTGCAGTTTCAGCTCCTGGGCCGGCAGAAGTTTGACGTTGGCGGATTCCTCGAAGCCAACTACCCGGAGTTGCCTGAACCGGCAGCGGCTGAGTCCGGACCATGGCCGGCCCCGTCGGCCGACGCATTTCCGAGAGGTGGAATGAAGGGACCAGAGCCGAACGAGAGGGGATGGAAAGACACGGTGAGAGCAAATCCTGGAGAGATAACTCGAATTAGAGTGCCGTTCGGCGCCGCGGCGGCCGCAGGTGTTCCATTTGGCCAGTCCTTCACCGGCGATTATGTGTTCCATTGCCACATTCTGGAACACGAAGACAACGAGATGATGCTGCCCTACCGCGTAGTAGGTCCATAACACGACGCAGAGAGGGCAGACCACCGCGAAGAAAGCGAATTGAATCAGTGTTAGGAACAGGACCACACCTCGCAATGGTCCTGTTCCTGAAGTTCGGAGCGAATTGGGCAAGAGCGCTTCGCTGCAGAGGTAACCTGGCCTTAAAAATCCTTCGCTCCAGAGGAGCGCAATGTGTTTTTTGAGCTGCACATCTCGCTCCTCTGGAGCGAAAACGTTCTATGGGTGCTGTGTTTCTATAAACATTTGGCCGCGCTGCGGCCAGGCCGTTTGGGCGCGCGCTGGGGCTGCGCCGCGCCGTTTGGGCGCGCGCTCGGCTGCGGCCCGGCCGTTTTGCGACATTTGTTGCGCAAACTTTTGGAACAGGACACTGATATTTTCAAAACGTTCTTTTGTACTGTGTTTCTATAAACATTTGGCCGCTCTGCGGCCCCGGCGTTTTGTGAGACAGCAGTGTATTGTTCATATTTAGAGCGCATCAAGGAGTTGAAACGAATGATTACTGTTGCCAATCGTCTATATGTCAAGCCTGAATACGCGGACGCTTTTGAAAAAGTGTTTCGTGAGCGGGCCGGACTGGTGGACAAGATGGAGGGCTTTATTTCAAACCAGGTCCTGCGGCCTGTTAACGAGGGTGATCCATATGTTGTTTTTACCTTCTGGAACAGCCGGCAGGACTTCTTGAATTGGGTGCGCTCTGACGCGTTTGTGAAGGGTCACGCGCAGTCAGCGACTCTACCGCGCGACGCTTATTACCAGAGCAACGTCCTGGAGCTCCATGAAGTCTTGCAGGATTCATCTCGCCCTGATCTGACACCCGAACCTCATGGCGGGCCATTTAATATGCATTAGGAAATTTTTTGTAGGAGCGGAAAATTTCACACACCCAAACACTCTCAACTTCGGCTACCATTTCCTCACCGTTACATCTTGTAGCAAAAGCCTTTCCAGACGCTTCAAAGAACTTTTGCATTTTGAGTTGCAAGGGCCATCCCAGGAGCCTCTGATCAGGTCTTGAGAAAAGTCGTTTTTGGAGTTGACATGGACGACAATTTCATTAGAATGAGGCCCACTAGGGCGAATGGTTGCTGGGGTGAGGACAGTGACTGAAGAGGCTGAAAGTCTCCGCCCAACCTTGAGAGGCCGGTCCAAAACCGGCCTTTCGGTTTTTTAACTTCTCAACCCGGAGCGCCGCATGATCGAGCGCTCAAATCACTACATAAGAGCTTTAGACAGCGCTGCAATCGCCACCGGCACGCCAACCTTGGTAGCGATGTCGAGCGTCCACTTCCCGGCCGATGCTAAATACTCTGTAGTGTGGATCCAGGATGGACTCAGCCTCATAGATATCGGCTTCCAATGACGCTCTGAAGCAGACTGTTTCTGCCACATTCGGACAGAGCTGGTAGCCCGGAAAATATGGCAGCAGGTTGTTATGCTTCGCACTTGTTGAGGGTAGGCGAATCAAGCCCCGCCGGGGACGCAACGACACCGGCGGAAACCTGCGCGGCCCAGTTTCACTGGAGACTGACGAGCCGGTTTCGGGGTGGTCCCGATTTGATGGCGTGACCTGTTGCTGCCCAACCAGGACCAGCGATGGCCGCGACGTCAGCGACTCCTTTGGCGCTGTATACATGCCCGCAACGTGGCTTGGCAACGAATCCCCGCCTAAGCAACTGCTTTGCGGTCGCTTCCGTTCTTTGGTTGGCCCGTACTATTCTCCTTCAATGAACGTGCCAGCAGTCGACAAAGCCGCCAGCGCCAGAGTGACCATCATCGGTTTGCCCTTTGACGGCAACTCCTCGTTCCTGCGGGGGGCAGCAGAGGCGCCGCCATTGATCCGCGCAGCTCTCTATTCCGGCGCGGGACATTTGTGGACTGAAAGTGGTTTGGACCTCAGCGACGAGTCACTTCTTGCTGATGCAGGGGATCTTGAGGTCGGTATGGGTGAAGATATGAATACGCTAATTGAAAGCAGGCTGAGAGCACTACTCGATCGCGATGTCCTGACGCTCTCACTTGGCGGAGATCATTCGGTCACGGTGCCCATCATGCGGGCGCTGGGGAAAAAACATCCGCGCCTGAACATTCTGCACTTCGATGCGCACGCTGATATCTACGACGAGTTCGAGGGAAACCGCTACTCTCACGCCTGCCCGTTCGCCAGAATCATGGAAGAAGGATTAGCGCAACGATTAGTTCAGGTCGGAATTCGCACGCTGAATGGCCACCAACGGGAGCAGATCAAACGCTTTGGGGTGGAAGTGGTGGAGATGAAAGACTGGCGCGACGATCGTATTTTTGAGTTTGACGATCCAGTCTATATTTCCTTTGATATTGATGGCCTGGATCCAGCTTACGCGCCCGGCGTCTCGCATCGCGAACCGGGAGGGTTATCAACCCGGCAGGCGTTGCGGGTGATTCAAAGTCTGAAAGGCAGAGTGATCGGCGCCGACATCGTGGAATACAATCCGCGCATGGATCCGCAGAATATCACCGGCGCGGTGTGCGCAAAGTTATTGAAGGAGATCGCGGGAAAGATGCTCGAAAGTTCATAGCTGAAATTCCAGACATCCAAACCGCGCCCAAGTGAGTGGTGTTGCGCGAGGGCCAATTCGGAAAACTCAGTTCAAAGCGTCTAGCTGCAAACCAATCGGCGTGGCGCCGGCAACCTTGATGCCGTCAATCACCTTAACCACATCGCCATAATTCATTGAACCAGGCGCTTTGATGAAGACGGTTTTTTCGATCCGCGCGTCTTCCGGAATGTCCGAGCGATAGAGCATCTCACCGCGGTATGAATGATTCTGCGTACGCAAGCGGAAGACGTCTGCTAAATACGCGGTTAGTTTACTCGTATCTTCGACAGTTCCCATGTCGCCAAGCGAATTCAACTTCAAAGTATGATCCGGTGCGATGATTACCAACAGTGTGTTGATATGAGGCGGAAGCGGTGGCACGTCCGGATCAAGTTGTGCCGGTAATTTCGCCGTAAACCGAGCTTGTTTCAAAGGCGACACCACCATGAAGATGATGAGCAGAACGAGCAGACACCCCCAGAACAACCAGGGCAAACAATCGCTGCACGGCAACCGGCTGCTGCATCAGAACTCGACCCGCCAGGCCACTCAAGATTGGGGCCGCGAATCCGGCATAATGGAAATGGACCGCGGTCAGCAGCACGATCGTATCGCCAAACCCCAGGGGTTGAAGGCCGAGGCGAGACATGATCAACCAGCCACTGCCTACCGCGAGGTAGACCAGGCCGGCGCTGACTGAAATCTCTGCCAATGTTCGCGCTCGGTGTGACAGCAACCGCGACAAGCCATGGATTGAGATCAAGCCCGCTACCACCAGCCAGGCCGACGCCAGCAGCGCTGCCCCAGTTCCCTGTTTCAGGAAGAATGAAGCGACGACCGCAACCGCTCCGAAGGGCTGCGCAAATGCCGCCAGCCGGTACGAGAGTGAGTTGCGCTCGTTCTGATCAGCCGCGGCCGCGCTCAGTCCCAGGGGCACAATCACCAGCACAGCCAGTAACAGAATCTTGTTGATTAACTCGGTCTCGATCAACGGAGAGCTGTGCCAGAAAAATCCCAGCTCCCAGACGACCGTTCCGGCCAGCGCACTTGTTTGCAACCAGCTATGGCTGGCCGTCATTGCAATTGGACCCTGTTTATCCATGGGGCGAAATTAGGCGAGAAGTGGTGTAGTTATGGCTGGGGAAGATCGCTGACATGTCTTTGGCCACTCCAGCTCCAGCAGGAAGCTCCGGGAAATTCTGATCAAACAAATCTGTACCAGCAAACGGTTCCCACGAATTGCTAGACTACTCTAGATCCTTGAGGCCATCGATCACTACGTGGGCGACGGTGGGAATAATGTCACGCTCGTTGGCATGGTCAGTGGTGAAGGTTACAAGCACGAATTTTGCGCCGTCCGGCATTTCCAGATAGGCCGCATCGTGCCGCGTGGCGCTGGTCCATCCGGCCTTCGACCACAACCGGGCCCCTGCGACTTGCCGCAACGCAATCGCCGTGAAGCCGTGGGCCTGATCCTCGTTGTCTTTGGTCGGTGCTGCATAGTCGCGTTTCAATAATTCCATCATCTGTTCGCTGCGTTCCGCGTTCACTGCCCTGCGCCCGACGATTTCAGCCAGCAGCCGGGCCGTCGCTTCGGTGGTTAGCTTGTTCCGGTTTTCTCCGTTCGGCCCGCGCGACACCTTCTCCCGTCCATATGCATCTTCGCAAAACGTTTTCTGATTGACGTTGATGTTCGTGTACCCAAGCGTGGCGAAATAGCGATTTACGGCATTGCGTTTCTGCTGCCACTCCCTCATCTCTTTCTCAGGCAATTCAAAACCGCCGGTCGTATGGGTCACGACGTCAACAATATATTGCGTTGCCTCGTTTGAGGAGTCCACGATCATGTCGTGTAGCGCGCGCCGCAGTTCAGGCGTGTCCTCAATCCGTTTGTCCTCGAGCGCGCGATGGGCGGCAACCAGGTAAAACAGCTTCACTACGCTGGCCGGATAGATTCGCTCCTGGCCGCGAAAGCTGGCCGCTTTCATCTGCTGATCTCGCAGATTGATGAGTGTGATCGCCAGGTTTTCTGCCCGCAACCCCTTATCCTTGAATTTTTCCAGGGCCGTCCTGGCGGCTTCGTTGACCAGATCCTGAAGATTACGTTGCGATGTGGCGTTAGCAGCCAAGGGAACATTTTTCCCGGCAAGATGCTGCGCCGCCGCCTCGACACTAAACAGAAATATCAGAGCGAAAGCATAGCGAAACAGGCGGGCAATGATTCGAATCATGTTGTCCTCTCAAAGCGGATCATTGGCTGGCGAAGTGAAAGATTAGTACCAACTTGACGCGGCCGCAACCAGCACCCGGAGTTATGAGGCCGAAAGCGTCAAAGGCCGCGCTCATCCTATCGCGCCCAACGGTCGACTCATCAGGACTTACACAGACTGAATACTGTGCTACTTTACTGCCCATGGCTAGAGCCACCTCTGAAGGCCTGGTGCGCGGCATTCGGCGCTGGGACCTGGTCGCAATCACCATCAACGGCATCATTGGCGCCGGCATCTTCGGTCTGCCGGCTAAAGTTTTTGCGCTGATTGGTTCCTACAGTATTTTCGCTTTTATCGCCTGCGCTCTTGTAGTGACGCTCATTATTCTTTGCTTTGCCGAAGTAAGCAGCCGCTTTGATCAGACCGGGGGGCCATACCTGTATGCACGGGAGGCATTTGGACCAACAGTCGCGTTTGAAGTTGGGTGGCTAATCTGGCTAGCGCGCCTGACGGCCTTCGCGGCCAATTGTAATTTGCTGGTCAGCTACCTGGGATACTTTTGGCCGGGAGCGGGCACGGCGCCATGGCGGGCAATCATCATCGGCGTGGTGGTCACTTCACTGGCAGCCATCAACATCGTGGGCGTCAGGCAGGCCACGATTGCCAGCAATTTTTTCACGATTGGCAAGCTGGTCCCCATGATCCTGTTTGTCGCGGTGGGGATCTTCTTTGTCAGCCCGCATGCCTACGCACTTGGCGCCGCGCCTGCGGCCGGCGCTTTCTCACAATCGGTCCTCCTGCTCATCTATGCGTTTACAGGATTTGAGATGGCTGCCATCCCAGCCGGCGAAGTTCTCGATCCGCAAAAGAATTTGCCACGAGCGCTGCTGCTGGCCATCGCGGTCGTCGCGAGCCTTTATATCCTGATCCAGATCGTTTGCGTGGGCACGCTTCCGGAGTTGGCCCAATCGCAGAAACCGCTCGCTGATGCCGGCACCAGATTTCTCGGAGTGGCCGGGGGCGCAATCATCTCCGTGGGCGCTATTATCTCAATAGCCGGCAACCTTAACATTGTCCTGCTGTCGGGATCCCGCGTGCCCTTTGCGATGGCTGAGCAACGCCAGCTGCCGGCACTGATTGGGAGAGTGCATGCGCGCTTTGCCACGCCGCACGTGGCCATCCTTTGTACGGCCGCCATTATGTTCGTGCTGACATTAAAACAAAGCTTTGTGCAGGCTCTGACAATCAGCGCGATCGCGCGCCTGTTGACTTATGCGGCAACCTGCGCTGCCTTACCGGTCCTGCGACGCACGGACGCGTCCCCCGCGCTATTTCGCCTGCGCGGCGGCCCGCTTATTTCTATCCTCGCCTTGTTATTGTCCGGATGGTTGTTGCTTAACAGCACTCTGAAAGAAGCCATTACTGCCACCATTGTGGGAGTGGTCGGCTTGCTGATCTATTTTGCCTACCGAGTTTCTCAGAAACGAGAGTCCCGGTGAGGCCTCAAATGAACCGCTCGAGATTAGGCGGCGGAAACAAGCGGCTGGGGCAGGAGGACTTATTCCTGCTTTGAAATGTCCGCGTGGTGTATCATTGCTTAATCTGACAGCATAAATTACTCCGGCCAAATCCTGTGGATCAACTTATCGAAAATTTACGGGCGATTGTCGGCCGCGATGCCGTTTTGGCGGACACGGACGAGTTGCTCGTCTATGAATGCGATGGCCTCCCACAGCACAAATACCGGCCGCGGGCAGTGGTCTTCCCATCCTCAACCGAAGCAACTTCTGAGGTGATGCGGCTGCTCGCGGCGGCGCGTGTGCCTTTCACTCCGCGCGGCGCCGGCACCGGGCTTTCAGGTGGCGCACTGGCTTTGACTGCTGGCGTGGTGATTGAACTCGCCCGCATGCATCAGGTCCTCAGGATTGATCGCGAGAACCGACTGGCGGTGGTCCAACCCGGCGTAGTCAATGCCCATGTCTCGCGGGCCGCCGCGCCTTTTGGCCTGCACTATGTGCCGGATCCATCGAGCAACACAACCTGCACTATCGGTGGGAACATCGCGGAAAACGCTGGCGGCATTCACTGCTTGAAGTACGGAACCACCACCGATCACGTGCTCGGCGTGCGCGTGGTCCTGTCAAATGGAGACATTATCGATTTGGGTGGCCACGGAGCCGAGCAGCCGGGCTATGATCTATTGGGTGTGTTTGTTGGCTCAGAGGGTACTTTTGGCATTGCTACTGAGGCAACTCTACGACTGGTACCGCTCCCGCCAACCGTGCGCACACTGCTGGCCGATTTTCTGGAGGTGAATGACGCCAGTCATGCAGTATCGGCAATCATCGCTGCCGGAGTGATGCCGTCCGCACTGGAGATGATGGATGGGGCAATCATCAAAGCGGTAGAAGCCAGTGTGTTTGCCGCCGGCCTGCCGCTGGACGCCGGCGCCGCGCTCTTGATTGAACTGGACGGAATCGAGTCCGGCATCGACGAGGAAGCAGAGCGCGTCAAAAGCATTTGTATACAATACGGCGCACGCACCTGTCGCCTCGCCCGTGACGACAACGAGCGCAAGAAGCTCTGGGCGGCGCGCAAAGGCGCGTTCGGAGCTATCGGCAGGATTGCTCCCGACTCAATGATCCAGGATGCAGTCGTGCCGCGCTCGCGTCTGCCTGAGGTGCTGGCAGATGTCTATCGCATTGCGGCAAAGTACCAACTGCGCATTGCGAATGTCTTTCATGCCGGAGACGGCAATCTGCATCCACTTATCTGTTTCGACTCACGCTCCATCGCCGAAGTAAGTAATGTCAAAGAAGCCGGGCGCGAGTTGATGGAGACTTGCGTACGGGCCGGCGGCAGCATCAGCGGTGAGCACGGAGTCGGTTTTGACAAGCGCGAGTTGTTACCTCTGATTTTCTCCGCCGACGATATGAACGCTATGCTCGATGTGCGCGCGGCTTTCGATCCGTTGGGATTGATGAATCCTGGTAAGATAATTCCCATTCTGCGCGGCTGCGGCGAAGGGCGCGCTGCCGCCAGCTTCTCCGGCAACGGCGCTAATAAATCAGAGTCGCTTGCGCCAGTTCCGTATGCGGCGCCAGCCGCTTTGATGCCCAGAGCAGAACGTCGAACGGCAAGTCAGCCCATTGATGCATCTGAGGCATCAACTCTTGATAGTGAAAGATCAGAACCCAACTCAACGACTGAAGCTTGTGAAATAATGCGTCACGCCTTTGCGCGGGCGTTGCCCGTGACGCTCGCGGGCGCGGGGTGCTGGCTCGATGCGGGCAATCCAACGCCTCCGGCGGGACTGGAAATCAGCACCAGGCGTTTGCAGCGCATTATCGAACATGAACCGGCGGATCTGATTGCCTCCGCTGAAGCGGGTGTGACGCTGGAGCAATTTAATGCCGCACTTGCCGGCCGGGGCCAGTGGCTGCCGCTGGATCCGCCGGACGACGGCGGGAGCATCACTCTGGGAGGGATCGTCGCCTCGGCCTCAAGTGGGGCCCAATTCTTTGGTTATGGCGGCCCCCGCACTTTCGTGATTGGCATGAAGGTTGTGCTCGCAGACGGCACGCTAATCAAGGCCGGCGGGCGAGTCGTAAAAAACGTCGCCGGTTATGACCTTTGTAAACTCTTCACCGGCAGCTTTGGGACATTGGGCCTGATTACCGAACTGACCTTCAAGCTGAGGCCTGTGCCACAAGCGAGTACCACGATCCTCGCCTTTGGTAATACAGTTGACCTCATCACCGGTGGCCATGCTGTCATCGCTGCGAACCTGTTGCCAGTGGCGTTGGAATTGTTATCACCGTCCTTTGCGGCAGCAGCGAATTTTTCCGAAGGCCGCGAGAGTTTGCTTTTGATAAGATTTGCCGGCCCTGAAAAGACAGTGCTAAGCCAGATGTCCAGCGCCTCCTCGCTGTTGACAAAGCATTGTTCCAGAGTCGGCCCGCTCGCGGATGACGACAAAGCTGTTTGGCGCGATCTCGCCGCCGTGTCTTGCCAGGGCGGGGACGGATGTGTCTGGCGAGCAGGTGTCCTGCCGGCGACGCTGGCCGAATTCTTCCTGAAATTGCGAAGCGAACCTGGACCGGCGTTTGACTCCAGGCGCTGGCAGGCAGGGATCGGAAATGGGATGGTAAGAATGTTTGAGCCCGCAGGCGCTGCGGACGAATTAGCTGAGAGATTACGGAGCCTGAGATCAAAGGCGCGGTCACTCGGTGGCTCTTTAATTTTGGAAAAGGCCCCGCACCAGGTCAAAGAAAAGATTGATGCGTGGGGGGATCTCGGAAGCCGCGGCGAGTTAATGAAGCGGATAAAGAACAAGCTTGATCCGCATAACAAGCTCTCTCCCGGACGATTTGCTTTGTAGAGCATGGCGCCATTCATGCGCCAGCGGAACTGCTGCGCCAGGTTGCAGCGGGTGGGACGGTTCGCAAAGAACGTAAACTGATATTTTGTTTTGCTCAGGTGTTCTTATGAAAAACGTACGTAAAAACCTTGCGCTAAGGGTTCTATTAATCTCCTCTCTATTGCTCGCAACGCTTCCCTATTCGGGGGCCGTTGTGGTTTCCGCTGCCTCGCGGGGGCCGGTGCGCGCGCGCCACGGCATGGTGGCGTCGACCAGCAAAATAGCATCGGAGGTAGGAGTCGACATTCTCAAGCGCGGCGGGAATGCAGTCGATGCCGCCATCGCTGTTGCCTTTGCCGAAGCCGTTACCCACCCGGCCGCCGGCAACATTGGTGGTGGCGGTTTCATGATGATTCGCTTCAAGAATGGAAAAACAACGGCCATCGATTATCGAGAGATGGGACCAGCCGCCGCGAATCGCAACATCTATCTCGACAAAGACGGCAATCTAATTAAAGGTGAAGGCTCCTCTACGGTTGGTTACCGGGCTGCCGGTGTGCCGGGCACCGTCCGCGGGATGGAGTTGGCCCTGAAGAAATATGGCTCTGGCAAAATGAGCTGGGCCCAACTGACCGAGCCTGCGCGGCGTCTGGCGGCCGACGGTTTTCCCCTCAGCTATTCCTACGCCGCAAGCCTGCGCAATAATAACGAGCTGCTGGGACTGTTCGCAGACAGCAAACGAATCTTTCTCAATAACGGAAATTTCTTTAGAGAGGGCGATTTACTGCGACAGCCAGAGTTAGCGGCAACCTTTGCGCGCTTACAGAAGTATGGACCGGATGAATTTTATGAAGGGCAAACTGCGCGCCTGATTGCCGCGGACATGAAGCGGCACAATGGGCTGATCACACTCGCGGATCTGCGCAATTACGTTGCCAAAGAACGTGCGCCGTTGCGTACGACTTATCGCGGTTACGAGGTGATCTCAATGCCGCCACCCTCATCGGGCGGCGCCGTTCTGATTGAAATGCTGAACATC
>Ga0209798_10000206_pt1 | contig 33661 bp, 22 predicted proteins | sample DOMMetBare3Fresh_FD_187475 | JGI IMG/M metagenome (GOLD analysis project Ga0209798, IMG submission 187475) | Wetland sediment microbial communities from St. Louis River estuary, USA, under dissolved organic matter induced mercury methylation -... | ecosystem: Environmental > Aquatic >... | reverse complement strand
GTTTCGCGCGTAAACTCCGCCGCCAGAAACGTGCGCACCAATTCGCGGGCCAGCTCAATACCTATGATCCGGGCGCCCAGCACCAGCACGTTCATATCGTCGTGCTCAACCCCCTGATGGGCTGAATAGGTGTCATGGCAGAGGCCGGCCCGGATACCGGGTAGCTTATTGACGGCTATCGAGGCGCCGACACCGCTTCCGCAAATCAGAAGCCCACGGTGTGCCGTCTTCTCTAGCACAGAAAGTCCGACTGCCTCGGCATAATCTGGATAGTCGACGGCGGTGGTTCCATTGGTTGTACCGAGATCCACGACTTCGTGGCCGAGGCTGCCAAGCAAGTGAGCCAGCACTTGCTTAAGTTCATAGCCCGCATGATCCGCGCCAATGGCGATTCTCATCCAGCTTTGCCCTCCCTGACGAACACACTTCGCAGTCCGCAAAAATCACGCAACAGCCTGTTTATTTGTTGCTGATTCTAACCCACAGAGGCGCTAACTCAAATGCGGCAGGTTTATGAACGTGCATCGGGGATCATCTTTTATCGTGAGCAAACGCCCGACTGAAGTCGGTACTCTATGCGCCTGTTATAAACGTTGCCCTGCCGGCTGGAGACGTTCGCTGGCAATCAGCAGTTCGGCATTCAGAATCGCAGCGCCCGCTGCGCCGCGAATAGTATTGTGACTTAAAGCGACAAAGCTGTAATCCAGAACTGAATCCTCTTTCAGCCGCCCGATGGTTACACTCATTCCCTTTCCGGCGTCGCGATCCAAACGTGGTTGAGGCCGGTCGCGCTCGCGGGTGACGAGTATGGGACGCTCCGGCGCCGAGTACAGGCCGAGCTCCTGTGGCAACGACGTGAAGGCGGCCAGAGCTTGCCGGACGTCTTCCACTTGGGCCGATTTTTCCAGTTGAATACGTATGGAAGCCATATGTCCATCTGCTACGTTGACACGGTTACACTGGGCGCTGACCTTCATTAGTGCGTCCTCAATCTGATTACCCGCCTTACGGCCAAGAATCTTTCTCGTCTCGCTTTCGATTTTCTCCTCTTCGCCTTCGATCAGCGGGAGGACGTTGTCCAGAATATCCAGTGAAGCGACGCCGGGATAGCCGGCGCCGGAAAGCGCCTGCATGGTAGTCACGACGACGGCGCGAACCCCAAACTCGGCATGCAGCGGAGCCAGAGCCAGGGCGACCATAATTGTGGAGCAATTAGGGTTGGTCACAATATACCCACCCGTGTTGAATCGCTGGCGCTGAGCATCGAGCAGGTCGAGGTGCTGATGGTTGACTTCCGGAATCAGCAGGGGCACGTCTGCATCCATGCGAAAAGCAGAAGAGTTGCTGATAACCGGATAACCTGCCCGCGCAAAACTTTCCTCGGCTTCGCGCGCCACGTCTCCTGGCAAGCTGGAAAAAACCAAATCGCACTCAAGCGGTGGCGCCGGGGGCTGGAGCGTAAGTGATCGCACGAAGGCAGGCATCTCGCCCGCCAGCCGCCACTTACAGGCCTCTTCATAAGACTTACCCTGCGACCGATCTGAGGCAGCCAACGCTGTGATTTCGAATTGCGGATGACTCTCCAGCAATTCAATAAAGCGTTGGCCCACCATGCCGGTGGCGCCCAGGATTCCTGCGCGAAGCTTTCTCATAGGGACGTCTCCCGATTGGGGTGGGGTTTATTTTCCATTGCTCATTGGACATATTGGACATTTCTCATTTGTCATTAACCTGCCAATGATCAATGGCAAATCTCAAATGACAAATGGAAAATCGGCCGTCTCACATCTTCTCCATCGCATCTAATCCCGCCTTCATCCGCCGAACCCCTTCAGTCAACGCATCTTCATCAGCGCAAAACGAGACTCGTAGGAACCCTTCGCTCTCCATTCCAAAGGGCGACCCAGGTACCGTGACAACACCGTGCGCCAGGAGCTGCTCGGCCACGGCGAGCGATTTACCCCAGCGGCTGATGTCCACCATCGTATAGAAGGCCCCATCCGGTACCACGGCGCGGACTCCCAATTGACTCGAAATTAAGCTTAGCAAGTGGTCGCGTCGTCGTCGAAAAGTCTGCCGAATATTCTCGCGTACCGTTGCCGCTTCCACTGTCCAGGCGGCCAGCGCTGCTTTCTGCGAAATGGTCGAAGCACAAGTTGTGACATAACCATGCAGGATCAGGGCGCTCTCCATCACCGACTTGTGACCGCACATCCAGCCCAAACGCCAGCCGGTCATACACATTGCTTTTGAGAGACCACTGATAATGATGGTCCGGTCATAACAACTGGCAATCGAAGCCGGTCGCTCAGCTGTGTAGTAGAGCTCACGGTAAATTTCATCACTTAGAACGAAAACACCTGTGTCGCGAAGGGCCTCGGCCATCGCGGCCAGATCAGTCGTTGACATCACCCTGCCGGTCGGATTTGAAGGGCTGGTGCAGACGACTACTTTGGTGCGCGCCGAGATTCGCGCCCGAAAGTCATTTACATCAAACGCAAAGTCCTCTGTGGCGGGTAAGCGATAATAGACTGGTGTGCCACCGGCCATCTGCACAATCGTGGGATAGGCGACAAAGCCCGGATCCGGCAGCAGCACCTCATCACCTTCGTTGACAAGCGACATCAGCGCCAGATACAACGCTTCCTGGGATCCGGCAGTAATTAATACCTGGTCGGTCGAGAGTTGCAGTTCCGGATACTCGCTGGCCACGCAAGCGCGCAGCGCCGGTAAACCGGCCTGCAGCGTATAACCATTCCGTTCTTCACTAATCACCCGAATAGCGGCCCGGCAAATCACTTCCGGCGTCGCCAGATCAGGTTCTCCCAGTCCAAAGCTGATGTCACCGGGTTTGGCCCGATCCGTAATCAGTCGAATGGGACTCTTGCCGATTCCCTGCAGGAAAGGCGGAGGAAAATATTCCTTCACGACTGCAAGCTCCTCTCACTCAAGTTGCAGAAACCACCTGCAGAGATCTGAGCAAAGTTAATATTCCAGCTTTAGAGAATGAGCACATTCTAAAACACTCCAATTCACAATACTGACTGATAATTCGCACGCAAACGGTCCTAAAAATAAAAGCCGGCCGTGAAGGAAACACAACCGGCTTGCGGGTCGCCCTCGCAGGCGAAATCATAGCAGCCAGCATAGACTTGGGATCACATCCTGGCAAGTGGCGGCGGTAATACCCTGGCGTTAAGAATGCTGCCTGCAGTTCGATTTGTCTCCGATGAATTCAGGAGCGTGGTCGCCGCACTTCAAGCAGTGGTGTATTATCTCAACGATTCTCATCGTTGAACCAGGAGCATAGTTGATGAGCAGAGAGCCCGCGACTGTCAGGCTTAACCGGCAGACGGCCAGTTTGCCTGATAGTCTCCGCCAGGCAGTCGAGATGACTCTCGCCGATTGGCGCGCGAACGCTAATGCCAAGGTGCGAAAACTTTGGATGGGCGATCCCTCGCTATGGACCAGCGCAGACGAAGACAAGTGGGTCGGCTGGTTGAGCATAGCCGGCGAACAGTTAGCCGAAGTGCAGCACCTGACCGCACTCGCCGCGGACATAAAAGCTGCTGCGATTTCTGATGTCCTGCTGCTTGGCATGGGTGGTTCAAGCCTCTGTCCGGAGGTCATGAGTCTGACCTTTGGCAGACAGGCGGGCTTTCCCCAATTGCATGTCCTCGACTCAACCGATCCGGCCCAGGTCAAATCGCGGGAACAGCAAATTGACATGGCGCGAACGCTGTTCATTGTCTCGAGCAAATCCGGCGGGACCCTCGAACCGAACATCTTCAAACAGTATTTTTTCCAAAAGGTAAAGGATCTGCTGGGTGAGCAAGCTGGAGAACGCTTCGTTGCCATCACCGATCCGGGCTCTAAGATGCAGCAGGTGGCTGAACGTGACGGTTTTCGACAAATCTTGTACGGCCGGGCCAATATCGGCGGACGCTACTCTGCGCTTTCGGACTTTGGTATGGGACCGGCGGCCATCATGGGGGTTGACGTGACAAGTTTTCTTGAACGCACACAGGAGATGATCAAACTGTGTGGTCCCGAACAACCGGTGGCGGATAATCCGGGTGTAATGCTCGGAGCGATCCTCGGCACGGCCGCGCGCCGGCCATTTGGCTGTGACAAGGTGACGATTATCGCTTCCCCCGCTGTTTTCGATCTGGGTGCCTGGCTGGAGCAATTGATCGCCGAATCGACGGGCAAAGACCAGGAGGGTCTGATCCCGGTTGACCGCGAGCGCCTTGCCCCGCCTGCCAGATATGGCGGGGATCGCATCTTTATTTATCTCCGACTCGAAACTGATCCTGACCTCGAACAGGAGGCTGCCGTCTCCGTTCTCGAATCCGCCGGATTGCCGGTAGTGACCATCTCGATAAAGGACATCTACGACCTGGGCCAGGAATTCTTCCGCTGGGAGATGGCGACCGCCGTGGCCAGTGCCATCCTCGGAGTTAACCCCTTTGACCAGCCTGACGTAGAAGCAAGCAAAATCGCCACGCGCGAACTGACTTCGGAATATGAAAAAACCGGGGCCCTGCGCGAAGAAACGCCATTCTTTGCGGAAGGCACCATCAAGCTCTTCACTGACCAAAGAAATCAGAACGAACTTGTTCTACCTGTCAACGAACCAGCCTCGCTGGCGGCGCAACTCAAAGCACATCTTGATCGCATTGGGCCACACGATTACTTCGCGTTACTGGCCTACCTGGAGATGAACCCCGAGCATGAGGCTGCGCTCCAGGAAATTCGGCACGCGGTGCGAGACCAACAACGCGTCGCCACCTGCCTCGGCTTTGGGCCACGCTTCCTGCACTCAACCGGCCAGGCTTATAAGGGTGGGCCGCCGAGCGGAGTCTTCCTGCAAATCACCTGCGATGATGCAAGCGATCTGCCGGTACCCGATCAGAAGTACACGTTTGGCGTAGTGAAAGCCGCCCAGGCGCGAGGTGATTTTAAAGTGCTGCTCGATCGCAAGCGCCGCGCGCTGAGAGTGCATCTGGGTGCGGACGTGAGGGGCGGACTCGAAACGCTGTCGGCAGCCGTGATGAACGCGCTGGGTTTTGAGCTGGGAAAAGCTGTCTGGGAAAACGTAAGCTAATAAAGGAACGCAAAAATGCAGCTGGGAATGATTGGTCTGGGTCGCATGGGCGCCAACATGGTGCGCCGCCTGATGCGCGGCGGACACGAATGCATCGTATACGATCGCAGTTTGGAAGCTGTGGCAAAGTTGACTGCAGAAGGAGCGCTGGGTGCTGGGTCGCTCGGCGAATTTGTCAGTCAACTGCAGCAACCGCGAGCAATTTGGATCATGGTTCCTGCGGCCGTGGTTGACGGCACGCTGACGGAGCTCGGCGCTCTGCTGGCCCCAGGCGACATCATCATTGATGGCGGAAACTCTTATTACGTTGACGACATTCGACGCGCCGGCGAACTAAAGGCAAAAGGTTTGCATTACGTCGATGTCGGGACCAGTGGCGGTGTGTGGGGAATGGAACGCGGCTATTGCCAAATGATTGGCGGCGAACCTGAAATCGTCCAGCAGCTCGACCCAATTTTCAAAACTCTGGCCCCCGGTCGCGGCGACATCCCGCGGACGCCGGGGCGCGAAAGCGTCACAGGCACCGCCGAGCAGGGCTATCTCCATTGCGGGCCCGGCGGCGCGGGCCACTTTGTGAAGATGGTCCACAACGGCATCGAATACGGCCTGATGGCAGCATACGCCGAAGGCTTGAACATTCTGCATCATGCGAATGTTGGCCGAAGCGACCGCGAAGCTGATGCTGAAACGACCCCTTTGCGCAACCCTGAGCATTATCAATACAACTTTAATCTGACGGAGATCACAGAGCTGTGGCGCCGGGGCAGTGTGGTAGCGTCCTGGTTGCTGGACTTGACGGCAATCTCTCTATTACAGCAGCCTGACCTGGCGGGGTTTTCGGGACGAGTAAGTGATTCTGGAGAAGGACGCTGGACCGTTACTGCGGCCATTGATGAAGGCACTCCAGCCCCGGTGTTGAGCGCCGCACTCTACGAACGCTTTGCGTCCAGAGGCGAAGATGATTTCGCGCGCAAAATTTTGTCAGCGATGCGGTTTCAATTTGGGGGGCACGTAGAGAAGACGTCCTGAATTACACGTTGCGAATCAGGAAATGCAGATCTGGCAGAATTGAGATGTAACGTTTCTCCATTCTGGCATCTCAGATCTGCGACTCTCCAACGTATGCGAGATTACAGCCGGCCAGCAAAAGAGCCACGATGAATCCGCAGATCAAAATTCTGGGAAACGCCAACGAGCTCGCCCGTGCGGCGGCCATCGAGCTTGCAAGAGTTGCAACCGAAGCGGTCAAGGCCAGAAGTCTCTTCACCCTAGCCCTCTCCGGCGGCTCCACGCCGGAAGCCCTCTATTCGCTCCTTGCAAGCGAAGAACCATGGCGGTCGGAATTGCCCTGGCATCAGATGCACTTTTTCTGGGGCGATGAACGTCACGTACCGCCTGATCATCCCGACAGCAATTATGGCATGGTGGAGGCCGCATTGTTTTCCCGGGTCGCGATACCACCCGCGAACCTCCATCGCATCAGGGGTGAAGAGAGCGATCCACAAACAGCCGCAGAGGAATATGAGCAAGCCCTGAAGGAGTTTTTTCACCCACTGGAAAACCAGTTGCCAAGATTCGATCTTGTTTTATTGGGTCTTGGCGACGATGGTCATACGGCTTCCCTATTCCCGGGTTCAGCCGCTCTCGGAGCAAACGAACGTTGGGTGGCAGCCAATTGGATCGAAAAGTTTAAAGCCTGGCGCCTGACACTGACGCTGCCTGTTTTGAACCATGCAGCTCACATCATGTTTCTCGTCAGCGGACAGAAGAAAGCTGACATTTTGCGCGCCGTGTTGGAAGAACCCCGCGGAGTATATCCGGCTCAGTTGATTCAACCGACCAACGGCGAGCTGCTCTGGATGATTGACAGCGATGCAGCAGCTGCCCTGTCGCGCACCAGAACGGTGGGCTGAGACACCCCATGCCGCGTAAGAACACTGTCCTTCTCTTTGATGTCGATAATACCCTGCTCGACAACGATCGAGTGACCGCCGACCTGCAAGCTCATCTGGAAAGCGAAGTGGGGCATGAAAGACAGAAATGTTATTGGGAGTTTTTTGAAAACCTTCGCTCAGAGCTTGGCTACGCGGATTATCTTGGCGCTCTGCAGCGTTACCGGCTCGCCTACCCACGCGATCCGCACCTACTGACGGTTTCTCGCTTCCTGGCAAATTACCCCTTCGCCAATCGCCTGCTGCCAAATTCGCTCGAGGTGTTGGATCTGGCCAAAACATGGGGACCAACGGTGATTCTCTCAGATGGAGATGTTGTTTTTCAGCCCTTGAAAATCGAACGTTCGGGCATTGGCAATGCCGTCGATTGGGATGTCCTAATCTACGTGCACAAAGAACACGAACTGGATGATGTGGAAAAGCGCTACCCGGCTGATCACTACGTGATGGTGGACGACAAGCTGCGCATCCTGTCCGCCCTGAAAGAATTCTGGGGAGAACGCGTGACGACAGTTTTCCCGAGACAGGGGCACTATGCCCTTGACCCCGAAGTAGTGGCCCGTTATCCGCCAGCGGATATTACAATCGACCGCATCGGCGATTTATTGAATTTTAGCCTGGAATCGTTGGTCGCCGCGCCGGGCAGTCTGTGAGCACGCGTAGGGGTTGCATGCCCTGCGGTGCTCGCAAGCCAACTGTCCGAGCAACAACGCCGCACGCAAATTCTCTGTGGACATCCTTTTCCTATCCCTGCTAAAGTAAGAATGCGTCGCCACCTTGCGGTTATCGGCGACGCGCTGTGCTGTTAGAGCCCTGGCGGCCTGCCACGCAAAGCTGTCTCCCTTCCCGAAGTCGAGGTCCCGACCCGATTTCCCCATAGTTTTCGCATAACGATTAGCTGGCGCGCGCTCGTGCTTTGTGCCGCGCAATCGGAGTTTTTATGCCATCCCCTATCTCGAAATTAATGTCCGGTCAGCAGATGCGCCTGGTCGTAATCTCCGGGCTGCTGGCGGTACTACTGATCGCAGTTTCGTCCGTGGTCATCTATCAGCGCTATCGCACCACCACACGGCGCATCAACTATTCGCAGCTCTACCAAATCGCCGAAGGTACTTCGGCGACGTCCCTCGTCGTTGAAGGCGAGACTTTGACCTTGCGCACAACTGATGGCGCGGTCTTGGAGGCGATCGTCACCAGCGGCTCTGCTCAGGAAGGGGTGATTGAACTACTGCGCAAACGCAATGTACCGATCGAGTTTCGGGCGTTGCAGCCGGGTCTGGTGGCAACCGCCTTCAACTGGGGGCTGCCTTTGCTGATACTGGCATCGCTGGGACTCATCGGCTGGCGGGTCTACGCCAGCGTTAACGGCCGGGACAGCAGTTTCAAACCCGCAGATGCAAACGGTAAACAGAATGTGAGCTTTGCCGATGTGGCTGGAGTTGACGAAGCCAAAGCCGAGCTGGCTGAGACGATCGAATTTCTGCGCGACCCTATGCGCTTTGGCCGGCTGGGCGGTCGCATTCCGCGCGGAATTCTGATGGCAGGTCCCCCCGGAACCGGCAAGACTCTGCTCGCGCGCGCGGCCGCCAATGAGGCCGGCGTGCCATTTCTTTCGGTCTCTGGATCCAGCTTTCAGGAAAAATTTGCGGGGGTCGGCGCTGCGCGCGTCCGTCGCTTGTTCGAGCAGGCGCGCAAGCTGTCCCCTTGCCTGATCTTTATCGACGAGCTAGACGCCCTCGGTCGCCAGCGTGGCCGCGGTGGCGATTCGGCCTCCGCCGATCAGGACCAGACTCTCAATCAACTCCTGGTGGAGCTCGATGGATTCGATCAGACCACCACGATCGTGGTGATTGGCTCAACCAACCGACCGGACATTCTGGACCAGGCCCTGACCAGGGCCGGCCGGTTTGATCGCGAGATAACAGTCAACCTGGCAGATGTGCGCGGACGCGAAGCAATTCTGGATGTGCATGCGCGCGAGTTGCAGCTTGAGCCGGACCTCGATCTACGCTGGATCGCCCGCGGCACGCCCGGCTTCTCCGGCGCCGACCTGGCAAATCTGTTAAATGAAGCAGCCATCGCCGCTGTCCGCGATAATTCTGAGGCGGTCAATCGCAACCACATTGAGTACGCGCGCGACCGCATCTTGATGGGTGCTGAACGCCAGGGCTTCCTGATGGATGAAGATGAGCGCTACGCCACGGCGGTTCACGAAGCTGGACATGTCGCGGTTGGGTTGGCGGTCATACACGGCGATCCTATTCACAAAGTTTCGATTCTCCCACGCGGCCGCGCACTCGGTGTGACCCAGCAATTGCCCGAGCGCGATCGCCTGATGAAGAAGCGCGAATTTCTCGAAGACCAGATTGCGACGCTGCTGGGAGGCCGCGCGGCAGAACAGATCCTACTGTCAACCATGACAGCCGGCGCTGCAAATGACATTGAACGGGCAGTAGAAATCGCGCGGCGCATGGTGACTGAATTCGGCATGAGTCCGCTGGGTCCAATTTATTTGGGAAAGCGAGAAGAGCCGCACAGCCAGGCGCTGCTTGATCGCGTCGAGGAGGCAACGCAGACGATTATCAACACACAGCTTCAGCGCGCCTACGAAATAGTCCGTAACGATGAACAGAATATCGCCCGGCTGGTTGCGGCATTGATGGAGCATGATACGCTGGACGCCGCCGAGATCCGCGAGTGTTTTGCTGCAAATACTGAGTGCGCCGCCTTGTAATCCTGGGACCGCACGCTTCCAGCGTGCCGACCCTTCCATTGGAGTGAACTCTGAGGTCAGAGGCCGGTACGCTTCCAGCGTGCCTTCCCTTCCATTGGAGTGAACTCTGAGGTCAGAGGCCGGTACGCTTCCAGCGTGCCTTCCCTTCCATTGGGTGAACTCTGGGGTCAGAGGGTTCCAGCGTGCCTTCCCTTCCATTGGGTGAACTCTGGGGTCAGAGGGTTCCAGCGTGCCTTCCCTTCCATTGGAGTGAACTCTGGGGTCAGAGGCAGGCACGCTGGAAGCGTGCGGTCCCAGGGGGTCCCAAGGGGTCCCAGGGTTATTGTGAGGTTTTGATTAGCTCACGCGCGTGGCGGCGGGCGCTATCGGTGATCTCAGCCCCGGTGAGCATGCGGGCGAGTTCTTCGACGCGACCCCGTCGATCCAGAGAGGTAATGCTGACTGCTGTATGCCCGCCGGCAACCTCCTTTTGCACGCAGAGATGTGTGTCGGCAAAGCGGGCGATTTGCGGCTGGTGCGTTACGCATAGTACCTGGTTGGAGTGCGCCAGTTTTTTGAGTTTGGCGCCGACTGCCTCGCTGACTCGTCCACCGATCCCTGCATCGATCTCATCGAAGACGATGGTGCGTGGAAACTCGGACGCATTGGCCACCGTCTTTAACACCAACATCAGGCGTGACGCTTCACCCCCTGAAGCGACGCGGGCCAAAGGTTTGACTGCCTCGCCCACATTGGCGGAAAAATAGAACTCCACGCGATCGATTCCTCGCTCACTGTAACCCGTCTGACCTTGCAGCGACTTAGTCGCGGCGCCGTTTACAGGTTCCGGCACCGGTTGAGCCGCGGGTTCATCGCCTAACAAGGTTCCAGCCGACATAATCTGAACTTCGAACTGCGCGTTATCCATGGCTACCTCAGCCAGGCCACGCTCGACCGATTGCTCAAATTTCCTGGCGGCGCGTTTGCGTTCGCGCTGCAATTTTAGTGCGTGCGCAAGATATTCGTCGCGAGCGGCTTCCAGCGCGACTGCCAGTTCCGCGGCGCGGTCGTCAGCATTTTCAATCTGTCGCAGACGATCCTGCGAGCGCGCCAAATGCTCAAGCGAGCTTTCGATCGAACCACCATACTTGCGCTTCAATTGGGAGAGTGCAGCCAGCCGATCTTCTATTTCAGCCAGCCTCGCGGGGGAAAATTCGAGCTTCTCCGAAAACTCGCGCAGAGAAAACGCGAGCTCTTCGAGTGTCGCCCGGGCCCCTTCCAGCCCGTCGAGGTAATCGCGAAAGCTGGATTCATATTGTGCCAACTCTTCCACTCGCTTTGCCGCCTGACGCACGCGCGCGAGCGCGGCATCATCGTCTTCATAGACCAGCGCATAGCTTTCGGAGCAGAGCAACGTCAATTGTTCGACGTTCTGTAAGCACCGGCGCTCCTCTGCCAGGGCAGAGTCTTCGTCAATGATGAGTTGGCCGCGCTCCAGCTCCTCAATCTGAAACTTCAGGACATCGACCAGTTGGAACTTTTCAGCTTCGTCCTGTTCCAGAGCCGCGAGCTCACGTTTGAGCTTGCTCCAATGCTGATAGGAAGTCGCGACCGCCTGGCGCAAAGTGCTGACTCCGGCAAAAGAGTCGAGCAACTCCAGATGCGTGTCCACGCTGAAAAGGGTCTGCTGCTCACCCTGCCCGTGAATGTCCACCAGAAATGGCCGCAGTTCGCGCAACAACGACTGGGTCGCGAGTTGATTGTTGATGAATATCTTGTTCCTGCCTGAGGTAGACAACTCGCGCCTGATGATTAGGTCCCTCGTGTCACTCGCTTCGTTGCCTGGAGTTGCCAGGCTAATCCCCGCCGAGTTGAGCAAAGCCTCCAATTCGCTGTTGGCGGCAACGGAAAAGAGCCCCTCGATGAACGCCCGCTCGGCTCCCGATTTCAAGAGGTCCGAGTTGAACCTGCCCCCAATCAACACGCCGAGCGCGTCGACGACAATTGATTTGCCTGAACCGGTTTCGCCGGTGAGCAGATTAAGCCCGCCATCGAACTCCACGCGCAACTCGTCAATTAAAGCGATGTTCGAGATGTTGAGGAGGGTTAGCATGGCTCAATTCCGAGCGGCGCAACTCATTCAGCGGCCTGCCCTGGCCATAAATGCTTCGATGTCGGAAATTTTTCTAGGCAGCGCTTCGGTCAGCCAGCGAACGCCATTCGTAGTCACCAGCATGTCGTCTTCGATGCGCACGCCGATGTTCTTGTATTTCTCGAACGCCGGCCTGATGGCGGCGATAAATTTTTCGTTCTCCGGAGTTTTCGCTAAATTATCAATCGCATCAGCTCGAATGTAGATGCCCGGTTCGTTGGTAAAGACAGCTCCCGGAACCATGGGGGACCCGCCACCGACGTCGTGCACATTCATTCCCAGCCAATGCGAGGTGCCGTGCATGAACCAAATACGATACTGCATAGAATTGCGATCGGTGATTAGCCCCAACTTCAGCAGACCGTCCTTTACTACTTCCGTTCCGGCCAGATTTACCTCGGCAAGGCTCGCCCCGGGACGTGCAGCTTTTGCCACGGCTTCCTGCGCGTCGTAGACGATCTGATAAATCTCGGCCTGGGTGGATGAGAATTTGCCATTGACCGGAAAGGTCCGAGTTACGTCTGCGCTGTAGTGTTCATACTCTGCACCAACATCCATTAATAGCAACTCTCCCGCTTTCACCGGACCCTGAGACTCTTCGTAATGCAGTGTCGTGGCGTTGGGACCACAGCCGACGATATCCGGATAACCCCAGTTGTCCGCGTTGCGTAGTTTGAATGTGTAGGCGACCTCAGCGTCCACTTCATATTCCCAGCGGGCGTTGGCCGCGTTGGCCCAGGCCCGTTCGTGGGCCTCGATACTGATATCGATGGCATGCTGCAGCAGGCGCAGTTCGAGCGGTGACTTCCTCAGGCGCAGGTCTGAGAAGAGCGAACCAGCAAAGCGCACGGTGAAGCCGGTTGCTGCTTTGTCCCATTCCTGCGCAAAACGTTGTTCGCGGAGAAACTCAGCGCTCCTGGATCCGGCAGAGGCAAGTAAATAAAGCTCGGCTTCGCTTTTCTCCGCAGCGGCCAACAGACCGCTGAGACCCGCGCGAGTGTCGGCAGCAGAGAGCAATACCCTGTCGGCTGCCGGGTAATAGGGTTGGCGCCTCTTGAGAGATTCGACAAATGGCGTGAACTCACCGGCCTCCCAGATTTCTCCAATTCCTGAGAGTTCGGCCGCCTCGTCAGGGCTATACATGTGGCCAGTCCATGTTTCGGCGGCGGGATTCCGGCGCGGCAGAAACAAGATCGGAGAGTCTCCAGGCAGCAAGACAAGCGTTGCGCCTACCTGCTTGAGATTTGTGAGATAAAAAAAGTTGTTCTCGGATCGAAACGGATAATTGACATCGTTCGCATAAACGCGCGGTTCTCCGCTGAAGAGTATCAGCAACGCTTTGGATCCCATTGTCCGGGCCACCTGGGCGCGTCGGGAAGCCAGTTCGGCCAGTCGCTCCCTGGTTTCGATCTTTGGCGCGGCCGGTGTGATTCTAATCGGCGGTGAAGTGCGAGGGTCCTTCCCCTCAGCCTTGAAAACAGCAGGTGACAATAGGCTCACCAGGAGCGCGATCAAAAGAACGGCAGGGACTCGCTGCGTTGATCCTCGTGACAACATAAATTTCCTCATAAGTGTTGACGCCGGCTTCGCTCGAGTTTCGTAAATCGAAAAATACTCAACTGCAGCCGTAATTCCAACCGGTTATCCAAGCGTGGTGGTAAGAACAGACCGAGTTAAAAAAGGTTCAAGGTCGTAGCCGTCTTCTCTGCCCGGTTTGTCTTGGGGGGAAGACCCTGGTGGTACCGTCGGGCATCGTGATTACGCGGGTCCCATTCGGAGTGACCAATATCCGCGTCCCATCGGGCAGGGTTCTATCGCTCACGGTGGGAATGCGACGTCGCCGTCCATTGGGACCCGGTACTTCGACAAACCCGGGCACGTCCGGCATACCACCAGCTTCTCCTGGGGGCTTATTCCTGTCTCGCTCCTGCTCGCGCTGCCGGGCTTCGCGCTCATTGGCGGCTTGATCTTCGGCCGCGCGCCGTTCTTCTTCCTTTTGTCGCTTGCGCTCGGCTTCAACTCTAGCGGCTTCCTGCTTTGCACTGTCGGTTTTCTTCCTGCTCTCAGCGGTCACTGGAGCAGACTTTGCCTTGTCAGTGCTCGGTGCAGGCTCATTTGCGGCGGGTTCAGGAACTGAAGGGGAAGGCTGCGGTAGCGACGTGCTGACAATGGGCGTCGGCGTCGCCGGAGGATCCACCGCGCTGAGCTTCCGGTTGGGCCCCAGCGCAAAGTAACCACCGACGCCGGCCAATCCCAGCACCAGTACTCCCGCCCCAACAGCTGCGGGCGTAACACGCCTCCGCGGCGAGGGGGCCGGAGGCCTTACCAGAGTTGTGTCGCCCGTATGACCTCCAGCGGAGAGTGCGGTCGGATTAACGACACCCAGCTTAGTCTTTACTGACGTGGAACCTGCCGCAGCAAACAGAACTGTCGCCGCCTCTTCGCGGCCTCTGATTGTCGCTTCATTACCACTCTGCAGGGCATTTCGCATGGCGGCCGCACTGACATACCGTTGGTCACGGTTCTGGGCCATTGCTCGCTGCAGAACTGCCGAAACCTGCGGGCCCACATCAGGATTCACTTCCTCAGCCAGTTGCAGCGGATCAGGTTGACCGTTGACCAGAGCCGCCGCACGCGCCAGGGCATCGGGAGGTTTAATCCCTGTTACCAGGTGATAGAGTGTGGCTGCTAACGCATAGATGTCACTGCGCGGATCGGTACCGAGCCCCTGGACCTGTTCCAGTGGCGCATAATTCGGCGTATAACCAAAAATACTGGCCGAGGTGGTCACCCGAGAGACGTCGCCGATTTGCCCCTTTGCCAGGCCGAAGTCCAGCAGGATGATCTGCCCGCGCCCTGACAACTTGAGATTTTGCGGTTTGATGTCGCGATGAATTATTTGTGGTTCCTGTGTGTGCAAATAGTCGAGAGCATCCAACAACTGGTCGGCCCACAAGAGCACCTGTTCGAGCGGGAACGGCCCGCGCCGCCGGGCAATCATCTCCGCCAGATCGTCGCCGGCAATGAACTGCATCACCAGAAACGCGCCCTCCCCTTCGGCGAAGTGATCACTGACCCGGGGCAGCGCTGGATGATGCAGCCGGGCGAGCAAACGTGCCTCCCGTTCAAATTGCTTGCGTAGTTTTTCTTCGACGAAAAGCGTTTCTTTCAGGGCCACGGTCGTGTCCAGCCGTTGATCAATGGCTTCATACACGGCGCCCATGCCACCTTGTCCCAGTTGCCGAAGGATGCGATAGCGATCCTGTAGAATTGTTCCTGGCGCTAACATTGCGGCACATTATACATGTCCGGTTGCTTGAGGATAAGAAAAGCTGTGCGGAAATTCGCTCGGTCTCAGCTTTCCCTCTTTCGGTGACGCACCTTTCGCCACAACCGTGACTACTGTGTGTGCCAGGTGTAACAGTTCTTTAACGGATGTTTCTATCCGATCCTCTAACTTCTCTTCGATTGCTGTGGGCAAAATAACCGCCTGTCGCACGCCACACTAATAGGCCGCGAAGTGGCGACCGCGCAGAATCGAGCGTATGCTTAGCAATATGAGCAATCCCCCAACGCCTTTGAACGGCGAGATTATTGATGTTGGTCCAGCCCCGAAGCGTCACTGGCGGAGATGGTTGCTGGCCATAGTTGCAGTACTTTTGCTGGCGGGTTCGCGCAGTCTGTCAGTTTATATTTCCGCATTGTGGTTCGGCTCGCTCGGATACTCGTCTGTCTACTGGTACATGTTTCGTTTGAAAGTCTTGCTTTTTGTCGTCTTTGCGGTTCTGACGGTGATCATCCTGCGGGGAGCTTTCTCTTTGCTGCAGCGTGGCTTTGCCCCCCAGGCGCTCACCCGCCGCACCGTTACCCTGAATAATCAACCATTCGAATTCTCCCCGGCCAGGGTTATCAGTCCCCTGATGTGGATCGTCTCGATTGGGGCGGGATTGATCTTTGGCTTTTCGATGAAAGACGGCTGGCAGAAATTCGCGCTCTACCACAATCAAGTTGTTACCCAAACTGCCGATCCAATATTCGGCAAACCTATCGGCTTTTATCTGTTTTCCCTGCCGGTTTATGAACTATTGACCGAGTGGCTGACTGCACTTGCGATAATCATTTTCCTGGCTGCATTGGTTTTCACTTTCCTGTCAATTCCGCAACAGGGCCTTACCGCAACGGCGCTGCGAAATGCCGGGGGCGTGTCGCTGCGAGCGATCTCGTGGGCGCTCGCCCTCGTGCTTATAACTCTGGCCGTCGACACTTACCTCTCGAGATTTCCTTACCTGTGGCAGGACCATCAGACGTTTTCCGGCGTCAGTTTCACCGAAGCAAACTATCTGTTGCCGGCTCTCCTCTGGGTCTCAATCGCTTTGCTGATCGCAGCGGTGCTGGCCATGCTGAATGCCATCACGCAAAAGCGTCTCCGTTTACTGCTGGTGGCCATTGCCCTGCCGGTTGCGGTCTACGTGGTAGGCGCGGTGATCGTGCCGGCTTATGTCACCAGTTTTGTGGTCAAACCAAACGAACTCGGCCGGGAAGCGCCCTACATCGAGCACAACATTGGTTGGACGCGGAAGGCATTTGGGCTGGACGGGATCGAGCAGCGCGAGTTCGACGCGGAAAATTCCGTCGAGGCTCTGCATCTCGACGCTAACCGGCCCACCCTCGACAACATCAGGCTCTGGGATTGGAAGGCCCTCCAGGACACGCTGCGACAAATCCAGGAGATTCGCACCTATTACGATTTCCCCGACGTCGACGTCGACCGCTATAAGATAGGTGGGCAGGAACGACAGATGATGGTGGCGGCCCGCGAGATGGACGTTGAGAAATTGCCCGAGTCGTCTCGCAATTGGATCAATGAAAAATTGATCTACACGCACGGGTACGGCATAACGATGAACACCGCCAACGGCTTTGACTCGGAAGGCATGCCCCAGTTCGTCCTCTCAAATATGCCCAGCGAATCCAAATCGGCGGATGTGAAAGTCACCCGCCCCGAAATCTATTACGGGCAAAAGACGGACACCGATGTTTACGTGCGCACCAAACAGAAAGAGTTCGACTATCCACAGGGCGAGGCCAATAGCTACACCAGCTATGAGGGTTCCGGCGGAATAAGAATCGGAGGCGGCCTGCGCCGGATGTTATTGGCCTACGCGATGGACGATCTTTCGAAACTTCCCTTTTCGGATGACATCACCTCCGATAGCCGGGTCTTGATTCATCGTAACATCAGGGAAATCGTCAACAGCGTGGCGCCGTTCCTTATCTACGACAAGGACCCATACATTGTCGTGGCCAACGATGGGCGTCTCTATTGGATGATCGATGCCTTCACTGAGACGTCAAGGTATCCCTATTCGAGACATTACACCGTGGACGGCAACAGCGTTAATTATTTGCGCAACAGCGTGAAAGCCGTCATTGACGCTTATAACGGCACAGTTAACTTTTACATTTTTGATACGCAGGATCCGTTGATCGCAACCTATCGGGCAACTTTTCCGGTGCTCTTCCAGGATGCATCCCGAATGCCGGCTGACCTCCGGACACACGTTCGCTATCCCGAAAGCCTGATCCGGACACAGGGAGAAGTCTTTGGTCTCTATCACACGCAAAATGCCAAGGTGTTTTTCCAACGGGAGGATCTCTGGAGCATAGCCACGCAGGTTGGACTTGACGACCAGGGAAAGAAGCAGACACAGCACATCGATCCTTACTTTGTCCTGATGCAATTGCCGGGCGAGAACATTGCCAACGAATTTGCGATCATCCTTCCCTTCACACCATCTAATCGGAACAACATGATTGGCTGGATGGCCGGACGATGCGATGGCGAAAATTACGGCAAGCTTCTGGTGTACAATTTTCCCAAGTCCCGTTTGATCGACGGTCCGCTGCAAATCGAAGCGCGCATCGATCAAAACGCCCAACTGTCGTCGCAATTCACACTCTGGAACCAACAGGGATCTCGTGTGCTGCGGGGCCACCTGCTGGTCATTCCCATCGGCCGTTCGCTGCTTTACGTCGAGCCGGTCTATCTCCGTGCGGAAAGCAGCCCGATGCCTGAATTGCGCCTCGTGGTGCTCGCTATCCAGGATCGCATTGGCTATGGCAAGAGCTTCGAAGAAGCGATGACCAATCTTTTCGGTGAGGCTCCTAAAGCGCAGGCGCAGAACCAACCGGCAGAGGATAAGGGTAAAGCGTCCGAAGCTGCGGCGCAGCCCGGCCCGTCACCAGTCGTCATCACGCGAGACGTAGAGCAGTTGATCACCCGCGCAATTCAGGAGTTTGACGATTATCAGCGTCTGACCGCGGCGGGCAAACTGGCGGAGGCGGGACAGAAACTCGAGCAACACAAACGTACGCTGGAAGAATTGAAACGCGTCAGCAACAAGCCGAAATAGGCGCCGTATTTTAGAAATGCATCTTTAATCCATTAGGATGCAATGGGGCGGCACCAGTCCCAGCCCCTATCACTGCAAAACACCAGGGTGATGGAGTGTTGGTCACCATTCTTTCACGAGCGCATGAAGCGAATCCTAATCGTTGAAGACGATGCAACGCGGCGGTCCTGGTTTGACCGCCAATTCGCGGATTGCGAGCGAGACACGACCGACGATGTCTCGGTAGCAGTTCAACTCCTACTGGCACGTGACTATGCCCTAATCTTCCTCGACCACGATCTTGCTGAGGAACATTACTATCTGGAAATGGCGGACGACGGTCTGACCGGGTTTGCGGTGGCTGCCTGGCTCGCTGAGCATCCCGAGCGGCAGCCAGACGCTCAGATCATCATTCACTCACTCAACTATTCAGGATCACAGCGCATGCGGCAGTGTTTACTGGACGCCGGCCGTAGTGCGGAGTATGTACCTTTTCCCTACCTTCCTTCGTTATTCTCAAACTCAAGTTAACCACCAGCCCGCAATCCATCTCACTCCTCTTTGAGTGTTGCGAAGGCATCAGCGGTTCTTCAGTTCGGCGAGCAACTTCTGTCCCTGGGCCACTGCTTCCTTGAATTCGGGCGCAAAATTCGGGTCGGGTTTGAGAGACGATAGAGCGGCAATCTCTCTGCGCGCGTCGTCATCGCGTTTGGCTGCATGGTAGGCCCTGGCCAGATGCATTCGTAATAAAGCATTATTTTCGCCGAATTTCAGACCCCTTTCGAGATAGAGAAGCGCCTTTTGCTGATCGCCCCCCAACAGCCGCGGCGCTTCAAGATAAAGCTGCCCCAGTACCAGGTAAGCGCTGCCTGACTGAAAGCCTTCGTCGAGTTTGATGACGGCTTCCATTTCTCTCTTAATGTCCTCAACGCTCGATAGACTAGCCAGGGTGCTGTACTTGGCCGCGCCCCCATAATTTGCTCCCAGCCAAAAATGGCCTTCCGGTTTAGCCTCCTCAAGTTTAAGGGCGGCTTTGCCCGCCTCTTCTCCCTCGCGAAAGGCATGCTCACGTTCGCGATCATCGGTCGTATGGTCGCCAAGATAGTAGTCTGCCCGTGCCAATTTCCAGGCGCCCTCAAAGCTTCCATAGTCCTCGATCCGGGCCTGACGGAGTAGGGCCACCGCCTGCCTCAGCTTCCCCAGATCTTCGCGCTGGTTGTAGAGATCATCTGCCGACGCAATCTTCTCAGCAGCGGCTTTCGCATCTCCGAGATCAACCCCACGCGCGGTTTCAGCAGGCGCTTTACCGCAGCCAGTGCTGAGAAGTACTAACCCCAGCGAGATTAGCGGGCCAACCAATTCAAGCGTTTTAGACCTATTTCTTAACAAAAAGCGGGATCTTTGGACCAATTGTATAGTCTTTATATACACAAGTTTTTTCCATTACCCAAAAAGTCCCTAATACGGTATATTGGCGGTCGTTCCCAAAGACAGGGGCAGCGACGCCATGACCGGCGGACCTGCACAAACTGTTATCGAACCAGGAGTCAGTGTGGCAGCGGCGGCATTTTACGATCTTGAAGGCACTTTGGTCAGCACAAATCTCGTGCACACCCTCGCCTTCTATGCGAAAAACCAGCCGGGTTTGTTGAGCAGCCTGCGCAAGAGTACCAAGACTCTGCTGAGCCTGCCTGTTTTTGCCGCCACGGACCAATATAGCCGTAAGGTTTTCAACGACCTGTTCTTCCAAAGCTACAAAGGACAAACTGAAGACAGGATGCGATTCTTTGCCGGCGAGTTGTTCCAGAACATCCTGAAGCCGGCGATCTTTCCCGGCGCTTACGAATTAATTGAGAAGTCGCGCAGCCTGGGATTGAGGCAGGTGGTGGTTACGGGCGCTCTGGATCTGTCAGTGAAGCCCTTGATGGACCATTTCGGTATCACGGACTACGTCGCCAACCACCTGGAGTTTGTTAATGGCGTGGCTACCGGCAGATTGTTGCCGCCGGTGCTCGCGGCCGCGACCAAGGCCTCGTGGATTCGACAGTTCGCTGAGCGCGAAGGCATCAATCTCAGCGACTCTTACGCCTATTCGGACAGCATGAGCGACCTGCCGATGCTGTCGGTAGTGGGACACCCAGCGGCGGTAAATCCGGATATGCGCTTGCGGCAAACTGCGCTGCATCATGACTGGCCCATTCTGAATTTAAAGTAGGCGTCGGCACGATCGCTGATCTGTACTGCGAAAAACTATGGCACTTCAACTAAGACGTAAAACACACGAATCGGTTATCTACATAGATCGCGACAGCGCCCCGCGCATCATGCCTTCCGGTGAGGACTTTATTCTCGAAGATCTCCCTATCGGCACGCGCGTCCTCTATCCAAACCCGCCTCTGAAAGGGCTGCCGAACCGGGAAGCGGCAATTCGCTATGCCCTGAATCACCCGCACGGCTGCGATCCGCTTTTTGCCCAGCTCGAGCCGGGCATGAAAGTAACGATCGCGGTTGACGACATCAGCCTGCCTCTGCCGCCGATGGCCACCCCTGATATTCGGCAAACGATGCTGGAGATCGTACTGGACATGCTCGCCGGCCATGGTGTCGACGACGTCCACATCATCATCGCCAATTCCCTGCACCGAAAGATGACGCCCTGGGAAATGAAGCGCATGGTGGGAGCCAGAATTTATGACGAGTTCTATCCCGATCGATACTACAACCACGACGCGGAGTGGAGCGACGGGATGATCAAGATTGGCGAGACGCGGCACAAGGAGCCGCTCAACTTGAATCGCCGCGCCGCCGAAAGCGACCTGCTTATCTACGCCAACATTAATTTCGTGCCCATGGACGGTGGTCACAAGTCAGTGGCCGTGGGGCTTTGCGATTACGTGTCGCTGCGCGCCCATCACGAACCGCAGACCATTCGCGATTCAGACAGCTACATGGATCCGGCGCGTTCCGAGCTGAACAACAAGTGCATGCGCCTGGGCAAGCTGGTTGACGAACACGTTAACGTCTTTCACATTGAGACGGCGATCAACAATCGGATGTACGGCAGCGACATGGACTTCCTGCTGAAGAACGAGGACGACTTCACGGCCTTCGATCGGATGAAGTTCGAAGCGATGCGCTACACCATGAACAAGCTGCCCCGCCAGGCGCGTCGCAAGCTGCTCCATTCCCGGCCGGCCCAATACGAGATGACGGCCTGTCACGCGGGCAAGACCGATCCGGTCCACGAGAAAATCATTGCCAAGGGTTTTGAGCAGTACGCAATTCCCGTTCGTGGCCAGTGCGATATCCTGATTAGCGGTATCCCTGACATCTCGCCCTACAACGTCTATTCGATTTTGAATCCGCTGCTGGTGCAGGTGATGGCGCTCGGCTATCACTTCAACTTCTATCGTAATAAGCCGCTGCTGAAAAAGGGTGGTGTCTTGATCGTGCAACACCCCTGTTATGACGAGTTCGATCACAACTTTCACCCGAGCTACATCGAGTTCTTCAATCGGTTGTTACCCGAAACCCGCGATGCTTTCGTGTTGCGCGAAAAGTACGAGCAGGAGTTTGCGAACAATCCCAGCTATGTCGAAATGTACCGGCGGGGTAACGCCTATCATGGCGCGCACCCTTTCTTTATGTGGTACTGGGGTGAGAACGGGCGGCAGCATGTAGGCAAGGTCATTGTCGCCGGCGCCGAGAATGCCCACGTCCCGGCGATGCTTGGTTGGGAACGGGCCGACAACCTGACCGAGGCGATTGCCATGGCGCGAAGTTATATGGGCAGTGCGGCGGAAATTACGATGTTGCATCAACCAATGATCGGCATCGCGGACATGGAGTAGGGGGAAGTCCGACAAACTTCAGTTTGTCGCTCAGTATCCCGGCAGAGCGTTTCCAGCTAACAGGTGAGCTGGGCAATCACAGACGGTTCCAGGCAAAACGCAACGACAGACTGAAGTTTGTCGGACAATATTTATGAAGTTATCGCCAACTGAAATATTTAACGATCGAAAGATCTTCATGATCGGCAGCACCGGCTTTCTGGGAAAGGTCACGCTGAGCATGCTGCTGCATCGCTTTCCCAACGTGGGGCACGTTTATGTGACGGTTCGAGCGCGGTCACAAGAGGAGTCCGAAACCAGGTTTTGGAACAGCGTTATTACTGCGCCGCCCTTTAATCCGGTGCGCGACCGTTACGGCGCCGCTTTTGAGGGATATATCCGCGACAAAGTCACCGTCCTGGGCGGTGATATTGGCGAAACCAATTTGGGTTATACGGAAGAGGAGGCGCAACGACTCGCTGACAACCTCGACATTGTAATCAACACCGCCGGCAACGTGACCTTTAATCCCACGCTTGAGAGTGCGCTGCGCACCAACGTAGTGGGCACCCAAAACGTGATTGCTTTTGCGCGGCGGATGAAGAGGCCGGCGCTGGTTCACGTCTCGACCTGCTTTGTCGCCGGCAACCGTTCCGGCCCCGTTTGGGAAAGCGATCCGGTCATTGGTTATTTTCCACGTCACACAGAGATGCCCGGCGTCGAGTTCTCTGTCGAGCAGGAAATCAAAGACTGCGCCAAACTCTCGGAGCGGGTTCGCGAAGAGGCCCGCGACGCCATGATGACCGCGCGCTTTCGCGATCTCGCCCGCCAGCGACTCAACGAAGAAGGGCGCGACGCGGACGATCCGGACGCGCTCGGTCTGGCCGTCGCTCGCGAAAGAAAAGTCTGGACGCGCACGCGGCTCACCGATCTCGGCGTGGAGCGAGCGGCCTGGTGGGGCTGGCCCAACATCTACACCTATACGAAATCTCTCGGCGAGCAGTTGGTGGCCGCTGAAAGCGGCATGGTGCGCAGCATCCTGCGGCCGAGCATTGTAGAGTCGGCCATGTCTTATCCCTTCCCTGGCTGGAACGAGGGCTTTACGACTACGGCGCCGATTATCTTCATGGTGTTGAAGGGACAGACGCAAATACCAGCGAATGAGAAACTGATTCTGGATATCACTCCCGTTGATCAGATTGCGTCGGCCATGCTGGCCATCTCTGCCTCGGCCTGTGTCGAAGAACCGCAGCTCGTCTATCAGGCGGCGACCGGCGACTCCAACCCGGCCAACATGGAACGAATCGTGGGTTTGGTTGGGCTGTACAAGCGCAAACATTTTCTCGAAAAAGAGACTGGCATGCGCTTTGTCAACGATGTCGCGGCGCGTATGGAGCCGCGCACCGTAACCAACGGTAAATTCGAAGCCACCTCGGCGCCGATGATGAATGCAGCCGCGAAGAAAGTTTCTTCGCTGCTTGATCGCGCCCGGCCCCGCTGGGGCGGGGGCCGTGTCGTTGACGTGATTGACTTCGTCAAAGGTAACGTTGACCGTTTGGAAGAAATCACTCATGAAACCAAGGAAGCCTTTGAAATATTCAAGCCTTTTACCAGCGACAACGCCTACATTTTCCGCTCGGACAATTTGCGCTCGCTGTTTGGCCGGGTCAGAAAAGACGAGCACTCGCTGCTGGTCTGGAACCCTGAACAGTTCGACTGGTACGACTACTGGCTGAACGTCCATCTGCCCGGGTTGAAGGAATGGGTGTTCCCGACACTTGAAGAAGAGATGCGCGCGCAGCCAAAACGCATCTACACCTATCGGGATTTGATCGAACTGTTCGAAACCTCAACCAAGCGGCACGCCACCCGCGTCGCGATGCGCATCGAACGCGACGGTCGCAAGGAGCAATATACCTACGCGGATGTGCGCGAGTTGGCCCTGCGCGCTGCAGGCTTTCTTGCCAGCGAAGGTATCAAGGCCGGTGATCGGGTGATGCTGGTCAGCCAGAATGCCCCGGAGTGGGGCATGACCTATTTTGGCGTACTCAAAGCCGGAGCTACGTGCATTCCGGTCGATCCGGACAGCTCAATCGAAGAGTTAATTAATTTCACCCGCGCGGGCGACGCCGCCGCGCTGATTTTGAGCAGTAAGCTGGCCGCGGACCACAGCGATTTGCAGGAACGATTGGCCGCCGCCGGATTGACGCCTCGACTCTGGACCTTTGCAGATGTTTTCGCGATGCCGGACGAAGCCACCGAGGACCAGCGCATTGCCCTCTTGCCACAGCGCGTGCATACACAGTCGGTAGCCTCGCTCATTTTCACTTCCGGGACCACCGGCAGTCCCAAAGGGGTCATGCTCTCGCATCGCAACCTGACGAGCATGGTCTCAATGCTCTCGTCTGTGTTCGACATGTCGACTAAAGACGGTGTGCTATCGGTGCTTCCGCTTCATCACACTTTTGAATTCTCAACGGGATTTCTGACTCCCTTGAGTCGCGGAGCTCAGATAACGTACCTGCCGGATCTGACCAGCGATGCCCTGGCCAAAGCGATCAAGAATGGCTATGTAACCGGCATGGTGGGCGTACCGGCCCTCTGGGAATTGCTGCATCGCCGCATCAAAAACCGGCTCTATGAACAGAGTGATTGGATTGGCAAGTCTGCCGATTTACTAATCAAGGGAAACGCCTGGCTGCGCGATAAGACGGCCGTCAACCTGGGCCAGATCCTTTTCTATCCCATTCATGAAGGCCTGGGAGGCAGGATACGCTACTTCATCAGTGGCGGCTCCGCGTTGAGCGAGAAAATTCAGAATGACTTTCGTGGCCTCGGCTTCACCATTCTGGAGGGCTATGGTTTGACCGAGGCTGCTCCCGTGCTGACCGTCACTCGTCCGGATAATCGATTGTTGGTCGGCAGCGTGGGGCGCCCGTTGCCGGGAGTGGAAGTGCGCATCGCCAATCCCGATGCGAGTGGAGTTGGTGAAGTGATCGCGCGTGGTCCCAACGTCATGCTCGGATATTTTGAAAATGAAGCGGCCACGCGCAGTGCCCTCGTCGATCGCTGGTTGTACACCGGCGATCTGGGCAGGCTTGACGACGACGGTAACCTCTTCCTGGTTGGCAGGTCGAAGGAAATCATCGTCGATACCAACGGCAAGAATGTCTATCCGGACGAACTGGAGGAAACTTATTCAAACTCTCCGTATATCAAGGAACTGAGCATCGTTGGCCTGCCGGACGGCATCGGCGAAAAAGTCGCCTGCCTGGTGGTGCCCGACGACGAATACGACATTGCGCTCGCGCGCGAGGAACTAAAACGAAAAGTGGAAGATCATTTCCGCGAAATCTCCGCCGGCCTTCCTTACTATAAACGCGTCAAGCTGCTGCATTTTACCGATATCGAACTGCCACGAACGGCAACACGGAAAGTCCGGCGCAATGAAGTGGTGGAAATTATTCAATCATTGGAGCAAAGCCAGAAGTCCGGCCGCAAGAAAGCGGCCGACGAGGCGAAGGGGCCCGATTCAGTCTGGCTGCGCACGGTTGTTTCGTCAGTTAGCAATCGCCCGGTCGCCGAAATCGCCCTCGATACAAGATTGAGTGATCTGGGATTCGATAGTCTGATGTTTGTAGAGCTGGCGACCGCCATCGAGAACGCAGGCGGTTCGATTTCCGCCCCCGAACGCTTCAACGAGGTTCAGGACATCCGCGAATTAATCGGCGTAGTGCGGCGGCAGACGTCCGCGCAACGTCAGGAAAGCAATACGGCCCGCGCCGAAGCGGAACAGCGCAAGGCTGAAGACGAAATACATATTCCTTCGATCGTGCGCTCGGTGGGCAACAGGGGCGTGGACCTGGTGCAGAAGCTTTTCTATGAGAGGTTCCTGAAGACCACCTACGAGGGTCGCACCAATGTTCCTCCCCACACCAACTTCATCGTCGCCGCCAATCATTCGTCTCACCTCGATATGGGACTGACGAAAGCGGCCCTCGGTGATGCCGGCAAGGACCTGGTCGCGTTGGCCGCCGCGGACTATTTCTTTGACAACAAGTACAAGCGCGCCTACATGGAAAATTTCACCAATCTGGTACCGATGGAACGCACGGGGTCGCTCCGGCAATCTTTGCGTCACGCGAGCTCGTTTCTGGACCGCGGTTATAACGCCCTTATCTTTCCCGAAGGAACGCGTTCGATGACTGGCCTGATGGCGGACTTCAAACCGGTAATCGGGTACCTGGCGCTGCATTCGCGGGTCGGCATCCTCCCGGTCTACCTGCACGGCACTTACGAAGCGTTCCCGAAGGGCTCCAGCATTATCAAAAGCCGTGAAGTTGGCGCGCGCATCGGCAGACTTCTCCCTATCGAAGAGCTGGAAGAGCTGACCAAAGGCATGGCCAGGGCAGAAGCCTACCGGCTGATTGCCGCCCTGGTGAAACATCGAGTCGAGAATTTACGCGATCGAGAGAATACTCCATTCGATGCTCGAGGTTTGCGAAAACGGTGGAAGGGCGAGCGTCGCGCCAACCTCTCAGAAAAGGAAATAACGATCCAGGAACTCGTCGGCTAGTCTGGCAACGCGAGCCCGGCGTTTGCGTCACTCGGAAATGGCTACTACAAAGAAACGAACCGCGCGAATGACGCCGGTCCAGCCGGGGGCGAAGCGTCGCGCTGCGATCGAGAAGCGGCCCCGCGCTACCACCCTGATCACTGGCGGCACGGGATTCCTTGGCTCGCACCTTGTGCGCCAACTGGTCGCCGACGGCACTAAGGATGTCCGGGTAATGGCCACGTCAATTCCGGACTGGCTGGTGGATCTTGCCGTCGAGCCGTTCGCAGGTTCTATAACCAACGCCGAAGACGTCAAACGCGCAGTCGAAGGGATCACAGAGATCTATCATCTCGCCGGCAAGGTTTCGCGCGACCGCGAAGACGCAAAGGAAATGTATGCCGTCCATGTCGAGGGGACACGGCTGCTTTGCGATGCCGCCCGCGAGGCCGGCACCAAAAGCATTGTCCTGGCCTCGACCAGCGGTACCATCGCCGTGACTGAAAAGGGCGATGTGATTCCTGACGAGACGTTTCCGCAGCCGCTGGACATAATCTCCCGCTGGCCTTACTACGCCAGCAAAACCTACCAGGAGATGGCAGCGCTGGAGCGCTTCAATGGCAAAGGGCTGCGCCTGGTGATCATGAACCCCAGCCTCCTGCTTGGACCCGGTGACGACCGCCTCAGCTCAACGAAGGTTATTCTGGATTTTATGGCGCGCAAAATCAGCGCCGTTCCCGGTGGTGGGGTAAGTTTCGTGGACGCACGCGATGCGGCCCAGGCTTTTCGGACCGCTATGAAGAAGGGGCGGCACGGTGAACGCTATTTGCTGGGGGCTGTTAACTGGACCTTTGCAAAATTCTTCGGGAGGTTGGAGCGATTAACAAAGATCTCAGGACCCAGGTTCGCCCTGCCCGGGAGTCTCATGGTCACAGGTTCGCAAATGGTTGATGCGCTTTTCAAACAATGGAAGTTCGCCTCACCCGTTGAGCCCGCGGCCATTGAGATGGCCCAGCATTTCTGGTACCTAAACTGTGCGAAAGCTGCCCGCGAATTGGCTTTCCGGCCGCGCGACCCGGGCGAGACCCTGCAGGACACTGTCAGTTACCTGCGGGAGAATTTTCTTGGCGGCAATGCGTTTACGAAGTGACCCAACTCCGAGCCCGGTAGCCAGGTGCTCGAGTACCGCCTTTCAGGCGGGCTCTTAGTGGCCATTAGCGCCGGGCTAAAAACCCGACTGAAGCCGGCACTCTGAACGCCACCTCAACCCTCATTCACCCAGCGCGGCATACCTGAATAATCTGAAGCGATAACGCTGCTGCTGGCGAATATTTCCAGCGACGACTCCATGCAAATTGTCGTCCCACTTCGAATATTGCTCGATGAAACGATCAGCACCCGCCTTGTCGCCTGCATATTGCACTTCGAGGGTCCGGGCCAGCATCTTGCCAATTACACCGTGATACTTGTCGTAATGCACTTGCAGCTTTCCGTCCTTGAAACTCAGCAGGCCGTTCTCAAGATAAAAATTCCATTGCATCAACTGCATCGTGTTGTAAGGCTGATCGCGGCGCGGCTTATTGTTTTGCAGTACGCGGAGGATCCCACCTACGTAGACTGACCGCAGTTGAGAGTCCGTGTAGTAACCCTGCTGGTGCAGTGCATCGGCCACAAACAATGAAACCAGGTCAGCCTTCATTTCCTCGAGAACGCTGGAATCCTCCTGTAGCGCGTCGTCGAGTTCGCGATTGTCCCGCGTCCGATCTACTCCGAGATAGTGCCCCACTTCGTGCCAGAGCGTACGATAAAAGTTGCCGTCGGGCGTCAGGGCCTTGGCCGGCTCCTGGCCGATGGCGGCGGCCAGCACACTCGAAGTGCTTTCGAAGATCCTCGGTTCGCGCATGATGTTGGCTCGCAACAGGATGGTGCGCCCGTAGCGACGCGCGAGATAACTTTCATTAGGCAGGATGGTGGCCGTATTGCCGCCGCGGGTCTGACCAAAGTCTGCAATGACGTCATAGACCCCGACGGGAATATCCTCGCGAATTCTCTTGTGATGTTCGTAGGGAAGTGAGTCTTCCAGCGCTTGCATGCCCTTCATAGCCTGGCGCAGGGCAGCGGTTTCCTGAGGCCTTGTCAGCAACAGGCTGAACCCAAAAAAAGTCTTCACTCCGTAGAGTTCATCGTCGTAAGTTTCATAAGAACCAATTTGCGCGTTGAGGTTTTTGAAATGTCCCGTGACCCACGAGGCATCTCCTGACTCGTAATCATTCGAAAGCAGGTCACGGGCACGATTGCGAAGATAGCGGGCAAATTCTTCGTCTTCATTTTGCACCGCCGCTGCCGCCTCGTTCAGCAGTCCGTAGGACGCGATCAATTCATCCGCGTACGCAAGGGCATAAGGCACTACATAAAAGCCTTCGGACGTTGGTTTTTTGCTTCGCGCAATATCCTGTAACTTTGATTTCAAACGCGGATGCATTGTATCCAGCACCGGGTACTTGGCCAGCAACGCCAGATCGCTGGTTGCATTTGGCGCCGTCGCCCGCCGCACCACTGTGCGCAGGTCCATGATCTGCTCACGCTTCTCGGGATGGGCGGTCAGAAAGGCTTCAATTTCTTCCTTTTTTACGCCCCAGGGATAGACGTTCTTGCCCGGCGAGGGGGGTTCAACCGGCAGGAAAGGTTCGCGCTTGTTCTCCAGAGTGGTCGCAATTGGGCCCTGGTTTAGTCGATAGAGCATGAGCAGGTTCCGGGTCGACTGCTCCGCCCCGGTACGCTTGTCGAGCTGGCTCAGGGCTTTGGCTGCAGCGAGTGCCTGGGGGTGTCTTTGCTGTTCATAAAGCCGCTGAAAAATTGCGCCCACCTCGAGCAGTTTTGCTACGGCCCTGCGTTCACCTTCACTCAGTTGTCCCAGCTCAGGAGCTAACGTGAGCGTCTGGGTCTTATCGATAATGGCCTGGCTTTTCTCGACTGGCCAGTAACCAGTGGGCAAGGCATTATTGGTTCTCATACGCGATCCAGTTTGCGCTACTGCTCCCGCAGCCAGGGACATGAACACTGTAATTGTCAGAAGTCTGTTTGCCATATCGTTTTCGCCGTTTCTCTCGTCGTCGCACCGGAAAGTCCAGAATTATGAATAAACCCAACCTAATTCCCGCATCAGAAAAGCGATGGGAATTTTTTCGGGCAGTATAGCCCATGGACCCTTCCACCTGTAACTCACTAGTCTGAAGTTTCCGGCATTCAGGGGTCGGCGAAATCTCGCGCCATAATTCTGCATCCCACGCTTCGTGGGCAAATTGCGAGGTTGTTGTCCGGCACCGCGCTTGCGGGGTTGCTGCCTGCATGTCAACAGATCACAGCCAGACAATGGTCCGCGGCAGCGATGAATATGTGAATACCATCTATCAGCGTGTCGCCAACGCGTACGATCTTCCTGGTTCAACGATTGTCGAGCAGCCCAGGTTCCGCTGGCCTCAGTGGGCCGGGTTAGCCAACCGTTTGGTGGTCGCAATGCGGCGCCGCTGGCTACGCGAGCGTCGCCGTCGAGCGGTTGGCCGCGCCTACGATATGGCGCTGGAAATTGCTCGCGTGATTCCGCGTGGCTCCAGAGTGCTTGATGTTGGTTGCGGTAATGGCTTCATTGCGCATCACCTCTCAGGAATGCTTGGTTGCGACGCCGTGGGGATTGATTTGGCGGAACACACACAGGCGCCTATCGACTATCGTCGATATCTGGGAGCTGAGTTTCCCGTACTGGATCATTCGTTTGATGCGGTGTTGTTGTGTTATGTGCTCCATCACGCACAGGATGTCGCACTTGTTCTCGGTGAAGTAGCTCGCGCAGTTAGAGTCGGTGGTCACCTGATTGTTTACGAGGATATTCCGCAAAGATGGTTGGACCGCGCCGCCTGCCGGCTGCATGACCTGCAGTGGCGTTCCCGCACCGGACCCTGCACGTTTCGCCTGCCGGCGCAGTGGCGCGAGTTATTTGCTTCGTTTGGCTTTGCAGTGGTGAGCGAACGCCGGCTATCACGATGGCGCAACCTGAGCCATCCCGTTTGCCGCCGGTTCTATGTTCTAAAATTCATTGCCAGAAGCTAACAACAAAGTAGGTTCGATCGCAAAGACCACAGGCTTCGAAGCAAAGAGAGTGTTTATCTGACGCGATGCCGCGAGAAGACTTTCAAGACTCTGGCCCCTGGCTTTTCGGTAATTCATCCGGCAACGCACGGCGTTCTCGACAATCGGAACCCGCTCTATTCGCACCTACTTTTGACCAGAACTGCAGGTGACGTAGAAAACGACGGGTTGCTGGAAGCGCATGAGATCATGGACATGAGACTGGACGCCGATCTAGCCGTACTCTCCGCCTGTGATACGCCCGTGGCTGCTCACACTGAGATGACTAAGAAGAAGCCGGAGGCAAAGAGACAGATGGATTGGGTCAAAGACTGGTCGGGTTTTCGGAAGGGAAAAGGCTTGACGCTGCAAGCCCTGGAACTCATCAACGTGCACGTGATTCAGCTGCGCCGCTACGAGAGCGGTGTCTCACTGCCCACGCTGGATGTCATTCGACGGCTCACTGTCGCTCTGCAAGTGAGTGCAGATGAGTTGATCTTGGGCACTACGTTCCTCAGTACGAGCATTCCAGGCAGAGCTGACCGTTCAAAAGTTGGTCGCTAAGGCAATAAAGCACCCTCATAGAGTGGGCAGAACAAGATTGCAATCCTCAGACCACGACTTTCGTCGCCCTAACCCCTTGCCGCTCAACTACTATGGAATAAAGTTTCTTTATCACTTTTGATAAGGTTTCCAAAGATCTCATTCAACCTCCGCCGCTGCAACGATTGCGGATTTATTTTCAGGCTGAAAAAGCCACTGTGAATAAAGTTCTCGATCACCATCACTGACCATCATCAACCACCCGTTTCGGTGACCAAGATCGGCGATGATGATCGACGCGATCACGATACAGCAACTTGCGTAATCGAAAAGAACTTCCATCCCTGCCCGTGCTTGCTCAACACAACGTGATACCACTCTTCGGCGAGGCGTCCTCGATTGATATACGTCTCAATCAACGCTTTGTCCTTGGCTCCATTAAGGCCCAGCAATTTGGCTGAAGTGAACGGTCGATCTTTGGCTGTAATAAAGAAAGCGTTCTCTGAAACCGATTTCGCCAAGTCACGTCGCCCGATCAGGACCCTTTCTGTGTCACCCGCCGTTGTCAACCTTATTGCCCGACCGCCGACAGTAGAATCATCAATAGTGCCTGCAGACTTCTTCAGCTCGCGCAGTAAAGCCTTTGCCCTCGGGGAGCCATCGAGTGCAAGAGCGTAAATGTACTGGTCTGCACCCGCCCACGCTACGGCTGGCTTATTTAGATACTGATCATTGATGAATTCGTAATCACGCTCCCTCAGGGGAAGAGGAATCGGCCCGCTCGTAACGACTTCCGCTTGTTTGCTGTACCAGTCCTCCAACGCCTTCATCCCCGTTTCATTTCCCAAATAGCGAATCACGATCTGAGCACGCAGCCTCACGTTTCGATCTGGATCATGAAGCGCTTCGATCAACTCCGCAATCTGCTCATCTCCGGTTTTGAATAGAGACGCCAATGCCTCACGGTCATCTTTGACGCTTTGTAGGGAAGTCAGCAGTTTGCGTATATCTCCGTGCCTGGTTCTCACGCATGGAGAAGCAAATGCTGTCGTTGCCAGCATAAGACTTACTAGAAGAGTTGCCGTAGTTCGAGTCATCAATGGTGCACTCCTCCTACAACCGTGTCCTGCCAGCGTTGCACTTTGTCTCTTCCGTTGAGGGTGTATCGTACTTGGACGTAGCCGCGATAAACGTCCTTCAAGGCACCTCCTACCGGCACAGCGCTGTAAGTCGCTCGTTGAGCTAGACCTAACTGCTCACGAATTGGGTTAATGTAGTTCGCCTCCACTGGTCCCGGGTCATTTGGACCATTCGGGCTATCTGTGAGGTGACCATAGAGGTTGTGATCGAACTCATGAAGTACAACCAAACCAATGGAATTAGCTGCTATGGCCTCGCGGTCGCCGGTGGTGTGGGTGAAGTCGCTAAAATCTATTCTGACTCTGTAAGTGCGAAAAGTTTCCTTGGTTTGAGCGTTCGACGTTACTTGAGTTAGCTCATTGTCTGCAAATGCTACTTGGTTGCTGCCGTTTGCGTGTTCGAGATTGAATACGTCTTTCGTTTCGATGGCATCGGTGAGATTCGCACGCGCGTCAGCGGAACCCAAACGGTTTCCGTCAGCGTCCCTCGCGATCCCGGCATTTCTATCAATTACGAGGTTGTTATTGTTATCGAAGTAGACACGGTTGTATCCGGTCTTCCTTTGCCAATCGTCGATCAACTGTTGCCTTTCTGCATCGGTGAGACCATCGCCATTTACTTTTTCTCCCGTTGGATCTACCAGCTTCAATGGATTATTTCTTACATAGGCATACAGGTTCCAACTGGCAGGATCATGAACGTGTGTATCGTTCAAAAAGTCGTCTGGGCTCGTGAAGCGTCCTTGAGTTGATGAGTAGTACCTGGCAAGGAAGTAATCGAGCCCGGTTTCGTTATCTCGTTCTTTTGAGGTGAACTTCTGGCGCAGACCATCGGGTGTGCCGTAGCCTTGAGCGAGGGTGCGAGTTCCGGTGTAGGCGCCGAGTTCCTCGCCAAACGGCAGATAGTCGTGACGCTTCGTGCCGGCGAGACTGCCCGTCTTATCAAAGACCATGCGCGGCGTTCCGAGTTGATCCGATACCAGCCACTCGACGTTGTCAACTATTGTTATCCGCACATTGTCGATAAGCGCCGTATTCTCCCCGCCCAGCGAGTTACGACCGACAAAGCGCAACCCCATTGTAGGACCTCTGAATGCAGTGAACACAATGCTGAAGTAATCCTGGTAAGTGGCGCTAGTCGGTCGAAAGGTAC
>Ga0209798_10000204_pt1 | contig 33729 bp, 25 predicted proteins | sample DOMMetBare3Fresh_FD_187475 | JGI IMG/M metagenome (GOLD analysis project Ga0209798, IMG submission 187475) | Wetland sediment microbial communities from St. Louis River estuary, USA, under dissolved organic matter induced mercury methylation -... | ecosystem: Environmental > Aquatic >... | reverse complement strand
TGACGATGCGGCGGCGGGTCCGCTCGCTGGCCGGGCGGGCCTCCCGGGTCGCCGCCCGGACGGTCCGCCGGCTGCCGGCCGGGGCGCAGGAGGAACTCCGGCGGCAGGCCCGCCGGCTGCCGCCGGCGACCCAGGACCGGCTGCGCCGGGTGGTCTACCGGGGTGGGACCCGCCGGCTCCCACCGGTCGTGCGGCTCGCCAACGCCCTGCAGAAGGGGCCGTTCGCCGTCGATGGGTACCCCGAGCTGCTGGTGGCGGCCGATCGCGCGGCGGCCGCCGCCGCCTGGTACGTGGTCACGCGCCACCCGGAGGTGACGGCGGTCCAGGGGGTGGAGGCGGCGCTGCGCTACCTCGACCTGGCCGCCGAGGTGGGCGCGCCCGGACTGGCCTGGGCCGACCTGGTCGGCGAGGGGGACGAGCACGCCGTCCTCGCCGCGCTGCCGGTCGTCGACCACCGGCGGCCCTGTGTGCTGGTCGCGGGGGAGCCGGCCGAGGATCTCGAGCGGGTGGCCAGCGATCTCCAGCGGCCGGGGCTGGACGTTGTGACCGTGCGCGGTGGGGGCGGCGGCCCGTTCCTTGAGCTCGGCCCCTCGTCGGTGGCGGTGACGCCGGCCACCGGCGCGACGCTGGCCGAGCGGGTGGCCGAACTGGTCGCCGAGCTGCGGCCCGACCTCGTGCTGGACGTCGCCACCACCACGGCCGGGGCGGCCGCCGACGCCGTGGCGAACACGCTGGGGGAGCCTCCGGCGCGACCGGGGACGTCCGGTCGCCGGCACCTGCTGGTGGCACCGTCCAACTACGCCGGCCAGTCGCACGCGTGGACCCGCGCGGCGGAGGAGTTCCTGACCGACACCGTCGCCCGCAACCTGCACGTGACCAAGGCCGACGCACCGTTCGCTTTTCCCGCGGACTTCCCGCTCACGACGCGCGACTGGGAACGGCCCGCCGTGCGGGCCAGGCTGGCCGTCGAGGCGGTCCTGCCGGCCAGCCACGTGCTGCTGGAGTCGATGCGACCCATCGTGGGCTGTGCCGATCCCGAGGCCCGCGACGCGTGGGACTTCGGCCTGGGTCGCAGCGACGTCGACGCGCTGCGTCGCTCGGGCCGGCAGGTGGCGCTGCTGTTCCATGGGTCCGAGGTCCGCCGGCCGGCGGCCCACGCGCTGCGGTACGCGGCCTCGCCGTTCGCCGATCCGGCCCACGCCGAGGCGACCGCCCGGCTGGTGGCGGCCACCGACCGCGTGCACGGCCTGCTCGCCGACTACGAGGGCCGGGTGTTCGTCTCCACCCCCGACCTGTTGGACGACCTGCCGCAGGCCACCTGGCTGCCGGTGGTGGTCGGCCGCGACGCGTTCCGCCCGGGCCCGCCGGTGCTCGAACGGGCGCGCCCGGTCGTCGTCCACGCGCCGAGCAGCCCGATGCTCAAGGGGTCCGCGCTCATCGATCGGGTGCTCGGCGAGCTGGCCCGGGAAGGCGTCCTGGAGTACCGCCGGCTGGACGGCATCCCGTCCGCCTTCGTCGGCGACTTCCTGCGTGAGGCGGACGTCGTCGTGGACCAGGTGGTGCTCGGGAACCCGGGGGTGCTCGCCGCCGAGGCCATGGCCGCCGGCCGGCTGGTGATCGCCCACCTCTCGGCCGCCGTCCGGGAGCGGTTCCCGGTGGAGATCCCGGTGGTCGAGGCGACGCCGGACCTGCTGGAGGACGTGCTGCGCGCGGTCTGCGCGGACCGCACGCACTTCCGTTCGGTGGCGGCCGCCGGACCGGCGTTCACCGCGGCCGTGCACTCCGGCGAACGGTCGGCGCAGGTGCTGGCCGACTTCCTGGCCAGCTGACCACGCGGCGGCACGCGGCCACACGGCCGGGTTCGCCCGAATTGTCGTAGTCTGGCCCATTCGGCCGCACTCTGGCAGGATCGCCCGGGTCAAGATCCGCGGAACCCCGCCCGAAGCACACAGGGAGCTCCTCCACCCGGGGAGCTGCTCCACCCAGGGAGCCGTTCGACCTCCACCCGCGCCCGCCCCCACGAGCAAGGGATGTTGCCTCGCATGCCGACCCGCCTCGTCTTCCGCCCTTCGGCGACCCTGCTGGTCGCCGCCCTCGTCGTCCCGGCGACGCTGGTGCTACCGGTGACCACGGCCCCGGCCGCCCAGCCCCACCCGGTGCGTCCGCACGTCCAGCAGATCCGGCTGGGCGGCATCGACGCGCAGCCTGACGCGCTCCCCGACAGGGTGGCTGACCGGGTGGTTGGCGGGGTGGCGGACGGGGTGGGCGCGACCGCCGTCGGCGCCACCCCGGCGAAGGGCCGGCTGGCTGTGCTCAGCGCGCCGCTGGCCGCGGACCCCTTCCGGCTGGTCGGGGTGAGCTGGGCGCCGGGCAGCGCCCCGACGTCGGTTCAGGTGCGCACCCGCACGGCCGGTGCCTGGAGCGCCTGGACCGACCTCGAGGTCACCGAGGACGTCCCCGACGTGAACACCCCGGAGGGCCGGCGGGCGCGTCCGGGCGTGGAGCCGCTGCTGGCGCCCGGGTCGGACGGCGTCCAGGTGCGGGTCGACACGGTCTCCGGCAGGCCCCCGGCCGACCTGACGGTGGCCCTGGTGGACCCCGGCGAGTCCGCGGCCGACGCGGCCATCGCCTCGGTCCCGCCGGCCAGCGCGTCCGCGGCGGCGTCGACGCCCGCCATCGTGACCCGGGCCCAGTGGGGTGCCGACGAGAGCCTGACCGACCCGATCTCCTACACGTCGACGATCAAGGTCGGCTTCGTGCACCACACGGCCTCGTCGAACAGCTACTGGCAGCGCAGCGGCTGGACGCAGGCCGACGCCGCTCGCGACATCCGGTCGATCTACGCCTACTACACCGGGTCGATGGGGTACGCCGACCTGCCCTACAACTTCCTCGTCGACATGTCGGGGCGCATCTACGAAGGCCGCCACGGGGGCGTCGACAAGCCGGTGCTCGGCGCGCACACCGGCGGGTTCAACACCGACACGTTCGCCGTGTCGGCGCTGGGCAACCTCGACACGGCCAGCCCGTCGTCGGCCATGGTCGACTCGATCGCCCGCGTGATGGCCTGGAAGCTCGACCTGCACCACCGCGACCCGCTGGGCCGGGCCACCCTCACTTCGACCGGTGGCGGCACGTCCCGCTACGCGGCCGGCGTCCGGGTGACCGTCAACGCGGTGAGCGGGCACCGCGACGTGGGGGCCACGGCCTGCCCCGGCCGTTACCTCTACCCGCCGGTGTCGACGATCCGAGCGCGCGCCCGCAGCTACCAGAAGGCCGCGCTGTACAACCCGGTGGCGTCGGCGACCACGGTGCGGGTCGGGTCGCCGGTCTCCGTCTCGGCCTCGGTCCCCGCCGCCCAGTCCTGGACGCTGACCGTCCAGGCCATGTGCCTGGGCGGCGCATCGGTGCGGACCGTGAACGGCGCCACCTCGGCCGCCGGCACCGTCACCGCCGTCTGGGACGGCAAGACCAGCACCGGTGTCACGGCCAGGCCCGGCCGGTACACCCTGGTCCTGGCGTCCGCCTCGGCGACGCTGGGGGCCGCCAGACCGGTGACGGCGGTGGTCGACGTCCTCCCGGCTGACGGGGGCAGCACGGGTCTGGTGTGCGACGGGGTCACCCGGGTCTCGGGGAGAGACCGCTATGCCACCAGCGTCGAGATCGGGCGGCGCGCGGCCCCGGAGGCCTCGACCGTGGTCCTGGCCTCGGGAGAGCCGGCCAGCCTCGTCGACGGGTTGGTAGCCGCGCCGCTGGCGGGCAGCAGGCGGGCCCCGCTGCTGCTCACCGCACGCACGTCGCTGCCGGCCGTGGTTGCGGCTGAGCTGAAGCGCCGTGCCGTCTCCGAGGTCGTCGTCGTCGGTGGCACCGCGGCGGTGAGCCTGACGGTCGAGGGGCAGCTGCGCGCGCTCGGCGCCAGGGTCACTCGCCTGTCCGGCACCGACCGCTTCGGCACGGCCGCGGCGGTGGCTCGCGCCATCGGGCCCACGCGGAAGGCCGTCGTGGCGTCCGGGTTGACCGCCCACCTGGTCGACGCGCTGGCGGCCGGTGGGCCGGCGACCGCGTTGGGGAGGCCGATCCTGCTGGTCGACAGCTCCTCGATCCCACCCGTGACGCGTGCGGCCCTGACCGACCTCGGTGTCGACGGGGTGACCGTCGTGGGGGGTCCGGCCGCGGTGTCGGCTTCCGTGGTCGCCCAGCTGCCGGGTGCCTCGCAGGTGGCGGGAGCCGATCGCTACGCGACGTCAGCGGCGATCGCCTCGGCCTTCCTTCCCTGGGTGGCGGCGGATACGGTCGTCGTAGCCTCGGGGACCCAGGCCAACATGGTCGACGCGCTGCCCGGCGGGACGCTGGACCGGCTCACCCTGCTGACCACCCCCCAGCGGCTGGCGACAGCGACCCGGTCCTGGGTGGCCGGGCACAGCGTGCAGAAGGGGACGGTGCTGGGCGGTGTCGGTGCGGTGAGTGACTCGACCCTGATCGACCTGGCGATGGTGGTCGGGCTGTGACGGCGACCAAGGGTCGGCGTCCGGGGCTACGGGTCGCGCTGCTCGCGGCGGTGGCCGGCGCGGTGCTGGCCGGGCTGCTTCCGCCGACCGGCACGCCGGCGAGCGCCGCGGTGACCGTCCCGGCCACGTTCCACCTGGGCGGCGGAGGGTTCGGCCACGGGGTCGGCATGTCCCAGTACGGCGCCTACGGCATGGCGAAGGAGGGTGCCGGCGTCGGCACGATCCTCACGCACTACTACACCGGCATCGCGCTGCCTGCGCTGCCCGACGCCCAGGAGCTGCGGGTCAACCTGCTGCACGGGGCGACCACGGCGACGCTCGGCTCGACGGCGCTGGCCGCCGGCGGCGGTGGGGTCGAGGTCACCGTCGACCGCCAGCCGCCGGTCCTCGGGACGGCCGCGGACACCTGGACGTTGTCCGTCTCCGGGTCGTCCGTGGTGGTCCGCAAGGGCTCGGTGGTCGTCGGCACCGGCTCGATCATCAGCATCCGCTGGTCGGGCACCCGCAACCCGGGCACCGCCGGCAGTGCGGCGACGCTGCTGCTCGTCGACGGCTCGTCCTACCGCTACGGCACTGCGGACGCTCGGGTGGTCGCCGGTCGGCTCGAGGTCGTCAACGTCGTCCGGCTGCACGAGGAGTACCTCCGCGGCGTCGCCGAGATGCCCTCGTCGTGGCCGGCTGCGGCGCTGCAGGCCCAGGTGGTCGCCGCGCGCACCTACGCGCTCAACCGGTACAACGGGGGGCTGCGAAGCTCCTGCGTCTGCCATGTGTACGACTCGGTCTCCGACCTGGTGTTCGCCGGCTGGGCCAAGGAGTCGGGACCCTTCGGCGCGCAGTGGGTCGCCGCGGTGACGGCCACGTCCCGTTCGGCGACGACCGGACTCGTCGCGACCTACGGCGGGACGCCGATCAGCGCCTTCTTCTTCTCCTCCAGCGGCGGGCGCACCCAGAACAGCGAGGACGTCTGGTCGTCCGCCCTGCCGTACGCCCGCAGCGTCGACGACCACTGGAGCTCCGACCCAGCGATCAACCCCACGTACGCCGCCTGGGAGCGCGACGTCTCGCAGTCGGCCGTCGCGGCGGCGTTCGGGCTGCCGGACGTCGTCCGGCTCGACTTGTCCGACCGGGCGGTCTCGGGCTCGGTCGACACCGCCACCGCGTGGTCGTCCGCGAGCGTGAGCGCCACCCTGAGGGGGGCTGACCTCCGCTCCCGGCTCGGCCTGCCCTCCGCCTACGTCCGACGCCCCTACGCCCGGGCGTACGGCGCGGACCGGTACGCGACCGCGGTCGCGGTCGGCCGGGTCGGCTCACCGTCCGGCACGGGGGTGGTCGTCGTCTCCGGGGACAACGCGCACCTGGTGGACGGGATGGTGGCGGCACCGCTGGCCCGGCTGAAGGGGGCGCCGATCCTCTTCGGCACGCGAACCGGACTGCCGGAGGCCACCCGGGCCGAGGTGGTCCGACGAGGCGCCACCACCGCCTGGCTGGTCGGCGGCACCGGCGCCCTGGGCGGCGCGGTCGAGTCCGCGCTGCGGGCGAGCGGGGTGAGCACGGTCGTCCGGATCGCCGGAGCCGACCGGTACGCCACGGCCGCCGCGGTCGCCGAGGCGATGGCCCTGCCGGCCGGGCGCCCAGCGGTCGTCGCGAACGGGTCGTCGGTGGCCGACGCACTGGCGGCGTCGGGACCGGCGGCGTACAAGGGCCGGCCGATCCTGCTGGTCGGTGCCACGACGGTGCCGCCGGCGACGGCCCAGGCGCTCGCCGACCTGGCGGTGCCTTCGGTCGTCGTCCTCGGCGGGCCGTCGGTCGTCTCCGACGGGGTGCTGGCCGCCCTGCCCGCACCCCTGCGGGTCTTCGGGGACGACCGCTACGCCACCTCGGCCGCCGTGGCGGCGTACTTCAGCCCGGCGGTCCCCCAGTCCACCGTGGTGATCGCCAGCGGAGCGGACCCGTCGCTGGTCGACAGTCTGGCCGCCGGTGCCTTGGGGGACCTGATGCTGCTCACCCCGCCGACCACGCTGCCGGCGGGCCACGCGCGGTGGTTGCAGGACCGGCCAGGGATCGGCCGGCTGCTCGTCGTCGGGGGGACCGCTGTCGTGGCGTCCGGGGTGGTCACGGCGGCCCGGAACGCATGATCGCCCGGATGGCGGTACCCCGGCGCCCCCGTCCAGCCGACGCAAGGAGGATGAGGCCCCTCGCCGGTCGTCCCTGGACGCTGCTCCTGGTGCTCGTGGCCGCGGCCCTGCTGGTCGTCGGTCCGGCCGCCGGCCCGGGGCTGGCCGCACCCCCGGTGCCGCCGACGCCCGACCTCGGCCGCACGATCGACCCCTATCAGTCGTGGGACTCCAGCGAGGGCACCACCTGCAGCAGTGTCGTCCAGCCCGGTGTGCTCGTCGTGCGCGACCTGCTCAAGCGGACCTACCCCACGAACCCCTCCTTCGGTCTGCTGAGGACCTGCAGCTCGACCAGCCGCAGCGGCCACGAGGAGGGGCGCGCCCTGGACTGGATGGTCGACGCCCGAGTCCCCGCCCAGAAGGCGCTCGCCGACGCCTTCATCGGCTGGCTGCTGGCCACCGACAAGTACGGCAACCCGCACGCGATGGCCCGCCGCCTGGGCGTCATGTACCTCATCTACAACAACTGGGCGTGGCGGGCCTACGACCCCTCGAACCACGCGAACCCGAGCAGCAACTCCCACGTCGACCACATCCACCTCTCGTTCGGGTGGGACGGCGCTCGGGCCCTCACCTCGTACTTCACCGGCGGCTACGGCTGCCTGCCGGACACGGTCGGCTGCCCGATCACCCGGCTGGCCGGGGCGGACCGCTACGCCACGAGCGTGGCCATCGCCCGCCGGGCGGTGCCCGAGTCCAGGGACGTCGTCATCGCCTCGGGTGAGGAGGCCCACCTGGTCGACGGGCTGGTCGCGGCGCCCTTCGCGACGTCGAAGGCCGCCCCGATCCTGCTGACCCGGCTCACCGCGTTGCCGGACGTCGTCGCTTCCGAGGTCGTCCGCCGGGGGGCCACCCGGGCCTTCGTCCTCGGCGGTCCCGGCGCGGTCGACCCGGCCGTGGACGCCCAGCTGCTCGGTCTCGGGGTGACCGAGGTGGTCCGGCTGGCCGGTGCCAACCGGTTCGCCACGGCGGCCACGATCGCGCGGGCCACCGGGACAGCGACGGGCGAGGTGTTCGTCGTCTCGGGTGTGCGTGACCTGGTGCTGGCCCTGGTGGCGGGCGGTCCGGCCGCGTCCCAGGGCATCCCGGTGCTGCTGAGCCTGGCCACCGACCTGACCGCTGACACCACCGCCGCGCTGGCGGACCTGGGGGCCACCAAGGCGACGGTCGTCGGGTCGTCGGCCCACGTGTCCGACGCCACGCTGGCCCGACTGCCCTCACCGACCCGGATCAGCGGGGCCGACGTCTATGCGACCTCGACCGCCGTGGCGACCGCCTTCCGCTCGCGGGTCGGCGTGACCACGGCGGTGCTGTCGTCGGGCGCCAGCGCGAACACGGTCGACGCGTTGCCCGGCGGCGTGCTCGGCCGGCTCATGCTGCTGACCGCGCCCACCACCCTGACCCCGGCGACCCAGGCCTGGCTGGACGCGAACCAGGGCGTCGACCTGGTGACCGTGCTGGGCGGCCGGGGGGCGGTGAGCGACACCGCCGCGCGGCAGGCCTCGCTGGTCGTCAGCGCCCCCTGATCGGGAGCCGGCCGGTCACCCGGCGGTCGCGGTCACCCGTTCCTGCTCGGCTCGGGCGCCCAGTCGTCGGTCGTCCGGGTGGCGGACGAGCACGCACGAACCCGCTCTGGCCAGCGGCACGACGGCACCCGCCAGCAGGTCGGTGACCGGATCCAGCGCCGTCGCCACGAGGAGCCGGCCCGTCTCGGCCAGCCCCCAGCCCGAAGCCAGGTCCCGCGCGTCCTCCACCACCTGGTGGGCGGAGGCGGTGCGACCACCCGCGAGCAGGGCCGGCGCCGCCGCGCTCGGCAGCGGGCCGGCGAACCGGTCGCCGTGGCCGAGCACCTCGCGGCCGTAGTCGAGCACGCGAGGGGGCAGGACACCGGGTGGGAACGGGGCACCCATCGGAGCCAAACTCAGGGCCACCACCTCGGGTGCGGCCAGCGCCGACGCGAGCCCCCCCTCGTCGCAGACGGCGACCGCAGCCGTCGCCGGGTCGGCGTCCGGGCTGACGACGACGCCGACGGCCCAGCAGGCCCCGGCCCAGACCGCCGTCTGCCAGTGCCGGGGCAGTCGCAGCACGACCAGGTCACCCGGGACCACCCCGAGGGTGTCGACGAGCAGGTTGGCGGTCTTGGCGACCCAGTTCGCGAACGTGGCCACCGACAGCTCGACCCGCTCGCCCGTCTGGTCGTCGTAGAAGGTCACCAGGGGTCGGGCCGGATCGGCGGCCAGTGCGGCGACGAGCAACGCGGGCGGGGTGGGGGCCACCCGTTCAGGGTAGGGTCCGGGCTCGTGGCCGAGGCGATCCTGCTGGTGGGTGGGCAGGGCACCCGGCTGAGGCCGCTGACCGTGACGACCCCCAAGCCAATGCTGCCGGTGGCTGGTGTGCCGTTCGTCCTGCACCAGCTGGCCCGCCTGCGCGACGCCGGGGTGGAGCACGTGATCCTCGCGACGTCCTACCGGCCCGAGGTGTTCGCGAGCTACCTCGACGACGGAGCCCGGTTCGGCGTCGACCTCGAGTACGTGACCGAGGACGAGCCGCTGGGCACGGCGGGCGCGATCCGCAACGTCGCCCACCTGCTGCGCGGCGGCGCCGACGACGCCGTCGTCGTGATGAACGGCGACGTGCTGTCCGGACACGACGTGCTCGCCCAGCTGCGGCTGCACGCGCAGCGGGAGGCGGCCGTCACGCTGTACCTGACCCGGGTCGAGGACCCGCGTGCGTTCGGCTGCGTCCCCACCGACGCCCAGGGCCGGGTGACCGCCTTCCTGGAGAAGCTGCCGGAGCCGGTGAGCGACCAGATCAACGCCGGCTGCTACGTGTTCCGGCGCCGGGTGATCGAGGCGATCCCGGCCGGCCGGGTGGTCTCGGTCGAGCGCGAGACCTTCCCCGGGCTGCTCGCGGCGGGGGCCACGGTGGTCGGTCACGTCGACGACGCCTACTGGCTGGACCTGGGGACGCCGCAGGCCCTGGCCACCGGCTCCCGCGACCTGGTGCTCGGCCGGGTGCACTCGTCGGCGTTGCCCGGACCGACCGGGGAGCGGCTGCTGCTGCCCGGTGCCGCCGTCGACGGCGCCCTGGTCGGCGGCGGCAGCGTGGTCGGGGGCGGCGCGCGGGTGGCGGCGGGGGCGACCGTCGAGGGGTCGCTGCTGATGGACGGCGTCGTGGTGGCGGCGGGCGCGGTCGTCCGTGACAGCGTGCTCGGTCGGGGCTCGGCGGTGGGGGAACGCAGCGTGCTCGCGGGCGCCACCCTCGGGGACGGCGCTCGGGTGGGCGCCGACTGCGAGCTGCCACCCGGGTCGCGGGTGTGGGTCGACGCGGTGCTCGGGGACCGGTCGGTCCGGATGTCCAGCGACCAGTCCTGAGCTGGTCGGGTCGGCTCCGCCGGCGGCCGGATCAGGCCGCGTTCGGCTCCGGGGAGTCCGTGGACGGGTGACGGTCCATGAACGCCTGCAGCGCCTCGCCGCTCACCGCGCCGCAGAGCTGGCGGTAGCCCTTCTCGGCCCCCCACCGGCTGAACGCCACGGTCGAGCCCGACGGCAGCGCGCCGTAGGCGGGGTCCCAGGCCGAGACGACCAGCTTCTCCTTGCCGCGCTCCTTGGCCAGGCGGCCGGCCAGGTCGCGCAGCGCGTCGCGGTCGGCCTGGGGCAGCGACTCGGCGTACCAGACCACCGCGTAGCCGTGCTCCAGGTTGTGCACCAGGGTCTCCATCGCGGGGCGGTCGCGCGCGGTGTAGAAGGTGCGCCCGAAGGGCGCCGCCTGCGCGAAGTGCGGGCCGGACGTCGGAGGCACGGTGTCGTAGGTGACCTTCGTGACGTCCTCCTTCTCGGTGCCGGGCCCCACGTGGTCGTTGACGCCGCTGGCGGCGGAGGTGATCTCGGGCTGGCAGGACGCCGCGGCGAGCGGGACCCCGAACGAGGCGATCGGCTTGCGGGCCGGGTCGTTGGCCTTCTGGATCTGCATCCCGACGACGACGGTGGCCACGAGCAGGGCGGACACCGCGACGCCCGATCCGACGATCATCCGGCTCCGTCGCCGCTCGGCGCGGCGCTGCTCGTCGCGCATGGCCTCGACGCGGGCGCGCCGGCTCGGGGTGCCCTTCGTCGCCGCCGGATCGCCCTTCGCCATGGTCCGAGGGTAGGCGGTGCCCGCTCGTTGCGTGGCAGGCTGGGCCACGTGGCGGCCGACCGGGAGCGGATGCGGGTGTGGTCGCCCGGCCGTCCGCTCGACCTGCGGGCCACGCTGGGTCCGCTCACCCGAGGGGTCGGCGACCCGACCTGCCGGCTCGAGGGCGGCACCTCGGCCTGGCGGACCGCGCGCACCCCGGACGGGCCCGGTCTGCAGCGCCTGGACGTCCGGCCGCCGACCGGCGAGGTGACCGCCCGGGCGTGGGGCCCGGGGTCGGCCTGGCTGCTGGACACCCTGCCCGACCTGCTCGGGGCGGCGGACGCCGAGGCAGAGGCGTTCGACCCTCGACACCCGCTGCTGCGCGAAACCTGGCGGCGGCACCAGGGCTGGCGGGTGCCGCGGACCGCCCTCGTCATGGAGGCGTTGGTCCTGGCGGTCCTGGAGCAGAAGGTCACCGGCCTCGAGGCCCGCCGCTCGTGGCGCGGCCTGCTGCGCCGCTTCGGGTCCCCCCCGCCCGGCCCGGCCCCGCTCGGGATGGCCGTCGTCCCGGCGGCGGCGGAGTGGGCTGCCGTGCCGTCCTGGGAGTGGCACCGGCTCGGCGTGGGCCCGCAACGGTCGGCGACCGTGGTGCGGGCCGCCGGGCGGGCGGCTGCCCTGGAGCGCACCCTGGCTCTCCCGCCGCACCAGGTCGAGGCGGCGCTGCGCTCGCTGCCCGGGGTGGGCGCCTGGACGGCGGCGGAGGTGCGGCAGCGGGCGCACGGCGACCCGGACGCCGTGTCGGTGGGCGACGTCCACCTGGCCGGTCAGGTGGTGTACGCCCTCACCGGCGCCGTGGACGGCGACGACGCCCGGATGCTCGAGCTGTTGGAGCCGTACGCCGGGCACCGCTACCGGGCCGTCCGGATGGTGGAGCTGTCCGGTGTCGCCCGTCCGCGGCGGGGCCCCCGCTACGCCCCTCTGGACCACCGCACCCGCTGACCGTTCAGCGCACGAGGGTGAACGCGTCCGGGGGGCGCAGCGGCCGCTCCGGCGGGTCGGCGGCCGGGTGGCCGACCGCGACCGCCCCCATCGGCTCCCAGTCCGCCGGCAGGGCGAGCTCCCGCCGGACGACCTCCGGGCAGAACAGCGTGCTGCTGATCCAGGCCGAGCCCAGTCCCTCGGCGGCGAGCGCCACCAGCAGGTTCTGCACCCCGGCGCCCATGGCGACGAGGAACATCGCGCGCTCCGCGCTGGCCCGGCGCAGGTCGGGGTAGGGGTGCGCCCCCTCGGCCACCAGGCAGGGCACCACCAGGGACGGCGCCGAGCGCAGCAGGTCCCCGCGTCGCAGCCGGCGGGCCACCGACGCCTCGTCGAGCCCGTCCCCACGCAGGTCGGCCGCCCACTGCTCGGTCATGGCGTCCAGCAGCCGGGTCCGGGTGTCCGGCGACTCGACGAGGACGAAGCGCCAGGGCGTCGTGTGGTGCGGTGCCGGGGCGGTCAGCGCGGCCGCGACCGCGATCCGGACCGTCGCCGGGTCGACCGGCCGGTCGGCGAACGCCCGCACCGTGCGCCGGGCGGGCACCACCTCCCGGTGGCCGAGCCGGAACATGTCCTCCTCGGGCGGGCGCACCATCGCGCGGGCACCCGGCCCGTCCTCCTCGGTGACCTGCCGGCCCAGCCCGCGCACGACGGCTGCGGCGATGCCGCCGAGCTTGCCCATCGCCAGGTCGGCGGCGGCGGCCACCTCGTCGGCCACCGCGACCACCGTCTGCTCGAGGGTGTGCCCGTGCCCGTCGGTTCGCCCGCGGTGGTCGTCCAGGGGTGGCAGCCCGGCCACCCCGATCGCGGCGTCGGTCAGCCCGAGGCGCCACGGCCGGCCGAGCGTGTCGCTCACGACCACGGCCACCCGGACGCCGAGCCGCTCGCGCAGCTCGGCCCGAAGCCGGGCGGCGCTGGCGTCCGGGTCGAGCGGCAGCAGCACGACGGTGCCCTGGGGGGTGTTGGAGGCGTCGACGCCGGCGGCGGCGAGGACCAGCCCGTGCCGGGTCTGCACGATCCGGGTCGCGCCCCGGCGGGCGACCAGCCGGACCGTCTCGGCGTCGATCGCCGCGTCACGGTCGTCCGCGCGGACGACCCGGCCCTCGGCCTTGCTGACCACCTTGCTGGTGACGACCAGCACGTCCCCGTCGGCGAGCCCGTCGGGGCCCAGGGCGTCCAGGAGCAGCGTGGCGAGGTCGTCCCCGGGACGGACCTCCGGCAGGCCCGCGACGGGGTGGACGGTCAGGCCGCTCATCGGCGACCCGCGGCGACGAGGTCGCCGGCCAGGTCGAGCGCCGCGGCCGCGATGCCTCGGGTGCTGGCGGCGTCCCGCATGAGCAGCGGTCGTGCCCGCACGACCACGCCGTCGACCCGGGTGCCCGCGTCCGCGTCGTCGACGAGCCAGCCGTCGAGCAACCCGCGGTAGAGGCCGGCGACGGCGCCGGCCGACGTCTCGATGCCGAGGGCGGTGAGGCAGGCGTCCGCCATCCCGCGCACCGGGGCTCCCCCGACGATGGGGGAGACCCCGACCACGGGGGCGCCGGCTGCCGTCACCGCCTCCTTGACGCCGGGGACGGCGAGGATCGGGCCGATCGAGACGACCGGGTTCGAGGGCGGCAGCAGCAGCACGTCGGCGGTGGCGATGGCGTCCAGCACCCCCGGCGCCGGTGCTGCCTCGTCGACCCCGACGGGGACGATGGACCGCGCCGGCACCGCGGCGTGCATGCGGACCCACCACTCCTGGAAGTGCACCGCGCGGCGGCCGTCGGCGTCCTCGACGACGACGTGCGTCTCGACCCGGTCGTCGCTCATCGGCAGTAGCCGCACGCCGGGGCGCCAGCGCGCGCACAGCGCCTCGGTCACCGCGGACAGCGGATAGCCGGCGGCCAGCATCTGGGTGCGGACGATGTGGGTGGCCAGGTCGCGGTCGCCGAGGCCGAACCACTGTGGCTGCGCGCCGTACTCGGCCAGCTCGGTCTTGACCGCGAAGGTCTCGCCGTCCCGCCCCCAGCCCTGCTCCTCCTGGATGCCGCCGCCGAGGGTGTACATGACCGTGTCCAGGTCCGGGCAGACGCGCAGCCCGAACAGGCTGATGTCGTCCGCGGTGTTCCCGATGACGGTCACCTCGGCCTCGGGGTCCCGCTCGGCCAGCTCGGCGAGCAGGCCGCGCAGGAACCGTGCGGCACCGATGCCTCCGGCGAGCACCGTCACCCTCACGGTCCCATCCTGTCAAGGTGGGGTCAGGTCGTCGCGACCGGCAGCCTGAGCTCGAAGCGACAGCCTCCGTCGACGTTGCGGACCCCGACGGTTCCGTGGTGCGCCTCGACGATCCCACGGACGATGGCCAGGCCGAGTCCGGCGCCGCCGTCCGGGCCGGGGGTGCGGGCGCTGGTGCCCCGCCAGGCGACGTCGAACACCCGGCCCAGGTCGGCCTCGGGGATGCCGCCGCAACCGTCGGTGACCGTGACGACCGCGTCCGTCGCGTCGCCGCTGACGGCCACCTCGACGATGCCGTCCGTCGGGGTGTGCCGGATCGCGTTGACGACCAGGTTGCCCAGGGCCCGGTGCAGCTCGCGCTCGTCGGCGTGCACGCGGACCGCACCGGAGGCCCGCCCGGCGATCCGCACCCCCCGGGACCGGGCGAACGGGTCGGCGCCGGCGAGGGAGTCCGACACCAGGTCCGCGAGCGACACCTGCTCCAGAGTCAGGGCCAGGGTGCCGGACTGGATGCGGGAGAGCTCGAACAGGTCGTCGACGAGGGCGGCCAGCCGGTCGACCTCGACCCGCATCTGCCGGTGGTACCGGCGGGGATCCTCGGCCACGCCGTCCTCGAGCGCCTCGGCCATCGCCCGCAGCCCGGCCAAGGGGGTGCGCAGGTCGTGGGACACCCAGCTGACCAGGTTGCGGCGGTCGGCCTCGACCAGCCGCTCCCGCTCGTGGGCCTCAGCCTGGGCGGCCGCGCGAGCCTGCAGCTCCCTGACCCGGCCGCCGAGGGCCAGCCCGAAGGCCAGCGCCACCAGGCCGGACGCGGCGCAGATCGTCAGCGCGACCCCGTAGTCGTGAGGGGAGAGGAACATGGCCCGGGCGGCGGCGACCACCCCTGCGGTGAAGCCGGCGACCGTGGTGACCGTGGCGACGACGGCGGCCCACCCCACGCTGCGCCGCGCGACCCAGCGGAACAGGACGTAGCCCCCGAGCCCGACCGCGGCGGTGGCCCCGGCCGAGATCAGGGTGACCTCGAGGCCCGGCCTCATGCCGCCGGCTCCGGCTCGCGGCGGTCCCACCGGTAGCCGACGCCCCACACCGTCGCCAGCCGGACCGGGGCTGCCGGGTCCGGCTCGACCTTCTCGCGCAGCCGGCGCACGTGCACGGTGACGGTCGACTGGTCGCCGAAGTCCCAGCCCCACACCTGCTGCATGAGCTCGGTCCGGGTGAAGGCCTGTCCCGGGTGGCGGAGCAGGAAGACGAGCAGGTCGAACTCGCGGGCGGTGAGCGACAGCGGCCGACCCCCTCGGGTGCACCGGTGGCCGGTCACGTCGACGTGCAGGTCGCCGTCGTGCAGGGACTCCGGGGCCGCCGCGCCGGGACCCGGCTGGCCGAGCGAGCGACGCAGCACCGACTGCACGCGCAGCACCAGCTCGCGCGGGCTGAACGGCTTGCTCACGTAGTCGTCGGCGCCGACCTCCAGGCCGAGCACCCGGTCCGCCTCGTCGCCCTTCGCGGTCAGCATGACGACCGGCAGGTCGGCGTGCGAGGCCCTGAGTCGCCGGCACACCTCCAACCCGTCCAGGCCGGGCAGCATGAGGTCGAGGACGACGAGGTCCGGGACCTGCTCGGCCACCGAGGCGAGGGCGGCCGGCCCGTCCGACACGTGCGCGGCCGCGATCCCGGCCCGCCGGAGGTAGCCGACCACGACCTCGGCGACGGTCGGGTCGTCGTCGACGACGAGCACGTGTCCCACCCCTGCAGGGTAGGTGCCCCCTGCCGCGCAGCGCCCCGAGCGGCCGGGACGTCAGCGGTTCGTCATCACCGGCGGGCGCCGGCCGGGCTCGCTACAGTCGGCCCGTGTCGAACCCGACCACGGCGGCCGCTCGCTGGGGCGAGCTGCTGGCCGCCTGGGCGATCCCGCCGGAGATCCTCGCCGCGGCGCCGCGGTCCCCCTGGGGTCACCCGGTCCGCCGCTTCGCCGACCGGGCTGACGCCGCCGTCGCGGCGCCGTCCGGGGCGTCCTTCGACCGAGCGCGCCAGGCCCTGCTCCACGAGGGCGGCGGCACCGTGCTCGACGTCGGCGCGGGGGCCGGCGCGGCCAGCCTGCCGCTCGCTCCGTGGGCGAGCTCGCTCACCGCCGTCGACCGCAGCGACGAGATGCTCGCGGCGCTGGCGGAGCGCGCGGCCGAGCTGGCGCTGCCGGTCGCGCTGGTGCAGGGCAGCTGGCCGGACGTCGCCCACGAGGTCGGAGCGCACGACGTGGTGGTCTGCCACCACGTCGTCTACGACGTGCCCGACATCGGGCCGTTCCTCGCCGCACTCACGACGCGGGCGCGCCGGCGAGTCGTGCTCGAGCTGCCGGTGCAGCACCCGCTGAGCTGGATGGCGCCGCTGTGGCTGCGGTTCCACGACCTCCCGCGCCCCACCCGGCCGACCGTCGACGACCTGGTCGCCGTCCTGCACGAGCAGGGTCTGCCGTCGGTCGTGGTGGACCGGTGGACCCGCCGCGAGCCGGAGGACGGGCGCGACCTGGCCGAGCGAGCCGCACTGGTGACCAGACGCCTGTGCCTGCCCGAGTCCCGCGAGGCCGAGGTGGCCGCCGCCATGAGCGAGGTCGACCGATCCGGGCAGATGCAGGTCGCCACCGTGTCCTGGGCGGGCGACACCACGCCCTAGAGCCGCTCGACCGGTCCCGGGCCGACGACCCCGCGCGTGTCGAACACCAGGCGCGCCTTGCTGCCGATCGCGTCGAGGTCGTACGCCGAGTGCGCCTGCAGGAGCACGGTCAGCGTGGACTGGCCCAGGGCGGCGTCGAGGTCGTCGACCGGTGGCACGTCGTGGGTGTCGACCCGCCAGTGGGACACGTGCGGGTCGTGGAAGACGACGTCCGCACCCAGCTGGATCAGCCGGCGGGCGAGCGGTCGGGCGGGCGACTCGCGCTGGTCGGCGATGTCCGGCTTGTAGGTGACGCCGAGCAGCAGGATCTGCGCGCCGCGCACGGGCAGGCCGCGCTCGTTGAGCAGTGTCTGGATGCGCTGGACGATGTAGGTCGGCATCCGCTGGTTGATCTCCTGGGCGAGCTCGACGAAGCGGAACGGGTAGCCGAGGCTGCGCACCTTGTACGCCAGGTAGTTCGGGTCGATCGGGATGCAGTGGCCACCGACGCCCGGTCCCGGGTAGAACGCCTCGAACCCGAACGGCTTCGTCCGGGCCGCGGCGATGACGTCCCACAGATCGATGCCGAGCTCGTGGCAGAACACGGCCATCTCGTTGATCAGCCCGATGTTGATGTGCCGGTAGGTGTTCTCCAGCAGCTTGGCCATCTCGGCCTCGCGGGAGCCCTTCGTCTGCACGACCGTGTCGATGAACCGGCCGTAGAACCGGGCCGCCGCGTCTCCGCAGGCGGTGGTCACCCCGCCGACGACCTTGGGGGTGTTCGTCAGCCCGTACGTCGCGTTGCCGGGGTCGATCCGCTCCGGAGAGAACGCCAGGTGGAAGTCCCGACCCGCCTCCAGGCCCGACCGCTCCAGAGCCGGCCGGACGATCTCGTCGGTCGTCCCCGGGTAGGTCGTGGACTCGAGCACGACGAGCATGCCGGGGTGCAGGTGCTCGGCGACCGCGCTGACCGCGCTGTTGACGGCCGCCAGGTCCGGGGCCCCCTCGAGGCTCAGCGGCGTGGGCACGCAGATGACGGCGGTCGCGGCGTCGGCCAGCACCGAGGGGTCGTCGGTCGCCCGGAACCCGGCGTCGAGCAGCGCCCGCACGTCGGCGTCGGCCAGGTCGTCGACGTGGGAGACCCCCGCGTTCAGCGAGTCGACCACCGCGCGGTCGACGTCGAGCCCCGCGACGGCGAGTCCGGCCCTGGTCGCGCCTTGGACGAGCGGCAGGCCCACGTAGCCGAGACCGATCACCACCAGGTCGTGCGTCATGCACCCTCCCCGGGCGCCCGAGCGGGTCCGCGACCTGCGGACCGCCCGAGCCGGGCACAGTCTAGGGCGACGGATGTGCTGTCGCAGACGCCGCACCGGGCGGGTCAGCAGGCGACTCCCAGCTGCCGGTACACCTCGATCGTCCGTTCGGCGGCTCGGTCCCACGTGCGCTCGGCACGCACCCATCGGGCGGCCTGCTCGGCCATGGCGGCCCGCTCGTCGGGGGCGTCGGCGAGCCGGGCGAGGGCCTTTGCGAGATCGGCGGCGTCTCCCGGGGTGAACCAGGCTGCAGTGCCCGGCTCCGGGGCCACGTCGTGCAGGGCGGGCAGGTCGGACATGAGCAGCGGGACGCCGGCGGCCATCGCCTCGAACGGCTTGAGCGGGGTCACCAGCTCGGTCACCGCGTGTCGGTGGCGGGGCACGACGAACAGGTCCATCGCCTGCAGGTACCTCGTGACCTGCTCGCGCGGGACCCGGCCGGTGAACGTGATCCGGTTCCGGGCCGGGCCCGCGGCGGCCTGGTGGGCCACCCGGTCGCGGTCCGGCCCGTCGCCGACGACCAGGCCGTGGATCCGAGGGTCGGTCGCGCTCAGCCGACCCACGGCGTCGACCAGGGTGTCGACGCCCTCGAACCGCCGCAGGGTGGTGACGTAGCCCACCACCAGGGCGTCAGCCGGCAGCCCGAGCGCCCCCCTGGCCGAGGCGCGCCCACTCGGGGTCCCGAACTGGAGCGGGTCGACGCCGTTGGGCACCACCGCGACTCGCTCGGCGGAACAGCCCAAGGCGACCACGTGGGCGCGCATGGTCTCGGACAGCACGATCACCCGGTCGGCCTCGGCCCGGCAGCGGGCCTCGAGGTCGCGCCGCCAGACGTAGGCGTCGGCGTGATCCCGCCACCAGCCCTGGTCGGCCAGCCAGGTCTCCTCCCAAAAGCCGCGGGTCTCGTAGACGACGGGCAGGTCATAGGCCTCACCGAGGGCGAGGGCGACCAGCGCGCCGTGGTAGTCCGAATGGGCGTGCAGGACGGACGGCTGCAGCCGCTCGACGAGGGCGGCCGTGGCCTGCGTCGCGGCCTCGAGCCACTCGTCGGCCGGAGTACCCCGCTCGTCGGGCAGGGCGAGCCGGTGGACCGGGACCCCGTCGACGGTGACTGTGCCCCGAACCGGGGTCGGGCTGAGGATGGCCGCCACGTGGGGGTCGAGCCCCTGCCGGCGCTGTGCGGCCGTCAGGGCGGCGGTGCGCACGGTGTAGCCCACCTGCACCTGGGGCAGTGCCCGGCGCACGACGTGCAGGACGGTCCCGGGCCGGGCGGGCCGGGCGGGGCGGCGGACGGACCGCGACGCGGACGGTCGCACCGCGCCCTGCAGGACGGCTGCTCGCGCCTCGTAGGACCGGCGCCAGGCGGACTCGCGGGTCCCCAGGTCCGGCCCGGCCCGCCGATGCACGGTGAGGGCCTCGGCCAGGAATCCCTGGGCCGCCAGGGCATGGGCGAGGCGGGTGGCCAGCCGGATGGGCACCGCGGCGTCCGGGAGCTCACCGAGGACGTCCGCCGCGGTCAGCACGTCGCCGGTGGCGAGTAGCACCGCGACGGCGTCGGGAGCGTTGGCCGGTGACACGCCGGCGACGACGGCTGGGCGCAGCGCGCCCAGGTCGCCGGCGTCCTCGCGCGGCACGAGCTGGAGCACCGCCCCGAGCTTGGCCAGGTCGTCGGAGTGCAGCGGCCGACGCCGCGCCAGCTCGTGCAGCGCCCCCCCGATCGGGAGACGCTCCCGCAGCCCCGGCCCGACCTCCTCAGCCTGACGTCGGGCCGCTTCGCCCAGCTCCACGGCGGCGGACCACTCGGCACGGCGGCGGCCGAGCAGTCCGTGGCGGGCGGCGCTGCGGACCACCGGGCCGACCCGACCCTGCGCCCGACGGACCGCCGGGGTCAGCCGATGACGGAGCGCCTGAGGGATCTGGCTGCCCGTCATCGCTAGCATCCTCGCACCCCAGTCGCCGCGACCGCTGACTGCGCGCGCCCCACCAGCCGAGCCAGGGAGCCGATGATCCGACCCGTCACGCACGTCCTCGGGGCCCGGCCGAACTTCATGAAGGCCGGCCCGGTGATGCTAGCCCTCACCGCGCGAGGGGTCTCCCAGCGGGTCGTGCACACCGGGCAGCACTACGACGAGCAGCTGTCCGAGGTGTTCTTCCGCCAGCTGCGGCTGCCCGAGCCGGACGTCAACCTGGCCGTCGGGTCCGGCAGCCACGCGGCCCAGACCGCGGCGCTGCTGGTCGGCCTCGAAGCGGAGTTCGCGGCTGTCCCGCCCGCGTTGGTGGTCGTCTACGGTGACGTGAACTCCACCCTGGCGGCCGCGCTGGTCGCCGCCAAGACCGGGGTGGCCGTCGCCCACGTCGAGGCGGGCCTGCGCAGCTTCGACATGACCATGCCCGAGGAGGTCAACCGCCGGGTCACCGACCTGCTGAGCGACCTGCTCTTCGTCACCAGCCCGGAGGCGATGGGCCACCTGGGTCGCGAGGGTGCCGAGCCCTCGCGGGCGCACTTCGTCGGCAACCCGATGATCGACACGCTGCTCTCGGTGCGCGAGCGGCTCGATGTCCAGGCGGCGAGGGACGCCTTCGGCCTGTCCGGCCGGTACGCCGTGGCGACCCTGCACCGCCCGGCCACCGTCGACTCGCTGGACACCGCTCGCCCGGTCGCCCGGGCTCTGGTGCAGCTGAGCGCCGTCCTCGACGTGGTCGTCCCCCTGCACCCGCGGGGGCTGGCGGTGCTGACCGAGGCCGGACTGGTGGCGGGGCGGCAGCTGCAGATCGTCGACCCGCTCGGATACCTGGAGTTCATGGCGCTGGTCGCCGGCGCGGCGCTGGTCGTCACCGACTCCGGCGGCATCCAGGAGGAGACCACCGTCCTGGGCGTCCCCTGCCTGACCCTGCGTCCGAACACCGAGCGGCCGGTCACCATCTCCCACGGGACGAACCGGCTGGTGACGGTGGACCGGCTGGTCGCCGAGGCCCAGGCCGTGCTCGCCGGGCCGCCGGTTCGGGTCGACCGGGTGCCTCCCCTGTGGGACGGCCGGGCGGGCGAACGGATCGCCGACGTGATCGTCGACTGGCTGGCCGAGCGCTGACCCTCAGGTCGCCAGCAGCTGGTCGACGATCGTCCGGTAGGCGGCCGCGGCCACCTCGGGGCGGGTCAGCTCGCGGACGGCGTCAGCGGTGCTGAGCAGGCTGGCCCTCAGGTCGTCGTCGGCCAGCACCGCGGCGGTCAGCTCGACCGCGGCGTCCCAGTCGTCGGGCGGATACAGCGCCTGTGCCGGCAGCAGCTCGGGCAGGGCACCGACGGCCGGCGCGACGACGGGGCAGCCACTGACCAGGGCCTCGGCGACCGACATGCCGAAGGACTCGTTGACCGTCGTGCTCAGCGTCAGGCCACCGGCCGCACCGACGCTGCCGTAGACGCGCGGCATCAGCGGGTACTCGACCTTCGGCCACCAGGTGGCCGTCGGGAGGGCGCTGGGGTTGCCGACGATCGAGGTGAGCGCCCGAACCTCGTCGACCGGGGAGGTGAACCCGCCGATGAGCAGCGGCCGCACGTCGCGGTCGACCCGGACCAACGCGCGCTGCATGACCTGGCAGGCGTCGCGCCAGCGCTTGTGGTCGTCGAGCTTGCCGACCCACAGCAGCGGGGCCGCGTCGAGTGGCAGCGGCTCGGCCGGGTCGGCCCAGACGTCGTCCAGGCAGTTCGGGACGACCGAGATCGGCGCCACCGTCGCCAGGCCACGGGCGGTGAGCAGGGCCTCCATGTAGCGGCTCACGGTGACCACGTGGCGCACCCGGGCCAGCGCCGGCAGGTCCGCCAGGTACTGCATGCCTCGTCCGGTCGTCGTGTGCACCTCGAGGACCAGCGCTCCGGGCGAGCCGGCCTCCGCCCAGGCCGTCAGGAACTCCGGGCTGTCGATGACCACGAACACGTCCGGTGCCAGCCGGCGGATCGCCGCCACGGTGTCCGGACCGGGCGCCACCTGCTCGGCCACGCCGGGTCCGAACCGGGTGGCCATGCCGTGGTCCTGGCCGAACAGGATCCGCACGTCGTAGTGCGCGGAGAAGGCGACGTAGCGGTTGAGCAGCTGGGCGGACACCCCGCCCAGCAGGCCGTACCGGTAGGCGAAGACCACCCGGGGCGTGGTCACGAGCCGCTCCGCAGCAGCGCGCCCAGCCGGGACGGGACGGCGTCGGCTTCCTGCACGAGGCGGGTGAACGTGTCGACCCGGCAGGGCCAGGTGTTCTCGGCGAGCCAGGCGTCGACCTTCGGCTGGTCGAGGGCGGTCCCCACCACGTCGGGCAGGGCGGCAAGGAACTCCTCCGCGGAGGAGGTGACCCGGACGCCGGGGTACCCGACGCACTGGGGGAACGACGTGGCCAGCGTCGGCAGCCCGAGGTGCAGGTACTCGTACACCTTGATCGGGTCGACGGAGTCGGCCAGCTTCCCGTTGACGAAGGGGATCAGCCCGGCCGACCACCCCACGCTGCGCTCGGCGATCTCGGCGTGCCCGAGCAGACCGAGCAGCCGGACGTTGCGGGGCAGGTCCAGGGCGGGCGCCTGGTGGCCGGCCAGCTCGAAGCGCCACGTGGGATAAGCCCGCGCGGCCCGCTGGAGCAGGTCCCAGTCGAACCAGCGGTCGGTCAGGTGGCCGAAGTAGCCCACGGTCGGTGGCTCGGCGGGCCGTCGCGGGCTCGAGGGACGGGGGAACGCCGGGTCGAGCGCGTTCGGGACGACGTGGGTCACCCGGTCTCGAGCGATCGCCGACATCTTGGCCGCCAGCGGACCGGACACAGCCGTCACGACGTCCGCCTGCGTGGCGACGTAGCGCTCGAAGCCTGGGTCGAACCACTTCGCCATGCCGACCTTCTCGAACTCCTCCCAGTCGTCGCGGGCGTCGTAGACCGTGGTCCACCCGTGCTGAGTGGCGAGGGTGAGGTAGCGGACCATCGTCTCGTGCGGGATCGAGGCGACGAACAGCTTGCGCTTGCCGGGGAACGGCGCCGCGAGCAGCTCGTCGAGCAGGGCTGGGGTCACGTCGATCGGGCTCTGGAACAGCAGCGGGTCGGCGTGGTCGGGCAGCGGCTCGCTCGCCCGCCAGCGGTAGTAGTTGAAGAACACCGGCCGGCGCTGCTCGAGGTAGACCTTGGTGAGCCGGATGGGGCGGTTGCCGCGGGCCTCCTGGACGAACGTCGTGCCGGAGAACATCAGGACGACCTCGTCGCCTGGCGCCTCGGCCGCACGGGTGAGCCAGCTGCGGAAGTCGGCGCGGATCGCCTCGACGGCGGCCGGCTCGGGACGCACCGGCTGAACCGGCACCTCGGGGCGGGGCGCCGGCGCGGGCGCCGCGGGGAGGGCGCCCGGCTGGGCCGGCTGGGCGGCGGGTGGCGCGGGCACCGCAGGGACCGCGGGGGGCGCCGTCCGTCCGCTGAGCCTGGCCCGCAGGTGGCGGTACCGGGTGAGCAGCCGCCAGGCCCTCGACCGGTGGATCCGCGTGATCCGCAGGCGCAGCTCCTGGGCCTGGGCCCGCAGGGCGGCGGCCTCGCGCACCGCCGCGTCGGTCTGCTCGACCAGCCGCGTGCGCAGCTCGGTGACCTGGGCGTCGGCGGCGGCGGCCCGGGCCTGCGCCGCGACGACCCGGGCTTCCGCCGCCTCGGCCCGGCTGGTCAGGCCTTCGCGCAGCTGCGCGGCGTCGGCGAGCTGCTGGGTGACCCGCCGGTAGGCGAGGTTGGCGTCGTCCAGCCTGCGCCGTAGGTCGGTGACGGTCGCGTTGAGGTTCTGCTCCCGGCGGAGGAAGGAGAACTCGTCGGTGGACAGGGCGAAGACCGGGCGGCCGACGGCCTCCGGTCGCCGGGTCGCCAGCAGGGCCAGGTGCCGCTCCATCACCGTCGTGTGGGTGACTTCGAAGAGCGGGTCGACCATCGTCTGCAGGCTCTGCCGGTAGAAGGTGCGGTGGTGGTCGTGGTGCTCCATGACGCCGTACGGCACGGTGACCACCAGGGTCGCGCCGGGGCGCAGGACCCGGAACAGCTGGTCGAGCACCGCGGTCGGGTCGTCGGCGTGCTCGAGGACCTCGGTGGCGATGCCCACGTCGAAGCTGCCGTCGTCGACGCCGTCGAGCACCTGGGCGTCGCCGAGGACGAACGTCAGCCGCTCGCGGATGTCGCTCGGCAGCTCGGCCCGCCTGGCCTGGGCGAACTCCACGGCGGGCGGCTCGATGTCGACGCCCAGCACCGTCTCCCCGCGCGTGGCCAGCAGGATCGGGACGATGCCCTGGGAGCAGCCGACGTCGATGACCCGGCCCGGGGGGACGTGCTGGACGATCCAGTCGATCCGGCTGCGGGTCAGCGCCTGGGTGGCAGGGTCGGTGTCCGTGCCCTGGTAGGCCTCGAACACCCGGTCGTTGTTCACGCGAGCGCTCCTTCGTCGACCCCGCGGGGCGCGAGCAGTCTAGGCGGCTCGCCGCCCGCTGGCCCGGAGCGACGACCGCCGGTCGCCTGCCGTCCCGCCGCTCCAGACTCCACCGGAAAGTGACGATCCGGACACGCTGAGTGAAAAAAGTTGGGGTCATTAGCAAAGAAAGACTTGACTTCCCGGCAACGACGCGCGTGTAATTCCACCCATGTCGTTCCCGGGCGGCGTCAGGGGTGACGCGGAGGGGCCGGGGAACCAGGGTCGAGGAGGACACGCGATGAGCGTGGTGTACCCGCTGCTCAGCGGCGTCGAGGAGATGTCGTGGCAGGAGCGCGCACTCTGCGCTCAGACCGATCCGGAGGCGTTCTTCCCCGAGAAGGGCGGCTCCACCCGAGAGGCCAAGCGCGTGTGCGTGGGCTGCGAGGTGCGCTCCGACTGCCTGGAGTACGCCCTGGCCAACGACGAGCGTTTCGGCATCTGGGGTGGGCTGTCGGAGCGGGAGCGGCGCCGCCTGAAGAAGCAGGCGGTCTGAGCGCACGTCCCGCGCGGCTCGGGCTGCGCGCCGACGTCGCGTAGGGTGAGGCACCGACCGGATCTGCCCGGCCGAGGAGCCTCACCCCTTCCCATGACCATTCCTGACGCTCGCGCCGACGAGCCCCCCGCCGCGGTCGGCGGCTTCTTCGGGGACGAGGACGACAGCCTCGAGGCGCTGCCCGAGGACGCCGGGCCGGACACCCGGCTCTTCGACCGGCACCGGGTCACCGCCGTCCTCGTGGCCCACGACGGCGCGCGCTGGCTGCCTCGCACGCTGGCCGCGCTGCGCGCCCTGACCCTGGCCCCCGCCCACGTGGTCGCCGTCGACACCGGCTCGACCGACGCCACCCCAGCGCTCCTGCAGGCCGGGGTCCAGGGGGCCGTCCTGCGCCTGTCGCGAGAGACCGGCTTCGGGGCCGCCGTCGCTGCTGGCGTCGCCTCGCTCGCGCCGCTGGAGATGGCCCCGCCCGCGAGCCCCACGGCCGACGCCGCCCCCGTGGGGTGGCTGTGGCTGCTGCACGACGACAGCGCCCCCGAGCCCGAGGCGTTGCGGCGGCTCCTCGCCGTCGCCGACTCCAGCCCCTCCATCGCGATCCTCGGCCCGAAGGTCGTCGGGTGGTCCGACCGGCGTCGGCTGGTGCAGGTCGGGCTCAGCATGGGTCGTGGGGGTCGCCGGGAGACCGGCCTCGAGCGCGGCGAGCTCGATCAGGGCCAGCGGGACCGCGTGCATGACGTGCTCGCCGTGGGCTCGTCGGGGCTGCTCGTGCGGCGCGACGTCTTCGCCGAGCTGAGGGGCTTCGACCCCGCTCTCGTGCTCTTCCGTGAGGACCTCGACCTCGGGTGGCGGGCCAACCTGGCCGGACACCGCGTCGTCGTGGTCCCCGACGCGGTCGTGCAGCACGCCGAGGCCATGAGCCATGGTCGGCGCCGCGCGGACGCGGTCGGTCACTCCACCCGATCGGCCGACCGACGCTCGGCGCTGCACGTCCTGCTGGCCAACGAGCCGGCCCGCGCCCTGCCCTGGCTCTGGGTGCGGCTGGTGCTGGCCAGCCTGGCCCGGGCGTTGGGTCTGGTGCTGGCCAAGGCGCCGGCGGACGCCGGCCGGGAGCTGCTCGGCGCCGCCTCCGTGCTGCTACGTCCGTGGAGGGTGGTGGCCGCGCGGCGGTTCCGCCGTGGCCAGCGGCGGGTATCACCGTCGGCACTCAGGCCGCTGCGGCCGCCCCGGCTGTCCGGTCTGCGGCACGGGATCGACGCTGCGGTCGACCTGCTGTCCGGTCGCACCGACCTGTCGGCCGGCGGCTCGATGCTCGAGTCGGGACCGACGTCGGACGACGTCGAGCCCATGGACGCCCGTGGGCCCGGGCGGGTGCGGGCGCTGCTGGGCCGTCCTGGCGTCCTCGTCTTCCTCGGCCTGTTGCTCGTCGCCCTGGCCGCGATGCGCGGGCTGCTCTACGGGCCCGGGGTCGTGCGCGGGGGAGCCCTGCTCGGGGCGCCCGGGGGAGCCATCGACCTCTGGCGCTCCGTCGGGCAGCCGTGGCACGACGTCGGGGTGGGCAGCGGCGCGCCCGCCGCGGCCTCCCTCGTCCCGCTCGCCGCCCTGGCCACGCTGCTGCTCGGCAAGGCGGTGCTGGCCGTCGACCTGCTGCTGCTGCTCGCCGTGCCGCTGTCCGGTCTGGTGGCCTACCTCCTGCTCGGCCGGCTGGTCGGCGGCCGCTGGACCCGGCTCGCGGCTGCGGTCGGCTACGCCCTGCTGCCGGCGGTCACCGGGGCGGTGGCGTCCGGCCGGCTGGGGACGGCCACCGCCGGGTGGCTGCTGCCGCTGGCCGGGCTGCTCGCCGTGCGGTCGATGGGCTCCCCGGGCGTGACGCGGGCCTCGGGAAGCTGGTGGGCGGCGTGGGCGGCCGGCCTGCTGCTCGCCGTGGTTGCCGCGTTCGTCCCGCTGGCCTGGCCGGTGGCGGCGCTGCTCGGGCTGCTCGGGCTGCCGTGGGCCGGCGTGTCCTGGCCGGGGGCCCTCGCGCGGCTGTTCGCCATCCTCGCCGGGCCGATGCTGCTGCTCGCCCCGTGGATCGGCCGGCTGTGGCGCGACCCGGCGCTGTTCCTGCTGGAGGCGGGCGTCCCCTCGTCGAGCCTGACCGACCCGACCCTGGCCCCGTGGTCGGTCGCGCTCGCCAACCCCGGTGGGCCCGGCGTCCCCCCCGTGTGGGCGACGGCAGGCCTGCTGCTGGCCGGGTCGGTGGGCCTGCTCCGGGCCGACCGGCGCCGGGCGGCGACGGCGGCCTGGGCGGTCGTGGTCGTCGGCGTCGCGCTGGGGCTGGTCGGGTCCTCGCTGCGAGTGACCCCGCCGAGCCTCGGTGTCCCGGTCCCGGTCTGGCCCGGCCTGGCGACGCTGCTCGTCGGCGGTGGCCTGCTGGTGGCCGCCACCCTGGCTGGTCAGGGCGCGCGCGAGCGGCTGTCCGGCCACCGGTTCGGCTGGCGGCAGCCGGTGTCCGCGCTGGTCGGGCTGCTCGGCCTGGCCGTGCCGGTCCTGCTCGGCGCAGCCTGGCTGGTCCGGGGCGCGCCTGACCCGCTGCACCGGGGCCCCGCGGACGTGCTTCCGCCGTTCGTGGTCGCCTCGAGCGAGGTGCCGACCCGACCACGCACCCTGGTCGTGGCCTCGGACGCCGAGGGGATGGCCGGCTACGCGCTGGTGCCGGCGAGCGGCCGCCGGATCGGCGACGCCGACGTGGCGCCGGCGGCCGGCTCGAGCGGACCGCTGCCCGAGCTCGTCGCCGACCTGCTGGCCGGGCGGGCCGACGCCGAGCGGGTCGGGCAGCTGGCCGGCTTCGGCGTGGCGTTCGTGCAGCTGAGCGCCCCGGTCGACCCCGGGCTCGAACGGGCCGTCGACGGTGTGCCTGGTCTGTCCAGGGTCGGCGCACCGACCGGGTCGGCGGTCTGGCGGCTGGACGCGCCCGGGGTGCGCGTCGCCGTGCGCGACGGCGACGGGACGAAGGTGGCCGTGCCCACCCGGGGCGGAACGGAGCCGACCGCCGTCGACACCGTCATCGAGCCGGGCGCCGCGGGCCGGACCCTCGTCCTGGCCGAGGCGGCCGACCCCGTCTGGCGGGCCTCGCTGGGCGGCCGGCCGCTGACGCCGCTCCCGCCGCTGGACGGCTGGGCCCAGGCCTTCGCCCTGCCCGAGTCAGGGGGGCGCCTCGTCGTCGAGGCGGACGGCTCGGTGCGGCGCACCTGGCTGGTCGCCCAGTCGGTGGCCCTGGCCGTCGTCGTGCTGCTCGCCGTTCCCGGACGCCGTCGCGACGACGACGTCCTCGACGACGACGTGGACCTGCCCGATGGCGCGGCCGGGCCGCACGAGCCGGACGCCGACGCGATGGTGGCTCCATGAGGGCCCCGGCACCGGCAGCCGTCTGGGTGGCCGGACTGGCGCTGCTCGGCGGACTGGTCGCGATCGCCGACACCGCTCGCCCCCAGCCGCTCGCGGCGGGTGGCGGAAGCGTGATCGACGTCGACCGGGTGACCCTGGTCTGTCCCGCGGTCACCTCCATCGCCGACGTCTCGGTCAGCACGATCGCGGCCGCCGCCGAGGTGGGGGACGGGACGCTGCGGCTGGAGCCGCTCGGGGCCGAGCCCTCGGCCGCCCCGCTGGCCCAGGCCGCGGCCGGTGCGGCCGGCCTGCGCTACGCGGTGCCACCGGGCCCCGCAGCGCCCCGCGTGCTGCGCGCCACCGGCCAGCGGGCGCGCGGCCTCACGGCCACGACCACGACCCGCACGGCCGACGGCAGCGGCCGGGGCATCAGCTCGGGGGCCTGCACGACCTCCGGGAACGAGCACTGGTTCGTCGGCGCCGGGGCGGTGGCCGGCCAGCGGGCGTACCTCCACCTGGTCAACCCGGATGCGGCCGCGGCGGTCGTCGACGTCACCGTGTTCACGGCGAGCGGGCCGAAACGGCCCACCCCGGGGCAGGGCGTGCTGGTCGCGCCCGGCAGCGAGATCGTCCTGCCGCTGGACGCCCTGGTGCCGGGGGAGGCCGCGACGGTCGTCCAGGTGCGCAGCCGCTCCGGCCGGGTCGCCGCGTCGTTGGTCGACACGGTCGTCTCGGGACTCGAACCCGGTGGCGTCGACTGGGTGCCGCCCACGCAGCCCGGCGACGACCTCGTCGTGCCGGGCGTGCCGCCGGCCGCGGACGCCACCCGCACCTTGCAGATCCTGGTGCCCGGGGAGGAGCCGACGACGGTCCGGCTGCGGCTGCTCACCGCCGACGGGACCATCGCTCCGGTCGGACTCGACACCATCGACGTCACCCCGGGCCAGCTGGTGAGCGTGCCCCTGACGGCCGAGCTCGCCTCGGGCGCCCTCGCGGTGCGGCTCACGGCCGAGCGTCCCGTCGTCGCCGGCGTGCGGCTGGTCCGAAGCCGCTCCGGGACGCTGCCGGACCTCGCCTACGCCGCTGCCGCGCCGGCGCTGACCGTCGCCGGTGCGGTGCCGGTCGCGGTGACCGGTGGACCCGTCGCCACCACGCTGCTGCTGACCAACACCACGGAGTCGGACGTCGCCGTCCGACTGACCACCCGCCCGTGGAGCGGCGCGGCGCCGTCGCAGACCACGGTGTCGGTGCGCGCCGGCACCACCCAGCCGGTCCCGGTGGGCGTCGCCGCCCCAGGTGCCGCGGTGGTCGTCGAGGTCGCCCCGGGAGTCATCGGCGTCCACGCCGGGTGGCTGTGGTCCGAGACCGGCGCCCGCGGCCCACTGGTCAGCGGCCAGCCGGTGCTCTCCGGGGCCCGACAGGTCGTCGTCCCGGCGGTCCGCCCCGACCCGGCGGCCGGCCTCGCCGGCTAGCTCGGGGCGCGCGCACCCCTAGCCGTCGTCCGGCTCGCCCGAGGCGTAGCCAGGGTCGACCTGCTCGGGCGGGACGCCCAGCAGGTCGGCCACCTGCTCCACGACGACGTCGTGCACCAGCGCGGCCCGGTCGCGGCCGCCGGTCGACCGCAGCTCGACCGGCCGGCGGTAGACGACGAGCCGCCCCGGCCGGCCGGGGCCAGGGGGCTCGGCCCGGCCCAGCGGGACGGGGTCGCCGTGCGGGTCGACCCGGTCGTCCGGCGGCACCTCCTCGACCGCGATCTCGACCTCGGCCAGCGCTGGGCCGATCGACCGCTCGAGCCGCTCCACGGCGTCCAGCACCCAGTCGTCGAAGGTGTCCCGTCTGGTCCGGGCCAGCGGCACCGCGGCGGGGGCGAGCGGACCGCGCGCGCCGCGGCCCCTGCGGTCCCGGCGGGGCCGCAGCACCCGAGGCCCGGTCGGGGAGGGGGAGGCGTCGCGCACCCGGCCAGCGTAGGCCAGCCCGGCGACACGGGCCCCGGCTCGCGGCGGGCTCCCCGGCCCAGTCGCCCCCGGCGGGTAGGTTGCCGATGTGGGACCCATTCGACGCTGCTCGCGCCCCGCCTGTGCGGGCCCGGCCGTGGCGACCCTCACCTACGTCTACGCCGACTCCACCGCCGTGCTCGGACCGCTGGCCACCTACGCCGAGCCGCACTGCTACGACCTGTGCGCGCGGCACAGCGACCGGCTCACCGCCCCCCGCGGCTGGGAGGTCCTGCGGCTGGCGCCCGACCCGGAGGCGTTCCTGCCGTCGACCGACGATCTGGTCGCGCTGGCGGACGCCGTCCGCGAGTCGGCCCGGCCAGCCGAGCCGGCGGCCGAGCCCGCGACCAGCACCGCCGCGGTCGGTCGCCGGGGGCACCTGCGGGTGTTGCGAGCCGACTGAGCGGCCGAGCCAGCCGCCGGGTTCCGGGGGTTCTGACCGATTTGACCGTCTGGTCATGGAATCGCCGGATTCTCAAGGCTGGGGGCCGGTCCTGCCGATGCGAGGGCGTCGTCCCCCACTCAGCTGCACCCAGCTGCACTCAGCCGCACCCAGCCGCACCCAGCTGCACCCAGCTGCACCCAGAGCACCCGGAGTCCCCCATGGCCGTCGCTGCCCGTACCGCCCGCCCCTCCCGACCCAGCCGCGCGCCGATCGCGGCGGAGCCGGCCGAGGCGGCTCCCCCAGCTCCGCCGGCCCGCCCGCCGAGGCGCCGCTCCGCGCGGGTCACCGCCCCGGTGGCGCTGGGGTCGCTGACCCAGGCCGGGGCGCGCCCCGGCGAGCCCTGCCGGGCGTGCGGCAGCGAGCGGGTGACCCGCCTGGCGATGACGCTCACCGACGGCACGCCGGTGGAGTTCACCTCCTGCCACCGCTGCGAGCACCGCAGCTGGCTGGCCGCTGGTGCGGTGCTGGACCGCGCAAGCGTGCTGGACAAGACCCGCAAGGTCGGCTGACGACCGACCGGTAGGCTCGCGCGCATGCGGGACCTGGGGCAGATCGTCAAGGCCTACGACGTCCGCGGGACCTATCCCGACCAGCTCGACGAGGCCCTGGCCCGCGACATCGGCGCGGCGTTCGTGCGCGTGGTCGGGGCCGCCGGACACCCCGTCGTCGTGGGTCACGACATGCGCCCGAGCAGCCCGTCACTGGTCCAGGCCTTCACCGAAGGAGCGACCGGTCAGGGCGCGGACGTGGTCGTGGTCGGGCTGGTGTCGACCGACGCCCTGTACTTCGCCTCCGGCCGCCTCGACGCGCCGGGCGCCATGTTCACCGCCAGCCACAACCCGGCCCGCTACAACGGGATCAAGCTGTGCCGGGCCGGGGCCGCGCCCGTGGGGCAGGACACCGGGCTGGCCGACGTCCGACGACTGGTCGAGCAGGGGGTCCCCCCGTTCGACGGCCCGCCCGGGACGACGACCACGCGGGCGGTGCTGCCCGAGTACGGCGACTACCTGCGCGGGCTGGTGGACCTGTCCGCCAGCCGGCCGCTCACCGTGGTCATCGACGCGGGGAACGGGATGGGTGGGCTCACCGTCCCGGTGGTGCTCGCCGGTCTCCCGCTCACCGTGGTTCCGCTGTACTTCGAGCTCGACGGCAGCTTCCCCAACCACGAGGCCAACCCGATCGAGCCGGCGAACCTGCGCGACCTGCAGGCCGCCGTCCGGGCGCACGACGCCGATCTCGGCCTGGCGTTCGACGGCGACGCCGACCGCTGCTTCGTCGTCGACGAGACCGGCGGCATCGTGTCCCCGTCGACCCTGACGGCCCTGATCGCGGCCCGCGAGCTGGCCCGCGTCCCGGGCAGCACGGTGATCCACAACCTGATCACCAGCCGCGCCGTGCCCGAGGTCGTCCGCGAGCACGGGGGCACGCCGGTGCGCACCCGGGTGGGCCACTCCTTCATCAAGCAGGTGATGGCCGAGACCGGCGCGGTGTTCGGGGGCGAGCACTCGGGGCACTTCTACTTCCGCGACTTCTGGCGGGCCGACTCCGGCATGCTCGCCGCGCTGCACGTGCTCGCCGCGCTCGGTGAGACCCCGCCTGGGACGCCGCTGTCGTCGTTGCTGGCGGCCTACGACCGATACGTCTGCTCGGGTGAGGTGAACAGCCGGGTGGCCGACCCCGGCGGCGCGGCGACGGAGGTCGAGGCGCGGTGGAAGGGGCAGCCCGGCGTCACCGTGGATCACCTCGACGGCCTCACCGTCGAGGGCGACGACTGGTGGTTCAACCTGCGCCCGTCCAACACCGAGCCACTGCTGCGTCTCAACGTCGAGGCGCGGGACGAGCCGACGATGGTGCGGCTGCGCGAGGACGTCCTGGCGACCGTACGAAGGGGACCGTCGTGAATCTCGACCCGGTGCTGCTGGAGATCCTGGCCTGTCCGTGCGAGCGGCACGAGCCGGTCGAGGTCGACGAGGCCCGGCAGGCCCTGGTCTGCACGTACTGCCGCACCGCGTTCCCGGTTCGGGACGACATCCCGGTCATGCTGCTCGACGAGGCCGAGCCCGGCCCGGCCGGCGTCGGCCGGCGTCCGTCGGCGTGACCGCTCGGACGCCATGAGCCGCACCATCGACGAGGCCCTGCTCGACGACGTCGCCGCGCTGGCGCTGGCCGACCGCTCCGGCACGCTGGTCACCCTCGCCGGCGCGGGGGCCCAGGTGCGGGCCGCCCGGACCGTGGCCGTGGAGTCCGGCGCCCCCGGGGTCGCCGACGACGGCCGGCCGCGCGCCGTCGTGGTCTCGGCGCTGGGCGGGTCGGCGGTGGTCGCCGACCTGCTCGGCGCCCTGGCCGGCCAGGGCAGCCCCGTGCCGGTCACCCCGATCCACTCGGGAACCCTGCCGGGCTGGGTGAGCCCGCTGGACCTCGTGGTCGCCGTGTCGATGTCCGGCCGGGCGGCCGGACCGCTCGCCGTGGCGGCCGAGGCGGCCCGCCGGGGCTGCCGGCTGCTCACGGTCGGGCGGGCCGGGTCGCCGCTGGCCGACGCCTGCGCCCGCGCCCGCGGGGTGCACGTCCCGACCCCGCAGGGCCTGCGCTCGTCGCGCGCCGGCCTGTGGTCCCTCGCCGTGCCGGTGCTCGTGGCCGCCGACGCGCTCGGCCTGGTCGAGTCGGGCCCGGCTGTGCTGGACGCCGTGGCCGACCGGCTGGACGAGGTCGCCGAGGCGGCCCGCCCCTCGTCCGAGGCGTTCGTGAACCCGGCCAAGTCGCTCGCCCTCGACCTGGCCGGGACGATCCCGCTCGTGCTCGGCGCTGGTGACCTGATGGGTGTGGGGGCCGTGCGGGCCGCCGCCCAGCTCGCGCGCAACGCCCGGCACCCGGCGGTTCCCGGGATCCTGCCGGACGCCGCCGCCGAGGTCGTGGCGACGTTCGACGGTCCCTTCGCGGCCGCGTCGTCGGACCTGTTCGCCGACCCGCT
>Ga0209798_10000203_pt1 | contig 33779 bp, 19 predicted proteins | sample DOMMetBare3Fresh_FD_187475 | JGI IMG/M metagenome (GOLD analysis project Ga0209798, IMG submission 187475) | Wetland sediment microbial communities from St. Louis River estuary, USA, under dissolved organic matter induced mercury methylation -... | ecosystem: Environmental > Aquatic >... | reverse complement strand
GCGCCCGAATCAAACTGCATTTTCGCGCCGACTTACACCGCGGCGAACCATCTGAGCCTGAGGTTACATCGGCGGAACCGCTGGCTATGATGAGACCAGCTTTTCCCAAAGGCGTTTTGTTGTCGCCGCCAAAGATTCCACGTGCACGTTGCTCGCCAATGGCGAGGGCACATTCAAAACGCCGCGAGGCGATGACAAAATGACGTTCCCAATCAAAGATCCACCTGGTCCTGCGGTAAAACTGTGGGACGACTATCCAGGGGCGGCTGGCGAGGGTGAAACCGCTTCAGCGGGCACGAGCAGCCAGCGAGCCGCGGAACGCGGGTTCATTGTTCTGGGCAGCATAGATGTCGAAGCGAGGAAACTTTATCTCGACCTGCATGTGGAAGCTCCGGAGGGCGGTAAGATCGTGCACTCCCTGCCCCCGACTGCTCGCAACGTCAACGATACATACCCAATCCATTTCCAGACTAATGACTTTATACGCCTCCTCGACCCAGACGTAGACACCGTCGTCGTCGCTTTGGAGAATCGCTTTCGCATTAAGGCCGACTGGATTCAGGGACCGGTGCCGAACGTTCCGCGATCAGTAAAGGAGCTCACTCCGGATAGTCAACCCGCGATCCTTGGTTGGGGGGTATGGGCCGAACGTATTTTCCAGTTTGGTAATTAGGGCTTAGCGCAGTGAAACACCGCTATACGGCTGTGGGCACGGCGTAGCGTCTGCCATTCCGCCACCCGGTCCCATTTGGTCTGAAGCCGAGCGCCATGGGTCACCGCGCTTCGCCAACCGGGACAGATTCTTTCCTGCCAGCGCTGGGCTGGTGTTAAGATTCGCGAATTGTCGAACTCCATTTCATCCTTCCGCGGCTCAAGCCGGTCGAATAATGCTCGCGCTCACGTCGCGCAGTCGTCCGCCGCTACTCCTCTTGACTGCCATCGCTTTATATCTATTTTCAGTCCTTCCGAAATATGCGCGATTGCCCGTTGCTCCTCATAACAAACGTTGCCTTCATCAACATTGAAGCCAACACTTGTGTTTGAAGCCTCGGCAACGGTCGTGCAGAGGGTCAACAGATCGTGCGGGTCAATAAAGCGATGTTCCGGCTTTAGTGCTTGTAGCATTGCTCGCAACATTTGCAGGGTGCGCTCGAAGCACTCTGCTGACGGTCTGGAGTCAAGCATTTTAACCAACTGTTCATACGCAAGACTGCCTTCTCTAATGCCGTTGAATCGCGCTACTGCCAGGATGATCTTGCGTTCGCTTCTCGTCACGTTGTCTTCCGCCCATGCGACTTGGACGAGCGGAATAAGATAGACAAGTCGTACCGTCTCGGACGTGTAACCCAACGCTTGAAGTTCGCGCAAAACGGACTCGTCATTGATTCCCGTCGCTTCCGCTAGTTGTAGCCTCTCAAGCAGGTCCTGCTCATTCGTGCGATTCAATTCGGCGGCGACACGTTTGATGGCCGCGCGCTCTTCATCGCAGATTTTGTGTCCGCCGCCCAGGAATCCGGCCGTGCCCCCTGACGCCTCAGCCACCTGTGCGCAAAGCGCAAATAAATTGATTTTGCTGTCCTGCTGGTTTTCTCGCGGCAGGGTTTGTAACACCATCCGAATCAGGTGCAGACTCTTGTCGAAGAATTCTTCCGCTGGCGGCTCCCTTAGCCAATCGGAGAGCTTCTGATACGCAAGACTGTGCTCCTCAATGCCCTGGGCGCGTGCCGCCTCAAAGATGAGTTTGCGCTCGCGAGTCGTCACCTTGCCCTCCGCCCACGCGACCTGCACAATCGGAACTAAGTACAGCAGCTTGACCGTCTCGCACGTAAAACCGAATTCTTGAATCTCTCGCAGAATTTCTTCGTCGGCTACGCCAATCACCTGAGCCATGTCCCGGCGCTCACCCTCCAGGGCCGTGAGGCGGCGCCTGCGCTCGATGAATTCCTGCTCCTTTGTGTGGACGTATTCCTCTCCCTGCGTTCGTTTCCGATCAGCAAAGGCATCTTTAGTTGTCATTGTTCCTCCTTCGGGATTGGGGCGCGAAAAGCGCGATGTTTTGAGTCCTTACGTCTCTGTTTCGATGGGCGTGGTCTCGTCTGCCCGCCCGCTCTCGTCAGGGAGATAATTGCCTGAAGCCCTGATGTTTTTCTGCATGAGCGTGAAGGTAGCAGTTGCTCGCTGCGCGCGCATACCGTGGTAACGCGTAGGCCTCATACGTGTTTACGCTTAATAACAGAAAAGAGCCGCTGCTATACTCATCGCTGGTAAGTTTCTTCTATTTCGTGAGGAGGTAAACGGTGGGTATTCGCGGGCGATTGCTGGCGCTGGCGGTAGGCGCGGCGATTCCTCTCGTGCTGCTCGGTTTACTAGACCTGTACCGGGTATGGACGACGACCCGAGAGCAGCTTGATGAATCGGTGGAGCAACAAGCGGAGTTGGCGGCGCTCGCCTTCGATCAGTGGGTGGATGCGCAGCAGCAACCGCTCATCACCATTGCTGCTACTGCCCCGGCGGAAGCTCACTTGCGCTCGCCTGAATTGCAAAAAAGTCTGAGCGTTGCCATAACTCCGCGCCCGCACTGGCTTGACGTGAGGATTCTTGACACATCGGGAGCGACGGTCATCACCCAACCGCCGAATGAGGAGTCGCTGCCCGGCGGGCTCATCGAGAGATTACTGAGCGAGATTCAAAACAGTCGGCTTTCGGTGGTGGAGACGGACTGGTCGCGCGGCCCCGAGCAGCGCGCACTCGCCGTAGCCGTCCCTATCAAAGGAGGAGGAGCCGTCATTGCGCGTATCAAGGCGGAGGCGATGGACGATCTTTTTCGTAACATCAAGTTCCCCCCTCAGGCTGTGCTCACCATCCTTGACGCGCAAAGGCGCGTTGTTTATCGCAGCCGCTCGATGGAAACTTACATCGGCACGGATGTCAGCAACTCCACCCTGCTCGCGGCACTGGGTCAGGAGCGCGCTGCCGCCATAGAGTTGGCAAGTCCGATTGACGGAACAAACCGCGTCTATGGACTGGCGCGTGCCGGTACGACCGGTTACATCGCGACGGTCGGCGTTCCCAGCGCGTCGTTGCATGAACCGGCGCGGCGACAGCTCGCCCGTTATTTGTTGCTCAGTGTGGGGGCGCTCCTGTGCGCGGCGGTAGCGGCGCTCGTCATCGCGCGCGGCGTGGCTCGGCCGCTCCGTCGCCTGCGGAGAGATGCGCAGAGATTCGGTGACGGAGATTTCAGTACGCGCACAGAAGGAAAAGGTGGTGGCGACGAAATCGCCCAACTAGGCGCGACCTTTAACACGATGGCAGCGCAAATCAAAGAGCGCGAGGCGCGACTAACCGAGCTTGACCGACTGAAATTGGAGTTCGTCAGCGGTGTTTCGCACGAATTGCGCACGCCGTTGACGACCATCAAGACTCTGACGCACCTCCTTTTGCGCGACGGGCACATTAATCCTTCGCAGCGCAAGCACCTGGAGACCATTGCCGCACAATGTAACCGGCAGATTGATCTTGTGGTTAATCTGCTCGACCTGTCGCGCATTGAATCGGGCGCGCTAAGTCTTGAGCCGGAGCGGGTTGACGTGGGCGAAGTTGTTCGCTCATGCCTGGAGATGGAACGCCCCGCCGCCGAGTTACGCGGCCATGCCATTGAGGCAGACCTGCCTTCGGATCTCCCGCCCGTGCTCGCCGACCGCAGCGCCTTGCGGCGCGTGCTGTGCAGTCTTGTGGAGAATGCGATCAAATACACTCCCGACGGCGGACGGATCACTGTTGGCGCACGCGCGACGGCTGACACAATAGCTTTCAACGTAACGGACAACGGACGCGGGATCGCAACCCAGGATATCTCGCACGTTTTTGAGAAGTTTTATCGTGGTAACCCTTATGATGGCGCTAATGGCGGCCATTCCCCGGAAGGCCAACAACTAGAGAACGACCCCGAAACAGATGTACCAGGGATCGGTCTTGGTCTGTATTTGGCGCATAAAATTATCGGGGAGCTCGGTGGGCGAATCAGCGTTGAGAGTGCGGCGAGGCGCGGTAGTACCTTCACAGTGCACTTGCCGGTATATCGGGATGAGAGTATTGAAACAATGAAGTGAGCGGACATGCCAAACACGACTCGAAGGTTGCTGGTAGTTGATGACGATCCGTCTTTGCTGAACGCCGTGGCGGATTGCCTGCGTGCTGAAGGCTATGAAGTTACGACTGCGCGTAGCGGCCCAGAAGCGCTTGCGCGACTGGCCGCTTCAGTTCCGGACCTTGTGATCAGCGACATCCGCATGCCCCGGATGGATGGATACATGCTGGCGCGCAATATTCGCAATGCGCCGCGCACCGCACTTGTACCAATCATTTTCCTCACGGCAAGAGATCAAAAAGCTGACCGGATCAATGGATTCCGTGCCGGAGTGGACGCCTATCTCGTGAAGCCATTTGAGCCGGATGAACTGTTAACGGTAATCTCCAGCATTCTGAATCGCGTCGAGCGGACGCACGCCGAAATTGCCCGCCTTACCGGTGCGGCGACGCCAAGCGATCAGGCTGCGCTTCCGGATGAGGAACTGACCGACGCCGAGTGGCGCATCGCAGGTGCGATAGCAGAAGGTCTGAGTAACAAGGAGATTGCCGCCGAACTTGGCATCAGCATCAGAACCGTTGAGAAGCACATCAGCAATGTCCTATCCAAAAAGGCCTTCGGCAACCGCGTCGAAATCGCGCGTCTCGTGTTCGAGCGCAAACCTCCCACCTAGCGCAACCCATGTCCTCTTCCCCTTACACAGGTTCGAACCGCAAATTCAGTTAGTGAAATCACGTATGCCTATACGTGTTCATACGATTGTAAGCCCTCTGCTGCTCGCGTAGTTTTAATGGCGTGAATCGCCTAACTGCAGCGCGCCTTCTGACAACCGCGATCATCGCAATCAGCGCTGGTGCTGTGACAGGGTTAATTGTGATGCTGATTCGAGCACCTGCAGGCACCGTTGAAACTCCCCGCCTTGAAGGAGCACTGCGCGCCGGGGCCTTGGAGTTTGAGAGATATCGCGAGCGGCTTGTGCTTGATAAGCCAGTCGCCGCCACCTCGCTGCGAGCGACCGGTGGTGTGGTAGTGGAGTTGAAAACGATTGTGCGCAACGAGACCGGGCACAGGCTTCACGGACTCGAGATGCGCGGGGTGCTGACAAACGGGCAGGGCGCGCGTCTGGGCGAAAGAGTCGCAGTTATCATCCCCCAACAACAGGCACTCTTGGAGCCAGGCGAGGAGATCAAAGTGCATCTCGTGGTCGAAGGGGTCAATCCGGACGCTCAACACACCGACGCTCGTCTGGAAGTAACAGGATTGAGATTTGAATAGGCTCTTCTACAAGGAGAAAGATATGAATTGTTCGATTTGCAACGTGGATTTGAAGATGACGGAACGGCGAGGTGTGGAGATTGACTATTGCCCGCAGTGTCGTGGCGTCTGGTTGGATCGCGGTGAACTCGACAAGATCATCGAGCGGTCAGCTTCTGAGGAGCCGGTGGCAACAGCGGACGCTGGTACGCGCAACTACGAACCGCAACGATACTCAAGCGATTATGAAGATCGAGACGAGCGTTATGGGCGCAAGAGGAAAAAGTCATTTCTCAGCGAGATGTTCGACTTCGATTGAAGCGCAGACTTTTTCGACTGCACGCTCGGCTGCGCCGCCTGATGCTGGCTAACCCGGGCGAAGAGGAGGAGGCCAGATTTGTCTTATCCCGTCTATGTGCAAGTCACGGTGAATACGAGCCCTAACGATCTCAGGGCGGGCCTGCGTGAGCGCGTGCGCGTTTTCATCGAGAGCCCACGCTTTGAAAAGGCGATTACCACTCTGGTCGTCGCGAACGCGATTACGCTCGGACTCGAAACGTCGCCCAAGGTGCTCGCAAGCATCGGCGACTGGCTTCATGTAATCGACCGCACAGCGCTTGGAGTTTTTGCTGCCGAGTTACTGCTGCGTTTCTTTGTCTACCGGAGTCGCTTTTTCCACGATCCATGGCGCGTGTTCGATTTCGGCGTCGTGGGGATTGCGCTGATGCCTGCAAGCGGCGCGTTCAGCGTCTTGCGCGCCCTTCGCGTGCTGCGTGTCCTACGGCTGGTGCCGCTGGTGCCGGCAATGCGCGGGGTGGTCGGCGCTCTGCTGACGGCGTTGCCGGGAATGGCATCGATTATGGGACTTATGGCACTCGTGCTCTATGTTTCCGCAGTTCTTGCAACCCAGCTGTTCGGCGGGATCGCGCCGGAGTACTTCGGTTCCCTTAGTGCCTCGCTCTTCACCCTGTTTCAGGTGATGACGGTCGAGGGCTGGCCCGACATTGCACGCGCAGTCATGGCGCAGTCGCGTTATGCCTGGATATTTTTCGTCGTCTACCTGCTCATCGCGACGTTCATGGTGCTGAATCTGTTTATCGCGGTGGTGGTCAACGCGATGCAGGCGAGGGTTACTGCAGACATTAAGGGCGACGGAGAGGAGCACACCCGTTTGATCCTCGACGAGGTACGAGGACTGCGGCAGGAGATCGAGGCGCTACGCAGGCTAAGATCCTAATCTCGGACGAAGCCGAAAGCAGGTGGTTTGATCGGCAAAGGAGCAGAGTGGCAAATGGTTTGGCTTTGGGTCGGTTTTATTGTCTTTGTGCTTTTGATGTTGGCGTTGGATCTGGGAATCTTTCATCGTCACTCCCATGTGGTAAAGATGAAGGAGGCTCTCACCTGGTCAGCCGTGTGGGTCACGCTCGGGCTCTCCTTCAGTGTGTTCGTGTACTACGGGTACGAGAACCACTGGTTGGGACTGGGTAGTTCGATTGATGCTGTCGACGGGGTGATCAACGATGGCACGACGGCGACGGTCAAGTACCTGACGGGTTACGTCGTTGAGAAGTCGCTGAGCGTTGACAACATCTTCGTCATCGCAATGATCTTCGGCTTCTTCGCAGTTCCGGCGATCTATCAACATCGAGTGCTTTTCTGGGGCATCCTGGGCGCTTTGTTGATGCGCGGCGCCATGATTGCGCTGGGCGCCACACTGATCGCTCGGTTCCACTGGATACTCTACCTCTTTGGTGCCTTCCTGATTGTCACAGGGATCAAGATGCTGGTCTTGAAGACGGATCACTCGGACCCCAACCAGAACATCATCGTACGGCTCACACGGCGCTTCTTTCCGATCACTTCGCGGTTCCACGGGCAGCACTTCGTCGTTCGAGCTGGAGCGCCGGCCTCATACGAGAGCGAGTTTCCCGGTACTGCCGCCCTCCCGGATGAGGCGGTGGACCGGGCTCGGGCCGGCATGTTGATGCTCACGCCCCTGGCCTTGGCCCTGATTGTGGTCGAGTTTACGGACGTGATTTTTGCGGTGGACTCGATCCCCGCGATTTTCGCCATTACCGCCGATCCGTTTCTGGTTTTCACGAGTAACGTTTTTGCGATCCTCGGCCTCCGGTCGCTCTATTTCGCGCTGTCGGGCATGCTCGACAAGTTCAGATACCTCAAGGTGTCACTCGCGGTGGTGTTGATGGTCGTTGGAGTGAAAATGCTAATAGCAGAGTGGCTCAAGGGGATGCTCGGAACCAGCTTCAACTTTTACTTGCTCGGATTAGTGCTCCTGATCCTGGCTGCCGGGGTAGCAGGGTCCTTGATTGCGGAGCGTCGCGGTGAGACAGCCAATGGTTTACCGGCCAACTAACGGCAGTAATCGATCCTGCTATGAAAGCAACGATGACTGGAGAGTCCATTTAGCTACCCATCAGTCACCCAACAATTTCCTTCAGCTGCAAGGCTTTGTTGGGCTGAAAAACGGGCCGAAAGTTACGTAGCCCGCGCAGCTAGCTCGGCTCTCGAAGGCTGGTGGGTGCTTCGCGCCGTGCATTGTCGCAGCATCCGCTGCGATCTGAACCGGACGGCGTTCTTGGGGAATTACGTTACCAAAGACGTTACCGCCTCGGAGCGTCCACTTCTGGCAAGTGCCGTAAATAGCTGAAAAGTATTGGCGTCCCGTACGGGAGTGGACGAGTGTCGCCGCCGTGAAAGAGAAGGGAACCTGTTGTAATTCAATGTAACTTAGCGGCATGGATAGCACTTTACCGCATTTGAAGGACTCACGGGAACGCTTATTGGACCGTTAATGGACGCGTATTCCGTGGCTCGGCAACTGTTCGGTTCACCAGCTCCTCGCCACGAAAAGAGACTACTCGCGAGTCTTCGTCAAACGCCTGATAGCCTCATCGCACTTGGCGAGTCCTTCATTTATTTCATCGAGTTTGGCGCTGTCTTCGCCCGACAGTTTTCCGGTATCACGAAACCCGTTATAAATTTCCTCGCCCTTCTGAAACCAGGAGCGAGCTTCCCGCCAGTGGGTCAAAGACTTCGGCGCCACTACTCCGCTATTGGAGGCTAGCGCGACGTAGCCGTTGCCCAAGCCCTCATAGGCGTTGGCTAACGATCTCGTCTGGATTTTGCGAACGGGCTCGCGTTCGAGAATTGACAAAGCCTTGTGATAAATCACTAACGCCCCATTCACGTCGCCTTTGGCCGCCAAGACCTCCGCGTACGTCACGTAGGTTGAGCCAAGATATCCTTCCGTCTGCAAACTTTCAGGACCCTTGTCAAAGGCTTCGGTGAAGATTCTGATGGCTTCGCGAACGTTTGCGAGCGCGTCGTCGAGCCGTTTCATTTGTAAGTAGTTGTCGCTTAGATTCGCGTAGGTGGGGGCAATATCGAATTGAGCCTGCACGTTGGTGGGGTCAGCCGCGACCATCTTCTTCTGCCCGTCAAGCGCCTTCAAGTTAAACGCCGCCGCCTTTTCAAATTGTTTCTGGCGCCCGTAGATGTAAGCGAGTCTCAAATGATTTAATGGGACCAAGCGTGCCGCGAGGGCGTCCGTTTTGTCACTCTCGGCCAACTGGGAAAGGCCGGCGAGTGATTTCTCGTACTGCGCCAATGCCCCGTCGTAATCCGCGAACTCCACCAACGCATCGCCTATTTTTAAGTTGGCGACCCCCACATTGAAAAGCCTGATTTTGTCTCCCGCGTCAGCCGCAAGTATAACTTCGGCGTTCGCGAGGCTCGCGCGGTATGTTTCGAGCGCGCTTTTGAAGTCTCCCGTCTGCATTTGCGCATTGCCGATGCCGTTGAGCGTGCTGCCGAAGCCGCGGCGATATTCCAGATTTTTCGGGTCGGCTTGAAGAAGCTCGGTATAGTTCGCAAAGGCTTTGCGATAATTCGCCAGCGCCCCTTCATTATCACCCTTGGCCCAGAGGATGTCGGCTACACGCTTATAGTCGGAGCTGAGCTCAAGTTTTATCCTGGCATCAGCACGATTTGCCGCGTATAACGCCTCACGAATGGACAAGGCCTTGCGATAGCTGACAAGCGCGCCGTCCTGATTTCCTGAGTTCGCCCCGTAAGGATTGCCTTGCACGTCTCCGACCTTGTCGTAAGCGGTTGCCAGTTCCCTTTGCAGATTTGCGTCGCCGCTGCTCTCCGATGAAAGATTGTCGAGATAACGGAGCGCGTCCTCGATCATCTTCTGCCGAATCGGCGTTGAGCCGGGCAGATTTGCAATGCCATCGTGATACTCAAACAAAACTGAGTTTGCCAGCGTGCGAACCTGATTGAAGCGCCGCTCGGCCTTCCCTCGTTCGGCGCGCGCCACGCGGGCTTGCCACGCGGTAATCAGAGTCGCCGTCAGCATCGTTATAACCACAACGGCTGCGGCCAGCGCGCCGGCTTTGTGTCGCTGCACAAACTTTCCCGCTCGATAGCCGAAGGTGTCGGGACTCGCCGCGACTGGCAGGCCTTCGAGATGCCTTCGAATGTCTTCCGAAAACTCCTGCACCGAAGCATAGCGACGCTCTGGATTTCTACGCATCGCCTTGAGCACGATGTTGTCGAGATCGCCCCGGAGCGATTTCGGGTTGTGGGTTGCGGTTTGCGGAATTGTCTTGCCGGTTGGTTCGTTGCCGGTAGTCCTTTGTCCGTCGTTTGTAACGTTCCGGCCTTCTGCCATTTGCCTGCTCGCGGCTGAGCTTGGTTTTTCAGGCTCTTCACGCAGGAGGACCTCTGCAACCTCTTCCGGGTGACGGCTGGCGAGACGATAAGGATGACGCCCGCTCAACAACTCGTACAGGACAACGCCGAGGCTATACACGTCGCTGCCCGTCGTGATCGCCAGCCCGCGCAACTGTTCCGGGCTGGCGTACTCAGGCGTCATCAGCCGCACCATGCTCGCTGTTGCGTCAGTGGTTTCAGCCCAACCGGGACTGAGCAGTTTGGCGATGCCGAAGTCGAGCAGCTTCGGCACGCCCTCGGGCGTGACGAGGATGTTCGAGGGTTTGATGTCGCGATGCACGACCAGATTCTGGTGCGCGTATTGAAGTGCAACGCAGACCTGTCGGAACAATTCGAGTCGCTCGGTATTTGAGAATTGGCGCGCTTCGCAATACTCAGTGATCGGTTGGCCCTCGATATACTCCATGACGAAGTAGGGAAGGCCATCCTCCGTCGAGCCGCCTTCGAGCAGACGGGCAATGTTCGGATGCTCAAGGTTGGCAAGTATCTGACGCTCCATCATAAAGCGGCGCAGGATGAGGTCGGTGTCCATGCCGCGATTGATGAGTTTTATGGCGACCTGCTTGCGGTATTGATCGTCTGCTCGCACCGCGAGGAAAACTGTGCCCATGCCTCCGTGACCAATCTCACTTACCAGTTCATAAGAACCCAAACGCTGGCCCACCCACGATTTGTCCAGTCTATGTGGTGAGACTAACCCTGACTCAATTACGGCCGGCGACGCCAGAAAATCTTCTACTTCATGTGAGGCAAACATCTTCTCCAGCCGCGTTTGCAATTCGACATTACCGTCGCAGGCTTTGGCGATAAACGCCCCGCGTTCGAATGGTTCGAGGTCAAGCGCGGATTGGAAGATCGTCTTGAGTTCTTGCCACGTGTTAGGCGTCATGGGCAGTTGGATGCTCAATCAAGGTCTAGTTTCCCTTACTAAAGAACGCGCAACTAACCGGTGTTTAGGCTCAACGTGAATTGGGATCCGCCAACTCTTGATGCAACCAAGCTCTGGCCATTTGCCAATCCCTTTTTACTGTTGCCGGCGAGCTCATCATTACTTCCGCTGTTTCTTCAATCGTCAAGCCACCAAAGTAGCGCAGCTCGATAGTCTGGCTTTGGTCTTTGTCGATCGCGGCCAGTCGAGTAAGAGCTTGGTCCAACGCCAGCAAGTCGGTGTTTGGCTCAATCGAAATGAACTCTGCTTGAGCGAGCGAGACTTTCTCTCCATCTCCGCCACGCTTATGGGCTGAATGTCGTCGCGCGCTGTCGATGAGAATCCGGCGCATGGCCTGTGCTGCGATAGCGAAGAAGTGCGCCCGGTTTTGCCAGTTGACGCTCTTTTGGTCAATCAGCTTTAGATACGCTTCATGAGCCAATGCCGTGGTTTGCAGGGTGTGTCCTGGCCGCTCCCCATAAAGAAAGTGGTGCGCCAGGCGGCGAAGGTCGTCATAGATCAAGGGCAATAGCTCTTCAAGCGCTTCAGGATCGCCTTTGCTCCAATCATGGAGCAGTTCGTTCACAACTTCAGCGTCAGCTGACATCTATTTTCCACCTAACAACTGTTTGAAAGAGTTCATGGAAGTCAGGTTTCTGAGCCAGTTTTGAACTCACCTACGCTTGGCCAATAGACGGGGAAGTTCTTATTTGTCGCTTAGGTAAATGGCCCTTTCAGACGAACTCAATTGGCCATACGGTATCACAGGGAGAATTGCGATAACAGCTTTTCTCTAGCTGCCCCGATTTGAGGTTGAGCCAGTTTTTCGGCGGTCTCCGCGTAGTTAGATAGAGGGTATTACCAATGAATTCCGGACTTCGGAGAAGCAAAGCAATGAAGAACCTGGCCTTGTTGTTTTCAATTATCGTTGTCGCTTCTGTTACTTGCCTGGCGCAGACGAGCGCTATTACTTACCAGGGGAAACTGGGAAACGGCGGCGCACCCGCTAACGGCGACTATCAGTTCGAGTTCAAGCTCTTTGATAGTGACCTCGCGGGAAACCAGGTAGGCTCGACGCAAACGATAGTGGCTGCGGTGCAGAACGGAATCTTCACGACGCGGCTCGATTTCGGCGCGGGCAGTTTTCCCGCCGACGCAGATCGCTGGCTGGAGATTGGCGTGCGCCCGAACGGAAGCACCGACGCTTACACGGTCTTGAATCCGCGACAGCAGCTCAACAGCGTGCCCTTTGCAATACGCAGTCTGCGAGCGTCCAACGCCGACAACGCAGCCAACGCGACCAACGCCGACAACGCGGCAAGTCTGGGCGGAGTCGCTTCGGGCAACTTCGTGCGGACGAATGACGCGCGGCTCGCCGATGCGCGCCCGCCCGCTCCCGGCAGCGGTAACTACATACAGAATGGGCTGAGTCCTCAGGCAGGCAACTTCAACATCAGCGGTAACGCCGTCGTCGGCGGGACGCTCACAGCCGCCCGCCTCAACGGAGACGGGTCGGGTCTGACGAACATCCGCGCAAGTTTTCCGTGGGAGACGGTCGCCGTCGGCGCAGCGCAAGCGCAATCGAACACCGGGTACATCGTGACCAACAGAGGTCAGGCGACGATCACGCTTCCCGACCGGCCCGTTGTCGGCGCTGTGGTTCGTGTCTCCTCGGCGGAATTGGGTGGCTGGAAGATCGCGCAGAACACGGGGCAGGCAATTCGCATCGACGGTCTGGGTCTGGTGGGCGCGAATTGGACGGCTCACGAGAGCGTGAGGGATTGGACGGCCATCGCCGCTTCGGCCGACGGCAGCCGTTTAGTTGCGGCGGTTGAGTGGTTTCCTATTTACACCTCGGACGATGCGGGTTTGAGCTGGATAGCGCGCAACTCGGCAGGCTTTAGAAGGTGGCGTGCGGTCGCCTCCTCGGCTGATGGGGTCAAGCTGGTCGCTGTGGTTTATGGCGGTCAGATTTACACCTCTACAAATTCGGGAACGACTTGGACGCCGCGCGAGAGTCCAAGGAACTGGCAATCAGTGGCTTCGTCAGCCGATGGGACCAAACTGGTCGCGGTGGTGTCCGGAGGTCTCATTTATGTCTCGACTAACTCAGGAGCGAGTTGGACGCCGCGCGCGAACAACCGGGATTGGACTTCCGTCGCCTCCTCATCAGATGGGACGAAGCTGGTCGCGGTCGCTACTGGGCAGCAAGGCGGTCCGATTTACACCTCGATTGATTCGGGGACAACTTGGATATCGCAGTCGAACTTCAACGCATGGCGATCTGTAGCTTCGTCGGCTGACGGAAGCAAACTGGTTGCCGTGGCCGAGGATCTTGGCTTTGGCGTTGCTTGTCGTTCTTGCTTTCCCATCATCCTAACCTCAACAAATTCGGGAGCGAGTTGGACGCCGCGCCTGAGCACCCTAACCCAAAACTGGATTTCAGTTGCGTCTTCAGCCGACGGGACCAAACTGATTGCGGCGGCTAAAGGTGGGCAGATTTATCTCTCGAAGGATTCAGGCGCGACGTGGGCTCCATATGAAGTCAATAGACAGTGGGCCGCGGTCGCTTCGTCCGCGGATGGCAGCCGCCTTTTCGCCGTGGTTTACGGCGGCCAGATTTACACCTCGACCGGCTCGTCGTCTTCGACCACGACGACGGGGACGGCGGGAGATTTAGTCGGTGGACGATATAGCGCCATCGAGCTACAGCACATGGGTGGTGGTCTATGGATGCCGCTCAGCCATGAGGGAACGATTGTTGGTCACTAACGCTGGTATATAGGACGTTGGCAGCAGCGAGTTTTTCCAGATGGATTAGAAGCGGTGAAGGCCATGAAGCAAGGATCGAACAAACGAAACGCGGTCGCAAGCTTACTCATGCTCATGGCTCTCTTAGCAGCCGTGCTCGGCGGCGAGTATGGGCCGCGTGATTCGCACGCGAGTGGCGAACGAGACGACTCCGAAGAGAGCGCGCCGCCACGCGATGCCGTTCGCCGCACGGGGCGCGCAACCTTCGACAAGACTGGATTCAATGTCACTGCTACGACCGCAGCGCCTTCCGTGCCGACACCGACGGCGGGAGTTCGCCTCAACACCGCAGACATCTCGAACTTCACTCTGATCGGATCCCAACCCGCCAACCCTGCGCTGGGCGTTCTGCAATTGAGTGACGCGGACGTGGCCGATGTCTGCGCATTGTTTACCCCTGATCCCAACGCAGCTCCGGGAACTAATCTTGATCTGGTCGCGTCGTTTCAGGTGCGGAGCGCAACTCCGAATGCAGCCGACGGCGGCTTTCGAGTAGCAATCAATGATGGACTTACCAAATCGGCAATCGTTGCATGTACTGTCATCAACGGCCAGAAAGCAATCGCGTTAGTTGGACAAGGCGCCGCGAGCGATACTGGCACCTACCCGCTGTCTGTACCGCACGACTGGTCTCAGCCCACAACGCTCAAACTCCGTCGATGGGCCAATGGAGATGCCGAGCTTCTGGAATTAAACGGCGTAGCGCCGAATCCCCGCCTCTTGCTCGCTTCGGACTCCTTAGCCTCGCGCACGCGCGCGGGAGCTACCGCCGAGTTTGGCTGCATGAGTCCTGAGGGCACCTGCACCGCTGATGTTACGCAGTTCTACACAGAGCGGCCAACTCTCGCAGCGACGCTTCGGTCGCTCGACTCTTTCGTTCTTGCGGCGGGCGGCGGCAGCAGTTCGGGCGGCGGCCTTAGTCTGGAAGCAACGCTGGGCGAGACAAGCGCCGCGGTCCGTCAAAGCGGTGGCGCGTTCACACTCGACGGCGGTTTCTGGAATGCTCCAGAAGAACCCACACCAACACCGACGCCGACACCAACACCGACACCGACGCCGACACCAACACCGACACCGACTCCGACGCCGACACCAACGCCGACGCCGACACCGACGCCAACTCCGACACCAACGCCGACACCAACGCCGACGCCGGAACCTACTCCCACTCCGACACCAACGCCGACACCAACGCCGACGCCGGAACCTACTCCCACTCCGACACCAACGCCGGCACCAACGCCGACGCCGGAACCTACTCCCACTCCGACTCCAGCGCCGACACCAACGCCTACTCCAACACCGAGTTTCACCGTCACTCGCTCGGATGACCGCAACGCGACTTGTCTGGTGGGCGATTGCTCTCTGCGCGAAGCCGTCAATGCGGCGAACGCCACAGCCTCCGATGATGTGATTACGTTTGCTCCCGAGCTAACGACGATCACGCTCACCGCCGAGATTCAGATTCAGAACAACGGAAGCATGAGTCTGAATGGGAGCGGCGCGAATGTTCTGACGATTGACGCGGGCGCAGGCAACAACCGAATCTTCTTCACCGACAACGCGACCGTGACCATCGCAGACCTGACACTGACGGGCGGCGATGTCATGTTCTTAAACGGCGACGGCGGTGCGATCTACGTTAATCAAGGCTCGCTTGCGCTCGAACGCGTTCACATCACCGGAAACATCGCTTTCGATAGAGGCGGCGGCGTCTACGTCTTCGGCGGCTCAGGTCATCAGATTCGCAACTCGACCTTCTCCGGGAACGAAGCCGGCACCGGCGGCGGCCTGAGGAATCAGGGCGGCGCGTTGACGGTCGTCAACTCCACCTTCTCCGAAAACACGGCGCGCGTCTTCGGCGGCGGGCTTTCGCTCTCCGGCGGAAGCGCTCTGATCCTTAACGCGACCATCACCGCCAACAGGGGAAACGAGGGAGCGGGGGGAGGCATTCTGCTGGAGCAGGGCGGCAATCTGAGCGTCGCCAACTCCATCGTCGCCGGCAACATCGCGGAAGGCGCACCGGAGATTTATTTCCAGAGCGGCACGCTCTCCTCCGGCGGTCACAACCTCATCGGCGACACGCCCGGCGACGCCGACGACACAAACAACTCAATCGAGTATCAAGCCACGGACATACTCGATGTGCCGCCACGCGTCGACGCGCCAGGAATGTACGGAGGCTCGACCCCGACGCGACGCTTACAACCGAATAGCCCCGCGATTGATGAGGGCGCGGCGACGGGCGAATCAACGGATCAAAGAGGCTTACCGCGCCCGGTTGACGATCCCGCCGTTGCAAATGCAGCGGGCGGCGACGGCAGCGACATCGGCTCGTGCGAGAGGCAGACTGTCGAGCCAATGCCGACTCCGACACCCACACCCACACCAACTCCGACACCGACGCCAACGCCGACTCCAACTCCGACGCCACCATCAGCTCCGCTTTATGGTTTCGTGGATATGCATACGCATCCTGCGTCGCAACTCGGATTTGGCGAGCAACTCTTCTTTGGTGACAACGACGGTGATCCCAACATCGCGCTTGGCTCCTGTAACTGCTATCACAATTTCGTAGTTCCGCCTTTCGACGGAAGTTGTCCGCTACAAAATTTGTATCGAAACCAATTGGTTAATGGTGTCGATCCCCATTCACCCGCCCAGGGCTTTCCCGATTTCATTGAATGGCCAAAATACAATTCTCTGCTGCACCAACAAATGTGGATCGACTGGATACGAAAGGCTAAAGAGGGAGGTTTGCGCGTGATGGTGGCCCTTGCGGTCAATAATCACACGATCGCAGATGCTGCTGAAACAAATGGTGTAAACGACGACTACGCCTCGATGAACAAACAGATAAATGCGATGCGCGCGTTGTTCAGTCGCCACACGGATTTTGTCGAGATCGCCTACACATCTGCAGACCTGCGTCGGATTGTCGGAGCCGGGAAACTCGCAGTCATCCTCGGAATCGAAATGGATAACATCGGTAATTTTTATGATCCTGCCGACAAAAAAGGCGCTACCTATAATCCGAATCCGTCCGAGGCCGAGATAAAATCTGAAATCGATCGCATATTCAATCTCGGGGTGAGGTACATATTCCCGATCCACATCACCAACAATATTTTCGGCGGAACTGCGCTCTTCGAAAGCTCGTTCAATATTGCCAACAAATATAACACTGGCGCTACGTTCGTTCCGGAAACAGTAAGTTCCGCCGGCGGAATTGAATTCAAATTACAGTCTCCATTTCAGTCGATCCGCCAGACTTTGTTCGGAGGCCTTTTCATGGGAATAACCGGTTCGGTATTGCCACCAAGCATAATGCCGGATGTCCCAAGTAATTATCCGACTTATATCCCGTTACCATTACTGGGCCAGGGCAGCCGCAATAGTCTGGGACTCACTCCGAAAGGTGAAATAGCGATCCGCTACATGATGGAAAAGGGAATGCTGATTGACATCGATCACATGTCGGAAAAGTCTGCCGATACGGCTTTGGCTATTGCTGAACTATATGATTATCCCGTTAACTCAGGTCATAACGACTTTCGTGGCCCCGGCGCCATGGCGCATGGATTTGGGGCCAATAATGAGAACGCCAGAACCGATGATCAGGTAACGAAGATTTATGCCCTGGGCGGTATGGTTGGTCTGGGTCATGGCGGAGGCTCAACCAGTTTTGTAAACCACTATCGATATGGTTTGAGTCTTTCGAACGGTCAGCCCTTAGGTATCGGCACGGACGTAAATGGATTCTTCGCTTTGCCCGGGCCACCTACGGTAGGTGAGACCATCAGCGCTTCTTTCCCGAAAGTCGTCACCGGCGTCAGGGTGTGGGATTTCAATCATGATGGCATGGCTCACTACGGTCTGTTTCCGGCCTTTATTGAGAGTATGAGGGTTGTGGGCATGACTACTGCGGAGCAGTCGGCATTCTTTTCATCAGCAGAGCGCTTTGCCCAAATGTGGGAGAAATGTGATAGCTCTAAAGCAAACGTCGTGGGGCCAACGCCGACACCAACGCCAAACCCTTGAGCCCGCATAATGGGGGATTTTGGCGTCCCGTACGGGAGTCGAACCCGTGTCGCCGCCGTGAAAGAGAAGCGACCTGTTGTAATTCAACGGAACTTAGCGGCATGGATAGCACTCTCCCGCACTTAGAAGACTAACAGGAACGGTTATTGGACTCTTAATGGACGCGCGGTTGAGGTTCGCGGTCCTGGATTAGCGACACATGGGACGACGATTTCTTGAGTGCCGCGACAGCGGCACCGGATACTCACCAAGATACATCCAGCCTCCTTCTTATCACCGCCCGCCGCCATCTTTGCCACTCAAGAGTTGGTAACAGATCTACGGCACGTACGGTTCAAGCAGTTTCAGCCGCCATCCCTTCTGCCACAGCACGTCATAACGCGCTCGCAGATCTCCGTAAGACAGGCCATGCCAGCGCTCCTCGTCAACGGGGTTCGCATGTTTCACCCACGAGCCGGAATACTTCGGCTCACCGTTGACGACAGTAATGCTGAGGAGCTTCAAGCGAAACCCAGACTCGAATCGAGATTGATACTCCCTTTGGTAAGAGGCTTCCGTTCGGTCGATGAATGGCGGCGCTTCTTGCTCATTACTCAATCGCCACAGCGCGGAATAGCGCGTCTCCCCGTTGTGGGTGTGCGTGCTCAGTCGATGTAAGCAGAATCCGTGGTCGCGCTGTCTCTTGTCCTTCGCCTCGAACTGGCTAAGCGCCTCACCCAGCAACAGCGGCCGTGGCGAACTGCTCGGACGCCAGACTCCCGTGTAGTGGGCTTGTCCATCTACGACATACGAAGTGAGAAGGTCGAGCCTCCAGCCCTTGCCTTCCTGTTTCTCATTCTCAGCTTCGAGTTGCGCCCGGCTGGCGCCATAAAGCTGAAACTCGCCGCCTCCACGAAGTCGCCAGACCGCCGTGTAGCGTGCGTGATCGTTTACACCCACTGCTTCGATCATTGCGAGCCGCCATCCGTCGTTCCAAATTGAGTCGTACTTCGCGCGATACTCTTCATAAGGTGCGCCATACATCTGAATCTCGGCGTCCGTCCTGCGCTCCCATGCGGCGCTGTACCGGATTGGTCCCTCGTCGAGAGGCCGGCGTATTCGCTGGTTAGTTTGCGGAATACCGCGAATCATCAACTTCCAGTCGCCGTCGATCTCTGCTTCGTAGTTGCTAAACGCGGCAGGCATTGTGAAGAATTCGGGTTTCGAGGGCTTTCCATTAGACACTGCCATGTGCAAATGATATTTGCCCTCACCGGCGCCTATATCGCCCACGAGGGCCAAGCGTGTACCAAACGAGACGTGGTCCCCTTCCGATACCAGCGCCGATTTCGTCCTGATGTGCAAGTAGTCGCAGCTTTCGCGGTGGCCTTGCCAAACTGAAACGGAGTTTACAAAGTCCCCATCGTGGCCGATAAAATCCTGGTTTATCTTCCACACGGGGCCCTCTGATGCGCTGTAGATTATTTCGCCGTCGGAACCACCGATGGCCCCGTCGCGGACAAGATCCCAACAGAACGCGGCATAGCCGTTGTGACTCATCGTTTCGTTATATCCCTGCGTTACATGCCACGCTTCGCCGGGGGCAAACGGTAGGTGCATATGCGAATTGAGCGGAAGAGGAATCCTGGGTAAATCGAGAATTGGGTTTCGTGAATCAGACACCTCTTGAAAAGAAGCCCCGTGTGAAAGCTCTAGAGGCAACCGTAACCTCTTCGGCAGTGATTCTGGTTGCACATCACGAAAGACACATCCAACCCGAAGATCCGGCTCGTCTCCGGTTAGTCGCTTCGCGTTCGCCAACTTCTTGATCTGATCGGGTTCTAGCACTGAGTCGAACAACGCGAAGTCATCGAGTAACCCGTAGAACTGTCCACCACTTCCTTCTGAGACCAGCCGAAATCCCGAATGTCCGAAACGCAATGTGCCTTCGGGCAGGCTTTCCGCTGAAAGACGAAACGGCCTGAGAGGTTCTCCATCAATGAATACTTGCATCTGGTTGCCGGTGCGTGTCAGCGCGACATGATGCCAACCATGGTCCCCTATCGGATGGTTGAAAAATTCCGTCCCAATCTCGACCAGGAGATTCGTTCGACCCGGTACAAAAGCGCCATCTTGCCCCTCTTCCGGGGCGATGCCCAGTGATTTGAAGTCGCCCTGTCCAACAAAATATCTTCCTTTACCGTGGACACTTAAGAATGCCCCGGCATACCCAATCGGATACTGCATCAGGAACCGAATCGCGATCGTGTGGGGATTTTGAAAAAAGCGCGAAAACTCAACGTCGCTTTGCGCGGAACCGCCCCAAGTGCATGCGAGAGCCATTGGCAGACCTCCGTAAAGTGAGCGTATATTATCACACGTGCTGGACGAACTAACTGGCGTGCTTAGATCAGGACCACTGCTCGGCGAGCAGGGGGATCACGATGCATTTATCTGGGCACGCGCGTCGTCCGAACAGCCCTTGACGCTCATCGTTTTTCGGCCCGACGGAGGCCTTCACAGCTTGCCGCAAACGGTAACTCCCCAAAATGGTAACTATCGCTGCGTAATCTTTCGCGTGATGGGGCTCGAGTCGGTTGGAACCTACGAGTACCAGTTATCGACCGCGCATGGCGAGACATCACGATTTAAGATACGCCGTACACCAAGGCCTCACGGCGCCCGAGTGCGGATTGTGTTCGGCTCGTGTATCCGGGAACCTGATGACACCCGCCACATCTTCGGGAGGATGGCGTCTGAGGGACCCGACCTTGCAATGTTCGTCGGCGACAATGCTTATTTCAAGCCGCATGGTGACGAGAATGATCCGCATACCGTGCATGACGCAGACAACGAAGAGTTGATGATGAAAGTCCACTTCCAATGGCGGGCAGCCCCGGGGATGGCGGAGCTGTGTGGCAACGTCTCGACACTCGCTGTTTGGGACGATCACGACTACGGCAGAGATAATGCAGGGGGCGACAACCCTCAAAAGTTCGCGGCCCTGCGCTGCTTCAAACGCATGTGGGCACAGCGTCACTACGGATTGCCGGACGAGCAAGGAATCTTCTCCACCGTGCGTTGCGGACCCGCCCAGATCTTTTTACTCGATGTTCGCTTCAAGCGTCACAACGGAATAGTCATTAGTACTGAGCAGATGCACTGGCTGAAACATCAGTTGGCGGCCACCGACGCGCCAGTCAAGCTGATTGTCTCAGGATCGCAAATGCTGCCTGAACTGAGTGCCAGGGAGACTTGGGAGTGCTGGAGGCACAATGGTCTTGGTCAGTTGAAGGAGCTGTTGACCTTCATCGCCGAGCACCCGATCAATGGAGTGATCCTGGCTTCGGGTGACGTCCACCTCGGGCATCTGATGTTCTCACGGGGCGTTCTCCGCCAGGACGGCTGGCGCGGTGGAGATGTATGGGAGCTCACGTCGAGCCCGTTAACGGGAGAAACGGAGCCGGACGCAGTCATGCATGGTGGGGACCGATTTTACGATCCGTATGTGATCCGGGAAGTTGCTGAACCCAACTACGGAGTTATTGACATCAACCTTGAACGCGAGGGCAAGGAAGTAGTTTTGGAACTCAAGTCTGTTGATCGGACGGTCGTGCGAGCGGAGATTGATTTGGAGACGCTCCATGTGCGTCCTCCGCGCGCGCCGAAGGTCAGGGCTTTCGGTACGGGCACGGGATTCAGTAAGGCCCTTTTCTTCCGCGGCGACAAATTCGTGGAGTATGACATCGCTGCCCGCAAAGTTACCTCGGCTGTTCAGTTGATCAACTCGCGCTGGCCGGGCCTTAACCCAGAGTTCAGTGCCGGCACCCATTGGCCCATAGGCAGAACGTTCTTTTTCAGAAATAACGGGTGCAAGGTCTGGGGCGTCTCCTCTGTGGCGGACGGCATCGCGACCTATATCTCCGATTATTGGAACTGGCCGGTCGAGTTTCAGACCGGGATTGACACTGCCCTGCTATGGACTGACGGCATTGCCTACTTTTTCAAGGAGAAGAACTACATTAAATACGACATCGCGACGAAGCGCGTTGTCGGGAACTTTCCGCAACCGATCGCCAAGTGGTGGCACGGCGTGTGGCCGGAAGGCATCGACTCCGCATTCCTCGGCCCGAACGGCAAAGTGTTTTTTTTCCGCGGCGACGAATACATTCAGTACGACATTCACAACGATCGTGCCGAGGGCCGGCCAAAACCAATCGCCAGCGACTGGCCAGGGTTGACGTTTTAGCTTCTTTCTATGTGAGCTCTTCAGAATTTGGCGTCCCGTACGGGAGTCGAACCCGTGTCGCCGCCGTGAAAGGGCGGTGTCCTGGGCCACTAGACGAACGGGACGTAACGCAGGATGATTAAAACTACTGTAGAAGTTTGAGCAGTGTCAAATACGCGCCCGTGGCGATACCAATCCTGGCAGAGAACATTTCTGACGATTTCACTGTACGCCCCTCAGATAATCGCGAAAATTGCTGCTTTATCGTCTCCGGCGCGACTTAGCTCATAAAGTGCGATCCGAGAAATCAGCAACAATAAAATCTCAGAACTGAAAATGGCAGTCAGGAAAGGGGACTCGGACATCTCGGAGCGGCTTCGCACAAAAGGTGCTGAGGTCCAGTCTGCGTTAGCTGACAACCGAAAATAAACCAGCGATTTGTCGCTGGGGGTAATAACGAATCTGAGACGAAGTCCGTCAAGCGGACGACTAAAAAGGGCAGATATTCAAAGCGATTATTTCAACCGTCCGCGCCGCGGACTACGAGCCCGATGCTCCTGTTCCCAGGCACCTAACTCCCGCCGTAAACCAGGCACCCGTATCTTTCCTGCTCTTCCGGGTAATAAGCACTAGTAGTTTCAATCATGAATCAAAGCGAAGTCGCGAAGATTCCGCAGGGCCGAGTACTGTCCGGCCATCTCCATGGACCAGGATTTCATCAAGGTTGACACAGAGAACGATCTGAATCGACTGCCGCAGCTTTGGCTGGTGCCGGCTGCGCCCCAAGCCCTGGCTCAGAGCGTTACCAATTCCTTTCTCCGTACTGGCCGGCGCCAGTTCGGCTTTGCGTCTCCCCGCAACAAGCCTGCACGCCCGGAGGTCCTAATGAAAAGATGTAATGCCTGTCAGGAAGAATTCGCGGACAAGTTCAGTTTCTGTCCCGTTGATGGATCGCCATTGAATGCTTTGGCGGCCGCTTTAGCCGGCAAGGCCATGCCGGGAGATTCATTCGAGAACCAATCTCTCGATCAAGTACGGCAGCCCAAACACTGCAGTGCTCAACAGACGGAGTTCAGGCTCACAACGATCAGTACGAGGGGCTTGTGGTTTCGCCTAACGGCCGAACTCTCGTTTGTTATTGTGCAACTGCGGCAAGCCTGGCCTGAATTCAAACGAGAGCCAATCACCTTTGGAAAACGAGCACTCAACAAATCAATGGCGCAGATAGCGCTGCTGCTGCGGCAACCAAATGCGCTGGCCGGGACGGTCACAGCGCTGTTACTGGTTATGTCCGCGGTACTGACCTTAGTCCTTTATGGACGGATAAAAGGGAAGCAGCCAGCGGGAGAAGATACTGTTGAGGTAATTGAAATGCTCTCTCTTAACTTGCCGCCCGAAACCCCAATGCCCGAGGGAGTTGGCGTTGGCGCAGGGTCCAACGGTCGGGTAGGGCTGTCGAGAGGTAGTGGTGAAGGATCTGAAGCGGCAATGAAACCTGCACATGGGGGAGGCGGCAGTGGCGATCTTAGCAAGTTCGCGGCGCGACAAGGCAAAGTTCCGCCGCCCGCAGAAATTCCGGCGCCTATCAGGGCGCCGTTGGCGCATGCTTCACTGCCCGCAGCCGGCGTCGATTTGGATCCAGCGCTTTGGCAAAACCTGCCGTTTGTCGCCTACGGCGATCCGCGGTCTAAAGCGACCGCTGTGGCGAATGGACCAGGCTCTGGCGGTGTGGTTGGTAGCGGAGATGGTCTGGGTGACGGCTCGGGTCACGGCAACGGCGTGGGTCCAGGCGATGACGGCAATGCCGGCGGTGGCAAGAAGAATCGAGGGGGGATTGGACCAGGAGGCGCCGCTGGCAACGAGCCTCGCGGCGTTCCAACTGTTTACAGGATTTCAGAAGTGACGCAACGCGCGAAAGTGATCTCCAAGCCGGAACCGCAGTACACAGAAGCAGCGCGTAAGAACCAGGTCACCGGCAGCGTAGTGCTGAGTGTGATTTTTTCGCAATCTGGCGAGGTGACGAGCATCAGGCCCGTCAAACTACTCCCCGATGGACTGACAGAGAAAGCCATCACCGCTGCACGGCAAATACGTTTTGTGCCGGCGATGCGCGATGGCCAGGCAGTCTCGGTGTACATGCAGTTGGAATACAATTTTAATTTGTATTGAGGAAGGGCTTTGGTCTTAGGTCTTGGGTCTTTGGTTTTTTGGGCTTTAGTTTTAAGTTTGGAACTTGAGCTTGAGATTTGCTTTGCTTTCCTATCGCAACTCGAACCGGTTTGCATTAGGCCCCGGAACGAAGAGGGCGAAAGCAAAAGACCAAAGACCCAAGTCCAAAGACCCAAGTCCAATATTCCTTCAGCCATCGCGAACCGCCTTGATTGCATCAATGCAGATGTCTCCTTGCAAGCTCGCGAACTTTTCTCGTTCTATCCCCAGAGTTTTGGGAACAGAGACCGGTGCTTCGGTCTCTAAACCAACGGAAACCTAAAAACGTTGCGCGTTGTCCCGGACCAGCGCGTACTTTCTTGAAGTGTGTCTAGGAGGAGAACTCATGCCGCGCAAATTCCGCCTCGAATTCCTTTCGCTCCTGTCCATCCTGGCCATCTCGGCACTGATCCTCGCTTCACTCAGAAGCTCAGTTGCAGTCGCAGGCGCGCAACAGGGACAGTCGCCAGGATCCCTGCAGGTCCTTGATCCAAACGGGAAAGCTAAAGGTCTGTGCCCTCTAAAACATACTGACGTAAAAGCGGAGATTAGCGGGTTCATCTCCCGTGTCGTTGTTACCCAGGAGTTTGCCAATCCCTTCAAGGAAAAAATCGAGGCTGTCTACACATTTCCCTTGCCGCAGGATGCGGCCGTCGATGACATGACGATGATCGTGGGCGAGCGAACTGTGCGCGGCAAGATCCTGCGCCGCGAAGAGGCGCGAGCCGTTTACGAAGCTGCCAAAACCAATGGCCAGGTAGCCGGCCTGCTGGATCAGGAGCGCCCAAACATCTTCACGCAATCGGTAGCTAACATCCTGCCCGGCGAGCAGGTCAAGATCACTCTCAGTTATGTGGAGACGCTCAAATATTCCGCCGGCGCCTATGAATTCGTGTTCCCAATGGTGGTTGGGCCAAGGTACGTTCCCGGCGCCGCAGGGGTCGGAGCAGCGGACTCTGAGCCAAATATAGAGCGCGTGCCCGATGGAGCACGAATTACCCCGCCGCTTGCCGCCGACGGTCTGCGCGCGGGCCATGACGTGTCGCTCGACGTCACGCTGGACGCCGGCGTGCCCATCGACGCGCTTGCTTCCGGGTCCCACCGAGTGGATATAGATCGACCCAGCGAGCGCCAGGCTCATGTGCGTTTGCAGAGTCAGGTGGAGATACCGAACAAGGATTTTATTCTGCGTTATGACGTGGCCGGCAAAAAGATCGAGGACGCGTTGCTCACCCACCGGACCAGTCAGGGAGGATTTTTCACCCTGATTCTGCAGCCGCCTGAGAGGGTAGCTGCGGAAGATGTCATGCCCAAGGAACTTGTCTTTGTGTTGGATACCTCAGGCTCGATGGGCGGCTTTCCGATCGAGAAAGCGAAAGAGACGATGAAGCTTGCCCTTGACAATCTCTACCCCTACGACACGTTCAATCTGATCACCTTCGCCGGCGATACGAACATCTTATTCCCGCAACCGGTGCAGGCGACCAAAGAAAATCTGAAAAAGGCCCAGGCCTTCCTGGACTCGCGTCAGGGCGGCGGCGGCACGGAAATGATGAAGGCGATCAGGGCCGCGCTGGATCCATCGGATGCGCAGGGCCATGTGCGCATCGTGTGCTTCATGACTGACGGCTATGTCGGCAACGACATGGAAATCATCAGCGAAGTGCAAAAGCACACCAACGCGCGCGTCTTTGCTTTTGGGATTGGCAGCAGCGTGAATCGTTTCTTACTCGACAACATGGCCAGGTACGGCCGCGGTGAAGTCGAATACGTGGCGCTCAATGACGATGGCTCAGCGGCCGCGCGACGTTTTCATGAGCGCGTGCGCAGCCCTCTGCTGACGGATATTTCGCTGGACTGGGCTGGACTTCCGGCGACGGATGTCTATCCCAAACAAATTCCTGATTTGTTCAGCGCGAAGCCGGTGATTGTTACAGGCAGGTTTACGGGCGCAGCCAGCGGCGTGGCGCACTTGCACGGCATGATGTCGGGCCGGCCCTTCGCGCGCGATATCGCAATCCAGTTTCCTCAGTCTGAATCACAGCATGACGTGCTGCCGGCCCTTTGGGCACGCACGCGTGTCGAGGACTTAATGAGTCAGGATTACAGCGGGGCGCAGCAGGGAACAATGAAACCCGAACTGCAGGAGACGATCACACAACTTGGCCTGGAGTACAGGCTGATGACGCAGTTCACCTCATTCGTGGCAGTCGAAGAGATGATCGTGACAGACGGCGGTCAACCCAGGCGGATCGATGTGCCGGTTGAAGTCCCTGAAGGTGTGAATCGGGACATGGTTGCAGGTCGCGAAGATGCTACGCTCGGAGTGGCTTTCTCGGCCGGTCAATTGCGGAGCAAGACTTACGCGCGCTCGGTGAGCTTCGCCAGGTTGAGTCCTACGAGGCCGGGAACCATCTTAAACGGAAAGTCCAGGACACGCGGAGGCGGCGGGGGCAGTGGAGAGGGGGGCGGATCTGCGCCAGGGGCCGGTGTGGCCCGAAGTGGCGCCGTGGCGTTGCCGACGCCGTCTTCAGCGATGGAAATCAACGCCGATATGGACATGAGTGACCGGCCGTTATCCGAAGCCGAACAGAAGCGCGCGGTACTGCAAGCCAAAGTGCATCCGTGGATTCTCGCCGTCATCGATCGGCTCCAGAAAAGAGAACTGGCCCTTGGCGCTGATGAAGCAAAGTTCATCCGCAACGGCAACGCTGAGCTGCAGATCTGGCTCACGGAGAAGTCCGAAGAAACGATGGTCAAGCTGCGGGCTCTGGGGTTCGAAGTGGTGCTCGATCCGAAAAGCGCGAAGATGATTATTGGGCGCTTGCCGATAGAAAAGCTGGCGGCTTTGGCCGAATTGCCGGCGGTGCGATATATCGCGCCGCAGAAGTAAAGATGAAGGCCAGGGGAAGGATGAAGGATGAAGGATGATTTCCATTTGACATTTGGCACATGACATTTCTCATTGTCCATTTCAGTTGTCACTGCGTGCTTGCGGCGCCAAATGATCATGCCAAATAAGGAAAGCCAGGCTAAAGCAGGACATCGATGAAAGGCCGGACAATTGTTAGTAGGAGAATGGGAAATGAAAATTGTTAATGCGAGGTGGCGATGACAAATGCCAAATGGGAAATGTCAAATAAGGTGACTAACGATGAGCAAATTTAGTAACCCGCTCAACAACGTCCGAGTGGCGGCGCCTTGCAGTGCCGACTGGGAGCAGATGATCGGGAACGACTTTTCCAGGTTCTGTGGGCAATGCAATCTAAATGTCTACAACCTCTCGAGCATGACGCAAACCGAGGCTGAGCATTTCATTGCCAGCAGCGAAGGCAGGCCCTGTGTGCGTTTCTATCGCCGGGCTGACGGCTCGATTCTCACGAGGAATTGTCCCGTCGGGTTACGGGCGCTGCAGCGGCGGGTATCCAGCTTCACTCGGGCGCTTATTGCCGCAGCGCTTAGCTTCCTGACCGGCATGGTTGTTTTCGAGGGATTCTCAGCTAGCTCCACCACCAGACACCGACCCATCATGGGCGAGATAGCGATCGATCGATCAAAGTTTCCCTTGCCAACGCCCCCTGTGCAGAAGGCGCCTGTACCCATCCTGGGCCGCATTCTTCCACGGACTTCAACGCGGGCGCAAAGCGACGCTCGTCGTCGCGCCGCGATCGAATCCCGGCTCTAAAATGAGGGAAAGTCTCTCACTGATGCTCCCGCAAAGCGCCTCTCGCCCAGGGGACACACTCGCGAGGTATTTTCAGTCACGCTCAACGTTGAGCCGTTCGTCGAGCCATACATCTGAGATGGCCCGGGCACGTCTTCAAATGGCCACATGAAAAATATCCAATGAGAAATGGAAAAAGCTCCCGCAAAGCGCCTCCCGCCAGCGGACACACTCGCGAGGCATTTTCAGTCACGCTCAACGTTGAGCCGTTCGTCGAGCCATACATCTGAGATGGCCCGGCCACTCTTCAAATGGCCACATGAAAAATATCCAATGAGAAATGGAAAAATTTATCCTGCTTGTGACTTCTTGCGGACGGAAATAGAATGTGCCCCGAATCTTCATCCGCTCCTTCATAGCAGGTAGTATGCGAATCAAAGTATCTCTCTGGTGGCGCTCGTGCGCCTGCATGCCGGCGGCATTGTTGCTCGTTTGCATGCAAACAGCGGCGCAGGAAAAGACAGTCAGCAAGTCTCTCGATCAGAACGTGAAAGCTAAACTCGCTTCGTTCAAAGGCAAGGTCAGCCTCTTCGCGAAAAATCTCGAGACGGGTGAAAGCTATGCTCTGGGCGCCGACGACCGCGTGCGCACTGCGAGCACTATTAAGATTGCGGTGATGGTCGAAGCATTTGCGCGCGTGGCTGAGGGCAAGGCAAAGTGGAACGACGAGCTGGTGTTGAGCAAAGCCGCACGCTATGGCGGTTCAGGTGTGCTGCCGGAATTATCTGATGGGCTGCGTTTGACTCTCCGCGATGCGGTTAATCTGATGATGGTCGTCAGCGACAACACAGCGACCAACCTGGTGCTCGACTATCTTTCGACGGATGCAGTGAATACTCGCATGGCGTCGCTCGGTTTCAAGCAAATCAGAATTCTTCGTCGCGTTGGCAGTGGCGGGGAAAGCCGTGAAGGTATGGAGCCTGAGAACAAGCGGTTTGGCCTGGGAGTGGCCACTCCGCGCGAGATGGTTTTGCTGATGGAGAAACTGGAGCGCGGAGAAATTGTCAACCCCGCCGTTTCCAAAGAGATGATCGAATTGATGAAGCGCGAGCAGGCTCACTATGCTATTGGCCGTCGCCTCTGGGAGTTGCCGTTGGCCAGCAAGTATGGCGCGCTCGATCATTTACGCAGCGCCGTGGGCATCATCTACTCGAAGCAAGGCCGGGTGGCGATGGCCATAACCTGTGACGAGGTGCCCGATATTGACTGGTCAGTGGACCATCCCGCCTACCTGCTGATGTCGGATCTGTCGGCACTGCTACTTCAGGCTCTGACGCATTGATTGGGTAAGGGAGATCCACGGTGAGCGGCGGGCCGTGCTGGCCTGATCCAAAAATTTGAAGACGTTTCTTGAAGTTTTGGATATAATCCCGCTCGCCTGCAACCAACGGAAAGACTTGGAAGCCAAAATTGGACGATTTGCGGTTTATGAGGTATTGCTTCATTTGGGAACACTAACTGCATGAATCGGACTGAACCAATTGAATTAAGCCGGTCCGCTGTCTAAATCACTGTCCACTTTAGGTACTAAGTCTCGCGTATTCAAAAAGCTCGAGGGGCCGCTTAGCCAGATAGTCGTTTGGAAATTGGTCAGGCCACGCTGCCCGGTGGCATGCGCTACGAACTGATGGTTGAACCTCGCAGTATTTGACGCTGACCGTAGTTTCGCAAGTCTTCGATGAGAAAAAAACTTACCCATTTTCGATTGGAGGGATCCATGAATAGTCAGAGCCTTCTCCGCAGTCGCACTCTGCTGGTCTTCAGCGCATTTCTAGTTTTGCTGACGTCTTCAATCCTTGTGCTTGCTCAGCAGGGATCTTCAACCGTACGAGGGACGGTCAAGGACCCCCAGGGCAATGTTGTAACGGGCGCTACGGTGACGCTCACCAACGTGGGCACGACCAGTGCACGTACCACCACCACTTCTGATAGCGGAGGTTTTTCCTTCGAACAGATTCCGGTGGGTGACTACAAACTTGAAGTTGAGTCCAAGGGATTCAAAAAGGCGCTGGTGACGGGCGTACACGCGGCCGTGTCATCGCCGACGGCGGTGGATGTGCAACTTGAGCTTGGAAATGTCAGCGAGGTGGTGACTGTCGCCGCTGGCTCAGCGGAAATGCTGGTAAACAGAGAAGACGCGACCATTGGTAATAACTTTGTTAACAAGCAGATCACTCAATTGCCGCTGGAGGCCCGCAGTATTCCGAATCTGCTGACCTTGCAGGCAGCAACTACGAGAGATGGCTATGTGGCCGGCGCGCGTGCCGATCAATCAAACATCACGCTTGATGGTGTGGATGTTAACGAAGCGCAAACCAACCAAATCATGAATCCCAACGCGGACCCGGCCAACGGTTCGACTGCCACGGCCCTGCAGCCGGACCGGTCCACAGTTATCCGCCTGAACTCTGAAGCCATCGAAGAGTTTCGCGTCACGACTTCAAATCCAAATGCTAATCAGGGTCGTTCGGCGGGCGCGCAGGTCTCGTTGGTTACCAAGAGCGGCAGTAATGATTTCCATGGAGCAGGTTTTGAATTCTATCGAACCTCGGCTTTTTCTGCGAACAACTTTTTTAACAACAAAGCGGGTTCCTATGGCCCTAACGATGCTCTGGTACTTACCGGCGGAGCCAAAGTGGGCGACAAAAAAGTCCCGCGCCCACCACTGATTCGCCACACCTTTGGCGGCGCTCTCGGTGGCCCAGTTGTTAAGGACCGAGCCTTTTTCTTCTACAGCTTTGAAGGGGATCGTATTACCCAATCAAGCTCCATTTTGCAGACTGTGCCTCTGGCAAGTCTTGGGCGTGGAGAATTGAAATACAAAGGCTGCCCTCCCGGCACCCCACAAGCATCTTGTGGAACCACTGTTACCCCAACGATTCAAACTCTGACAACTGCTCAGCTCAACGGCATTTTCTCGGTTGTAGGAATTAATCCGCTTGCAGTCAACGCGCTGGCGGCAGCAGCAGCTAAGTATCCAGCCAATGATTTTACCGTCGGCGATGGCTTGAATACCGCCGGTTTCAGATTTAGCGCGCCGGTTCCGGTGAAGCGAAATTCGCACGCCGCGAAATTTGACTTCAATATTAATGATAAACAACAGGCGTTTGTGCGCGTGAATGTGATCTACGACCTGATAGCCCGCGAGCAGGCATTTCCGGATACCGCTGCTCCGAATATTTGGTCCCACCCGGTGGGAATCGCGGGAGGACACACCTGGACCGTCAGGAATAATCTGGTAAACAACCTGCGTTATGGCTTCACCCGCGAGGCTTTTAGCAGTGGCGGAGATTCTAATGCTAACAGTATCAGCTTCCGCTTCGTTTATTCGCCTTTGAACTTCACGCGCACCTTGACGCGAGTTACTCCGGTACAGAACATCACCGACGATCTGTCATGGATCAAGGGGAACCACAGCTTTAGTTTCGGCACCAACATCCGTTTAATCAGCAATCGCCGGGTTTCCTTTGCTAACGCTTACGACAGTGCTATCACGAATCCTTCGTTTTACCCGAGCAACAGCACTTCCAGCCTGATTAGTGCGTTTGCTCCAATAGCAGGAACCGTGTCGCCAGTGCAAAATGCGGCTACGGCATTAATTGGCCGATTCTCTCAATATTCCGCGAACTTCACCTTTGGACACGACGGAACCCTGCAAGGAGCCGGTACCCCCAGTGCTCGTGATTTTCGCACCCAGGAATACGACGCCTATGTTCAGGATTCATGGAAGCTTAGCCCGCACCTGACCTTGAGCTATGGTCTCCGTTACAGCATCAGCCGTCCCGTCTATGAGAAAAATGGCTTTGAAATCAAGACAGATATCCCCCTCTCCGATTTCTTTGAATTGAGAAAACAGGCCGCCATCAAGGGGCAAAACTACCAGACGCCGCTCCAGCTGCAGTTGTCCGGTCCTGGCAATAACGCACCGCCGCTTTACAGTTGGGACAAAAACAACTTCCAACCGCGTATCGCGTTCGCCTGGTCACCCGACTTCAAGTCCGGTCTGCTGGGCAAGTTGATCGGTTCGAAGTCTGTCCTGCGCGGCGGCTTTGCCATGACCAACGACTATTACGGTCAGCAGTTGGCAGTCAGCTTTGACCTCAACAACACGCTTGGCTTCTCTTCAGGAACAACGATTGCCGCCAACACCTTCAACGTGACTACCCGCCCGGCCCCGTTATTCACCGGCTTTGGCCAGTCCGTCCGAGCCTTGCCGAGGATTACGATTCCGGGAAACATCACGTTCCCCAGGACTCAACCCTTTGATCCAGATCCGCTTTTTCAACAGCGCCGCATCGAATCGACCCTGGATTCGAAACTGGTGGCTCCCGAGAATTACTCCTGGAACCTGACCTATGAACGGGAATTACCGCACGGCCTGGTGGTTCAGACTTCATATGTCGGACGTTCAGCCCGCAAGCTGATCGCTTCCCGCGATGTGATGGCCTTGAATAACCTGGTGGATCCGAAGTCGGGCATGGACTGGTATACGGCCGCTTCGATCCTCGAGACATTGCGCATTCAGGGCGTGCCGGTTTCCGCGGTGCAGCAGATACCGTACTTTGCCAACCTGCTGCCCGGCAACATCGCTACCTTAATCGACGACAACTACTTCGGCGGCTGCTGCGGCGTTTTCGACAATCCGGCGACGACGAACCAGACTCAGGCAGTGTACGCCGTGGCCCTGAACTTTTATGGAAATGACTGGACCGATACCCAGGATGCAATCGAACAGGGCCTGGGCCGGAACATCTTTTTCCACCCGCAGTATGGGGCCCTGTCGGCGTTTAGCAGCATCGCCCGCTCAGACTACCATGCCGGCACCCTGACGGTGCGCGAACGGCTGGGACGCAGCTTGACGATGGATCTGAATTACACTCTGTCACACTCGCGCGACGATGCTTCCGGCCTGCAGACCAGCACCGGATACGGAGAGGCTTTCATCCTCAATCCGCTGCGCCAGCATGACCAGTATGCCGACTCGGACTTCGATATTCGGCAGATTATCAATGCGAATGCAGTCTGGGAGATCCCACTCGGTCGAGGCAGGAAATTCTTCAACGGCATCGGTTCGGTGGGCAACGCAATTCTCGGCGGCTGGCAATTGAGCGGCATCTATCGCTGGAATTCCGGTCTGCCAATCAGCCCCCCCTACGATGACGCCCGCTGGGCCACCAACTGGAACGCTCAAAGTAACACGGTGCGGATTGCTAAAGTGAGTCCCTGCCCGACCAGCGGCGGCAAACTTTTTGGCTGCAATACGCTCGCCGCCTACAAGAGCTTCCGCAACGCTTATCCCGGCGAGACCGGCGACCGCAACGTCTTCCGGCTGCCGGGATACGTAAATCTCGATCTCGGTCTGGGCAAGTCTTTTGATATGCCCTGGGAGGGTCACAAGCTTCAGGTTCGCTTTGAGGCATTTAACGTCACCAACACTCAGCGCATGGGCGCCGTCGACCCTAGCCGCACTGGCTACGGACTTGGTCAAGATCCGCAAACATCGGTAACCAGTCTCGGCGATATACCATCCAACTGGTCCAACTTTATCGGCATCCAGGGTCAACCACGCGTGATGCAACTGGGTGTTCGTTACTCCTTCTAACTTGAGCCCGCGTCAAGATAAACAGCGGGCTGGGGCTTGGTGCCTCGGCCCGCTTTGTTTTTTTGTGCGCCCGGCAGGGCGCTCTTACTAGGGAGTGAAAGTCTCCTACGAACCCGACAGGGGGAATCGTTAGCCGGACGGCAAGGGTGTCCATCGCGA
>Ga0209798_10000202_pt1 | contig 34006 bp, 27 predicted proteins | sample DOMMetBare3Fresh_FD_187475 | JGI IMG/M metagenome (GOLD analysis project Ga0209798, IMG submission 187475) | Wetland sediment microbial communities from St. Louis River estuary, USA, under dissolved organic matter induced mercury methylation -... | ecosystem: Environmental > Aquatic >... | reverse complement strand
GCGTATTTTTTGTCTTGGGGATCTTCGCCTATTGATGAAAATTGGTAGATGCGGTTATCTTTGCCGATGTTGGTAGGCCCTTTAATAACGACATGAGAACCGATAACCGTTCCAGCGCCAATTTTGACATCGGGGCCTACGACCGAAAAAGGGCCTATGGTAACATTGTCAGCCAGCTGAGCTTTGCTGTCTATTATCGCATTAGGATCAATCAAGGCTAGTTTACCACTGCTGCACATCTGATTTCGGCGCTTGCTACAAACTCTCCATCAACTTCGGCACGGCAGTCAAACGCCCAGATGTTGCGCTTACTCTTGAGGAATTTTGCTTCCAGCATCAATTGATCGCCGGGTACGACCGGCCTTTTAAATTTTACTTTATCAATGCCCACTAGATAATAAATCATGCCTTCCAGTTCATCTCCGGCCGTTTCCGAGGCCAACAAACCGGTTGCCTGAGCTAGCGCTTCAAGAATGAGCACGCCTGGCATGATTGGCTTGTGTGGAAAATGACCTTGAAAAAAGGGCTCATTGTAGGTAACGTTTTTTACTCCTAACAACCGAATCCCAGGTTCGCACTCAATTACCTTATCAACAAAAAGAAAAGGATATCGATGGGGCAGGAAATCTTGTATTTGTAAAATATCTAGCGTAATAGCCATGTTGAGTGCTGTGATGGATTAGGAGTATATAGCTGAATAAAAAAAGCTTAGCTATTCAGGCATTTTTGACAGCTTTTGCTGTACCTGGGCAGTTACTTCAATCTGAGGACTGGCATAAATAACGCCATCAGTTAGTAGTAGATCGAATTTTTGATCTTTTGCAATTTCACGTATCGCTTCAACAATACGGCGTTGCAATTTGCCCAGTTCTTCGTTTCGGCTGACATTGAAGTCTTCGCTAAACTCTTGTTGAGATCTTTTTGCATCCCGCTTTTTGTTGAGAATGTCTTTCTCCAGATTACCTCGTTCAGAGTCGCTCATAACCGCGGCGTCCCGGGTCAATTTTTCTTCCAGGGACTGAATCTCTTTTTGTTGAGCAACCAATTGCTTATCTCTGGGAGAGAATTTTGCTTCCAGACGTTTTTTTGCCTTTTCGGCTTGGGGTGCTTTTTCAAGAACCGCAGGGATATTGACGAAGCCGATTTTTAGCTCTGCATAGCTTATGTTAGCAATCAGCAGCAATCCTATAAAGAAAGCAATTTTTGTTTTCATTGTTCAATGAATCTCCGGTTTTAAGTTAAATAAAAAAGCAGTTAGCTTAAGTAAAATGTTGTTAATTATAGAGGATAAGCCCGTTAAACCAAAATTCTTGCTAGAAATTCTGGCCGAAATTGAATTGAAATATCTGTTTCTGGTCGCCGGGGTCATTTCCCGACCTCGATTTAGCATTCAATGGCACTGCCGCGCTGACCGATAAAGCACCGAATGGAGACAGCCATTCCCCTGAAATCCCGGCCGAATATTTCATATTGCTGAGTCCGAAGCTATTTGCAATCCTCCCGGCATCGAAGAAAGTGCCCAATCTGACCGATTTGGTTTCACTTAGGAACGGCACCGGAAAGAATAATTCGGCATTACCGATAATTTTATTAGAGCCGCCAAAAGCAAAGCCTCTAGAATCGAAGGGGCCGACCGTATTATTTTTAAAGCCGCGTATTGAGCCGGTACCGCCGCCAAAATAATTTTCAAAAAAAGGCAGTCCATTCGTTTTTCCATAACCGTCGCCATAAGCCACTTCACCATGCAATCTAAAGGTCAAATCCTTTGCTAACGGGAAATATACCTGATGTTTGTAACTGGCTTTATAATATTCCAGGTCGCTGACGCCGGGTAATGTTGCGTAGGCAGAAAAACGCTGTTGACCGCCTTTGTTCGGGAAGATTGCTCTATTCAGTGTATCGTGGGTCCAGCTTATGGTCGGAGCCAATGTAAGAAAACTGTTACCTTCATCAGCAACAAATTGATTAATTTGAGAGGATGTAAAGCTGGATGTCTTTAATTTGGTGTGTCTAAAATCCATACCGAAGCGGAACTGGTCGAATTCATTCAATGGAATGCCGAAGTCGAGGCCCGCGTTAGCTACGTCTGTGGAATAATTGGCAATATTGATTTGACCGGCATTACGCTGTGAATAGCCCAGGTTATAGCCCAGACTGACACCATCCGGCGTAAAATAGGGATTGAAAAAGCCGAACTGATAATTGGTGGCGTAATCGCTATTGTTGAAAGCCAGGTTCACGCGCTTGCCGGAACCGAAAACGTTATCCTGAGAAATATTGGCATTCAGAACGATCCCTTGAACCTGAGAAAAACCAATACCGGCCGACAGGTTTCCTGACGGTTTTTCGACAACCGCATAATTGACATCGATCTGGTCGGAAGTCCCTACAACCGGCGGCGTTTCAACATTGACCGATTCGAAATAGCCTAGTCGTTCCAGCCGGGTTTTGGAACGTTCGATTTTTGAGCTTGATGCCCAACTGGATTCCATCTGCCGCATTTCGCGACGTAACACTTCATCCCGGGTTTTGGTATTGCCACTGAAATTAATGCGATGCACGTAGGCGCGCTTACCGGGATCGACAAAGAAAGCCATATCAACGGTTTTTTTTGCTTCGTTGATTTCAGGCACCATATTGACGTTGGCAAAGGCATAACCCTCATCGCCGAGTCGATCAGCTATCGCTTTTGAGGTTTCCGTGGCGCTTTTTCTGGAAAATATTTCTCCTGGCCCAACACCGACAAGCTTGATCAATTCTTCCGGTGGCACTACCAGATTGCCGGTTAACTTGACCTTGTCTAGCTTATAAACATCACCTTCCTTGACATTGATGGTGACATAAATGTCCTTTTTATCAGGCGTAATGGCAACTTGGGTGGATTCAATTGAAAAATTGATATAACCGCGATCCAGATAATAGGATTTCAAGGTTTCCAGATCAGCTGCCAGTTTTTGCTTGGAATATTGGTCATCCTTGCTATAAAACGATAGCAAATTGGTGGTGCTTAATTCCAGTGTTTTTAATAGCGTTTTATCATCAAAGGCATTATTTCCAACAATATTGATTTGCTTGATTTTGGTGACTCTGCCCTCGGAAATCTTGATATGAATACCTACGCGATTCCGCGTCAGTTTAGAAACATCGGTTTTAATCTTTAAAGCGTATTTTCCGTGGCTAAGATATTGGCGATTTAATTCCTGTTCCACCTTGTCGAGCACTTGGCGGTCAAATACCTTTCCTTCGGAAAGACCAATTTTATCTAGCGCCTTGGTCAAATCGTCCTTACTGAGATCCTTGTTACCTTCAAAAATGATTTTTGCTATCGATGGCCGCTCGACCACGTTGACAATCAGGGTTGAACCTTCTCTTTCCAGAGTAATGTCTTTAAAAAAACCTGTTTTAAATAATGCCTTGATGGCTGGCCCAACATTATCCATAGAAAATTTTTCGCCGACATTAATCGGAAGATAGTTATAAACGGTACCCAGGGATATGCGTTGAAGTCCTTTTACCTTTATGTCTTCAACAACAAATTCTTCATCACCCTTAACTGCTTGGGAAAAGAGCAGACATAACAAAAGCAAGCGAGAAAAAATATTTGGTTTCATCTGAGTGTTTAGGTAAATATTTTGATTTGATATCAAAAACCGTAGAATTATATCACAGTAATATTTAAACAACTTAAGCCAGTCTCGTTAAATCTGGCCGTGCTATTTATGTTAAAGGCAGCAATGATTGCAAGGATAGTGATTATTCATCATCGCTATTTCAATGAGCCTGCAAATGAACATATCGATCGTCTGTCTGTAACTGCTATAACCAAGGGTTTCAAATTTTAAGCATATGATTTTCTGATACGGTACAGCAACATTTCCTACGGAATACCCTTTCATTATGAATAAAAAAAGGGTGGATGGTTAATTACACTTGCCACGGCACTCCGTGATTACCGATTTGCATTTCCGCTTTTAAGATGAGCAAGACTTTAGTCGGGCAATGCCGTTTACTTCAGGGCTATGAGTTTGTTCATTGTCATAGCTATTATCAAAGACCGGGCAAGATCAGGCCAAGCGATAGCTAGGTGATGTAGTCGTTGGAAGCGGAAACTTTTTAGCAATAGCCAACTTAGCGAAAATCGGCTATTCAGGGAGCGCTTTCTTTTGCTAAGGTTGACGAGACAATATTTGTGATAATGAAACCGGCTTGCATAATAACTAGTTCAAGGATTATGATTTTATAATGGAAGCTTTATTCAATTCGATTCGAGTGATTAACAGCGCGGGATCAGAACTTTGCTTATCGGCATTCAGCGGTTTCAGCATTAGCTTAGGTTGAACTGGAATACGGTATCGCCTTGGATGTCAGGAAAAAGTCTGGTCTGGCTAAACCTGACTATTTGCTAGTTGATCACAGACGCGCTCATGTGAAATCGTAAAGTTAAGCAACGTGTGATTTCACGGCAACTGCTCCATGTGCTGGTCAACTCTCTGCTTCCCTGCAGTTGTCATTATCGTTCAAAATAATACTGAATTTATCGTCCCGTATAGTGAAACTGAAATAAACCAGCGAAAATAAGTTGTGTTATCCAGGCAATCGCAGCAAGTATGACGTTGGCTAGAGCTCCCTGTTCGGTTGAGAATTTTATCTAATCAGAAGACCACGTTCCCAAAACGACTTCCGCAACGTTATAGAATGGAGATAAAGAATGAGTTCAAGCAATACCGAGTCATGGAGCACCCGGGAATCGGCGTTAACCTATGCGATCAATTTTTGGGGTGACGGTTATTTTTCCATCAATGACAAGGGCCATGTCAGCGTCAAACCTAGTTCGGATAAAAATACCGAAGTCGATTTATACGAGATCGCGCAGTCGCTAAATGATAAAAATCTGTCGTTACCCGTTTTGGTGCGGTTTACCGACATTTTGAAAGACCGCGTGATCCGATTGCAGAATGCTTTTCAAAAAGCCTGCGTCAATAATAATTATCACGGCAGCTACATGCCGGTTTATCCGATTAAGGTCAATCAGCAGCGCCAAGTGATTGAAGGCATTCTTGCGGCCGATAATATCGGGCTTGAAGCAGGCAGCAAGCCCGAGCTCCTGGCGATCATGGCTTTGTCGAAGCAGGGCGTGATTGTTTGCAATGGCTACAAGGATCGTGCTTATATCCGTCTCGCGCTGATCGGTTTGAAAATGGGCCTGAATCTTTACCTAGTCATAGAAAAACCTTTGGAACTGGAATTGATCATCGAAGAAGCGACGCGCCTTGACATCAAACCGCTACTGGGCGTTCGGGTTCGCTTAGCCAGCATTAGTGCTGGGAAATGGCAGAACAGTGGCGGCGAAAAATCCAAATTCGGCCTTAACGCTCATGAACTGTTGCAATTGATTGCGCGTTTGAAAGCCGCCGGATTACTGGATATGCTAGAGTTGATGCATTTTCATATGGGTTCACAAATTGCCAACATTCACGATATAAAAATAGCGCTGAAAGAAGCCGGACAGTTTTATGTTGAACTGCTTCGTTTGGGCGCAGGTTTAAAAATCATTGATGCTGGTGGCGGGCTAGGTGTCGATTATGACGGCAGCCGTTCGCGCCGCGAATCGTCTATCAATTACAGCCTGGACGAATACGCACAGAATATCGTCCGCAGTTTTGCCGATTTATGTGCCGAAAAACGGATCCCGCACCCGGGCATTATTACTGAGTCAGGCCGTGCCATTACCGCGCATCATGCGGTGCTGATCACGAATGTCACCGATATAGAGTCTGTATATGACAATAACAAACCGCTAGAATTAGCGGGTCAGCAAAATTTGGTAGAGCGTTATCACGATGCGCATTTTGCTCTGGTCGAAGCACGAGCCCGTTTTTCTCAGGATAAACTCGGCATTACCGGGCTTGCTGGGGCGGAAAACGATTATGCCGTGCTGTGTCGGCAGATTAAAAGCCAACTGAATCCGTCCAGCCAGAACGAGGCAACCATACTGCAAGAGTTGAATGAAAAACTGGCCGACAAGGTTTTTTGCAATTTTTCCCTATTCCAATCCATGCCCGATATTTGGGGTATCGATCAAGTTTTTCCAATCATGCCGATCCACAGGCTGGGCGAGCAACCAACCCGCCGTGCCGTTATTCAGGATTTGACCTGTGACTCCGATGGCCGCATCGACCAGTATATCGATGGACAGAATCTCGAAAAAACTTTGCCGGTGCATCAAATCGACAGTAAGAATCCGTATCTGATCGGTTTTTTTATGGTGGGCGCTTATCAGGAAATCCTTGGCGACATGCATAATTTATTTGGCGACACGCATGCCATCAACATAGAACTGGATGACAAGGGTTATCATTTTTACGATTTTCAGGAAGGTGAGCATGTCTCCGATTTGTTGGACTATGTACATATAAACAGTGAAGAGTTGAAAGCTGTCTATCGCGAAAAAATTGCCAAAATCGTTATGAGTCCACAGCAGCGACTGGAGTACGAAAAAGAATTGCTGTCCGGTTTAACAGCCTATACCTATCTGGAGCGAACATGAAGGTAGGCATGATAGGCTTGGGGGCGATGGGCGCCAACATGGCAAGAAATGTTGCCAGTGCTGGTTTTTTGACAGGCGTTTATAACCGTACTATGGCCAAAGCCAAAATTCTAGCAGATGAATTGGGCATCTCTTTATATGATAGCCCAGAAGCACTGGCCGCCAACTGCGATATCATTCTGATTTGTGTGTCGGCCGACCCGGATGTACTGGCCTTGGTGCAGGCGATCAGGAAAACGATAAAATCCGGTTCGGTCGTCGTTGATCTGTCTACCGTCAGCAGCGTCACAGCAATCATGGCCGCAGATCTGTTGGCGGAAAAATTGGCAGCATTTCTGGATGCCCCGGTATCGGGCGGTGTGGAAGGGGCGATAAAAGGCACACTGGCCATGATGGTTGGTGGTGATGCAGCAGCGCTGGAAAAAGTCCATAGCGTGCTGGAAACAATGGCTGCGCAAATAATACACATGGGAAAAACCGGTGCAGGCCAAGCCACCAAAGCAGTCAATCAGATCATGGCGGCCGGCATCAACCAGGCCGTAACCGAAGCGTTGGCTTTCGCACAGACCCAGGGTTTGCCGCTGGCTAAAGTGATCGACGTGATTTCTGGCGGCGCGGCAGGCAATTGGTTTCTACAGCACCGGGGACTGACGATGACGCAAGGAACCTTTGCTCCCGGATTCAAGCTGGCGTTGCATTACAAAGATTTAAAAATCGGTCAGGCCATGGCGGAATCATCTGGTTTTTTAACGCCGTTAACCGATATGACGGTCAGCGATTACCGCCAATTAATGGAGCAAGGCTTTGGTGCTGAGGATATTTCGGCGTTGTACCGATTAAAAAGATCGGCTTCATTCTAGTATTATTTTGATGATGGAGCTGCGTGTTGATACCATTTCCAAACCAATGAGAGATTTAGACGAGCTTTTTGAGGCACTATCAAAGTCAGCTTTTCGGAAAAAATTTCGCCTCGAGTCTAAAGAGCTTGATTATTTGCGTGCCAAAGGCTTGTCAACAGTTATGGTTCATGCCCAGGATTTTATTGCGAAACGCCTGGCGCCGGCAACGATCGCCAATGATGGTAAGCAAACGCCATTTCGGGGTCACCCGGTTTTTGTGGCACAGCATGCAACTGCCTGTTGTTGCCGCGGTTGTCTGGAAAAATGGTACAGGATACCGAAAGGCCGGATTTTAACCGCGAATGAACAAAATTATATCGTAACTGTGCTGGAAAGATGGCTGCAGAGTTTCCGGACTTGAAAGCCCGGAAACCCACACGGGTTTCAATCTATTCGGCGACCACCACCCGATTTCTGCCGGAGTTTTTGGCTTTATACATGGCGGTATCGGCGCGCCTGATGAAGGTGTCCGCCAAATCGGTCAGTTTTAGCGTGCTTACGCCTAGGCTGACGGTGACTTTGATGGTTTCCATGCCAAAAGCCAAGGTATGACGCTCGATTGAGGTGCGGATCCGTTCCGCCAGAAATTCAGCGCCCGCCATATCCGTGCCGCTCAACAAAATGACAAATTCTTCGCCGCCTATACGGAACAACATGTCACTGCCTCGCAGGTTCTCCTTAATACGTTTTGCGACTGAAGCGAGCGTGAAATCACCGCCATCGTGGCCATGATGATCATTGATATGTTTAAAGTGATCGATGTCCAAAAAAATTACGGATAAGTTTTTTCCATTACGGGCTGCAAGGCTCATTTCCCTTTTCACAGAATCATCAAATGAAGTCCTGTTATTGGCTTGAGTTAAAGGATCCGTATAGGCCATTCTGATGGCTTGATGATATAAAGTTGCATTTTTTAATGGATAAATTAAGCAGCAAAGTAGTGTTTCCAGTAACTTTAATTCGCCCTCGTCAAATTTATGGTTGCGCATCAGTTTTAATGCGCCCAGTTTTTGTTCCTCGACTTTGAGGGCGTAGCTGCAAGAATGCCGGGTGAAAACGCCATTTTTAATTTCTAGTCCGAACTCTTCGTTCGTATAGATATAAGCACTATGAGGAATCATGCTTTCGATTTTGCTGCTAAAAATTGAAATCAATTTATTAAAATCCAGCGTTGTTTGTAAGGCGCTGCTGATGTCATAATGATTCAGATTAACCGCTTTTGCAGATTCAAAAGTGTTATTGCTGATAATGGCCAGATTTGCTGATTTTTTGCTCATGACGGTTCCTATTGCCTTGATGTCTTGTTCGTTACCAAGAATTAAGCTAGGACTGTGCCAACATTATAAAAATCAATATAATCAGAAATATAGCGGTCCATTTTTGTTGTTGATTATCCTGGTGACAAAAAAATGCCGCAAAATGGTGGCAAAGGATTGCCGCAAGCGTCCTGGTTCTGCCAGGATAAACCTTATCGCTAAGCAGCAATGAAAAACTCGATAATTTCGCCATCGGTATGACATGGCGCGTCAATACTAAAAATAATTCCACGTGCAAAATCAAGTTTCACACTATTTAGTCGGCATAGACCTTGGCACTACACACACGGTTGTAGCTTATGCCAACGCCGACAATGGGCAGCCAGACGTGCAACTGTTTATGATTGAGCAACTCATTGCGCCAGGGCAGGTAGCTGAAAAATCCATGTTGCCTTCGGTTCGTTATCATCCTGCTGAAGGTGAGTTGTCTGAGCAAGATGTCGTTTTTTCGCCGTCCGGTGAAACGGCGGTTATTGGTGAAGCTGCGCGAGTGTTGGGTGCAAAAACTCGCGGTCGATTGGTAACCAGCGCCAAAAGCTGGCTATCGCACCCTTCTGCTGATCACCATGCGGAAATACTGCCGTGGGGTGGAAGCGAGGAGATCAGCAAAATTTCCCCACTTGGCGCCAGCGCCAGTTATTTGACGCATATTCGTTCAGTTTGGCGTCACAAATTCCCCGAAGCGCCGTTGGAGCAGCAAGACATTGTCATTACCGTTCCGGCTTCTTTTGACGAAGAGGCAAGATCACTTACCTTGGAAGCAGCCAGGATTGCTGGGCTCAACCATATTCGTTTGCTTGAAGAGCCTCAAGCTGTTTGTTACGACTGGTTAAGACGTAACGCCGGCTCTCTTGGCAAGCAGCTGGAAAATGTTCATCTGCTGCTGATTTGCGATGTCGGCGGCGGTACAACCGATTTGACATTAATCAAAGTGGAGCCGGGAGAGCAGGAACCCAAATTGATACGTATTGGTGTTGGCGACCATCTGATGCTGGGTGGCGACAATATCGATCTGGCCTTGGCTCATCTTGTCGAGAGCCGTATCAGCGGCAATGAAAAACGTTTATCTGCCGCCGAGTTATCGCAACTGATTGAGCAGTGTCGGATTGTTAAAGAACAGTTGCTGGCTGATGACGCGCCTGAACAACTCAATGTGACCTTGTTGGGTGGCGGCGCCAGATTGATTGGAAGTTCCCGGTCGGTTTTATTGACACGCGATGAAGTCAGGTCCATCGCGCTGGATGGTTTTTTCCCACTATCGGGCCTGGATGATTTGCCCGACAGAAAACGCAGCGGCGTAGTCGAGTTCGGTCTACCTTATGCAGCTGAACCGGCTGTTAGCAAGCATATTGCCGCGTTTTTGAAATTACACAAAGAGGCGGCACGCGAGGCTTTAAAAGGGCAGGGTAGAGTGCCGGATGCCATTTTGCTGAATGGTGGAGTTTTTCGCAGCCGGCCGATTATGCAAAGGATGCTCGAGCTGATTTCATCCTGGACGTTCGCAGAGGTCCGCCAAAATCTGGAACAGAGGCAGCACTCCAGGGCGCCGCTATTACTTGAAAACAAGCACCCCGAGCTTGCCGTTGCCTTTGGTGCGGTCAGTTATGCTTTGGCCCGCCGTGACAGAAAGCTCAAGATCGGTGGTGGTTCTGCACGGAGTTATTTTTTATTAGTCGATACAGGTATTCAGTCGGTCATCAACTCGACTAATCAGCACGGAATCTGCGTTTTGCCCAAAGGCAGCGAAGAAGGGGTAGAAGTGATTTTAGATAACCGGCGTTTTGCATTACGTTTAGGTATCCCGGTCCGGTTTCATTTGGTGTCGATGTCAGGCGACACTGAATTCAAAGCCGGCGATGTAACCGAAATCACAGAGCTGTTTCACTCGCTGCCGCCGCTGGTAGTTGTGTTTGAAGGTGAGGAAAAAAATCCGAATATCGAAGTGCTTGTTCAATTAGCAGTGACCCATACTGAAATAGGTACGCTTAAAATACAGTGTGTCTCCATTGAGGACAGCCGTAAACGCTGGGATGTCGAGTTTCAAATCAGGAAAAAAGGAGCGGCGGCAAGCCTGGTTGGCGCATCGTTGCCTCCTCAGTTTGCCGCTGCCGTTGAACAAATTCAGACCATATTTGGTGCTAAATCCAGACAAATCGACCCTAAAGCCGTAAAAAATTTGCGTACTGATCTTGAAAAGATTCTCGGTGCTGAGCGTTCGGAATGGGAGATGCCATTATTGAGAGCGATGTTTTCAGCGCTGCTGGAAGGAGCCAAATTTCGACGCCGTTCCGAAAGTCACGAACGAGTGTGGTTAAGTCTTGCCGGTTTTTGTTTGCGTCCTGGTTTCGGTTTTCCATTGGATGATTGGCGAGTTGAACAACTCTGGAAATGTTATGCTCAGGGCATTCAATTTGTTAATGAAACCCAAAATTGGACGGAATGGTGGACGATGTGGCGTCGGATTGCTGGGGGAATGGACGCAAACGCTCAGCAGCTAATATTTGCCGATATTGCTAAATTCATCAATCCATCATCTGCCAGACAGCCTGGGGTAGCCAAACAGATCAAAAATCGCAGTTATGATGATATTGTGCGTCTTGCGGCGGTGCTGGAACGGCTGCCGGTTGCCGCCAAGATACAACTGGGTGAATGGCTGTTAACACGCCTCCAAAAAGCGGGCGAGTCCAGCCAAACCTGGTGGGCGATCGGGCGTATCGGCGCTCGAGTGCCATTTCATGGCAGCAGCCATAATGTTGTTCCTGCTGACATTGTCTGTGCCTGGTTAATGCAGATGTTAGCCGAAGACTGGAAAAAATTACCGCATGCAGGCTTTGCAGCCACCCTTATTGCCCGCATGAGTGGCGACAGGACGCGAGATATTGATGAATACCTGCGGCATCAAATTCTGGAAAAACTAAAATCGAGCAAAAATCCATCGTCGTGGATAGATTTGGTTGGAAAAGTTAAAGAACTGGATGAAAAAGAAGAAAGGCAGATTTTTGGCGAAGCTTTGCCGCCAGGTTTAAAATTAATTAATACAGAGTAAAACTCAAGAGGATGACAATGAAGTTAATCAGTTTCGTTATGGTGGCTGGCTTTGTGGTGCTTTATTTTATGGATATCGCATTCAGGATAAGCATGATGAACTGGGAAATGCTAATCCATAGCGCTATCCGCTTTTTCATCGGTTTTCTGCTGCTTGGAATCGGTGTTTTTTATGCGCATAGCATCAGATTTAAAAGTGCCGTCATTCTTATTTTGGCGTTGGTTTTAGCTGATGACATTCTGGATTACTTTAGACATGTCGACAGTTTTAGGTTTGAAATTATGATACATGGCTTTTTTATGCTGCTATGGGGTTCCCTGGTGGGCTATTTGGCCATGAGGCACTGGAGAGAAGACGACCTTCAACTATAATGGTAAATACTTAAAATTGCTACATCATACAAATACTACTAAAGATTACGTCTTTAATACGTTGAATAACTTTTGGAGTTAATCAATAACTAAAATTTTTTAGGGCAATAATGAAAGTTACAATATTTGGTTCGGGATATGTGGGGTTAGTTACAGGCGCTTGTCTGGCAGAATCCGGTAATGATGTCGTTTGTATCGATATCGACCAAAACAAGATCGATAACCTGAAACGAGGCATCATCCCTATTTTTGAACCCGGCCTTGAAACACTGATAACAGAAAATCAGCAAGCCGGACGAATAAGATTTACCACGGACATACAAGAAGCGGTTAACCATGGTATTTTCCTGTTTATAGCCGTCGGTACTCCGCCGGATGAAGATGGATCGGCTGATTTGCAATATGTTCTTGCCGTGGCAAAATCGATAGCCGAATATATGCAGGATTATCGCATCGTCGTCGATAAATCGACCGTACCGGTCGGTACAGCCGATAAGGTGAAATCAGTTATACGGGAAGTGCTGGCGAAGCGCGGAGTGGATATTGAATTTGACGTGGTTTCGAACCCGGAATTTTTAAAAGAAGGGGCAGCGATTAATGATTTTATGAAACCGGACCGTATTGTTGTTGGTACCGATAATCCCAGGACGGCGGAATTGTTAAAAGCGCTCTATGCACCGTTTAATCGCAGCCATGAACGGGTTATCACGATGGATATACGTTCAGCCGAGCTGACCAAATATGCGGCGAATGCGATGCTGGCGACAAAAATCAGTTTTATGAATGAACTGGCCAATTTGGCGGAACGGCTGGGCGCAGATATCGAGCAGGTCAGAAACGGTATAGGTTCCGATTCACGCATTGGCTATTCGTTTATTTATCCCGGTTGCGGTTATGGCGGATCCTGTTTTCCAAAAGATGTCAAGGCCTTGGAGCGCACGGCGCAGCAAATGGGCTATAAAGCGGAATTGCTCAGCGCCGTTGAGAATGTCAATGACCGCCAAAAGCAGGTTTTATTCAACAAAGTCAGCCAGCACTACCAAGGCGATCTGCAAGGAAAAACGTTTGCATTGTGGGGCCTGGCTTTCAAGCCCAAAACTGATGATATGCGGGAAGCGCCCAGCCGCGTTCTCCTTGAAGCACTAATCAATGCTGGTGCTATGGTCAGAGCCTTTGATCCCGAAGCGATGGATGAAGCGAAAAGGATTTACGGCGACAAGCCGGGTTTGGTCTTGGTTGAAACAGCAGAAGAGGCTTTGCTGGGCGCTAACGCACTGTGTGTCGTAACGGAATGGAAAAATTTCTGGAGTCCTGACTTCGAATTCATCAAAAAAACCCTAAAAGATGCCGTTATTTTTGATGGGAGGAATTTATATCAACCTTCAATTTTGAAAAAACAAGGTTTTGTTTATTATGGCATAGGCAGGTCTTGAACCATAAACAGCGGGCCGGCCGCTTTGACTTGTTCTTTTGACAACAGCATCCTTCAATTTATGATTTTCGTTCGTGGCATCCGCCTCCACGATAATGACCATGGATGTCAGGCTATTTTTTTTATTTATTCAACTTTAATGGAGATAAGATTTTGAAGATATTGGTAACTGGTGCGGCTGGATTTATAGGCTCGACTCTCTGTATTCGTTTGCTCGAACGCGGCGACGAAGTAGTTGGTATCGATAATCTGAACGATTATTATGATGTTAATTTGAAGCTGGCCCGCCTGGAACGGGTGCAGGCTTATGGTCGGTTTAAATTTATAAAGATAGAAATTGCCGATAAGCAGGCGATGGAAGAGCTTTTCGCGAGGGAAAAAGTACAGCGGGTCATGCATTTGGCGGCTCAGGCCGGGGTAAGATATTCATTGACCAATCCTCATGCCTATATCGATTCGAATCTGGTCGGGTTCATCAATATTCTCGAAGGTTGCCGTCATAATGCAGTAGAACATCTGGCTTACGCTTCTTCGAGCTCAGTTTACGGGGCCAATACTAAAATGCCGTTTTCCATCCATGACAATATCGACCATCCGGTATCCTTGTATGCGGCAACAAAAAAAGCCAATGAATTGATGGCGCACACCTATAGCCACCTTTATCAACTGCCTACCACCGGCTTGCGTTTTTTTACTGTCTATGGGCCATGGGGCAGACCTGATATGTCTTTGTTTATGTTCACTCGCAGCATTCTTGAAGGAAAGCCGATAGACGTGTTCAATTACGGTAATCACCGTCGTGATTTTACTTATATTGACGATATAGTCGAAGGAGTTATCAGAGTTATCGATAAGCCGGCCCAAGCCAATCCGAACTGGACCAGTGACAATCCCGATCCAGGCACTAGCAAAGCGCCCTACCGGGTTTATAATATCGGTAACAACAACCCCGTCCATCTTTTAACCTTCATTGAAACTTTGGAAAAATGTTTAGGCAAAGTAGCGATTAAAAACATGTTGCCTCTGCAGCCCGGCGATGTGCCTGATACTTATGCCGATGTTTCGGATCTAGTCAATGATTTTGGTTACCAGCCCTCCACGTTACTGGAAAAAGGCATCAAGAATTTTGTGGAATGGTATAAAGAGTTTTATCGCGTCGGTCAATAGTATATCCATTCAGTAATAACCGTTATCAGGAAGTTAGCTTATTGATTTACTGGGTGGACTTCAATATGTCGCCGAACGATTAGGCCGTAGTATCTCATTGCTGATAGCCCATTAATTCATCAAGCTGAACTTTCAGAAGCAAGGATTGACGGCAGTTTGTCGGTACTGTTGAACAATCACGAGATATTCAAAGGAACTTTCTTTGTCACACTAATTCAAACCAATGCTTTATTTTTTACGAATTTGACAATCAATTTGACAAGGTGATGTCCATGAAATTTTTTTACAAATCAACAGCCGCTATTTCAATGTTACTTGCATTCACTATGACTGCACTGGCCGCAGGGCCGCAAAAAAAACCGGAGTCCATGCAAGGCATGGGAATGGGCCAGCAAGGAATGGGCATGCATCACGGTATGGGCATGATGGGGAACATGACTGAGGAAGAAAAACAACAGCATTTGCAGTTTATGCAGGAACATATGCTGAAAATGCATGATCTTTCAAATCAGATATTAGCCGAGAAAGATGCCGCTAAAAAAGAGCAGTTAAAAAAGCAACAACTCCAATTGATGAAAGAACATCATTCTCAAATGATGCAGCATCATCCAAAAATGATGGAATAACTGAATGATTTCATGGATTTTTAAGAGTCTCGCCCTGGCTCATGCCTAAGTCCATTGAATCAAAATGATTCCGAATAAAAAAGGAAAATTACCAGTAATATAGTTATAATGATAAATTTTAGGTTCCATTGTCATTTGCTAAACAGGGCGTAAATCCTCCATGACAAAATACATTTTCATCACCGGCGGTGTGGTTTCATCGCTAGGCAAAGGCATTGCCGCTTCATCGCTAGCAGCCATTCTTGAGGCTCGCGGCCTCAAAGTGACAATGACCAAACTGGATCCCTATATCAATGTTGATCCGGGCACGATGAGTCCCTTTCAACATGGTGAAGTGTTCGTTACCGAAGATGGCGCTGAAACTGATCTGGATCTGGGTCATTATGAGCGCTTTCTTAAAACCACAATGAGCCGGAAAAACAACTTCACCACCGGTCAGGTTTATGACAGCGTGTTGCGAAGGGAACGAAAAGGCGAATATCTGGGTGCGACAGTCCAGGTTATTCCACATATTACCGATGAAATAAAAAACCGGATTTATCAAAGCGCCAAAGATATGGAAGTGGCGCTGATCGAAGTGGGTGGTACCGTAGGTGATATTGAATCGTTGCCGTTTCTGGAAGCCATCCGGCAAATGCGTTTTGAGTTGGGCGCTGAACATTCGTTGTTTATTCATTTAACGCTGGTTCCGTATATCCGATCGGCAGGTGAGATTAAAACCAAACCAACGCAACATTCAGTAAAAGAACTGAGATCCATCGGTATTCAGCCTGATATTCTGATGTGCCGTTCCGAACAACTGCTGCCGGTTAGCGAACGCCGTAAAATTGCGTTGTTCACCAATGTCGAGGAAAAAGCAGTCATTTCTGCTGTGGATGCTGGTTCGATCTATCAAATTCCATTGTTGTTGCATGAACAGGGTCTGGATGATATCGTCGTCAACAAGTTGAGACTGAATGCACCGTTCGCCGATTTGACTGAATGGAAAGAGGTGGTGGACGCGCTGACCAATTCAGTCAATGAAACTACAGTCGCCATAGTCGGCAAATATGTCGATCATTCGGATGCCTATAAATCGCTGAATGAAGCGTTAATACATGCAGGCATTCGTAATCAACTCAAGGTCAGGATCGTTTATATCGATTCGGAAGTGATAGAAGATGAAGGGATATCACGGTTGAAAGGTGTCGATGCGATTCTGGTCCCTGGCGGTTTCGGCGAACGCGGCGTGGAAGGCAAAATTGCGACCGTCAAATACGCACGGGAAAACAAAATACCATACCTTGGTATTTGCTTGGGAATGCAGGCCGCCGTGATCGAGTTTGCCCGTAACGTGGCCGGTCTAGAAGGCGCTCACAGCACGGAATTCTTGCCTAAATCACCACATCCTGTGATTGGCCTTATTACCGAATGGATGGCCGAAAGTGGCCAGATCGAAATTCGCAGCGAAAATTCCGACCTGGGCGGTACGATGCGTTTGGGCGGTCAACAATGTCGGCTGCAAACCAATTCCCTGGCCTATCAACTGTACCGCAAGGATGTGATCACCGAAAGACACCGGCACCGCTATGAATTTAATAATCAATATTTACCAAAACTGGAACAAGCCGGCTTGCGTTTTTCTGGCAAGTCGATTGACGGCCGGTTGGTTGAAGTCATTGAAATACCGGACCACCCCTGGTTTTTAGCTTGCCAGTTTCACCCCGAATTTACCTCGACGCCGAGAAAAGGCCATCCTTTGTTTTCCGGATTCGTGCTGGCGGCTTTTCAGCACAGGTTGCATGGGTGCGAGAGTCGCAGAAGCGCAGGTGTCACAGCCTAATTTATCCAAAGAGTAACACTTAATGAAATTATGTAGTTTTGAAGTTGGTTTGGACCGCCCGTTTTTTTTGATCGCAGGACCTTGCGTCATCGAAAGTGAGCAGTTGGCGCTAGATACAGCGAGTATTCTGAAAGAAATAACGGCGACCTTAAACATTCCATTTATATATAAATCATCGTTTGATAAAGCCAATCGCTCTTCGCATCAAAGTTTCCGTGGTTTGGGCATTGAAACCGGTTTGGCCATTCTGGCAAAAGTCAAAGAGCAAGTCGGTGTCCCGGTCCTGACCGACGTACACGAAGATACGCCGCTGGCGGAAGTGGCATCGGTGGTTGATGTGCTACAAACACCGGCTTTTTTGTGCCGGCAAACCAACTTTATCCAACAGGTTGCTTCTCTGGGGCTTCCGGTCAACATCAAAAAAGGCCAGTTTTTGGCGCCCTGGGATATGGTGCACGTCGCTAATAAAGCCAAAGCTACCGGCAACCAGCAGATAATGGTTTGTGAGCGCGGCGTTTCTTTCGGTTACAACAATCTTGTATCCGATATGCGTTCGCTGGCGGTCATGAGAAACACCGGTTGTCCGGTCGTTTTTGACGCAACTCATTCGGTGCAATTGCCAGGAGGGCAGGGAACATCCTCGGGCGGACAGCGTGAATTCGTGCCGGTTTTGGCAAGAGCCGCCATTGCAGTCGGTATTGACGGTTTATTTATGGAAACCCATCCGAATCCTGCCGAAGCTAAAAGTGATGGACCCAATGCCTGGCCCTTACACAAAATGAAAGAATTACTGGAAATATTATTAACTATCGATCAGGCTGTTAAAGCAAAATCCCTGATAGAAACAACGATATAAGGAATCGTAATGACTGCAATAAAAGACATTCGTGCCAGAGAAATATTGGATTCTCGTGGCAATCCCACTTTAGAAGCCGACGTGATTTTGGCCTCCGGCGTGACAGGTAGCGCCATGGTGCCATCCGGTGCTTCGACCGGCGAGCGTGAAGCGATTGAATTGCGCGATGGTGATAAAAAACGTTATCTTGGCAAAGGCGTGTTAAATGCCGTCAACAACGTCTTAACGGAAATTCGTTCCGCGATTGTCGGCATGGATGCCGCGGATCAGTCCGGTATCGATAACAAAATGATCGCATTGGACGGAACCGACAGTAAGGCTCGCCTAGGTGCCAATGCCATGTTAGCCGTCTCCATGGCGGCCGCCCATGCTTCAGCAAACCAAGCAGGGCAGCCTTTGTATCGTTATTTGAATAAAACCGGCGAATTCATCATGCCGGTGCCTATGATGAATATCATCAATGGCGGTTCTCATGCAGACAATAGTGTTGACTTGCAGGAATTCATGATTTTGCCGGTCGGTGCTCCATCTTTCCGTGAAGCAATCCGGTATGGTGCGGAAGTATTCCATAATCTGAGCAAGGTATTGAAAGCCAAAGGATTGGCCACCACTGTTGGCGATGAAGGCGGTTTCGCACCTAACCTTGCTTCCAATGAGGAAGCAATCAGCGTTATTCTGCAAGCAATTGAACAAGCGGGTTACAAACCGGGCACCGATATTTATCTGGGCCTGGATGCGGCCAGTTCTGAATATTATTCTGACGGGGTTTATGATCTGGCTTCTGAAAACAAGAAATACACGGCGCCACAAATGGCCGATTTTTTTGTCGAGTGGGTCAATAAATATCCGATTATCAGTATTGAAGACGGTTTTGATGAAAATGACTGGGAGGGCTGGAAATTAATGACCGAAAAACTGGGCGGTAGGATTCAGTTGGTCGGCGATGATTTGTTTGTCACCAATCCAGCGATTTTAAAACGCGGTATCGATCAGAAAATTGCCAATTCTATTCTGATTAAAGTCAATCAGATTGGCACTCTCACCGAAACGCTTGCCGCTATCGAGATGGCGCATAAAGCCGGCTACTCTGCGGTAGTTTCGCACCGTTCAGGCGAAACCGAAGACACCACGATTGCCGATTTGTCGGTCGCTACCGGTACCGGCCAGATTAAAACCGGTTCATTAAGCCGTTCCGATCGTGTCGCCAAATACAACCGCTTGATGAAAATTGAGGAAGAATTGGGCAGTTTGGCCAGATATGCCGGGCGCAGCGCTTTCAAGATGCTGTAAAAACGGAAAAAGTTCAAGGTTAAAGGCGCAAGAGAAAACTGTTTGGGCTTCCACCTAATAAGCATGAAAATATTGATTGCCATTATTATTTTGCTGATCATCCATCTCCAATATCGCTTATGGTTTGGTGATGGCAGCGTCGCTCAGATCAGAGTCTATCAGCAGCGGCTGGACGATCTGAAAAAAAAGGTGGAAGAGAAAAAACAGCGCAATGAAGCGCTAGATGCGGAAATCAAGGACTTAAAGAAAGGCCAGGAAGCCATCGAGGAACGCGCCCGCGAGGAGTTGGGTATGATTAAGGAAGATGAGACTTTTTTTCAGGTGATTGAATAATAATACTCATGGCTGATTCAACAAAATTCTGGGCCATCGTTCCTGCCGCCGGTGTTGGAAAGCGAATGCAGTCGGATCGGCCCAAGCAATATCTTGCACTTGCTGGCAAGACAGTCATCGAACAGACTTTGTCGCGGTTATTGCAGGCCGATGTTTTTACTGCCATCGTTGTGGCGATATCCAGCGAGGATCCGTACTGGCCAGAGCTTACCTTATCGATACATCAAGCCATAAGAACGGCACCGGGTGGCAAGGAGCGCGCGGATTCAGTTCTTTCCGCATTAAAATCAATACGTAGCGAAGCTTCCGAGCACGACTGGGTGCTGGTGCATGATGCCGCAAGACCTTGTATTACCAGGGCCGATATTCATCTGTTGATTGACCATTTGCAAACGGATGAAGTTGGCGGGATTCTTGCCTTGTCGTCGCATGACACATTAAAAAGTGTTGAGGCCTGCCGTATCGTCACTACGCTTGACAGAACCCATATCTTCAGAGCCTTAACGCCGCAAATGTTCCGCTACGGCATGTTAAAGACGGCACTGGAACAGGCTGAAGGCAATCCAGCGGTGACTGATGAAGCCAGCGCCCTCGAATTGATGGGGTTGCAGCCGAAAATTGTTGAAGGGCGGCCCGACAATATTAAAATCACCCGGCCGGAAGATTTGGCGTTGGCGCAGTTTTATCTGGAGCAGCAATGATTAGAGTAGGTCAGGGCTATGACGTACATCGTTTTGGCGAAGGTGATTTCATTATTTTGGGCGGCGTCAAAATAGCCTATGAACAGGGACTTGAAGCACATTCTGACGGTGATGTGGTGTTGCACGCGCTGTGTGATGCTTTATTGGGCGCACTGGCCTTGGGCGATATCGGCAAACATTTTCCCGATACCGACCCCAATTTTAAAGGGGCAGACAGCCGTATATTGTTGCGGCACGTATACGGCATCGTGCTGCAGCAAGGATACCGTCTGGTCAATGCCGACATGACAATCATAGCTCAGGCGCCTAAAATGGCGCCTCATATTGCCGCTATGTGCCTTAATATCGCTAATGAACTACAGGTTACTGTCGATCAGGTTAACGTAAAAGCAACCACTACCGAAAAACTCGGCTTCGAAGGACGTAAAGAAGGTATTGCGGTTCAGGCTATTGTTTTGCTGGAAAAAATATGACTAGTTGTTTCTTATCAGGCTTTCATAGCCCATCTTAATTTTTATAGCATGTTTCTTGATGAGGCCATGTTAGGTTATAGGTTGTAATTGTGGTGACTTTAACCAGACATTTATAGAGTTTTTTGGGTGCGCCAAAGGACAAAGGCTCAGCATAAACAGGTCCGGAGACCGACTTATTAGCTGTTTTGAAAGTGAATAAAGCAGAATGGTTAGCAGTTTAACTGCATTAAATTAAGCATCGTTATTTTTCTACAAAAACGACCAATTTCAGGCACAGCACTTCCTTTTATTATATTTATAGCCTATTTTCATTCGTCTACTCCCCGTTAATGATTGCCAGTTATGGGGCCAAAATAATGGTTGGTGATAGTGCTTTAAAAAGCTCCAAGGCAACATCTTGAAATGGTGGCGGCATGCACCGATATCAGTGTTGGCTTTGAATAGGGGGTATGCAGCTACAGATTAGCAGTAAGTGCCATGAGCCCGATCCACTAAATGAATAGGGGACAGGCTATGTTGAAGGCTATTTTAAAAATCCTTTTATACTTGGCTATAATGCAATTCAGGAAGCCAGATGAAGATCGTTAAACGAATTCTCAAAGCGAATCAAAATCGTGATCCCGAACGGCTGGGCATAAAATACAGCGCAATGCGCGCCAATCCCTTTATTTTTTTCAGGGGCACCTGCCATCTTTTCTATGACCGCTTACCTAAAACCGGCATTTGCTTGTCAGCACCACTGGCTTGGTGCTGTGGTGACCTTCATCTTGAAAATTTCGGTAGTTACAAAGGCGAGAACCGTCTCGTTAATTTCGATCTCAATGATTTTGATGAAGCCGCCCTCGCTCCGGCTAGTTGGGAGTTGGTGCGGTTCATTACCAGCATTCTAGTAAGCAGATACGCCTATGATATTTCCCATGAGAACGTCAAAAAATTATCAAGACAATTTCTTGATGCTTATGTTGAAGCGTTATTAACAGGTAAAGCCCGTTGGGTCGAGAGAAAGTCGGCTAAAGGACTAATTAAAGAATTATTTGAACAATTGCAGCAACGTACTTGCGTGGATTTTCTTGACGGTCGGACACAAAAAAAACATCAACATCGGCATTTTATTTTGGATGGCAAAAAATCGCTGCCTGTGTCAGAGGCGCAACGCCACAAAGTAATTCGATTTATGGAGCGTTTTGCTAACCGTCAATCGCAACCAGAGTTTTATAAGGTTTTGGATGTCGCCCGCCGTATCGCCGGAACAGCGAGCCTGGGGCTTGAGCGTTATGCCATTTTGATCGAAGGTAAGGGGTCACCTGATCAGAATTATCTGCTTGATCTGAAACAGACGAGACCTTCCTCAATAGCCAAGCATTTAACCAAAATCCAGCCTGCGTGGAATAATGAGGCTGAACGAGTCGTCGCCTTGCAGCGGCGTATGCAAGCCATTTCAATTGCTTTTTTATATCCGGCAGTCATCGGCACGCAATCCTATGTTTTACAAGCTTTGCAACCATTTGAAGAGCGTGTTCCGCTGGCCAAGCGCCACCACCACATCGAAAATCTAACCGGCGTTGTCCAGGTCATGGGTCAGTGCGTGGCTTGGGCTCAATTAAGAAGCTCGGGCCGTCAAGGTTCAGCCATTGCTGACGAACTCATCGACTTCGCTGGACACGTAAAATGGCACTCCAAATTATTGGAATTGGCATTCGAACTTTCAATACAAGTAAAGGACGACTGGCAAACATACTCTGAGGCATATGACGAAGGTGCATTCAAGATTGACTAATGAAGCATACAAAAGGCAGGAGTAGCGTCATGAATTTTTTTATTGTAGAGCGCACACTACGGACGCCATCATGACCGACCTAGCAGACGCCGGCTCCTGGGCTCTCTATTGGTCGGGTCCGGAGCTGGCTGTCAATATCAAACTATTGATTAAACTGCTGGGAGCCCTTTTCCTGGGCGTATTGGTCGGTTATGAGCGTTTCTATCATAGCCATGCTGCCGGCATGCGCACTTATGGCCTGGTCTGCATGGCTTCATCCGGGTTGGTGGCGCTATCAGGCTATCCTGAAGCATGGTTTGGTGGTCAGATGGGCGTGGCCAACACGGCGGATTCGACTCGTGTTATTCAGGGAATCGTAACAGGCATTGGTTTTCTGGGTGCTGGCGTGATAGTGCATGAACAATTTTCTACCCGTGGCTTGACCACGGCGGCATCGATCTGGTCATCATCAGTGATTGGTATTATGGTCGGCATAGGGTTTTATCCAGCGGCAATTTTACTCACGATACTCTCCTCGATGTGTATGATTTTGGTTAAAAAGATTGAGAATAGCCTGCCTTCGAACGAAGAGATAGCAGTTGTGCTTGAGTTACGAAAAGATGGTTCACCCAGCACCGAAACATTACGTCAGCACGTTGGAAAGATTGGATATAACATTGCCAACCGATCATTTTCCATTATTAACCGCGACATGAAAAGTGAATGGCATTTCATTCTGGTAGCCGTCGATCGATCTGTCAAGGAACCGATAACTGAACTCGCAGAAAATTTGGCCACCCTTGATGGTGTTATCGGTTTCCAGCTTGCGCATGCGCGCAATTGAATCTGGACCAGGATTCATCGAAAAAACCAAGCTCAATCCGCTCACGATCCCTAATATTTGATAGCTATTTTTTCGATGACTATTGCGAAATACCATACATCAACCTATTAAGTGACAGTAAACTTGCAAATAAAAAATTACCTCATGATGAGTTTATATTTTTTGGGGACGAGTCCCATGAGTAGCCATGCCGAAAATCCGATCATAATACCTCAAGTAAATCAGCTACTGGCACAAATGACCTTAGAAGAAAAAGTCGGACAAATGACACAAGTCGATTTTACTGTGATTGGCGTACCGGAGGAACTCAATGCTATCGACCCTATCGATCCGATTAAGCTTGAGGATGCAGTATTGGCGCACCATGTAGGATCGATTATGAATACCCCGTACACACCAAAAAACAAAGCGCAGCCCATCGAGACCTGGCGCAAGATACAACAAACCATTCAGGCTGCAGTCGCCAGATCACGCCTGAAAATTCCGGTTCTTTATGGTGTTGATGCTGTCCATGGTGCAACATATACGCAAAGTGCCACCTTGTTTCCACAAGCACTCAGTATGGCAGCGACTTTTAATCCGGATTTGAGCTTTAAAGCCGGTGAGATTACAGCCCGAGAAATTCGTGCTTCAGGGTTACAGTGGAATTTTTCACCAGTCATGGATGTCGGCCGTCAGCCCCTGTGGCCAAGGTTATGGGAAACTTATGGTGAAGATGTCCATTTAGCTATTGTAATGGGCACCCGCTTTATTCAGGGTCACCAAGGTACCGATTTATCAGCTGTCGATAAGGGACTAACATGTTTGAAACATTTTGTCGGCTATAGTCTGCCATTTAATGGCAAGGATAGAACACCCGCCTATATCGGCGAGCGCATGTTGCGCGAATATTTTTTGCCCACATTTGCTGCTGGCATCAAGGCGGGGGCGCCAACGGTAATGGTCAACTCCACTGAAGTTGACGGCATACCGGGCCATGCCAATTATCATTATCTCACGACCATTTTACGAGATGAATTAGGCTTTAAAGGCTTTACGGTGTCCGATTGGGAAGATATAAAACGTTTGTACACGAGAGATAAATTAGCCGCTTCTGAAAAAGAAGCAGTCAAAATTGCGGTCATGGCCGGTGTGGACATGAGTATGGTGCCATTTGACTTTTCCTTTTACGACAGTTTGCTGGAACTGGTTAAAAGTGGTGAAGTTCCAATGACACGCATCGATGAAGCTGTTCGCCGCATCTTGACAGTAAAATATCAGGCCGGTTTATTTGCACCCCCCAAAGCGTCGATTCCGGTAGAGGGTAATTTTGCCAAGCCCGAAGCTACTGCTATCAACCGCCAAGCAGCGCGGGAAGCGATTATTCTGGCAAAAAATAGTAATCATGTTTTGCCGCTAAAAAAAGACGCCAAAATACTGGTGACTGGGCCAACAGCGAATCTATTAAGTGTTATGAATGGCGGCTGGACCATTACCTGGCAAGGCGACACGGAACAGTTATATCCCAAAGACAAATTGACGGTTGTCGGCGCCTTGCAACAACAAACAAGCGGTAAAGTAACTTACGTGGGCGGCAGTAGTTTTGACGATCCGATTGATATTGCCAAAGTAGTCAAGGCGGCTGAAAACCACGACTACATTTTATTGTGTTTAGGCGAAAAGCCGTATGCCGAAACCATGGGTAATATTCCTTCCTTAGCACTGGATCCGTTACAACAAGCCTTGGCCGATGCGGTAACGGCAATAGGCAAACCGGTTATTTTACTGACCTTTGGCGGTCGACCCCGGATTATCACGCCGATAGCCGATAAAGCCGCTGCGGTGTTACTGGGATTTTTGCCGGGTATGGAAGGTGGTATGGCTGTCGCGGATATTTTATACGGTGCATACAACCCTGATGCTAAGTTACCCATCACTTACCCACGGGATACTAACGACATCGTATTGTATGATTATAAGCCCATCGAATCGTTTGAGCTGAATACTTACAATCCTTTATATCCTTTTGGACATGGATTAAGTTACACCACTTTCGAGACCAGTCGTTTGCAAGCCGATAAAACCAGCATTGGATTATATGAAAACATTAAAGTGAGTGTGGATGTTAAAAATACTGGCAAGGTCGCCGGTAAGGAAACTGTTCTAGTTTATTTAAATGATGTTGCCGCCTCGGTAACCCGCCCCAATAAACAGTTGAAAGCCTTTAAAAAAGTAGCCCTCGAACCGGGCGAAACCAAACACTTAAGCTTTACTTTAACGCACGATGATTTATCTTTTATTGGTGTGAATTTAAAGCGTATCGTCGAACCCGGTGATTTTACAGTGATGGTAGGTCAACAACGTGTTAACTTTATGGTAAAACCGTAAGGTGGTGCTTAATTAAGCACTTATCAACTTCATTTAATGTAGTTCATGGGCAATCCAGATAAAAAGTTCTTGCTGTTTGAACCTGCGATCAGCTTTTTACCAATCAAGCTCAGTTTTAACATCGCTTAATTCCAAATAGATAACATCTTTTGCTCATTAACGCTATGACCATTAAAAATAATTATTTGGGCTCTTTAAGTATTTTAACCTCTCTGTTTTTCATGTGGGGCTTCATCACTTGCCTGAATGATATTTTGATTCCGCATTTAAAATCAATATTCATACTTAACTACACCCAAGTCATGCTGGTGCAGTTTTGTTTCTTTGCTGCGTACCTCATTGTTTCAGTTCCCAGTGGCTATTTTGTCGAAACATTTAATTATCAAAAAGGGATAGTTACTGGCTTAATCATAACCAGTATGGGCTGCTTAATGTTTTACCCTGCTGCGGAGATACTTTCTTTTCCATTATTTCTCGCAGCCTTATTTGTGCTGGCTTCAGGCATTACTTTATTACAGGTTGCAGCAAATCCTTATGTCACGATCTTGGGTAAACCTGAAACGGCTTCCAGCCGGTTAACTCTAACGCAAGCATTCAATTCATTGGGTACTACAGTGGCACCCTATTTTGGCAGTTTATTCATATTGACGTCGGCGATCAAAAAAACAGATGAACTAAAATCCCTCAGTACCGAAACCTTAACCACTTACCAAACCACACAAGCCGAACTGGTACAGGGACCTTATTTATGGCTGGCAGGCTGCTTGTTATTTATAGCGTTGATTTTTACGTTGATCAAACTACCGGATTTTATTCCTGCTGAAAATGATCATACTGACTCAGACAATCCTGCAAACGATAACAAAAATGCCTGGCATTATAGGCATTTGGTACTCGGCGCGGTGGGTATTTTTGTTTATGTCGGGGCTGAAGTCGCAATTGGGAGCTTTTTGATCAGTTATTTAGGAGAGCCAGAAATTGTGGGGCTATCGGCGCAAGATGCCAGCAAATATGTTTCTTTTTACTGGGGCGGAGCGATGCTAGGCCGGTTCGTGGGCGCTTCACTGATGCAACGCATTCCAGCAGGAAAATTACTGACATTTCATGCAATTATTGCTGCCACACTCGTTGTAATCACCATGATCAGCAGCGGTGGCATCGCCATGTGGTCTATTTTAGCCATTGGCTTATTTAACTCCATCATGTTTCCAACTATATTTTCCCTGGCTCTTAATGGGTTGGGCAAGCACACCGGTCAAGGCTCTGGGATATTATGTGCTGCTATTGTGGGCGGTGCTGTTTTGCCGGTAGTGCAAGGCATGTTTGCTGATCGCATAGGCATACAGCACGCATTTATTATTCCTGCACTATGTTATTGCTATATTGCTTACTACGGCTGGTGGGGTAGCCGACTGGTAATCGCGAAAAGTGTATTATCCTAAAAAATAATTGTATTTTCTATGCAGTTGCTGGGTGACACTGAGGCGGCTTTTATTCTGCTCACGAAGATACTTCAAAAAGGGTTGGCTTAGGGTTCGACACCAGCGTTGGAACGCCATCAACTGCTCCACAAATGTCCGAACTATGTTGAAGTATGCGGCTTTTTTACGGAAACACTGTACCGACCTTGCGGCTGGGGAATGTTGCTGCTGATCGCCAGGCGGTTTTATACCTATGGCTTGGAGCTTATGAATGGAAGCAGGGAAAAATTGCACAGGGTTCATTAGCTGCCACTAGTCTGCACAAAAAGCCGGCACGATAATCTGCAACAAGTCAACGCGTCAATGGATACCAGAAGAACATGCGATCGTTACTGCGCCTCAGGTTAGTTTGACGATGGTGTCCGTTGAGAAAATGAAATATACCCTTCACATTTCATATTTCGGCATCGCTGGTGAAGGCATTGGGGTTTTTGGCAAAGGTTTCGACGGCACGGATGCTGTCGAAAGCCTCCATGCATGGATTCAGGACTTTCTTTGACGAATACCCAACTCCCGAAATTTCATCTGCGATGAGTATGAGTAATAAGCTTGTTGCTTAGACTGGGTTATTCGCCAATGCTTTTGCCGATATATGGGGCATATATTTTATACAAATGTCGGATTTGCAGTTGCAATATTGTTAACCAGCGGTAAAGTTTTTTTCTGTTTGGATATCTTGCTCTTAACATCCGGTTTAAAAAAGCAAAATGGCTTTAAGCATTTTATCTTACCGTAAACTGCAAAAAAATCGGTTATTCTTGGAATAATAGCCAGCAGTCTGTGCGTGGCACATTGGAAATAACCTACTTTTTGGCGCTGTTTGGCTGCAAGCGGGAACCCATGATCAAGCGCTTAGTAGATTTCTCTCGCTGGTCGGTATGACTGCAAAAATAGGCTCCTTACGAGAAAGCGCTGAATAGTCTACCTTAACATTATTAATTATAACTGATCGATGGCTAGCGATAATTCCCTGCTAAATTCGTAAAGCGCCTCATTGAGTGCTTTGACGGTAGCCGGGTAAGAACGGTCTGGTAGGGGATGTTCGATTTTAGTTAGCTTGTTGGTAATAATTAGATGCGTTTTTTCCTCCATGATTGCCCAGTTAGCTTCAAGATTCACCGACTGCCCAGGCTGGGTATCGAAGCGGTTAATATCAATGATTACGCGATAATTGACCGGTCCATAAGCGCTCCAAGGGTAAGCTCTGATGAAACTATGGGTTTGCAAGGATGCCAGGTTTTGTGCTAATACTTGTGCAACATTGTCACGTAAAGGCGCGGCCCATTGATGAAATTCGGCAATTTGTACGCTGTTTAGATCCGATCGGGTGACAATCTGCTTTCGTTCGAGCAGCGCTGGCATTGATAAGGGGCCTAAGCCGATGATGTGTTTTTTTACGCCTTCTGGTATGACAGCGGTTGGCGAACTCTGTGCTTTCAGCAGATAAAAATTGGCCGATGGCGTAGCAGTACAGGCAGCCAGTAGGGAAACGATACCGATGACTCGCAAGGTTTTTGGGAATATCTGTAGCATGGGATTTATTCCTCTTTTTTGCCGCGTAACAAGGTTTCAGGATGCTGCTCCAGATACTCGGACAATTGCCTGACTGAACTTGCGGCCTGGGTGAATTCTTGTAGCATTTTATCGAGTTCATAGCGTGTAATGGAACCCGGTTCCAATGAGCCCAACATCTGTTGCGCCGAATTCATGGTCTTGTCCGTATTGCTCAAGGTACCCTCTGCCGTTCTCAGCATGCCGGTCGCGGCTTTGGAAGTGTCTTGCAGGGATAGTAAGGTACGATCCATTTCAGCGCTTAATTTTTCCAAGGGCAGTTTGGCGATTTTATCCATAATGATTTGCGCCGAATGCGTGAACTGATCCAGAGAGCTGCTTGTTGTTGGGAATTCCGGATAAATGCTGTCATTAGCGGTCAGTAAAACTTTGCTCTTCGGATGAAAATCAAGGTCAATCAGCAATTGCCCTGTAAGCAGGCTGCCTGTCTGCAGTTGAGCCCGTAAACCTTTATTGATCAGTTGTGTCATAATATCCTGATCGCTAATATTGGACTCGTTATTGACTTCCTTGATCCGGTCCGGCTCCAGCTCAACCATGACCGGGACACGAATTTCCGCGGTTTTTTTGTCCAGTTCCAGGCTGATATCGGTAACTGTGCCGATGGGAATGCCGCGCAGTTGTACTGGAGCGCCTTCGGTTAACCCCCGCACGGAGCCGTTGAAATACATCACATATCTTAAAGTGTTTTTATAGGCAATCTGGGTTGATTGTTCATAAGTTTCGTACAACTGAAACAGGGTATTTTCGGGCTGAATATCCTTGATTTTATCCTTAGCATTAACGCGAAAAGCGATGCCGCCGCTCAATAATGAAATTAATGGGCCGGTCCTGACCTTAAAACCGTCGGCGCCAGCGGACAAATCGATTCCGCTGTCTATCCAGAAACGGGTGTTTTTTCTGACAAACTGATCATAAGGCGCATTGATGAAAATGGTCAGGCGAATGGCATCTGCGTCTTTAGATAACTCATGGTTGAGAACTTCACCTACATTAATGCCGTGAAAATTAATCGGCGTTCCAGGGCGCATCGAGCCAAGATCACTGGTTTCCAGTATGAATTGTTTACCTTTTACATTGCTTTTCAGTAATGGAGGCGATGTAAGTCCGATAAAATCCTTTTGTCTTGGGCCGTCGCCTGGCTTGATTTCTATATAGGCGCCTGAGATCAATGTGCCAAGACCAGAAATGCCGGCTAAACCCACTTGTGGTCTAACCACCCAAAAACTGGTGTTTTTATTGAGGTAATTGGCAGCGTCGCTGCTCATTTGCGCAGTCACCAGAATGGTTTTCATGTCCTGACTGATGCGGATGGCAGTTACCTTGCCGACTTCCACATTCAAATATCGGATTTTGGTTTTATCAACTTCAAGACCTTCGGCGGTAGGAAAACTGATCGTGATCACTGGACCTCTTTCCGAGAGCGACTTATAGATGAGCCAGCCGCTGACCAGCAGGGCTATCACAGGTAAAAACCAAACCAGTGGCAATTCCGTTTTTTTATTGAGGCTTACCTCGGCTGCTTCATAAGAGTCTTCAGAATTGATCATAAGTTACCGTTGATAATCCCAAAGCAGGCGCGGATCAAAGTTTTTGGCTGCCAACATGGTTAATAAGACTACTGAGGCGAATGCTGTGGCTGCTGATCCGGCAATGATCTGGGCGACTCCGCCCAAGTCAACCAGAGCCACCAAAATTGAAATCATGAAAATATCCAGCATTGACCAGCGTCCCACAAAGGCGATAACGCGATACATAAGCGTCAAAAGACGCGCGTTGACTTGCCAATGGTAATGTACGCAAAGTAATAACAAAGTGATGCCGACTAATTTTAATAAAGGCACCAAAATACTGGCAACCAGAACCAGCATGGCAATGGGTATCATATCGCTTTCAATTAACGCAATAATTCCTCCGATAATGGTATGGGGCTCGCCTTTGCCCAATTGAGTAACCGTCATGATTGGAAAAATATTCGCCGGAACATAAAGCGCGTAACCGCTCAGCAAAAACGCTGCTGTCCGTTGCAAGCTGTGCGGCATGCGGGCATGAAGACGGCCGCCGCAAAGCGAGCATATATCGGATGAGTTCGAAATTTTTGTCAGCAAGCCGCAATCGTGACAACGAATAAGGCCTTGCGCAAGAGCGGTAGCTTTAATTTTCATGATTGCTCGTTGCGTGCTTGGCCTATACGCTGCCAGAATAAATACCGGTCCAGACTGCTTGCAAGCATAACTGAGATGATCAATAGAGCGATGAAGGCATAAAGCCCGAAACCAAATTTTAAATCAGCAATTGATGAAAGTTTAACGCAGGCCACGATAATACCCAGCATATAAACTTCAAGCATCGCCCACTCTTCCAGATGTTGTAAGCAACGCATCCAAAGCGCAAGATAGTGATTTGGCCTGTTAAAATACAGATGTGCGCTAATCAGTAGCGACAAAATAATATTGAGCAGCGGAAACAGAATACTCGACAAAAATACCAGTATCGCAACTGCCCACATGTTTTCCTGCACTAACATGATAACACCGGACCATAAGGTACCATCATTGCTGTTTCCCAGGATTTTGATCCCGACTAGTGGCATCAGATTAGCCGGAATGATTAGGATAAATCCCGCGATGGATAGGGCGAAGGTTCGCTCGATGCTTTGTTTGCGTGGACGCTGAAGCAGATAGCCACAACATGGGCAGTGAGCTTTTTCTCCAATGGCTGGCGATGCAAGGTTAAGTAACGCATCACACTCAGGACAGGCATCAAAATGTATCTTGCGCATGGAATTTTTAAAAAATTTCTTATCAATTTAGTGTTGGTTATCAATGACTCGCGTTATAATCATCACTCCAAGCTTTTTGGGCAGCCGGTTTTGGGAGTTGCGATCCGATCAGGGATAAAAGTCTTACCACTGGGACTCACCAGTTTCAGGATCGTACATTTCATGAATGATTTTATGCCGGTTAGCTATTAATTCATCAATGCTTGGTAAGTTGTTCATGGCGCGCGAAATTGCCAGTTTCATCGCTTCATAATTAGTACGGTATAAATCCTTGCGATCGAGATTGGGGTTAGTTGCGCATTCAGGAGCGATCCATATCATAGCGATAATGCATAATTCATGGGCCTTATCGCCGGGAATAACGTTGTCAATCACACTGTCCAGAACCGCATCAGCGATTGCCGATTGCACAGGACCGCCAAACAGGTTTACATACGCGCTGGATTTAATGGTCACTTTAGGAACCATCAAGGTAGCCGGGCGAACCTGCTGATTACAGGCGCGTATCGCAAACATGCGAGTATGGCCTTCAGTTTGCCCCATCAAAGTAGCGAATGCATGACCGGCAGGGCCTTTTACACTGCCAATGAGAATTTCAGGCATGGCATCGGTGCCTTGCCCTTCGCTAGAAAAAACTGTCGCTTCACCGGTTCTAAACCAAATATTATCTGACATTGGAAACTCCACAAGATTTTAACAAGAGCGACCATTCTATGACGGATAAACGAGAGCAGCAATACTTGTGCATGGGGCAGTCAACAATTGTCCTAATGCAGAATCCAAGGACAAGAAGGATCAGGGAAGGTCGTGCCCTGGTTAGCTTATGGTAACATGCGTTTTTATTCACTGTTTGTTCAGCAGTCTGGATTCATACTCGCTGAATAATACTTAATTGTTCAAGTTTATGTTAACAAATTTACTGCCGCTGTTTTCAACGACACTGTTTTATGCCGTGTACTACCTGATCAGCGCCTTCAAGTTCGATGTGCAGATAGAACCTTCAGCGGTGCCTTACGATTACTTGCTGCAGCTGCTCGTCGCCTATATTCTTTTTGCGTTATCGAAACGCATCTGGATTTTTTGTGTTATTCATGCGCTGGTGATGGGCATTTTGTATGTGGGCAATGCAATCAAAATATCTTTTTTTGGTGGCCCGATCATGCCTGACGATGTTTATGCGCTTAGATCGCTGCTGCTGATCCTGGAGGGATGGAGGTTTTTTGCTGCCGCAATTCCGCTGGCCGCCATCGCCAGTTTATTAATGTTCAATTTCACTATGCGTCACTGGAGCGCCTATCTTGCCATGTCGGCAGTGTTTCTATTGACCATCATGCTGGTTTACAAGCCTGCCAGCATTGTCGAGCCTATCGATAGCTATTTTGGCAATTCGGTATGGGATCAACGTTCAAATTATTTATGGCATGGTGCGACTTTGTACACGTTACAGGAAGGCGCTCGTTATTTTGCCTTATCCGATGTTCCGCCCGATCCCGATACGGCTCAGGAAGCGGCCCAGAGATTACTCGCCGCTACACCGAAACAGGATGGACAAGCGCAGGCATTCACGCCGCGCAACGTGCATATTGTCTTGTTGGAATCGTTTTGGGATCCTAACGTCTTAAAAAAGGCTCGCTATAAACCGAATCCGTTGTCGCCGGAATTCCGAAAATTATGGAAGAGCGCGGATTATTCTCATGCGTTGGATCCGGTGTTCGGCGGTTATACTGCCAATTCCGAATTCGAGGTGTTGTGTGGATTTCCGGTTGTCAAGAATAACGTTAAATTCGAACGGCAGCTGCTGAACGATGTTCCTTGTTTGCCGCATATACTGGAGGATCAGGGTTACCGCACCGTTGCTTCGCATCCGAATGTGCCGGTGTTCTGGAATCGGGTCAACGCCTACCGTAGGATGGGCTTCAAGACTTACTGGTCGCAACAGGATTTTCTGCTCGACGATATGAACCGCGAATTTCTTGCCGATACTTCTTTATATCGGCAGGTGCTGGAAAAAATATCGGATTCATTGGCCGCGAAACAACCGATCCTGGATTACATCGTGACTTATTTCGGGCATTGGAATTATCCGCTCAGCGAAACCAGGCCAAATAAGGTGACATCTGCTTCCAAAGTTGAAGAGGTCACAACCTACGCCAATACCATTTATTATAAGTCGAGGGAGTTGATGGTTTTTCTCGACGAGTTGCGTAAGCGTGATCCCGATAGTGTCATCGTTGTGTTTGGGGATCATTTGCCATTTCTGGGGGAAAATTTCGGGGGTTATGTCGATTCGGGGGCCTTGGCTGAAAATCTTGGCGATTTTACGCC
>Ga0209798_10000201_pt1 | contig 34029 bp, 29 predicted proteins | sample DOMMetBare3Fresh_FD_187475 | JGI IMG/M metagenome (GOLD analysis project Ga0209798, IMG submission 187475) | Wetland sediment microbial communities from St. Louis River estuary, USA, under dissolved organic matter induced mercury methylation -... | ecosystem: Environmental > Aquatic >... | reverse complement strand
TGATCGAGCAGGTGGGCTCGCCGCTGGACCTGTACCACCACCCGCACAACCTGTTCGTGGCGGGCTTCATCGGCTCGCCCAAGATGAACTTCCTGCGCGGGACCGTGACCGGTTCGAAGGACGGCGCGGTCTCGGTGCGCCTCGCAGTGGGCGAGGCGCTGGACGTGTCGGCCGAGGCCGGCCACGCGAGCGAGGGCGCGCCCGTGACCCTCGGCGTCCGGCCCGAGGATTTCACGGTGGGCGAGGGGGGCCTGCTCCGCGGGGAGGTGCTGGTGGTCGAGCGGCTGGGCGGCTCGACCTTCCTCCACGTCAAGACGGGGAGCGGCGACCTGCTCACCGTCCAGGCGGACGGCGACAGCCCGGTGCGCATGCACGACCGCATCGGCCTCCAGGTGCGTCCGGGCGACTGCCACCTGTTCGACCAGACCGGCCTCGCCATCCCGCGCATCTCCCGCCACCCGCTCGCCGGCGAGAAGCCGGCGAGCACGGGCCGCGCGGTCACGTGAGGGAGCGAGCCATGGCGAGCCCCATCCAGCTCAACCGCGCCAACTTGAAGAAGGTCGCGGCACGCGCCCGGGTGCCGTCCTACGACCCGGCCGGCCTCCCCGGGAGCATCGTGCACGTGGGCGTGGGCGGGTTCCACCGCGCCCACCAGGCGGTGTACCTCGACGACCTCCTCGCCCAGGGCGGCAAGCGGGAGTGGGGGCTGTGCGGCGTGGGGCTGCTGCCCCAGGACGCGCGGATGCGCGACGTGCTGCGCGCCCAGGACTGCCTCTATACCGTGGTGGAGCGCAGCGCCGCCGGCGACGAGGCGCGCGTCATCGGCTCGATCGGCGGCTTCCTGTTCGCGCCGGACGGCCGGGACGCCGTGATCGAGAAGATGGCGTCGCCGGAGTGCCGCATCGTCTCGCTCACCATCACCGAGGGCGGATACTACGTCAACGAGGGCACCGGCCAGTTCAACGACGCACATCCGGACATCCGGCACGACCTCGAGCACCCGCACGAGCCGGCGTGCTCCTTCGGGTACCTTTCCGAGGCGCTCGACCGGCGGCGCCAGCGCGGCCTCGCCCCCTTCACCATCATGTCCTGCGACAACCTGCAGGGGAACGGCGACGTGGCCCGCCGGATGTTCCTCGCCTTCGCGGGGCGCAGGGACGAGGGGCTGGCGAGCTGGATCGCCGACAACGGCGCCTTCCCGAACGCCATGGTGGACCGGATCACGCCCGCCACCACCGACGCCCACCGTGCGCTGGTGCGGGAGTCGTTCGGGATCGAGGACGGCTGGCCGGTCGTGACCGAGCCCTTCAAGCAGTGGGTCATCGAGGACCGCTTCCCGCTCGGCCGGCCCGCCTGGGAGCGAGTGGGCGCGCAGATGGTCTCGGACGTCCACCCCTACGAGATGATGAAGATCCGGCTGCTCAACGCCAGCCACCAGGCCCTCTGCTACATCGGCATGCTGCTCGGCTACCGGTACGCGGACGAGACCATGGCCGACGCCGACATCCGCCAGCTCGTCGAGCGCATGATGGACGACGAGGTGACGCCGCTCCTGCCGCCCGTGCCGGGCATCGACCTCGCCCGGTACAAGCGGACGCTCGTCGAGCGCTTCGCCAACCCCGCGCTCCGCGATCAGCTGGCGCGCATCGGGACGGAGGGGTCGGCGCGCATCCCGAAGTTCGTCCTTCCCTCGATCCTGGAGCGGCTCTCGCGCGGAGGGCCCATGCGTGCGCTGACGTTCACGGTGGCGGCCTGGTTCCGCTACCTCGTCGGGACCGACGAGCGCGGCAACCCGCTTCCCATCAACGACCCCATGTCGGAGGAGCTGGTGCGCCGCGCCCGCGCCGGAGGCGAGAGCCCGCACGAGCTGCTCGGCCTCGAGAAGCTCTTCGGGAACATCCTGCCCGTGTCGCCGGCCTTCGTGACGTACCTCGAGGAGGCGCTGAAGGCGCTCCACCGCGACGGGCCGAGGCAGGCACTGGTGAAGTGCCTGCGCCCGTGACGGCCGGCACCGTCCACCTGGAAGCTCCGCCGGCGGGAGGGCACCATGTTCCTCGGAATCGATCTCGGCACCTCCGAAGTGAAGGCGCTCCTCGTCGACGAGTCCGGGGCCGTCGCCGGCAGCGCCGGCTCGCCGCTCGAGGTGCAGCGGCCCCATCCGCGCTGGTCCGAGCAGTCGCCGGAGGCCTGGTGGCAGGCCACGCTCGCGGCGGTGGCCGCCCTCCGGCAGGCGCACCCGCAACGGCTCGCCGCCGTCCGCGGGATCGGGCTCTCCGGCCAGATGCACGGCGCGACGCTGCTCGACGCCGCCGACCGGCCCCTGCGGCCCGCCATCCTCTGGAACGACGTGCGCTCCGGCGCCGAGTGCGACGAGCTGGTCCGCAGGGTTCCCGCCACGCACGCCATCACGGGCAACCTCGCCATGCCGGGATTCACGGCGCCGAAGCTCATCTGGGTGGCGAAGCACGAGCCCGAGGTCTTCGCCCGCGTCGCCACCGTCCTGCTCCCCAAGGACTACCTGCGCCTGCGCCTCACCGGCGACAAGGTGTCGGACATGTCCGACGCCGCCGGGACGCTCTGGCTGGACGTCGCCCGCCGCGACTGGTCCGACGCCATGCTCGAGGGGTGCAGCCTCTCCCGCGCCCACATGCCGCGGCTCGTGGAGGGCAGCGGCGCGAGCGGCCGCCTCCTCCCGGATCTCGCGGCGAGCTGGGGCATCCGCCATCCGGTGACCATGGCCGGCGGGGGGGGCGACAACGCGGCGAGCGCGGTGGGCATCGGGGCGGTGGCGCCCGGCGACGGCTTCGTCTCGCTCGGCACCTCGGGCGTGCTGTTCGTGGTGAACGACCGCTTCTCGCCCAACCCGGCGCGCGCCGTCCACGCCTTCTGCCACGCCCTGCCGCGGCGCTGGCACCAGATGAGCGTGATGCTCTCGGCGGCGAGCTGCCTGCGCTGGGTCACCGGGCTCGTCGGCGGCGCGAACGAGGCCGCGGTGCTCGCCGAGGTCGCCACCCTCGACGAGGCGGGGAGGGCGGGCGCGCCCATCTTCCTGCCCTACCTCTCCGGCGAGCGCACGCCGCACAACGACCCCGCCGCGCAGGGCGTGTTCTTCGGCCTGACGCACGGGGTGGACCGCCGGGCGCTCGTCTACTCCGTCATCGAGGGGGTCGCATTCGGCCTGGCGGACGGGCTCGACGCGCTCGCGTCCGCGGGCACGAGGGCCGGCACCCTCTCGCTGGTCGGCGGAGGGTCGCGGAGCGCGCTCTGGGCGCAGCTCATCGCCGACGTCCTCCAGACGCCGCTCCGGATCCACGCGGGCGGCGAGGCCGGGGCGGCGCTGGGCGCGGCGCGACTCGGCCACCTCGCCTGCGGCGGCGACGAGAAGGCGGTCTGCACCCGGCCGCCGGTGGCGAGCGAGCACGCTCCGTCGCGCGACGCGCCGGCGCGCTTCCAGGGGCGCCTGGCGCGCTTCCGCGCCCTCTACCGGGCGCTTTCCCCGGTCTGGAAGGAAGCGGGCGGGCGCGAGGGCTGAACGAGAGAGGTTCCCCTGCGCGCGGCCTGTCGGCCGGCGGGGGACGAGCCCCCGCCCTACGCGTGGCGTCCGAGCAGCGCGGCGACGCGCTCGAGGGTCTCCCACCACCGCGTCGTCGCCGGCACGCCGAGGGCTTCCTCGACCACCAGGCTCGGGAAGGTGAAGCCGCCCGGCCGGCGGTGCCAGAGGCCCAGCGCGTAGGCCCCCTCGACGCGATCCAGGCGAACGCGCCACTCCTTGCCCGCGGGCGCGAGGAGCGGCATCGCCGGGCGTGCTTTCGGCCGCCCGCCGAGCGCCGCGACCCAGCCGCGCAGGTCCTTCGAGAAGGCGACGCCGCGGAACGGCTCGCTCCGCACCAGCGCGACGATCTCGCCGGCCGGCCGCACGGCGATCCCGGGCTCGAACGGAAGCCGCGCCAGGATCTCGCGGCGGATCGCGGCGGGCGTGGCCTTTCCGCGGACGACGAACGTCCCCGCGGCGCCGACGTTGACGACGTCGAGGTGCGCCAGGTCGGCCGCGAGCCGGGCGGGGCGGAAGACGTTCTTGCCGCCGACGTTGGCGGCGCGCAGGAAGACGACGTGGGCCATCGCGCTCGCGCGGCCGTGCGTGCGGTGGCGCGCCCCTACCCCTCGAAGACGTCGTGGACGTAGTCGTGCGCGGTGAGCGCGCTCCTGTCGAGGGTTCCCGCGCGGACGCGCTTCACGATCTCCTCGCGGGGGAGGTCGAAGATCGCCGCCAGGACCTGGGAGCGCTCCTTCGCGCTCGCCTGCCCCACCACGAAGAGCGCGCGGGCGCTGTGCTGGATGTACCGGGGCGAGAGCAGCTGCCGCCGGAGGAGGTCCATGATGACGGAGGCCTTGGAGCGGTCGAAGCGCGCCGGATCGCCGCGGCGATCCTGCTCGGCGAAGAAGGCGTTCGTCCACTCGTCGTGGTAGTCCCACACCTTCTGGAACAGCTCGCGGGTGAAGCGGGTCCCGGCCTTCACCTCGGCCGCGTTCGCGCCGATCACCACCCCGTCCTCGGTGAGCGTCTGGCGCTGGAGGTGGCCGTCCCGGGTGATGGCGGCCTCGTGGCGCACCAGCGACCAGAGCCACGACACGTTGATCCGGTAGGTGGCGAGGTCGTTCATGAACCGCAGCTTGAGCTCGTAGTCGTCGATGGCGGCCGCGAAGTTGCCGTTCAGGATCTGGAAGCCGTAGTTCGCCGCCATGTAGAAGGAGTGCTGGATGTGCTCGATGGTGATGTCGCCCTTCGGGACGCTGTAGATGGAGTCCCACAGTCCCTGCGTGAAGAGCTTCTCCGGCGCGTCCAGGCTCTCGCGGGTGACGACCGAGGGCGTGATCTTGCCCTGGGCGTCCAGGAGGCCTCGGGACTTGAGGAGCTGGCGCTCCGCGTCGCTGAGGCCGCTCGCGACCGTCGGCACCGGCTTGCCCTTCACGTCCACCGTCTGCCGCGGTGCATCGATGAGCGCCTGGAGCTCGCCCACCTTCGCCTGCAGCGGTCCGTTGCCGGCGGCGACGTAGGCCAGCTCGGGGCTCGCCACCCAGCTCTGCCGGTAGGCGTCGTAGAGCCGCCCCTTCACCCGGCCGGCGAGGATGTCCTCCAGGAGAGGCTGCTGGCCCGCGGGCAGGGGCTTCTCGGGCACGAACATGAGGCCCAGCAGGCGCTCGCGCAGCTTGTCGGCGACCATGGCGCGCAGGGCGAGCGGGTTGTACCGCGAGCGGCCGTAGGGGTCGCTCGACTGGTAGATCATGACCGCCGCCATGCCGCCGATGGGAGCGGCCGTCCTGAGCTCGCCGTCCTTCATGCCGGCCATGAGCATGAGGAGCGCGTTGTACCGCTGGTAGGCGATCATGGTCGGAACGGCCATTCCGACGGTCTGCGGGTCGGGGAAGACGCCCTTCGGGTCGTCCTTCCACATCTCGATGAGGCTTCCGGTGTAGTCCCAGCGGCCGACGTTGGTCCCGAGCAGCCGGCGCCGCAGGACCCAGGCGATGGCGGGCAGGTAGCGGCCGGCGTTTCCCTCCTCGTAAAGCATCTTGATCTTGAGGGTGCCGGCCGGGACGCCGATCATCCCCTCGAGCCGCGAGAGGAGCTTCTCGACGATGAGGGCCTCCCGGGGCGTCTGGAGCTTCGGGATGTAGAAGTACACGCCGCTGCCGGCGCGCGTGAGGGAGTCGTAGTTGTTGAAGGTCCAGAGGACGGTGATGGGAACGAGGCCGGGGACCGGCTTGCCGTCCACAGTGATGTGGTCGTACCGCAGATGGAAGCTGGGGGGCCGGGCGAACCGCGTCGGCCACTGCGACGGGGGCTTGTCGATCCGGTAGGCGCGCTTCTGGCCCTTCTTCACCACCTCGTAGGGACGCCCCGTCCAGCGGCCCTCGCAGATCTCCTTGGCGTTCTGCAGCGCCGAGAAGGTCCCCACCGGCTGGCCGACGGGCGTGCCGTCGGGCTGGAAGTGCGGCGGCGAGGCGTCCTCGAAGTCCGGCATGTTCACGGCCGCGGGGCTGTTGAGCGCGTTGAAGGCCATGTCGAGGGGGTGCCACGGCCCGGTCAGCTCCAGGCCGGGGTTCTTCAGCGGCTGGGCGTGCTCGGGGACCGGCGTCTCGTCGTTGAGCCGCCAGCGCCACTTCGTGTCCCGTCCGAGGAAGTTGTCGACGAGGCCCTGGACGATCTGGCGGAAGGTCCAGGGCTTCCCGCTCACCGGATCCTCGAACGCTTCGTCCCACCTCGGCCAGGCGTACTTCTCCCTGACCGGGGCGGGGGACTGGAGCAGCGCCCGGCGCGCCTTCAGGGCCAGGACGATCTCCGGTTGCAGCTCCCGGGTCAGCGCGTCGATCGTGTCCTCGACGCTGACATCCCGGCCGTTCACCTTCTTCTTCCCGAAGAGCTCCGGGAACTTCTGGAGAATGTCCTCTCGGATCATCGCCTGGGTCCTCCGGTGTGAGCGCGCCACACGCGCGGGGCGAGACTGGGCGCACTCGACTCTACTTCGGAAGCCGCTCCACACATCTAGCCCCATTCGGCGAATGGCGTCGATGTCCCTACGGTCCAGCACCCGCTTAGGTGTAGCGGTCGCGACCCGGATCGTCGCGCGGAACCCGCGGCACCGAGGCGCGCCCGGATCCGCTTTCAATTGAACCATCAAGATTCAGTTGTTACATTTTCCAGCATGCCCGCCCCGTCCCAGGCGCGACGTTCCGCCCCCGCCGAGGTCCGGTGGCTGCTCCTCATCCACCAGATCCCGCCCGTCCCCGCGTACTTGCGGGTGAAGATCGGCCGCCACCTCCAGCGCATCGGTGCGATCGCCATCAAGGCCTCCGTGTACGCCCTCCCCCTCGGCGAGGAGACCCAGGAGGATCTCCAGTGGGTCCTTCGCGAGGTGGTGAAGGGCGGGGGAGACGCCTCGATCGTGGAGGCCCGCTTCGTGGACGGCCTCTCCGACGAGAGGGTCGTCGCGCTCTTCCACCGGGCGCGCGAGGCCGATTACCGGGACGCAGCGGCCCAGGCGCGCGAAGCGGGATCGAGCCTTCCGAAGCGCGGACCGCCGCCCGGGAACCGCCGCGCCGAGGCGGCCGGGCTGGTGGCGCGCCTGCGCCGCCGGCTCGGCGAGATCGAGGCCATCGACTTCTTCGGAGCACCCGGCCGCGAGATCGCGGAGGGGATCGTTGCAGGACTGGAGGCACGCATGAAGCCGGAAACCGGAGCGACACCCCCCGAGAAGCCGACGATGCACGCCGAGGAGGTCCAGGGCCGTACCTGGGTCACGCGCGCCGGGATCAAGGTGGACCGGATGGCCAGCGCCTGGCTCATCCGGAAGTTCATCGACCCGAAGGCCCGCTTCAAGTTCGTGCCCGCCAAGGGGTACGAGCCGCACAAGGGCGAGCTGCGCTTCGACATGTTCGAGGCCGAGTTCACGCACGAGGGCGATCTGTGCACCTTCGAGGTCCTGGTGCGGCGCTTCGGCCTCGGCGACCCCGGCCTGCGCCACCTCGCCGAGATCGTCCACGACATCGACGTGAAGGACGCGAAGTACGGCCGCGACGAGGCGCCGGGCATCGGACAGCTCGTGGCGGGCATCGCCGCGGCGCACGCCGCCGACGAGGAGCGCCTGGCGCGTGGAGTGGCCCTCTTCGAGGATCTCTACGCCGGCTTCGGCGGCGCCACCAGGAGCTGAGGCACCCATGCAGGCCGACATCAGGGCATGGATGGCGCTCGCGGCGCTGGCCCTTGCCGGAGCGGCGCTGGCGCAGGGCGCGGGATCGAGAACCTGGGACTTCCAGGGCGACCCGGTGAACGGGCCCCCTGCTGGCTTCTCCTTCGGGCGCACCGGGGGCGGGAAACCGGGGAGGTGGGTGGTGCGCGTCGATCCGAGCGCGCCAGCAGGTGACCACGTCCTCGCGCAAGTCGACACCGACGACACCGACAACCGTTTCCCGGTCGCCGTGGCCGACGCGCCGGTCTTCAAGGACCTGCGTCTCGAGGTCCGCTGCAAGCAGGTGAGCGGCAAGACCGACCAGGCCTGCGGCCTCGTCTTCCGCTACCAGGACGAGAACGACTACTACGTCGCCCGCGCCAACGCGCTCGAGGACAACGTGAACCTGTACCACGTGGTGAAGGGCCGCCGCCGGCAGATCAAGGGCTGGAGCGGGAAGGTCGCGCCGAACGTGTGGCACGCGCTCGCCATCGAGGCGCGCGGCGACCGCCTCCGGGTCTTCTGGGAGGACGAGCCGATCATCGACGCCAAGGACGACACGTTCGGAGATGCCGGCAGGGTGGGGCTGTGGACCAAGGCCGACTCGGTCACCCACTTCGACGCGCTCTCCGCGACGCCTCTTCCCCGGTAGCGCGCCATGAGCCACGGCGAGCCGTCGCGGACCTTCTCGCAGGGGATGGACGCCGGCGCCGAGGTACCCTTGCTTCCATGACGGCGCGGAGAGGCATCCTCCTCGCCTGCGACGTCCTGCTGCAGGCGGGAGCCGCCGGTGCTTCTCCACCGGGCGCCGGCGTCCCTGGCGAGCCGGAGCGCCTGGCGGCGGATCGCGTGAAGGGAGACTTCGCCGCCTTCCGAGTCGAGCGCCGCCAGCCGGGGGCGGACTCAATCCAGGCGCATCCCGTCGATGTCCTGGTTCTCGAGCACGCGCTTCGTGAAGCCGTTCGCGGCGACGTGGATCATCGCGCGCCCCACCTGGTCGGTCGTCGTCACCCACCTCGGGAAGAGCGCCTTCCAGACCGGGTAGAGCGGAGTCACCACGGCGTAGAGCGCCCGGAGCCAGGGCGTCCGCGAGGACGCGCCGTGCCGCGGCTGGATGAAGGCCGGCCGGAACATGTAGGCGTCCTTGAAGGGAAGCCGTAGGAGCGCGTTCTCGGTCTCGCCCTTGACCCGCGCCCACATGCTCCGCCCGCGCTCGGTGCTGTCGGTGCCGGCTCCCGACACGTAGAGGAACGTCATGCGCGGGTTGAGTCTCGCCAGGACCTGGGCCGCCGCCAGCGTGAAGTCGTAGGTCACCCGCCGGTACTCCTTCTCGGACATGCCCGCCGAGGAGACGCCCAGGCAGAAGAAGCAGGCGTCGAAGCCCGCGAGCTCGCCCTCGATGGTGGAGAAGTCGGTGAAGTCCGAGTGCAGGATCTCGCTCAGCTTGGCGTGGCGCTGCCCCGTCGAGTCACGCCCGACCGCCAGCACGCGCTCCACGCCGGGATCGAGCAGGCATTCCCGCAGGACGCCCTGTCCGACCATGCCGGTCGCGCCGAAGAGGATCACCTTCATGAATTCGTGGCCTCGGTGGGAACATCGAGAGGCATCTCCAGCTTCCGGAGCGCGCGAGCGATTGCAGCGCCCCGTTGGAGCTTCGTTGCAGCACTCTGGCACATCGCGGTCGCCGTGGGGCGGATAAGGCGCGCGCGCGGCCTTCGCCCGGCCCGCCTTCGGGTGGCCCCATCCAGGGCCGGGTCGTGCCCCTTGCCGAGAGCAGCCCTTGCCTTGCGAGGCGTCGCCCGTCGTGACAGCCTTCCCGCGCGGCGCTGTAGGTCGACAGGGTAAGGGGATCGTCTGGTGACGAGCATCGTCGAGCTGCGCGGCATCGACAAGTCCTTCGCGGGGTTCGCCGCGCTGAAGGACGTGAGCTTCGACGTGCGCGCCGGTGAGGTCCACGCCCTGCTCGGGGAGAACGGCGCCGGGAAGTCGACGCTCATCCGGATCATCGCCGGCGTCCACGCGCCCGACCGCGGCGAGATTCGGATCGGCGGCGAGGTGGTGCGGCTCTCCTCTCCACGCGACGCCCGCCGCCGCGGGATCGCCACGGTCTACCAGGAGCTCCTGCTCTTCCCGGAGCTGACCGTGGCCGAGAACATCTTCATCGGGAAGGCGCCGCGGGGGCGGTGGGGCAGGATCGACTGGGCGGCGATGCGGGCGAAGGCCCGGGCGCTCCTCGAGGAGCTCGACAGCCGCGACCTCGACGTCGACGCCAAGGTCGGCGGCCTCTCGGTCGCCAGCCGCCAGCGCGTCGAGATCGCCAAGGCGCTCTCCCAGGACCCGCGCGTGCTGGTGATGGACGAGCCCACCACTTCGCTCGCGGAGGGCGACGTGGCCCGGCTCATGTCGATCGTGCGGCGGCTGCGCGAGCGCGGGGTGGGGATCGTCTACGTCAGCCACCGCCTTGCGGAGATCTTCGCGCTGGCGGATCGCGTCACCGTGCTCCGGGACGGCGCCTGCATCGGGACCCGGCCCGTCGCCGAGGTCACCGAGGCCACCCTCGTCTCCATGATGGTCGGCCGCTCGATCGACCAGCTCTTCCCCAAGGTCGATGCGCCGCGCGGCAGGACGCTGCTCGAGACGAGGAACCTGTCGCACCGTCGCGCCGTCCGCGACGTCTCCCTCTCCGTCCGGGAGGGCGAGATCCTGGGCATCGCGGGGCTCGTCGGATCCGGAAGGACCGAGCTGGCCCTCACCCTCTTCGGGATCACGCCGGCGACCTCCGGCGAGATCCGGGTCGACGGGAAGCCCGTGGTGATCGACGGCCCGCGGGCGGCCCGCGACCTGGGGATCGCCTACATCCCGGAGGACCGCGGGCTGCAGGGGCTGATCCGCACGCAGACCCTGCGCGAGAACGTCGCGCTCCCGGTCCTCGACCGCATCTCGTGGGCCACCATCGTCGACCGCCGCAGCGAGGAGAAGCGTGCGCGCGAGGCCATCGATCGCCTCGGGATCCGGGCGCGCGGGACGGAGCAGATCGCCCGCCAGCTCTCGGGCGGGAACCAGCAGAAGGTGGTGGTCGCGAAGTGGCTGGGGACCGAGCCGCGCATCCTCATCATGGACGAGCCGACCCGCGGCATCGACGTGGGCGCCAAGGCCGAGATCCACGCGCTCATGGGCAGGCTCGCCCAGCAGGGCCTCGGCATCATCATGATCTCCAGCGAATTGCCGGAGGTGCTCGGCATGGCCGACCGGGTCCTGGTCATGAGCGGCGGCCGCATCGTCGCCGCCTTCGACCGGGCGGAGGCGACTCCGGACGCTGTCGGCGCCGCCATGACACGTGTCGGCGAGAGCCGGGACGTCGCCTGATGGATGCCGCCGCCGCCACGCCGGCCCCGAAGAGCGGACGCCTCGCCCGCATCTTCGCGGCGTACGGCCAGGAGCTCGTCGTCCTGGGCGCGCTGCTCGCGCTCATGGCCTTCTCGGGGGCGGTGAACGCGCGCTTCCTCTCCGAGAACAACCTCAACAGCATCTTCTCGGGCAACGCCTACGTCGCCGTCGCGGCCATCGGCATGTCGATGGTCATCATCGCCGGCCACATCGACGTCTCGGTGGGCTCGCTCATCGGCGTGCTCGCCACCATCTCGGGAACGCTCGCGGTGCGCGGGTATCCGATCTGGGTGGCGTGGCTCGCCGCCATCGTGGTCGGGATCGCCATCGAGGCCGTCAACGGCGTGCTCGTCGCGTACGCGCGCATCCCCGCCATCGTCGTGACGCTGGGCATGCTGTCGATCCTGAAGGGCGGGCTCATCAGCGCGACCTCGGGCGCCTGGATCACGAACCTGCCGCCGGGGTTCCTCCTCGCCCAGTTCCGCTTCCTCGGGATTCTCTCGCCGGTCTGGTTCGCCGCCGTCCTGACCGTGCTGGCGGCGCTGTGGATGCGCTACACCGCGCTGGGCCGGTCGATCTATGCGGTCGGCGGAAACCCGGACGCCGCGCGCGCCGCCGGCATCCAGACCAAGCCGACCGTCGTGTTCGTCTTCGCGCTGCACGGCTTCTTCGCCGGGATCGCGGCCATCCTGTTCGCGAGCCAGCTGCAGGTCATCCAGTCGACCGTACCGCCCAACCTCGAGCTCAACGTGATCACCGCCTCGGTCATCGGCGGCGTCTCGATCCTGGGCGGGACCGGCACGGTCATCGGCTCGACGCTCGCCGCGGTCCTCTTCGCCGCCATCGGTTCCTCACTCATCTTCGTGAACGTCTCCGCCTACTGGCTGAAGGCGGTCCTCGGCCTCATGATCCTCGCGACGGTGCTCGCCGACATGGCCAGGCGCCGCAGGGCCGTCTGAGGAGCGACCCATGGCCCCGTCCCTGCGCCGGTTCCTGCGACACGAGACGATCCTCGCCGTGCTGGTCGTCGTCGCCCTGGTCGTTCTGGCCGCGCAGTCGGAGCGCTTCTTCACCGCGGACAACCTCCTCAACCAGGGCCGCCTCATGGCCGAGGTGGGGCTGGTGGCGCTCACCATGACCTTCGTGATCGTCACGGGCGGCATCGACCTGTCGGTCGGTTCGATCCTGGGGCTGTCGGCGATCCTGGTGGGCGTGTTCTGGAAGAACGTGGGCCTGGCCCTGCCCGTCGCCATGGTCCTCGCGGTGGGCTCCGGAGGCCTGGCCGGCCTCGTGAACGGCCTCATCATCACCCGCTTCAGGGTCCCTCCGCTCATCGCGACCCTGGCGACGCTGGCGCTCTATCGCGGCCTCGCCGAAGGCATCAGCCAGTCCCGGTCGGTCCGGGGCTATCCGGAGTGGTTCTACGCGCTCGGACAGCGCGACGCCGCGGGGGTGCCGGTCCAGGTCTGGATCCTGCTCCTGGCGGTCGTCGTCTCGTCCGCGATCCTGGGCCTCACCACATTCGGACGGGCCACCTACGCCGTCGGCGCGAACGAGACCGCGGCCCGTTTCTCGGGGGTCGCGGTGGACCGCACCCGGCTCCTCATCTACACCGCCTCCGGCCTCATGGCCGGGCTCGCGGCGGTCATCTTCGTGTCGCGCGTCTCGACCACGCGCTCCGACATGGGCACCGGGCTCGAGCTCGACGTCATCACCGCCGTCGTCCTCGGCGGGACCAGCATCTTCGGCGGCAAGGGGACGATCGTGGGGACCGTCCTCGGCCTCGCCTTGATCCAGGCCCTCCGGAGCGGGCTGTCCCTGGCCGGGGTGAAGGGGGACGGCACGATCGTGGTGATCGGCCTCGTGCTCATCGGTGCCATACTCGTCAGCAACGTCTTTGGCCGTGACGGCGACGGCTGAAACGGAGAGGATGTCTCGCCGCGGTGAATTGGGTTCCTGTCCCAGACAAGGAGTGACCATCATGCTACGTGCAGCGCTCGTGACTGCAGTGACGTTCTCGCTGGCGGCCAGCCCCGCCATGGCGGCGCCGGCCTGGACGGGTGGCGACGACCTTCCGACCAGCCCGCTCGCCTGCGACGCCACCCCCGCCAAGGCTTCCGCGAAGGCCTACGACGGCGGCGTGCCGACCAAGCCGCCCGACCGCAAGGGCAAGAAGATCAGCGTGGTCGACGTGCCCAAGCTCATCGGCATCGGGTACTTCAACGCCACCTCGAAGGGCATCGCCGACGCCGCCAAGGAGCTCGGCAACGTCAGCGCCAAGACCGACGGCCCCACCAAGGCCAACATCGACGAGCAGATCACCTTCATCGACAACTACATCACGCAGGGCGTGGACGGCATCCTGTTCGCCGCCAACGATCCGGTCGCGATCTCGCCCGTGCTGAAGAAGGCGCTGTCCAAGGGCATCAACGTGGTCGGCTACGACGCGAACTCCACCCCCGAGGCGCGCCAGTGGTTCGTGAACCAGGCCCAGTTCAACGGCATCGCCAAGGCGCTCATGGACAGCATGGCCGCGGAGATCGGCGAGACCGGAAGCTTCGCCATCGTCACCTCGACGTTCACGACGCCCAACCAGGCTCGCTGGATCGCCGAGATGGCGGCCTATGCCGCCAAGTGCCACCCCAAGATGAAGTGGCTGGAGACGGTCGAGGCCCAGGAGGACAACGTCCTCTCCTTCAACGGGGCCACCACGCTCATCAACAAGTACGGCGGCGATCTCAAGGGCCTCTTCGGGATGACCAGCGTCGCCACGCCCGCGGGCGCCGAGGCCGTCACGCAGGCCAAGAAGTGCGGCCAGGTCTCCGTCATCGGCCTCGCGACGCCCAATGCCATGAAGCCCTACGTCAACAAGGGCTGCGTCAAGTCCGTCGTGCTCTGGAATCCCGTGGACCTCGGCTACGCGGCGACCTACGTCCTGCGCGCCGTCGCCGACGGCACGCTCAAGCCCGGCGCCACCTCGGTCAAGGCCGGAAAGCTGGGCGCGCTGCAGGTCGTCAACGGCAGCGAGATCCTGCTCGGCCCGCCCTTCATCTTCACGAAGAGCAACATCAACGGCTTCGACTTCTGAGGCCGAGAAGGTAATCCTCCCGACCGTGCCGATCCGGGGAACCCCCGGGTTCTCCGGATCGCACCGGCGGCCGCCTCCCGGGCCCCGCCGCCAGTCGGCCATTACACTGCCTCCGGAGCGTCGAGCATGACGGCCACGCGTTGCGCAGCAGTCGACCTGGGGGCGGGAAGCGGCCGGGTCGTCGTCGCGGAGTGCGACGGCGAGCGCCTGTCGCTCCGCGAGGCGCTGCGGTTCGAGACGCCCCTCGGCCGGGACCTCGACAGCGGCTACCAGTGCTGGGACCTCGACGCCATCGAGGCCCGGGTCCTCGAGGGGCTGCGCGCCGCGACCGCCCTGGCGCCGGTGCAGAGCGTGGGCGTCGACACCTGGGGCGTCGACTACGTCCTCCTGGATGCCGAGCTGCGGCGGGTGGGGCCGGCGGTCTCCTACCGCGACGGGCGCACCAGCGGCATCATGGAGGTGGTCTTCGCGCGGATTCCCGCCGAGGAGATCTACCGGCGCACCGGGATCCAGTTCCAGACCTTCAACACGCTCTACCAGCTCGCGGCGACCGCGCGGCGCAATCCGGAGTGGCTCGCTCGCACGCGCCACGTCCTCATGCTGCCGAGCTACCTCCACTTCCGGCTCTGCGGCGCGCTGACGAACGAGTACACGGACGCGACCACCACGCAGATGTACAACATCGAGACGAACGACTGGGACGACGACCTGCTCGCCGCCGCCGGGGTCTCCCGGGAGGTGATGGCCCCCGTCGTCGAGCCGGGAGCGATCCTCGGCGAGGTCGCCGGGCCCGGCGGGGGCCTGGCTCGCGTGAAGGTCGTGGCGCCGGGCACGCACGACACCGCCTCGGCCGTCGCGGCCATCCCCCTCGACGGCCCCGACGAGGCCTTCATCAGCTCGGGGACGTGGTCGCTCATGGGGATCGAGAGCCGGGTGCCCTTCGCGAGCGCGACGGCTCGGCGCCTCAACTTCGCGAACGAGGGCGGGGTAGAGCGGCGCTACCGGGTCCTCAAGAACATCGTGGGGCTGTGGCTGGTGCAGCGGATCCGCCAGGAGTCCGGCTCGCCGGATCACGGGACGCTGGTCGAGGCCGCGCGGGCGGCGGAGCCGTGGCGCAGCCTGGTCGACCCGGACGACCTTCGGTTCCTCAACCCCCCGTCCATGACTGCGGCCATTCGCGAATTCTGTTCCGAGACCGGGCAACCGGTTCCGGAGGGCCTGGGCAGCCTGGCGCGGTGCGCCATCGACAGCCTGGCGCTCTCCTATCGCCGGGTGAAGGTCCAGCTGGAGACCCTGCGCGGCCGCTCCCTGTCGCGCATCCACATCGTCGGCGGCGGCTCCCAGAACCGGCTGCTCGACCAGCTCTGTGCCGATGCGTGCCAGCTGCCGGTGAGCGGCGGGCCGGTGGAGACCTCGGCCCTCGGGAACGCCTGCGTCCAGCTCACGGCGCTCGGCGTGCTGGGCTCGCTCGCCGACGCCCGCGCGCTCGTCCGCCGGTCGTACGCGGTCGAGGAGTTCCTGCCCCGCGAGGCCGTCCCGGAGGCCGTCTGGGAGAGGTTCCTGTCGCTGTCGCGGCCGCCCTTCCCGGAGGCGACCGAAGACCCAGGACCTCGGACGGCCGGGGCGCCGTCCGGGAAGGAGAGCACACGGTCATGACCCGGCATCCCACCGTCGGAAGTGCGTACGCGCTGGCGCGCGAGGCGTTCGCGGCGATCGGCGTCGACACCGAGGCGGCGCTGGCCCGCCTCGATCGCATCCCCATCTCCCTGCACTGCTGGCAGGGAGACGACGTGCGGGGGTTCGAGAACCCGCAGGGCCCCCTGACGGGAGGGATCCAGACCACCGGCAACTACCCGGGGCGGGCCCGGAGCGCGGACGAGCTGCGCGCCGACGTGGAGGTGGCGATGGCCCAGATCCCGGGGCCCAAGCGCTTCAACCTGCACGCCATCTACCTGGAAGCCGACCGTCCCGTGGAGCGCAGCGAGATCAGGCCCGAGCACTTCCAGCGCTGGGTCGACTGGGCGAAGGAGCGCGGGCTGGGCCTCGACTTCAACCCCTCCTGCTTCTCCCATCCGAAGAGCGACCAGAACATGACGCTCAGCCATCCCGATCCGGCGATCCGCCGCTTCTGGATCGATCACTGCAAGGCGAGCCGCGGCGTCAGCGCCCACTTCGGCAGGTCGCTGGGAACGCCTTCGATCATGGACATCTGGATCCCGGACGGCTCCAAGGACCAGCCGTACGATCGCTTCGGCCCGCGCCGGCGCCTCATCGAGGCGCTGGACGAGGTGATCGCGACCCCGATCCCCCGCGAGATCCACCGGGACGCGGTGGAGGGAAAGCTCTTCGGAATCGGCGCCGAGAGCTACACGGTCGGCTCGAACGAGTTCTACCTGGCCTATGCGACCAGCCGGAAGGTCATGCTGTGCCTCGACACCGGGCACTTCCACCCGACCGAGGTCGTGTCCGACAAGCTGTCGGCCGCGCTCCCCTTCGTGGACGGCCTCCTCCTCCACATCAGCCGCAGCGTGCGCTGGGACAGCGATCACGTGGTGCTGCTCGACGACGAGACCCAGGCCATCGCGAACGAGATGGTCCGCGGCGGCGTGCTCGACCGGATTGCGGTCGCGCTCGACTTCTTCGACGCGAGCATCAACCGCATCGCCGCCTGGGTGATCGGCACCCGCAACCTGCGCAAGGCCATACTGAGAGCGCTGCTGGAGCCCGCGACCCGCCTGGCCGAGGCCGAGGGGCGATGGGACGGCACGGCGCGCCTCGCCATGTTCGAGGAGCAGAAATCGATGCCGTGGGCCGCGGTCTGGGACCACTACTGCGAGAGGCAGGGCGTCCCCGCCGGACTCGGCTGGCTGGATGCCGTGCGAGCCCACGAGCGCGACGTCCTGAGCAGACGCGCCTGACGAGGATCCGCGATGAACGTCGAGTTGCTGCCCCCCGCCCTCCGGATCACGACGATCATGGAGCGCATCTACGCCCATGGCATGACCACCTCGTCGGGTGGAAACCTGTCCATCCTGGAGGAGAACGGGGACGTCTGGATCACTCCCCGCGCGGTGGACAAGGGCGCACTCACCCCGAAGGACATCGTCCAGGTCAAGCCGGACGGCAGGATGATCGGGAAGCACGACCCCTCCGTCGAGCTCCCCTTCCATCAGCTGGCGTACGCAAGCAGGCCCGACCTCAGGGCCATCGTCCACGCTCACCCTCCGGCGCTGGTCGCGTTCAGCCTGGTGCGGAGGCTGCCCGACACCTCGTTGATTCCCGACGCCTCGTCGATCTGCGGGGAAGTCCGAATGGCCGAGTACGGGTTGCCGGGAAGCGTGGAGCTCGGCGAGAAGATCGCCCGTGTCTTCGCCCAGGGGTGCAACACCGTCATGCTGGAGAACCACGGCATCGTGGCCGGCGCCGGGAGCCTCTCGAAGGCGTTCATGGCGTTCGAGACCCTCGACTTCTGCGCCCGGCTGGAGATCGACGCGTCGCGCATCGGCACGCCGAAGGGCCTGTCCCCGGAGAGGATCGCGCTCTGGCGGAACGGGCGGGGCGTCGAGATGAGCGAGTTCCGCCCGCGGGGCCACGTCCGCGGCGAGAGCCAGGCTCGCCGCGAGATGTGCGGCCTCGTTCACCGCGCCTGCGACCAGAAGCTCTTCACGAGCACCCAGGGGACCTTCTCGAGGCGCCTGGACGGGAAGTCTTTCCTCATCACCCCGGGCGGGATGGACCGGAGATACGTGGAGGCCGGCGACCTCGTGCGCGTCGAGAACGGCCGTCGCGAGGCGGGCAAGACGCCGAGCCGTTCGGCGCTGCTGCACCAGCACGTCTATCTCCAGCACCCCCACGTCAACTCGGTCCTCGTCGCCCGCCCTCCCAGCATCATGGCCTTCGCCGTGACCGGAGAGCGTTTCGACTCGCGGACGATCCCGGAGAGCTACATCGTCCTCCGGGACGTCGCGAGACTGCCCTTCGGCCCCACCTTCCTGGAGCCCGAGAAGGCGGCCGCCACCTTCACCCAGGAGACGCCGGTGGCGATGGTGGAGAACGACTGCGTCATCGCCACCGGGAGCAGCCCGATCAAGGCATTCGACCGGCTGGAGGTGGCCGAGTACAGCGCCAGGGCGCTCGTCGCGTGCCGGACCATCGGGGCCGTGGTCATGATCGACGATGCGCAGGCTGCCGACATCGACAGGGCGTTCAAGCCCCAGTAGCTCGACCGCTGACGCCGGCTCGCCCGGCGGCGGCCCGCAGCCGGGGCGCGGCGGCGGCCTCGCGCTCGACCTGGGCCAGGGCCAGGTCGAGCCGCGGCAGCACCACCTCGCCGGTGTAGCGGATCATGTGCTCGCCCATCACCGCCAGGGCCACGGCGCGGGCGAAGACCTGGGGGCCGCGCCGCAGGGCGGAGAGCACCAGGCGCCAGAAGTGGCGCCGCCGCGGGCCGCGGAGGCCGATGCCCCACACCGCCCGGAGGAGCGCCGGGAGCGCCCCCGGCCTGAGCGGCGCGGGGACGAGCCGGACCGACTCGAGGTGCAGCCGGCAGCGGTCGTAGAAGGCCTCGGCCGAGTAGAGCGAGGCGAGGAGGCGCCGGTAGCCCGAGAGCAGCGCCCGCTCGTCCAGGGTGGGCTCGAAGTTGGGCCGGCCGAACTGGTCGCCCAGTTGGGTGCGCCTGAGCCGCCCCTCCCCGTCGAGGCGCCGCCACAGCGCCGTGTTCGGGAGCGCGGTCAGCAGGCCCACCATGGCCCGCGGCACCGGCAGCCGCGAGATGAAGTCCCGCTGCCACTCGAAGATGTCCTCGTGGTCGGTGTCGAAGCCGAGGATGAAGCCGGCGAACACCTCGAACCCCGCCGCGGTGAGCCGCTTCACCCCCTCGGCCGCGTCCACCTTGAGGTTCTGGACCTTGCCCGCCGACCTGAGGGACTCGGGCGATGGGCTCTCCAGCCCCACGAAGACCGCCGTGAAGCCGGCGTCCACCATGGCGTCCACCAGCTCCGGGTGGGAGGCCAGGTCGAGGCTCGCCTCGGTGTAGAAGTCGAAGGGCCGGCCGTGCTCGCGCTGCCAGGCGGCGATGCGGGGAAGCAGCGCCGCCACCGCGCGTCGGTTGCCGATGAAGTTGTCGTCCACGAAGAAGAGCGGCCCGCGCCCGCCCAGGTGTCGCAGCGCCTCCAGCTCGGCGAGGACCTGCTCGGCGCTCTTCAGGCGCGGGATGCGGCCGAACACCTCGATGATGTCGCAGAACTCGCAGCGGAAGGGGCAGCCCCGGGAGATCTGGACCGAGAGGCTGGCGTAGCGGGAGAGGTCGAGGAGATCGAAGCGCGGCACCGGCGAGGCCTCTAGCCCGGGACGGCCGCCGTCGTCGGGCGAGAGGTCGCGCGGCGCGGGCCGCTCCGGGTGCTCCAGGGCCTCCACCAAGAGGTCCAGGCGCCGTTCCGCCTCGCCCCGGAAGACGTGGTCGGCCTCGGGAAAGACGTCCGGGTCGGAGGTGGGCCCGGCGCCGCCGGCCACGGTGCGCTTCCCCAGGGCGCGTGCCCGCGAGAGCACCTCGCGCATCGAGCCGGCGTGCACCAGCATGCCGCTCACCATCACCGCGTCGGCCCAGCGGATGGCCCGGTCCGAGAGCGTCTCCACCTCCAGGTCCACCAGGCGGAGCTCCCAGTCCCGCGGGAGGAGGGCCGCGAGGGTGACGAGGCCGAGCGGCGGCAGGGCCGCGGCCTTCCCCGCGAAGGGGAGGCTGTACTGGTAGCTCCAGTAGGTGACCGGGGCCCGGGACTGGACGAGGAGTACGCGCAAGCCCCTTGCATGTTGCGCGGGACCTGTCACGGGCCGGTCACGGCCCCGAGGCCCCTATGGGGGGCCGGTCGCTTCCGTCCCGAGCCGGAGTCGAGGCATCTCGCCGGCTAGTGCACCTGGGCTCGCCCGAGGATCGCCCCGGCCTCCTCGGCGACCCTCGTGGCGATCCTCTCGCACCTCGCGGCGTGCTCGCCCTGGATGTATCTCTCCACGCCCGGCTCGGAGGAGAACGTGCAGCCCGTGATGTCCCGACATCGCGTGCTGCCGAACTCGCCCTCGAACCACCGCGCCAGGGCGCTGCCGCGGTTCACGCTCCGGTTGAACCTGTTCAGCTCGTCGTCGAGGGCGTCGCCGCCGAACATCATCGTCACCAGCATCCGGACGACTCTCGGGCGGCTCCCCTCGATCTCGCCGGCTCCGAGCCCGATGGCCATCACGCCGGCGGTGAGCGCGCTGCATGTCATGCCCTTGAGCAGCGTTCCGCCCACGAATCCGGAGGTCGCGGCGAGCAGCTCGGGAGTGACCGGGACGGCGTGCCCCAGCCGCCGCAGCACCGCATGCGCGCAGTGAAAGCCCCTCCCGGCGAGGTGAGAGGACAGGCGCCGGTACGCCCCCCTGTCCTCGGCTGGAATGGCACGGGCGGAGTCGCCGATGACGGTCTCCGCGAGGAGCTCGGGCGCGCGGCGGACGACCCGGACGCACGGCCACGGGAGGCGCCTGTCGCCGAGGATCGCGCTGCACAGGAGGGAGTGGTTGCACTCGAGGAAGCGCTCGCAGTACGCGTGCCCCTTCTCGAGGATGACAGGGAGTCCTCGCTCGGTCTTGCCGCCGTAGCGAAGGCCGAGTAGGAGCAGTGCCGCGGTGACGCCGCCGCACTCGCCGCCGGTGTTGCCGATGCCCCCCGGCAGTCCTGCCGCGAGCCTGACCAGCCATTCCCCGTCGGCGTGGGTCACGTCCAGGATCGTCTGCGCGACCGAAGGCGCGCAGTGCCCCATTCTCGTCAGGTTGGACAGGCCCCGATTCCGGTACGCCCTCCTCGTCTGGGCGTTCACGCGCATCTCCGCGTTCCACTTGCCGGTGTCCATGGCTCCCCCTCCGCGGCGGACGGTCTCACTCTACGACCGGCCTGCGAGCTTCGGGCGCGCCACTTGGGGTAGTCCGGCAGGCGGGCCAACCCTGAGCGGGGAGTCGATGGGCCGGATCCGGGCTCCGCCATGCGATAGTGCACCGCGAGACGGGGGGGAGCCCCCGTCCGCGCGCCCATGACCTCCGCAACCCGCCGCCCGTTCCCCGCCGCCCTTCTCGGCGCGGCCCTGCTCGCCGTCGCCCCGGCCTGTGCCGGCGCGCCGGTCCCAGCGCCGTCGGACGCGGTGGCGGCGCGAGCACCCGACCCGCTCGACCCGGTCGCCGAGGGGTACGTGAAACTGGTGCTGGCCATCGGCCAGCACGACGCGGACCACGTGGACGCCTACTTCGGCCCGCCCGCCTGGAAGGAGGAAGCCGAACGCGCGGGGAAGCGTCCGCTGGCCGCGGTCGCCGCCGAGGCCGACCGGCTCCTCGCCGCCGCCGTGCCGCGCCGGGAGCGCCCGACGACCCGGACCGGTCGCTGCGGCGCGCCTTCCTCGTCGGCCAGCTCGTCGCGGAGCGGGCGAGCCTGGCGCGCCTGCGAGGGGTGAAGCTCCCGTTCGACGAGGAGGCGCGCGCCCTCTACGGCGTGGCGCCGCCCCGCGAGGAGCTGAGCCGGTACGAGGGGATCCAGGCCCGGCTCGGCGCGCTCCTGCCGGGCGATGGGCCGGTGGCCCGAACGCTACCAGGCCTGGGAACAGCGGCTGGTGGTGCCCAGGGATCGGGTCGCGGCGGTGGTGCGCGCCGCCATAGAGGAAGCGCGGCGCCGGACGCTGGCCAGGATGGCGCTCCCCGCCGGCGAGACCTTCGCGCTCGCCATCGTCACCGGCAAGCCGTGGGCCGCCTACAACTGGTACCAGGGCGGGGCGCGTTCGCTCATCGAGGTGAATGCCGACCTGCCCTTCCACGCGCCCTACGCCGTGCATCTGGCGGCGCACGAGGGCTACCCGGGCCACCACGTCTCCAACGCGCTGCAGGAGGAGCGCCTGGCCCGCGGGAAGGGGTGGGTGGAGCATGTCGCATACCCGCTCTTCAGCCCCATCTCCCTCGTCGCGGAGGGGAGCGCCGAGGCGGGCGTCGAGTTGGTCTTCCCGCCGGAGGAGCGCCTGGCGTTCGAGCGCGACGTGCTCTTCCCGCTGGGCGGCGTCGATCCGAACGAGGCGTCGCGCGCCGCCCGGATCCGCGGGCTCACGAAGGAGCTGGGCCCGGCCAGGGTCGTGCTGGCGCGGCGCTACCTGGACGGTGCCATGTCCGCGGCCGAGGTGAAGGCGTGGCTGGTAGCCCACGGCCTCTCCACCCCCGAGGAGGCCGCCCAGTCGGTGGAGTTCATCGACCGTTACCGGAGCTACGTCGTGAACTACAGCTTCGGCAAGGCGCTCGTGCAGGGGTGGCTCGAAGCGCGCGCCGGCGCCGATCCGGCGGCGCGCTGGGCCGCCTTCCAGGACCTCGTCGGCTCGGCGCGGCTGCCGCAGGCGCTGGTGGAGCGGCCGGCGCGCTGAGCGCGTCGAACGCCGATGGGACTCGCTGTGGTGGTGGGCTGCTCCCACCCGGGCGTGCACCAGCGACCTACGCGGGGCCGTCAACCGCCGAGGGCCCGCTCCCGTCGCCAGATCACGTACGCGCCGATGCCCAGCAGCGGGTCGAGGATGGCGAACGGCAACGCGATCCCGGGAGGCGCCATCCCCAGCAACCACAGCGGCACCAGCAGCAACGGGACCAGCAGCCGATCGACCACGGTGGCGAGCCCGAAGGAGTCGGCCCGGGTTCGTCCTCCCATCACGTAGAACCAACCGATGATGGCCACCGTGACGCCGACCGCCCGCACCAGGCCCTCCTCGTAGCCGGTGAGGTGCTCCAGGAAGAACAGGCGCATCAGCATAGAAGCCGGCAGCAGGTATATCGCCGCGCCCATGGCCAGGTAGAGGACGCCGTTGGCCACGGTGTAGCGCGAGAGCCGCGAGTGAGGGCCGGCCGGTTGAAGCCCGAGAGCGGACCAGAACGACCTCGGAGCATCCATGGGCCACCACGGTACCTGGACCCGCCCCGGATCGGAAGACGATCGGTCGCGGCGCGAAAGGATTCGTCAGCGATTCCCGACCGGTCGGCATCCCGGCCAGCCACGAGTGTCGAGCCCGGTCACACCAGGGTCCTTGGCGGTGGCGCGAGACCCCAGCATTGTCGCGCACAGCTCACGGCAAGGAGGACCCATGGCGATCCCGAAGCCGCTGCACCTCGCGCTTGGCGCAGTGCTCGCGCTCCTCGCCGCCTGCGGCGGGAACGAGAGCACCGGCGCTCCCGATCAGACCGCGCAGGCGTTCGACCTCGCGGAGCAGAGGGCGGTGTCGCTCCACGAGGCGCGGGCGCGCGGCCTGCGCCTGGTCAAGCTGCGAGGCAAGATCGCGTTCTTCGGCTACGACCTGCTGCAGAGCCCCCCGCAGCCGCGCCCCTACCAGGCGGGCGTCCCGGGAGCGAAGGTGTGGATCGCCGAGTTCCCCATCACTCGCTACTTCAACGTCAGGAGCGACAGCGCGGGCTACTGGACCTTCCATCTGGTGAAGCCAGCCGCAGCGACGCTCGAGCTCTCCTTCCTGTACGAGAAGGACTTCTACCCGCCGGCGGTCGAGAAGCAGGTCTTCCCGCCCGATGGTCTTCCCTCCGGCTGGGACGTGGTCAAGATCAAGTCCAACGTCTACGCCATAGGTAACGACGACGTGCTCGACATCGCCGTGCAGATGCCCGACGAGCTCTACCTGAACGCAGCACGGATGCAGCTCGAGGCTGCCATCGGCGGAGTGACCGGCCAGCCGTACGCCATCCAGAACATCCTGGTCTCGACCGTCGGAAAGTCGTGGGCGAGCCTATTCGACGAACGGCTGCCGCACGGCGATCCCGGCGCGACGGTCTCCGCCACCCCGGCACCGCGGTGGCCGACCCAGGGGCCCATCTACTTCAACGAGAGCGTGAGCCCCGATCCGACGCGCACCAGCACCTCGGTGGACGGCGGCGTGCTCTTCGACAACCTGCCGGCGGGTCTCGTCACCCTGACGGCGAGCCAGGTCCCCTTCGCCTACCAGCCGGTCCGGTTCCGGGTGGACGGGTCGGCGAGGCTCTTCATCTCCTCGCCGCCGCACTCGTTGCAGAGCAGCAACGGATCGGGGCCGGGCCTGCCCTGACCGCACGAGGGGGTAGAGGCTCAGGGGCGCCTCAGGAGAGGTCGGCCGCGGCCGCGAGGATGCGGCGCAGCTGCGGTTCCCACACCCAGCGCATCGTCGTGACCGCGCCGGGCTCCGAGCACCACGCCGCGGGCACGTAGATCCCCTGCAGCGCGCAGAGCCGCCAGTCCTCCCATGCCTGCGAGAGCGGGTAGCCCTGGACCCCTCGCGCCACGAGCTGCGCGTGCCAGTGCGCGACGAGCGGACGCTCCCAGGCGCGGCGCGCGTCCACCGGCCACCACACGGCGATCGCGTGGGTGAGATCGCTCACGCCCAGCCAGCACACGAGGGGCGATCCCGCGAACGGCTGGTAGTCGATCAGGTAGAGCGCGCCCTTCCCTTCGATCGGCGCGAGCACGTTGCCGGGGTTGAGGTCGCCGTGCACCCAAGTGAATCCCGACCAATCGGTGAGTCGCGCGCGCAGCGCGTCCGGGTGCCGGTCGAAGAGCGCGCGCACCGTGTCGCGCTCCGCTGCGGTGAATCCCTCGCCCATGGCGTCGAGTAGCGTGGCCAGCCCAGCCCGGGCGGGCGCGAGCGCGCGTTCGAGCGCGGCCGCGTCGGGCGGGGGCTGCGGCCAGCGATGCGCATGCAGCCGCGCCGCGGCCTCGACGAGCGCGCGGCCATAGCGCTCGGTGGGAGCGACGTCGAACTGGTCGCGGTGCGTGTCGGCAACGTCGTCGAGCAGCAGGTGGTAGTGGGTGGCGTCCGCGGCCGCATGGTGGCAACGCAGCAGCGGGGCGTCGGCGAGTCCCGTGAACTCCCGCAGGTAGTAGTCCACCTCGGCCGAGCCGAACGTCTCCGCGGAGCCGATCTTCACGCGCAGCCGCAGCGGTGCGTCATCGCCGTCGACCCGGACCCTCAATCGGACGTGTGCGCCCCAGGTGCTCTTGCCCTCGACGCGTTCGAGCTCACGCACCCGGCGACCGAGAGCCTGCTCGACCCATTCGAGGGTGACGTCGTCCGGCCGGCGGAGAACGCGAGCCATGGAGCCCATCGGCGCATGCTACACGGTAAGGCGCGCGGCTCGTGCTTCTGCCACCTGGGCTTGCCGGCATCACGGGCGCCGTGGTTCCTTCGTACTGACTCGAGGAACCAGGAAGACGAGGAGACAGCCATGCTCGACACGCCGCAGATCGTCCAGACTACGGTCGTGCCAGCCGCCATCATCCGCATCACCATTCCCCGGGAGGAGATCAGGACCGTCATGGGGCCGGGCCACCGAGAGCTGATGGCTGCCCTGGGTAGCCAGGGCATCGCCCCGGCCGGGCCTTGGTTCACGCACCACCTGAGGATGGACCCGGCCACCTTCGATTTCGAGATCGGCGTGCCGGTGACGCGCCCGGTGGCGGCCGCGGGCCGGGTCGTGGCGGGCCACCTGCCGGCCGCGATGGTGGCTCGTACCGTCTACCACGGGCCCTACGAGGGCCTTGGCCCCGCCTGGGAGGAGTTCAATGCCTGGATCACCGCGCAGGGGCGAACGCCGGGACCGTCGCTGTGGGAGGTCTACCTCACGGACCCGCAGTCGAACCCCGATCCGGCCACGTGGCGCACCGAGCTGAACAGGCCTCTGGCTGGGCAGGGGGAGTCCTTGCAGGCGCGGACCAGCTGACCTCGCGCCCGCGCCCGACGGGCTCCGCCGTCAGCGGAAGACGAACAGGAGATCGAGGCCGCCCGCGGCGACGAACGCGGTCCCCAGAGCGTCGCCGGCGCTCGACTGCAGGCCCGCCCAGAGCGCGTACCCCTCGCCGCGGTGGAGGTCGTAGTGGTGCCCGGTCTCGGCGATGCTCCAGTCGCCGTCGTCCGCGGGGTAGTTGATCTCGCCCGCGCCTGGACAGGCGCTGCGGCGCGTGGTGAGCTTCGCACCCTCGCCTGGAGGTCGCCGATGGCCCGCGCCGCTTCCCTGCTGCTCGTCCTGCTCGCCCTCATCCCGCCCGGCACCGCCCGGGCCGGCGGGCCGGCCCCTGCCGCCGTCCACGCAATGGAGGAGGGCTGGGTGGATGCCGGCGGGGTGCTCCAGTACTACAAGATGGTGGGGCGCGGCCCGCCGCTGGTGGTGCTGCACGGCGGCCCCGGCGCCTCGCACGACTACTTCCTGCCCTGGCTGCTCCCGCTGGCGCGCACCCACCGGCTGGTGTTCCTCGACCAGCGCGGCTCGGGGAAGAGCGAGAAGCTGGACGATCCCAGGGGCTACACCATCGAGGCCATGGTGGAGGACCTGGAGGCGGCGCGGCGGGCGCTCCGGCTGGGGCGCATCGACCTCCTCGGCCACTCGTGCGGCGGCGTCCTCGCCCAGGCCTACGCGCTCCGCTACCCGCAGCACCTCCGGCACCTGGTGCTGGCCAGCACCTTCTCCTCCACACAGGCGCTCAACGCCGTCTTCGTGCGCATGAAGGAGCGCATGGCGCCCGAGCTACGCGAGCGCATCGAGTCCGCGGAGAAGAAGGGGCTCTTCGGCCAGGGCAAGCCCTTCGAGCGCGCCCGCTACCCGGCCGACTACATGGCGGCCGCCTGGGGCGAGGGCTACTTCCCCTACCTCTACCGGCGCCGCCCCGACCCCAACTACGACCCGGTGCAGAACGGCAACATGGCCTGGGACCTCTACCGGGAGATGTGGGGCTCGGACGGCGAGTTCGTCATCACCGGCAACCTGACCTCGGTGGAGTACCTCGACCGGCTCGGGGAGCTGCGCGTGCCCACGCTGGTGACGGTGGGCGACCACGACGAGACCGACCCCGAGCTGGCTCTCGCCACCCACCGCGCCATCCCGGGCTCGAAGCTGGCGATCATCCCGGAGGCGGGACACATGACGTTCGTGGACCAGCCGTCTCTCTACCTGCGCACCGTCCGCGACTTCCTGCTCGGCTCCCGCTGAGCGCCCCCGCGAGGAGCCCACGCGATGCGCGGTGAGGCGCTCGCCCGGCGGCCACGTTACATTCCGCGCATGTCCAAGCCCACGCTCATCTACTTCGCCTCCCGCGGCCGCGCAGAGCTCATCCGCCTCGTCCTCGCCGAGGCCGGCATCGACTACCAGGAGCACCCGGTCGGCAAGGGCACGCCGCCTCGGGACGGCCGCCCCACCGACTTCGCCGCGCTCAAGGCGACCGGCGCCTTGCCGTTCGAGGCGGTGCCGGTCTGGGAGGAGCCAGGCGGGTTTCGCCTGGCGCAGAGCCTCGCCATCGCCAATCACCTCGCTCGCGTGCACGGGCTTGCCGGCCGGACGCCCGTGGAGGCCGCGCAGTGCGACCAGTGGCTCGGGGCGGTCGACGACGTGCGGGTGGAGCTGCGCAAGCTCGTCAGCACGCCTGCCGACCAGCGCGCCGCGCTCCGCTCCGACCTGCGCTCGGCCACGCTGCCGCGCTGGCTCGGCTACCTGGACCGGCTGCTGCGTGCCAACCAGGGCGGTAGCGGCTTCGCGGTGGGTGACGCCGTGACGCTGGCCGACCTGGCGCTCTGGTACCTGCTCGAGATGCTCCGCGACAACGGCTTCGGCGAGGCGCTGGATCGATACCCGGCGCTGGTGGCCTTCGCCCAGCGGATCGCGAGCCGGCCGCGCGTCGCCGCCTACCTCGCGTCGCCGCGGCGGCACCCGTTCACGCCGCTGCCCGCGTGAGGCGAGCGGCGGTACCCGCAAGGGCGCTTGGATTACACCGCCACCTGGGGGCATTCTTGCCATTCTGCGCCGAATCCTGGGCTCACCCGAAGCAGGAGGAAGAGATGAATCCCCACCCTGGAACGAGCCGGCGCTTGCGCCGGTTTGCACTTCTGAGTTCTGCCGCGTTGGTGGCGGCCGGCTTCACCAGCGGGACCGCCGACGCAGCCGGCGGCAATCGGTTCAAGGCATCCGGACCTGTCATGGGGGCGGGCGAAGGCAGCGAGTTGCGCACGCCGCTGCAGTTCGAGGAAGAGGCGGCGAACAACCCCCTGGCGGGCAGCCAGGTACTCTTCTCCCGGTGCCGCCGGGCACCGTTTTCCGGCACTGCCGGCCTTTACAGCCCGATCTCCGCGCCCGAGCACGACGTGATCGTCGGGGACACGGAATTCGCCTTTGCCGACGGTTCGACCTGCTACAACCCGCAGAACGAGCAGAACATGGTCATCAACCCTTCGGACGCCAAGAACATCGTGACGTCTGCGAACGAGTACCGTTACAACGCGCACGTTGCCTATTACACGAAGGACGGCGGCGCGAGCTGGGCCAACGTCATCATGCCGGGATGGACTCGCTCGACCGGCGGGTCCGGCATCTTCGGACACCTGGATTCCTGCGGTGACCCCGTGCTCGCGTTCAGCCCGGACGGCAGCCGCCTGTACTACTCCGGCCTGGTGTGCAACTTCGACAAGTTCCCGCGGCAGATTTCCGGTGTGGCCGTGGCCGTCTCGCTCGACGGCGGCGCCCACTGGAGCGCGCCCGTCATGGTGAGCTCGGCAGCCACCGGCGACTTCTTCCAGGACAAGGAGTGGATCGGCGTCGGCAACGACGGCACCGTCTACGTGACGTGGACCCGGTTCTACCAGGGCCCCCGCGGCCTCGGCTACCTCAAGTCGCCCATCGTCATGGCCAGCTCCAAGACCGGCGGAAAGTCGTGGTCGTCGGTGAAGCAGGTTTCGGACGATGCGCATCCGTACAACCAGGGATCGCAGGTGGGGATGGCGCCGGACGGCACGCTCTTCGTCGCGTACGAAGGCGCGACGCCGAGCAGCCGCTACTCGCAGGACGCGCTGATCGTGGCCCGCTCTACCGACGGCGGGAGTCACTTTACGAACACCGAGGTCGCGCGCGTCTACGACGACCTCGATTGCTACCCGATTCAGCTGCCCGGCGCCCAGAACCGGCAGACCCTGTCCTTCGAGCAGTTCCGCATCAACAGCTTCCCATCCATGGCGATCGACAGGACCACCGGCAAGATCGCCATCGTGTGGGCGGACAACGAGGGATCCGGAAGCTGCGGCACGGGCGCAGCGAGCTTCGTCGGGACGACCTCGAACCAGGTGAAGCTCGTCACGTCGTCGGACGGGCTAACCTGGTCGGGCCCGGCGAAGATCACATCGGGACCGGCCGACAAGGTCTATCCGTCGGTGGGCGCAAACCAAGACCGAATCGTCGTCGGCTTCTACACGCGCGAATACTCGCCCGTTCCGACCGACAGCGATCGCAGGTGCGGGATCTCGGAGCTCGACACGGTCACCGGCGCTGTCGTCCTGCCAACCGACGAAGCGCGACGCGCCGCACCGGTCTGCCTCGATTGGGCCCTCAAATCGTCGGACGACGGCTTCAAGGGGCAGCAGCGAGTCACCTTGCAGTCGTCGAACCCCTACATCCTGTTCGCCGGCTCGTTCATCGGCGACTACACCGGGACCGCCGTGGATGCAGCCGGCGGTGCGGTCACGGGATGGACGGATTTTCGGGGTAACCCGGGCGCCACCGCCCCGAACCAGGACATCGTGATCGGCGCCGGCTACTGATCGAGCGGGTACCGGCGCCTCGGGGCGCCGGTACCCTGTAGCCCCGCCTGGTGCACCGCCGGTGCCGAGGGCGCACTGTGCCTGGGTGCGGCGGCGTGGCTACCCTAACGCGCGCTTCAGGAGGAGCGGGCCGCGGTGCGCGCTTTGGCCGCGTCCTCGGCCTGGGTCAGCAGGGTCGCCGGCTCCTTCAGCAGGGCGCTCAGCCCCAGGCAGAGGACCAGCAGGGTGATGAGGCCGACGAGCGACCCATCCATGGAGCCAGTCACCGGCGACTTGAGGCCGTCCATGGCGAAGATGAAGAGGATCCCCGCGATCTGCCCCATCAGCAGGAGCAGGCCATTGGAGGTCCCCTCCGGGATTGGGTAGGCGATCTCCGCCGCGTACTGGAAGCCGATCGGCCCCGCGCTCAGCAGGAAGAAGCCCAGCACCACGGAGGAGGGCGAGAGGAGGTGCGAGATCCCGCTCGACAACTGCTCGTCCTTCGGCGCCCAGACCGTCGACTTCATGGTCCGCAACGGGTTCGCGCGCGAGGTCACGAAGACCGAGATGCTCGAGAACATCGCGCGCTCACGCGAGCTCGGGTTGGTCCTCAACGCCGACAACGTGCAGCGGCGCGTGAACTTCATGTGCCACTGCTGCGGCTGCTGCTGCAACGTGCTCCGGGGCATCACGGAGCACGGCCACCCGAATGCCGTGGTGACCTCCAACTTCATCGCTGGCTCGGACCGCGACCGATGCAAGGGTTGCGGCACCTGCTCCAGACGGTGCCCCATCCACGCCGTCCGCGGTGTCCCCGACCCGGACCCCCGCTTCCGAAAACATGGACGGCCCCACGTGGACGAGTCGCTCTGCATCGGCTGCGGGGTCTGCACGCTGCAGTGCAAGTCCGGCGCCATGAGGCTGCACAAGCGCGCCCAGCGGGTGCTTCATCCCGAGACCACGTTCGAGCGGGTCATCCTGCAAGCCCTGGAGAGGGGAACCTTGCAGAACCAGCTCTTCGACGATCCCGGCAGCAAGTCGCAAGCCTTCGTCCGTGGAATCGTGGGCGGGTTCCTGAGGCTCCCGCCCGTCAAGCGCGCCCTCATGAGCGACGCACTCCGCTCGCGCTTCCTCGGTGCCATGAAGAAGGGCGCTGCGATGCAGGGGAAGCAGCGCATGACCGAGGTCTGAGGGCGCGGGTCCATACCGCAGACTCGAGGGCCTCCCGAGCAACTTTCCTCGCACTTTCGGTCCCCTTCTGGGACGGCGACCTCGACCTGGCCCGACGTGGGGCGGGTCCGGCGCGGTCGGCCCGGCGCCGTTACAAAAATGGGATGTGCCGGAACATCAGGACGCTCCACCACTTCGAGCCGCCCGCCACCGAGGAGGAGATCCGCGCCTCGGCCCTCCAGTACGTGCGCAAGCTCTCGGGATACCTCGCGCCGTCCCGGGGGAACCAGGCAGCCTTCGACCGGGCGGTGGGGCGAGTGACGGACGCCACCCGCGAGCTTCTGGCCTCGCTCACCGCCCAGGGGCCGCCGCGGAACCGCGAGGCGGAGCGGCTGAAGGCAATCCAGCGCGGCGTGCAGCGGGAACGGCGGCGGGTGGGGCCGGGGTGAGGAGGCGGCGGCGACGACAGGGAGGCGCTATCAGCGGTGCCGTCCCATCCGCCCACCGCGGAAGCCAGTGCCGAAGGCGAGACGCGTACCGAAGCCTCGCGGACCGCCCCACGCCGGTCCCCGGGCCATCCGCGGCGCCGGCCGCGCGGCCGAGAACGTCCGTGGAAAGAGGCCGCCGTGGAAGCGGGGCGCGACGGCGAAGCGATGGACGGGGAGGCGGTGGAAGCGATGGGACGGGACGAAGGTGAAGAACCGGAAGGAGGGCGCGAACCCGACGGAGAAGGATGGCCAGCCTGGCCAGAGGGGCGCCCACCCGACCACGCCCTCGCCCAAACGCCAGGTCACCCAGGCCGGCGCCCACTGGTAGCCCGGCGCCCAGAACCAGCCCGCGCCGGGGTCGTACGCCCAGCGCCCGTAGTGATAAGTGGCCCAGGCCCAGGGCTCGTCCGACGTCCAGGTCCAGCCGGCGTCGGTCCAGACCCACTGGCCGCGGAAGTACGGCTTCCACCCGGCGTCCACGCGAGGGCGCCAAATCCAGCCGTGCTCCGTCGACCACGCCCAGGAGCCGTACGGCGAGAGGCCTTCCCGGAAGGCTTCGGGGGTGGGCGGGGTGGCGGGCTGGGCCGCGCCGGGGCCGGGTCGCAAGCGGTCTGCCGCGGCCGGAGCGCCCGGGGCGACGGCGGGTGGTTCGGTGGGCGCCCAAGCGCTGGAATCGTCGGGCAGCGCGCTGGGCCCGGCCGGCGGGGCTTCCGCCTTCCGGCGCTTCACTTCATCGTCTGAGAGCCGGGGCAGCGGTCGATAGGGCTCCTTGGCGAGCCCCGGCGCGGCCAGCGCAAGAAGCAGGGCGACGACGCTCTTCGGCATACGACCTCCGCAGCCTCGTCCCCGCTCGTTGCCCGCGGCGCCAACAGTTCGAGGGGGAGGGGTCAGCAGGCACCGGCGCATCGCTCACTCCGATGCATCTCCCGAGCCACGGCTCCCGGCGCGATTCGCCTGGCGGAACGCCCGCTGGCTCCCCTCCGGGCCGTGGCCGGGCGCCACGGTGTTGCGGCAGCGCTCGCCGAGCCTGGCATCCGGCCCACTGTCGTTGCCGAAAACCCCATCCGGGCTCGACCTCTTCGAATTCGAAGGGAATGGCGCTTCATCTTGATTGAATAGCCACTCCGCCCGGACCGTCCGGGATGCAAGCCCCCGAACTCATGCAGGTCTCATCGGTGGCCCGAATGCTGCTTCAACTGCGTGCAGAGATGCAGGGCACCCCGCCTATGGCGGATGCGGAACCCGTGAACGCGCCAGCGCAGGACGGGGATCACGGCGCACCCGAGGGAGAAGGGCCCGAACAATGAACAAGACTCCAAGCCGGTGCCGGGCGTTCGTCGCGCTCAGCGCTCTCGCGTTTGCATCCATCTCCCAGGCACAGCCGCGCGACCCTGGCGATTACCCGCAGGCGGACGACATCCGTCAGACGGTCGTGCGCATCGCGTACTTCTCGGGGAGGGTCTCGTACAGCCGCGGCGACGACCCGGGCCACTGGCAGCCGGCGTCGCTCAACTTCCCGATGACGCTGGGCGATCGCCTCTATACGGGGAGGGGCGCGCGCCTGGAGCTGCAGACGGAGGGCGGCTCGATCTATCTGGCGCCCGGGACGGACTTCGCCGCGCTGAACCTCACGTACGACGTGAAGCAGTTCTCGCTGGGGATGGGGTCCGCCTCGTTCCGCATCCGGCGAATCGATTCGGCTGAGTCCTTCGAGGTCGACACCCCGAACTCCGCGGTCACGTTCGACCGCCCGGGCGAGTACCGGATCGACGTCGACCGCGACGGCAACACGCGCGTCATTGTCAGGCGCGGGTACGCGTACGTGGCCGCGGCTGGTGGCGAGGTGCCGCTCGAGGCGGGCAACATGATGGCCATCGACGACATCGACTCTCCGGTCTACGATGTGACGTCGCTCCCGCGCCGAGACTCCTGGGACAGGTGGGTCGAGTCGCGCTTACGCCGCCCCCGCGACACCGGCTGGCGCCGTTACGTCAGCCCGGACATCTCCGGCGTCGAGGATCTCGACAGGTACGGACGCTGGTCGGAGGTCCCGGGGCATGGAACGTGCTGGAGCCCCGCGAACGTCCCGGTCGATTGGCAGCCGTACCGCGCCGGGCGATGGGTCTGGCAGGATCCCTGGGGCTGGACATGGGTTTCCAACGAGCCTTGGGGCTGGGCTCCCTATCACTACGGACGTTGGGTCACGTGGGGATCGCGCTGGTACTGGGTGCCGGCGGGTCCGGAAGTGCGGACGGTCCGCTACGCGCCGGCACTCGTCGCCTTCGTCGGCGGTCCAGGCTTCTCTCTCTCCGTCTCGGCGGGCGGGGGAGGGCCCGGAGGCGGAGGCGGGTACGTGGGCTGGTTCCCGCTGGCGCCGCGCGATCCGGTTGTCCCGTGGTGGGGGTCCGCCGCCCGTACGACGAACGTCACCAACGTGAGGAACGTGACCTACGTGAACCAGACCTACGTGACGGTGGTCAACCAGAACACGTTCGTTTCGGGCGCGCCGGTCGGGACGAACGTGATCCGCGACGCGCGGACCGTGCGCGAGATCTCCGCGGCCCCAGTCGTCCGCGGACCGATCCAGGTCGTTC
>Ga0209798_10000200_pt1 | contig 34294 bp, 30 predicted proteins | sample DOMMetBare3Fresh_FD_187475 | JGI IMG/M metagenome (GOLD analysis project Ga0209798, IMG submission 187475) | Wetland sediment microbial communities from St. Louis River estuary, USA, under dissolved organic matter induced mercury methylation -... | ecosystem: Environmental > Aquatic >... | reverse complement strand
TTTTGAAGACCCGGTTAATATGATCAAACTATAGTTGAATAAATGAACTAATGTTGAAATGCTTAATTGTTATCGATAAATTAAAAAAATAAAGCCCGGCCTCCCTCTCTAAAGGAGAGGGAACAAGGGTGAGGCCAATGTACCGCGAAACCGAAATATTAAAACAACCTGGCATCGGTGAACCTGATGTGTTCGGCGATATGATCATTAATATCGGTCCTCAACATCCATCTACTCACGGTGTATTGCATCTGGTAATTACATTAAATGGAGAAACGATTAAAAAAGTTGAACCGCATCTTGGTTATATCCATCGTTCAATTGAAAAAATGTGTGAGAGTTTGAGTTTTCGCCAGTTCATTTATGTAACCAGTAAAATGGATTATCTCTCTTCACACATAAATAATCACGGTTGTTGTTTGTGTATTGAAAAAGGTTTGCAGATAGAAGTTCCGCCTAGGGCACAAGTGATAAGAGTATTGATGGATGAACTGACAAGACTTGCTTCACACCAGCTTTGGTGGGGAGCCGGTGCAATGGATATTGGCGCCCTGACACCATTCTTTCATGCTTTTCGTGAAAGGGAAATGATAAATGATATAATGGAAGAAACCTGCGGCACCCGTTTAACTATGAATTATATGGTGCCCGGCGGTGTGATGGTGGATGTGCATCCGAATTTTCAGAGAAGAGTAAAAGAATTTGTTGCTCATTTCAAATCCAAGATTGACGAATATGATGAGTTGTTAACAGGGAATGTGATCTTTCAAAACAGGGTAAAAGGTGTTGGCTATCTTTCTAAAGAAGATGCAATTTCTTATGGCTGCACCGGCCCAACTGCAAGAGGAAGCGGCGTTAGTTGTGATATAAGAAAATTATACCCTTATGAAGTGTATTGCAAATTGCAGTTTGATGAAGTGCTGGAAACCGGTGGTGATTGTCTTGCCCGTTATTTAGTAAGGATGCAAGAAATGCGTCAATCACTATCAATAGTCGAGCAGTTAATTGATAATATTCCTGAAGGTGATGTACAGGCAAAAACAAAAGCAGTATTGAAATTGCCTAAGGGAGAATATTTTTCAAGAGTGGAAACAGCAAGAGGTGAGTTTGGAGTGTATATAGTAAGTGAAGGGGGAACTACGCCTTATAGAATTAAATTCCGTTCGCCGGGTTATAGCAACCTTAGTGCATTAGATCATATGGCGAGAGGCGGAAAGATCGGTGATCTTGTTGCGATAATGGCAATGATCGATTTGGTGATACCGGATATAGACAGGTGATCACCCTCTGTCCCCCTAAAGGGGTGACTTAGGATGAAGAGTTCTTTTAATAGTTAATTTTTTTCCGTAGGGGCAATATGTTAGTAGCCATATTGAATCGGGAATGAAATCATTTGATTGAATTAAATTGAAAAGTTCTTTGTTAAATAAAATTTCCCTTGCCCCGTAGGGGCAATATGTTGGTAGCCCCGGGTTTCAACCCGGGGATGAAAGAAAAAAAATTAATGGCGCCCCGTAGGGGCGCAACATTAAACAAATAAAAATCTGATTGAATTAATAATAAGTTTTGATGAATGTTGAATAGAATTACAGATCGTACAAGAGTGCGACGCAACGGAAGTTAAATAGTAGCAATGCAGACAGGAACAAAATAACATGCGACAGATAGAAAATTATTTTTAAATAGTAAAAAAACAATCTAAGTCCCCCTTTAGGGGACAGGGGTATGCCTTCATTAGAAAACATAGCAAACAGTATTCACGAATGGTTGAACGCCACATTCAGTTCTACCTGGGCATTGCTGATCGAATTTGCAATCGTTGGCGTTTGCATTATTGGATTGTTCGCAATGCTTGGATTAGTGCTGATAATGATGGAAAGAAAAGTATCTGCATGGATGCAGTTGAGGCTTGGTCCCAATCGTGTGGGTCCGGTAGGAATGTTCCAAACTGTGGCCGACACTTTGAAGCTGATCGTAAAAGAAGGAATGACGCCGGATGGTGCCGATAAATTATTGTTCAACCTGGCACCATTTGTTGTTATGATAATTGCAATGGTAACGATGGCGCCTCTGATGTTTGCAAAAGGGTTACAGATATGGGACATCAATATTGGTGTTTTATTTTTTACAGCAATATCATCTATATCAGTGATAGGAATATTGATGGCTGGCTGGGCAAGTAATAATAAATATTCACTGCTTGGCGCCATGCGCAGTGGTGCACAGATCGTAAGTTATGAATTGTCTGCAGGCTTCGCTATTCTCGCAATTGTAATATTGACCGGTGATTTAAAAATCTCAGCAATCGTGGATTCGCAGGCGAATGGGTGGTGGATCTTTAAAGGCCATCTCCCGGTCTGGATCGCATTTGTAATTTTTATGATCGCAGTAACTGCAGAAACCAATCGTGCACCGTTCGATCTTGCTGAAGCAGAATCAGAACTCACCGCAGGTTTTCATACCGAGTATTCCGGAATGAAGTTCGCTTTGTTCTTTCTTGCGGAGTATGTAAACATATTTGTGGTTTGTGCACTCGGCGCTACTATATTTCTCGGTGGGTGGCAGCCATTGCACTTTGGTACAGATACAGGATTTAACAGAGTGATGGATTATATTCCATCCAGTATCTGGTTTATGGGCAAAACATTCTTTTTAATTTTTGTCATCATGTGGTTTCGCTGGACATTCCCGCGGCTGCGTATAGACCAGTTGCTAAATCTTGAATGGAAATATCTGTTACCAATAAGTATGATCAATTTATTATTGGTAACGTTGATGGCTATATTGGGTTGGCATTTTTGAGGTGAATGTTGAGTGGTGAATATGAAAAGTTCTTTTAATTGAATTTTTATTTGTTGTTACCAACAGAAGTAATTCTATTGAGCTTCGTTGCGTCGCACTCTTATACTTTCGGTTCTTTATTCAGCTGAATAGAGAACCAAAGATGATGTGGTAGTTAATTTGTTTATTAAAAATATAAAGCACCGCTCCTTCTCCTAAAGGAGAAGGAGTTGGAGGATGAGGTCAAATGTTCATAGTTAATTACATAAAAGATGTTTTCAGTGGTGTTAAGTCACTCCTTACCGGTATGAAAATAACCGGAGGCTATGCGTTGCGACATCATAAAGAAAAAATCACGCAGCAATATCCGGACAACAAGGACACATTGATATTGCCAGAACGTTTTCGCGGTGAAGTAGTGATGATACATGATGAACACAACGAACATGCATGCACCGGCTGCACTGCTTGTGAGTTAGCCTGTCCAAACGCAACAATTAAAATAGTTACCAGGTTTGACATACAACCCGATGGCAAAAAGAAAAAAGCAATTGACAAATTTGTATATCACCTTGAACTATGTACGTTTTGCAACCTGTGTATCGAGGCTTGTCCGACTAATGCCATAAAGATGGCACAGACATTCGAGCACAGTGTTTTCGACAGAACAAATTTGACAAAGATTTTAAATAACCCGGGGAGTAAGATCAGGGAAGGAATTGAATAGAGAACCCCCAAGCCCCCTAAAGGGGTTTGCCGGGACACAATGCCAGCTTATTTGAAGATGTCATGAAGAATTGAAGTTGTTGATTATGGTGAATAAGGAAACCAAAGATGAAATGCTTAATTACTTAGATAAATAAAAATCCAAAAGCCCGGCCTCCCTTCTCTGCAGGAGAAGGGACCGAGGGATGAGGCTATGACTGCATCACAAATTATTTTTTACATTCTGGCTGCCTTTATTTTAGGTACGGCAATTCTTTCTGTTACTACCACAAAGATCTTCCGTTCGGCAATCTGGTTATTGTTTTCATTGATTGGCATTGCAGGTTTGTATTTCTGGCTTGAAGTGGAATTTATTGCAGCTGTTCAAATCGTCGTTTATGTCGGCGGAATTGTTGTACTTATTATTTTTTCCATCTTTCTTACTCAGCAATCGGGTAAAGAAATGCTGAAACCTTCGATGATGAGAAGTATTGCATCAATACTCGCAGTACTCTTCGGATTTGCATTTACCTACTTTTTGATCTATAAAAATGATTTCCAGGCTGGTGATAAACCTTTTGACTGGAGTGTAAATAAGATCGGAACTCAAATGCTGGAAACCGGTGAGAACGGTTATGCGTTGCCTTTTGAAGTTGTGAGTATTTTATTGTTGGCCGCGATGGTGGGTTGTATTGTTATTGCTATAAAATCAAAACCAGAAGAAAACAATGGCTGATATACCTATATCACATATTTTATTTGTAAGTACAGCATTGTTCTTTATCGGTATGTATGGTTTGTTTACCCGCCGTAATATGATCACCATGCTGATGTCAATAGAATTGATATTGAATAGTGTCAATATCAATTTCGTTGTATTTAATAAGTACCTGTACCCTGACAGACTCGATGGCATTTTCTTTACCATATTTATTATTACGATAGCGGCAGCAGAAGCTGCAGTTGCGATTGCGATCATTATTAATCTTTATCGTAGTCACAGATCAATTGATGTGGAAAGCGCCGAAGAAATGAAATATTAACCCCCAAACCCCCTAAAGGGGGCTTTTGACGAGTTAACTTGTTTGAAGTGGTTAAAAATGTTGAATTGAATTAATATAGATGAAATGCATAATTACTATAGATAAAATAAAATACTAAAGCCCGGCCTCCCTCTCCCTAAGGAGAGGGAACGAGGGTGAGGCTTATGAACTACTCATCATACATAGCACTGATACCTCTTCTGCCATTAGCAGGCTTCGTTTTGCTTGGATTATTTGGAAGAAAATATTTTAAAAATTCTTCGGGTATCATTGGTACCGGGCTATTACTTGTATCAACAGTACTATCATTATATACAGCTTACAATTATTTTTTTGTTGATGGAAAAGTTGGAGATACCTATCAAACTATCACAGCAATAAAATTCACCTGGCTTTCATTTTCTGATAACGTAAGTATAGATATGGGCATCATCCTCGATCCTATATCAGTAATGATGCTGGTGGTCGTAACTTTTGTTTCGCTGATGGTTCATATTTTCAGTCTTGGTTATATGAAAGGAGAAGAACGATTTGCAACTTACTATGCCTTTCTTGCTTTGTTTACTTTTTCCATGCTTGGTTTAGTTGTTTCAAGCAATCTTTTCCAGATATATATTTTTTGGGAGTTGGTGGGTGTATCCTCTTACTTACTGATCGGTTATTATTATGACAAACCCTCTGCAGTTGCTGCATCCAAAAAAGCATTTATCGTTACACGTTTTGCTGATTTAGGATTTCTTGTTGGTATTTTGATCCTTGCATTCTATGGCAAAACACTTGACTTCAAAACACTGATAGAAAATTTACAATCATCAGAACTTGTTGCAATAAGTACAGCCTCGTTCCTTGGAATAAGTGCACTTACCTGGGGATTGACATTGATCTTTATTGGCGGTGCTGGTAAATCGGCAATGTTCCCTTTGCATATTTGGTTACCCGATGCGATGGAAGGCCCCACTCCTGTTTCCGCATTGATACATGCGGCAACAATGGTTGTAGCGGGGGTTTATTTGGTGGCAAGATTATTCCCATTGTTCACTCTTACTCCAATAGCATTAGATATTGTAACTGTTGTAGGTATTGTTTCGGCATTTCTTGCAGCTATCATTGCCTGCACACAAACTGATATAAAAAGAGTGTTGGCATATTCCACCATGTCGCAGATCGGTTATATGATGTTTGCGCTTGGGGTATCGGGGTATAGTGGAGAAAATGGACTGGGTTACACCGCTTCCATGTTCCATTTATTCACTCATGCATTTTTTAAATCATTATTGTTCTTAGGTGCTGGTGTGGTTATTCATTTTATTCATAGCAATGAAATGAAAGATATGGGTGGTTTAAGAAAATATCTGCCGATCACCAATCTTAGTTTTTTGATTGCTTGTTTTGCAATCGCAGGCATTCCGCCGTTTGCAGGTTTTTTTAGTAAAGAAGAAATCCTATTAGCTTCCTATCATTCCAATAAAATAGTTTTTGGAGTGGCGTTGTTTACTTCAGGGCTGACAGCATTCTATATGTTCCGCTTATACTTTTCTATTTTCTGGAATAAGAATACAGAAGTGCATAATCATCATGGTGAAGGGCCGGTTTCAATGAAACTTCCTTTAATGATCTTAGCCTTCTGTTCAATTTTTGCGGGTTTAATTCCTTTCGGTGAATATGTTTCATCGGATGGAAAAGCACTTGAATCACATTTTGATCCGATGTTTTCGATTGCTCCTGTTGCTTTTGGTGTGATTGGTATTTTATTGGCGATGTGGATGTATAAAAAAGAAAGTGTAAAAGCCGAAAAAATATCTCAATCATTGGGTGGCTTGTACAAAGCAGCGTACAAGAAATTTTATATTGATGAGATATATCTTTTCATCACTAAGAAAATAATTTTTAACCTCATCGGTCGTCCGGCAGCGTGGATAGACAGAAATATTGTGGATGGATTGATGAATGGAATTGCAAATACAACAGCAACAGTTTCCGGTTGGATAAAAGGAATACAATCTGGTAAAGTGCAGAGCTATGCTATTTATTTCTTCGGAGGAATTGTTGCGCTGGCAATTGTGTTTTTGTATTTGTGGAAATAAATGAATTAGGAATTTGGGATTTGGTATGAAAGACATTCCATAACGCCAAACACCCAACTCCAAATAAAACAATATATGAATCTTTCATTACTGATACTTGTTCCATTATTGACTGCGTTGGCTTTATTGCTTGTAAAAGGACTAAAACAAGTAAGAACAGTTGCGTTGATCGGCTCGGCAGTACAACTGATCCTTTGTTTTGTTTTATTTTATTTATATAAACAAGAAAGAGCTAACGGAAATAATTCAAATTTTCTTTTTGAAGATAATTACACATGGTACGCTCCGCTGAACATCAATTATCATATCGGGGTTGATGGAATATCTATTGCCATGATCTTACTTACAGCTTTTGTTGTGATAGCAGGCGTATTGGTATCATGGAAAATGGAAAGGTTAAATAAAGAATTTTTCTTCCTGTTAATATTTTTAAGTCTTGGCGCCTACGGATTTTTTATAGCACTTGATCTTTTCACACTTTTCTTTTTCCTGGAGGTTGCCGTGATTCCAAAATTTTTGCTGATTGGTATCTGGGGCAGCGGCAAAAAAGAATACAGTGCCATGAAACTTGCGTTGATGCTGATGGGTGGTTCAGCATTGGTGTTTGTAGGCTTGGCTGGATTATATTTTAACACCAATGTAAATGGTGCACATAGTTTTGACCTTATACAGATCGCCAACATGAATATTCCTGTTGAAGTGCAAAAATTGTTTTTCCCATTTGCATTTATTGGCTTTGGAATTTTTACTGCACTGTTTCCGTTTCATACATGGGTACCAGATGGTCACTCATCGGCGCCAACTGCAGCCTCAATGTTTCTTGCTGGTATTTCTATGAAACTCGGTGGTTATGGTTGTTTAAGAGTAGCTACTTACTTAATGCCCGATGCAGCTCACGAATATTCTACTATTATTATTGTGTTGGCCTGCATTGCTATTTTATACGGTGCATTCGCCACCATGATGCAGACCGATCTGAAATATATCAATGCATATTCATCGGTAAGTCACTGCGGTTTTGTTTTATTAGGAATCGGCATGTTGACAAAGACTGCAATTGATGGGGCAGTTATGCAAATGGTATCACACGGGTTAATGACAGCACTTTTCTTCGCCGTTATCGGAATGATATATGACAGAACACATACAAGACAAGTGGCACAACTTGGAGGCTTAATGAAAATGATGCCTTTCATTTCAACTGTATTTGTGATTGCAGGTCTTTGTTCATTAGGCTTACCCGGCTTTAGCGGATTTGTTGCAGAGATGACAGTATTCATGGGGTCATGGGAAAAAGCAGATGCATTTTACCGCATCGCAACAATTATTGCCTGTGCTTCAATTGTAGTAACTGCAGTTTATATTTTAAGAGCAACGGGCAAAGCGATCATGGGACCAATTGTTAATAACGAACATTTATCACTCAGTGATGCAAATTGGAATGAAAAATTAGCAGCCAGCTTATTAATTATCGGAATTGTTTTAATTGGTATTGTTCCATTCATGTTAAAAGATCTGATCAATCCCGGAACGGAAGTAATGATACAAAAGATAACAGGAGTTATAAATAAATAGAAATGGTGAACGAATTTCTCATATTGATGAAACAGGAGCTGGTGATAACCTTTATCATCTTCGTTTTATTGTTTGTAAAATTGAATAATAAGGAAACAAAGAATGAAACGCTTATCAATTTTGTAAATATCCTGCTTGCTCTTAATCTTATTTCAGGCTTCTTCATGATCCGGGAAGGAGATCTGTTTGGCGATATGTTCCATACAAATGAGCTTTTGGCTTTTGAAAAAAATTTATTGAATCTTGGTACATTAATTATTTCATTACAATCTTATAATTGGTTAAAGGATCATAAACATGTGCCGGAGTTTTATATACTTATGTTTTCTACATTGCTTGGCATGTTCTTTATGATCAGCAGCAATAACCTGCTGATGTTTTACCTGGCATTGGAACTTTCCACTATTCCCCTTGCAGCTCTTGCCAATTTTGATCTGGAAAAACGTCGTTCTTCTGAAGCCGCATTTAAGATGATCATTTCTTCAGCATTCTCTTCAGGATTATTGCTGTTTGGTATTTCACTTGTTTATGGAGCAACAGGAACATTGAATTTTGCAACTCTAAGCACAAGCTTTACTTCTAACCCCCTCAATATTTTTGCATTCATTTTACTAATCGCCGGGTTCGGGTTTAAAATTTCAGCCGTGCCTTTCCATTTATGGACAGCCGATGTATATGAAGGTTCGCCTGTATCAGTAACCTCTTATTTATCTGTTATTTCAAAAGGCGCCATTCTTTTTGTACTTGTTTCTGTGTTGTACAATGTATTTAAACCAATGTATGAAAGCTGGTACAATATGCTTTTTATTATCTCCGTGCTAACAATGATCATCGGTAACCTGTTTGCATTGCGGCAACAGAATATGAAACGTTTCCTTGCTTTTTCTTCGATCGCTCAAGTTGGTTTTATTTTAATCGGTATCACAGGTCAATCGGCAGAAGGGAATGCATCGGTTATATTTTTTGTAATGATCTATATCTTTTCAAACCTCGCAGCTTTTGGAGTTATTAATTTAATAAGCGCAACAACAGGCAGGGAAAATATAGATGATTATAAAGGTTTTTATAAAACCAATCCCGGGTTAAGCTGGGTATTAGCAATCGCTTTGTTTTCTTTAGGAGGTATTCCGCCAACGGCAGGTTTCTTTGGTAAATTCTTTTTATTGCTGGCCGGTGCAGGTAAAGGAAATTATTTGCTTATCAGCATTGCTGCCTTGAACATGGTTGTTTCATTGTATTATTATTTAAGAATAATAAAAGCAATGTTCATGGATGCAAATGAAAACCCAATTGAGAATGTAAAAGCAGGATGGTTACCAAGACTGGCAATGATCATTTGTGTGGCAGGTATAATAATAACAGGTTTGGCAAGCGGAGCTTATAATTATATTCATTCTTTAGTTAAATAAAAATGGCAATCAATAAAAATCACGAATTCGAAGAATTAGGTGGAGTGAAATGTGCCATCGTTGAAAAGAATGCATCAAAAGACAGACTTGCATTCCTCAAAGATCTCTTGGAAATAAACCATTTTGAAGTGGTGGTAGTTCCCTCTCCCCCACCAAAAGCTGCAGCTGCGCCTAAGCCAGCAGCCCCTGCTGATCCAAATGCTCCGGCGCCCTCACCAATTGAAACTCCTCCTCCGCCACCGCTTCCGGAAACGTTCACAATTGGAGTCACCAATCTGGCTTTTAATCCTACCAATGCAATTTTCGGGAGGTTATTAAGAACAAAAGATGGGCATATTGTAACGCAGGCTTACTGGTATCAGAAAGATAAGGTAAGTCATGATGAAATTCCTTATTACGAACAAAAACTTTAATCAGCTTTGTAATGGAAATACGAGATTTATTTGACCCAACTGTCAAGCAAGATATTATTGACCGCATTAATAAATTAACTCCGCAAACACAAAGACAATGGGGAAAGATGGATGTGGCGCAAATGCTGGCGCATGTACAAATGCCAATTCACATCGCATTTGGCACGCATCAGCCTAAAGGAAGTTTTTTGCTGAGATTAATTGGTCCTCTCTTCAAGAGTAAGTTGTGGGATGATAAACCTTATAAACATAGCCTGCCTACCGACCCGACATTTATTATGACTGGCAATGCCAAAGATTTTGAAAAAGAAAAAGCAACACTCCTGAATTTGATAAACAGCTTCACTGAAAATAATCTTATCAGCGAACAACATCCAATTTTTGGAAAACTTACAAAAGAGAACTGGAGTAAGGCTACCTGGAAACATTTGGATCATCACCTGAAACAGTTTGGAGTGTGAATATTTATATCCGGGAATAGAATAGGGTCGTTGAAAATGGAATCAAATTATTTATGATTTCTTGTAGCAAGATTTGAAAAATTATAAATTTTATCCGCCTTCAAACCTTGGATTTACAAAATTATTCAGCTTGGAGCCAAAGCGATAACTTATACCAAACCTGTTTTGAAAATAATAGCTTGACTTCAACTGGCGGATTCTTGTTAATACTTGCTGCTGCGTTGCTCCCGCCTTGGCAAGATATACCTGATCATGCACCAACCCGCCTGATGAAGCAACATAAAAAGATAAACCGCCGGTAACACGAACATTTACACTGAAATTCATTGTAAAGCTGTTTAATGCCCAGTTCTGAAAAAAATTATGATACGCCATACCGGCATTAATGGTTCCCCATTTTTTATTCAATGCAAGATTCATTCTTACTGAATGAGCAAATAGTGTTTCTTTTAATTTATCATAAATAGTGGAATCATAATATCGATTGAATCGTGTTACAAATCCATAACTAAAAGCAAGGTAGCGATCGTTGATCTGACTGTAAGGAAAGATATTATATTCAACAGCCAGGCGGGTATATAACTGTCGTTTAAAATTGGAAAATGTATTGCTGTTGAAAATAGATTCATAACCGACACTCCAGTGACTGTTGATGCTTTTAACCAGGTAATGATTCAGACCATAGTTATTTGTTCTCGCCACAAATTTTTCGATACTCGTATCGGTTTCAAAAGTATAACTGGTTCGGTTGTTACTTCCATACAAACTGAAACCAACTTTAAGCTCATCGGTAACACGGCTGGCCGATAAATTACCGTTATATCCATAACTGGTATATACTTTTTCGCCATTTATATTTCCGTCGCCACGTAATGTTATAACCCAATAATTCCAAGGGTCAGAAATTAAATAGTTTGTTCCCGTCCCGTTTCCTGAATCAGAATCCTGATTAACTGTAATATTTATTCCTTCGGTAAATTTTATTTTAATAAGAAATGGCACCAGGCCCAATTTGAGATGCTGCACCAGCAACTCCCGGGATTCAGATAATGTAGTAACTGGTTTTTCGAAATATGTAATAGTATCTCTTAATTGCTGAAGCCTGTTCTGACCAAAGAAAATCATTTCATACCGGCGGCCGCCCCCGCCCGTACCCCGGGAAGTGATGAGAATATGTACGTCAGCCGATAACCGGTCCAGTAAAAAATCGACGAAAGTAATTTCAGTTCTTATGAAATTCAGGTCGCAACGGGTATTCCGGCAATCAATAAATACTGTAAGCTTTCCTTCTTTGTCTATATCATTCTGCGATTGCACAGTTGCAGAAGTCGCAAAAATTAAAGTAATGAGCCAGATAAAATACATCCTGTTCATGACTGTGATTTGCCAATATTATTGCATTAAAAGCCGAAAAATAAAAATCGCATTTTTAAATCATACGAAAACTGATATTTATCATTCTATAATTTTTTAATGATCGCACCCAGTTCTGCGGAAGTAACAATATGAAAGTCGTACCACAGGATTACAGCACTCATACTTTCGGGTTTAGGTTTTTACCAGCCTCTTATCTAATTCGATCCATTGTTTATGTCACAATTGCAGGTTATTTGCCGCGGCATAGTTTTTATGCACTCACCCATGTTATCAATTTTTTTAATTTAAAAAAGAAAAAACATGTACTACAATCAGTCATGTGCCGCAAAAGGCAATCATTACGGAAACCGGCAAGGCCAGTTTATCCGATCTATGCAGCGGGCTGCAGTTAACGTTTACAAAACTGACAACAGTTATGAAATGTTAGTGTTTGCACCTGGCCGCATCAAAGAAAATTTTCATATTGACGTGAAAGGAAATGAACTTACCGTTTCTTACACGCCACCGGAAGGATTTCAAAAACCAAACTGGGTTTTGAGAGAATACAGCCGTGGTGGATTTGTAAGAACTTTCACTCTCAATGAAAGTATTGACACTTCATCCATCGCTGCAAAATACATCGATGGTGTGTTGCAGATCAGTCTGCCAATTATTGCAGGTAAGGAAAATGTGAAGAAAGAAATAGTTATCAATTAAGTGTTTTCTTTTAGTTCAGCCGTCCCGCCTAAAGCGGGACGGTTTTTTATTTTCAGTCATCAACGTTAATCGAAATTCTTTTCATTAAATTTAGTTTATGAAATTTACCATTACTAAAAGCTGCATTATAGGTTTGCTCTTTCTGTTTATTGTTGCTTGCAATAACAATTCAACCAAACATGCCGACAATGAAGCAGGTTTTGAATTGATCCCATCTGAAAAATTTTATTTTAAATCATTTGTTGATTGCAATATGGCCGAAGCCTGGGTGGGTGATACATTCAGAATATTTCCCGGTAAATATGGTGAAGATCCTGTGTGGGGATATTCGCATGAATTAAAATTTGCAGATGGAAAAAATGCTGACGAAGCATTCTTAACTCCTCATGAAAAATTTACTGAGCCTATCATGCCGCCAAATGTTCCTGTTGGCAAACCAGGCCTGCATGGTGCTGTTTGGTTTGAAACGGTTTATCAATCACCAGCCGATAAATCCGGAAAGACATTATATGCACTATACCACAATGAAAATTATCCTTCCACTTTGCCTTATGATAGTGCTACCGGCACAGGTTATATAGATTATCGCTGGCCTGAAGGATTGACCGGACCACAATCCCCTGCTGCAGTTTGCCGTATTGGCATAATGAAATCAATTGACGGCGGTCATAGCTGGGAAAACAAAGGAATCGTATTGGAAGATCTTCAGCCAAGAATGATATTGAAACCATTTAATACATCAAAAACATTTGCAGGTGGAGTTGGTGATCCTTCTGCAATTGCTTCTGGTGATCATCTATTTATTTTTTATGGTGAATATGGTTATCCCGCTGTTTATGATTCTACAAAATATGATGCAAAGACAGAATGGACCGGCCAATGCATAAGCATTGCCAGTATTCAATTAAAAGATCTGGATGATCCTGTTGGTAAAGTAAAACGCTGGGATGGAAAAGCATTTGCTGCACCTTATAACAGCATTGGCAAACCTGTGGCATCCTTGCAAATTCCAATTGAAGACGGCGGTGGCGCCGCTTCATCACCAACCGGTGGTTTTCACTGGGGTCCTTCAGTTAGCTGGAACACTTATTTGAATCAATGGGTGATGCTGATGGGACATGTCACGGGATCCTCATGGAAAGGAAGTAAGATCTTCATTTCATTTAACCCAAATAAAGATCTAAGCATTGGAGATAATGCACAACAATGGAGCAAACCAAAACTGTTGTTGGATAAGACCGGATACATTGTTTGGTATCCATCATTGCAGCCAACTCAATCAAAAGAAGATGTTGAGAAACGATATACCTGCCTGCAATTGGGACAAACCGCCCGTTTATTTTATAAAGCAATGAAACCGGATTCAAGTGTTTACATTTCTGAATATATGATCCGGTTTGAAAAAGGAAAATAATTTCATTTAACTCAAATCTATTTCCATACATTCTTTTGCCAACGCCACCGGTGGTATATTACCTGCGCCCTTTTTAAATGCATCTAACATGTTATTAAGAAATGCATCACTATGTGAAGGATCGTGATGAGTTAAAATAATTTTTTTAACCTCAGCTAAAGAAGCAAAAAGGCATGAATCATCAATGCAGGAATGTCCCCAGCCCTTTCGCGGTAAATATTCTTCCCTGATATATTGGCCATCATGCAGCAATACATCAACCCCTTCTGCAAGATCATAGCCAGAAACCCATTTCTTTTCTTTTATCATTCCTTTATCACCCAAAGCAGGTTCATGATCGGGTATAAAAGTAAATGCCGCATGTTTTCCTGTAATTCTAAAACCAACCGTCGGACCCGGATGAATGATGTAATTTGATTGAATCTGGAAAGGACCGGCTTCAAAATAACTGTTACCAATTTCATGCAAATGAAGTTTACATGGCAGATCACGAAGAAGAACAGGAAATAATGGCGGAGAAAGATATCGGCTTAAACGTGAAAAAAGTGAGTGTGAACTGCTGGCAGGCCCCCAAATATGAATTTCCTTTGATGCATCGAAAAGAGGACTGAAAAAACCAAGGCCCTGTATATGATCAAGATGAAGATGAGTAAGCAACACATCAATTCGTTTACCGGAAGGATAATAACTTCCGCTCAGTTGCCTGATCCCGGTGCCGCCGTCAAGTACCAACACATAATCATCATGAGATACAGTGACACATGATGTATTGCCTCCATAATATTCTGTTTCAGGGCCGGTAGTGGGTATGGAACCACGTACTCCCCATAATTTAACCTTCATTTGTCCTTTACTTTCCAAAAAATTGCAACAGCGCCAATAAATTTTCCTGATCGGCTTATAATGGGATAAGAAGTAACTGAAATATTTTGCGTTACGCCTTTTAAACTTTCAATGCGAAAACTTTTATGATAAGGAAATTCTTCTTTCAATGTTTTTACCAATGGCAGTTCTTCAGGAGCCAATGGATTGCCATCATCATCTAATGGTTTAAAAATAGTTGACCATTCTTCAACCGGCATTTCACCTGTTTCTTCAAAACGTTTTCCAAGCACTTGCTCTGCAGGTTCATTATAAAAAATAAGATTCCCTGCTGTATCAGTAATAAAAACAGGAATTGAAAGACAATCGGCTAATTGACGGTTAAGAATTATTTCAATTTCATAAGCGGCCATAACTATTTTTTAAAAAGCAGAACAGCGTTACTAAATTTAAGAAGAATAGTTATGATAAAACGAAATGTAGCGATAAGATTTTTAAATTAACGGCATAATTGCATTATGATCGCTTCATGTTGCGGGTATATTGCTGATAATGATTTTCCATCAGCCAATTCAAAATCTTCAAACTCGAAGCCGGGTGATACCGTGCAGCCGACAAAACAATACTCGCTGCCGGGAGCAGGGCGGCTGGCAAACCAGCAATTTGCAGGAACTACATATTGAAATGTTTGTCCCTTTTCAATAGCATTACCTAAAGAAATAATTTCCAAAGAGCCATTTTGTTGAATTATATAAATAAGCAACGGGTCACCTGCATAAAAATGCCAGCACTCATCGCTTTTAATACGGTGAAAGGCTGAAAAATTTCCTTCCTCAAGTAAAAAGTAAATTGCTGATGAAAATACCCTGCTTCCCTTAAACCTTTCCGGTAACGCTTCTTTAGCTATTTGTTCATTGCTTTTATATGTTTGACTGAACCACCCACCTTCAGGATGTGGCTGCAAATTGTATTGTTGAATAAGTTGATTGATTCGTGACATTAAATTAAAGCAGAAGATTTCAGATTACTATTAGTATTGAAAGCTTGTTTGCCAATAAAATTACGAAACTGAATGGGGTAAAAAACACTTAATGCAAAGCGGAGTGGATGAAGAAAGCAAAATTGAATTGAAAGCTGATGATTTATTCGTGAGCCTTTTATTTATCCAGCTATTATATTGCTATTAAACTTTCGTTGCACAGTTTACGCTGAGCAAAGCGAAGGGCACTCTTGTACTTTTGGTAATTCTATGCAACTTTCTTGTTAGCTGCTGCAATTGACTTTTGAAGTGTGAAAGAAAAAATACTTCCTGTTCCCGGATGACTTTCAATCAGAAGTTTGCTGTCGTTTCTATGCAGGTATTCTTTGCAAAGCATTAAACCCAAACCGGTACCCGATTCGTTGGCTGTGCCTTTGGTTGTATAAAAATCATTCCCTCTTATTTTTTGTAACGCTTCATGGCTGATGCCATTACCAGTATCCTGTACATAAACCTCAAGTAAAGACCTGTTTGCTTTTACTCCAACTGTAATAGTTCCTTTTTCAGGTGTAAACTTGATTGCATTCGACAGAAGGTTACGCAATACAAGATTTATCATTTCTCTATCCATTATACCATACACTTCATCCTGCGCTTTGATACTGATCTTAATCTGTTTTCTTTCTGCTTGCAGACGCACTAACTGGACTGTTTCTTCAAGCAAATTCCCAATATCAACTTTTTGCAGATACACAACTTCCGACTGCATTTGCGTCTTTACCCATTGCAGCAGGTTATCCATCAGGCCAACAGTATAATTCAGATCATTCACCACTTCTGGTATTAATTCCTGCAAAAGTGCCGGCGATATTTTCTTTTGCTCCACATCATTAAACAAATTTCGTATCGCATGCATTGGCGCTTTCAGATCATGTGAAATAACACCGAACATTTTATTCTTTAACGTATTTAATTCAGTAAGCTCTTTGGTTTGTTTCTCAAGAAGAACTGCATTCTCTTTTAGTTTATCCGCTTGTATTTGCACCTGGATATTCCTTTGCTGCAAAGCTTTGCTTTTGTCAAGGATCTTAGACTGGTAAATTGTATTCTCATTTTTTATCAGGTATAATCCATAAAAAATAAATACAATAGTAACTCCTTCATTAACGAGGTATAAGAAATCATTGATATTCTCCAGCTGATAAAGAAATTGTTTCAGTACGATGGACAGTATAAAGAAATTGAGCATGGAAAACGAAATCGAAAAGATCATGAAACCTTTATCCTTTAAAAAGAAAACAGCGAGAATACCGTATAAAATGAAATAAAGATCCAAACCGAGATGCATGCCATTCATGAAAACAAAACTGGCAGCAAGAGGATGTAATATAAAATAAGCGATCAATGCAGCCTGGTGCCGGTATTGTTTATTTAAATACAACACAAGCAAACTGACCAGTGCAGGCAAGCTTGCCACTATTCCCGCCCAAGCCGGAAATTGTCTATTAAAAACACAGGTAAATAAAATAAATATGCCGGCGAGCAGCTGGAAAAAATTAAGTTGATTAAAAATGCCCAGTTTCAGCAACTCGTATTCATCAAGTGTTTTGCTAAAACCTAGTGACTTAACATAGCCAAATAAACGAACCACAGACTTCCGAAGCGAAATTGGTAGTCTTTTTAAACGGGGCAATGTTATTTTACCCGGAATGCGCAGTATTCTTTGGTGACTTAACTCCATGGTTTTTCAATAGTGTATGAACTTCGACTTTTCCAAAATAGAAATTGTTTTACAGTAAACCATTCAGGACAAGGGTGTAATTCTGATATATAGTAATTTTTCAATTAAAGGAATCGTGTAGTTCCTTGTATAAATCCGATTAACCACCCTGACGGTGGATTGAACAAACCAAAATTTACTTTTCTTTGTAGCTAAACCGTCTGCAATTGAAAAAACGACTGGACTATATTTCGTGGGACGAATATTTTATGGGGGTAGCCTTGCTATCTGCAAAAAGAAGCAAAGATCCAAGCACACAAGTAGGTGCATGTATTGTAAATGAAAAGAATAAAATTGTAGGCGCCGGCTATAATGGACTGCCCATCGGCTGCAGCGATGATGATTTTCCCTGGTATAAAGAAGGAGAGTTTCTGGATACTAAATATCCCTACATCTGTCATGCAGAACTGAATGCTATATTGAACAATATCGGTATGGATCTGAAAGGCTGTAAAATTTATACCGCTCTGTTTCCATGTAATGAATGTTCAAAAGCGATCATTCAATCCGGTATTAATGAAGTGATCTATCTTTCCGACAAATATGAAGGCAATGATATTTTTAAAGCGTCTAAGATTATGCTTGATAAAGCCGGTGTAAAATATCGTAAAGTAGAGGCAAAAGTGACAGATATCGTATTGTCTTTTGATGAGAAGAAAGTGTAGATTTTTATTTGCTTTTCACTTTTATATAGACAAGCTTTATATTCCTTCTCCCCGATTCCCGTTCATCTATTTCAAAAAGTCCGAGACTTCTTATCAGCTGTAATAATTTTTCAAAACCATAGTTACGGGGGTCAAAGTCTGGCCGCTTTTTTAATAACATATTTCCAAGATCACCCAAAAAAGCCCAGCCGTTTTCATCAGCAATATCATTAATGCTTGAAGTAACAAGATTGACCAAGTTTTTATCAGTTTTACTGATCACCTTTTCCTTTTTCCGCAGATCACTTAGTTTAATTTGTTTTGCGCCGGCCTCTGGCTGCTCTAATATTTCTATATAAATAAATTTATCACATGCTGCACGAAATGGTGAAGGTGTTTTTTGTTCTCCCATGCCAAACACTTTCATTCCTGCTTCCCGTAATCTTGTTGCAAGTCTTGTAAAATCACTATCGCTGCTTACTACACAAAAGCCATCCACACGACCGGTATATAAAATATCCATTGCATCAATGATCAATGCGGAGTCAGAAGAATTTTTTCCCGTTGTGTAACTGTATTGTTGCACCGGGGTAATTGCATGATCAAGCAATACAGTTTTCCAACCTGCAACATGTGGCTTTGTCCAGTCGGCATAAATGCGTTTGAAGGTTGGCACGCCGTATTTAGCGATCTCTTCCAGTATTCCGTTTATAAGACGATGCGGCACATTATCTGCATCAATTAGTACCGCAAGCCTTAGATCTTTTGAATTGTCCATTTAGAACCCTGATTTATAGGAAAGATAATCATTAAAAAGCTGCCGGCTGCTGACGCTACCAGAATGGTTTGAACTTTTTAATAGGTTAACTTGCACTTCAATTAACTTATAACTTGCAATGGCTACCGCAACCCGACATCTCAGTACCTCAACAGAAGGAAAAACACCCAAAGCAAAGATCAATAAAGAAAATCTGCGGCAGGCTCTTGTTCTTTTTAAATACCTGAAACCTTATCGTAGCAAATTTATCTTAGGTCTTGTCTTCATAGCACTCTCTGCATTTACCACCAGCTTGTTTCCATTATTCTTAGGAAAGATGATCGATGCCGCTTCACCCGGGTCAACATTACCAGGCATGGGCGGTGCTTCGCAATTTGGATTTGGTTTAAAAGATATTCACTGGAGTTTAAATACAACGCTGCTTCTAATATTTGCTCAGCTGACAGTACAAACTTTCTTTTCATTTATGAGAGTGTATTTGCTTACAGCAGTTGGTGAAAGAAGTTTAGCCGATATGCGCAAAGATGTTTACAGCAAGCTGCTCACCATGCCCATGAGTTTTTTTACAGAAAAAAGAGTGGGTGAATTAAGCAACCGCATTTCATCTGATCTTTCGCAGATACAGGATGCGATCTCTTTTACACTCGCAGAATTTTTGCGTGGCATCTTCACACTCATTATTGGTTTGTTCTTTATTTTCTGGATCAGTCCCAAACTTGCTCTTGTTATGTTGTCGGTAGTTCCATTGCTTGCCATCGTTGCAGTAATATTTGGAAAACAGATCCGCAAAATGAGCCGCAAAACACAAGATCAGCTTGCTGACAGTGGCAGCATTGTACAGGAAACCTTTCATGGTATTTCAATTGTAAAAGCATTCACCAGTGAATGGCATGAGATCAGTCGCTATGTAAAAAGTTTGAAAGCAGTTGTATCAACTGCAATCAGCAATGCAAGGTATCGCGGGGCCTTTGTAGCATTTATGATTTTTAGCTTGTTTGGTACGCTTGCATTTGTTATCTGGTATGGAGGCCGTATGATCCAGGCCGGTGAACTGACAATTGGTGTGCTCGTGATGTTTGTTATTTTTTCTATGTTTGTTGGTGGCACATTCGCTGGTTTTGCCGATATGTTTTCGCAATTACAAAAAACATTAGGCGCCACGCAAAGTGTAAGAGAAATTTTGCGCAGTGATGGCGAACCCGTGGATCTGAAACAAATTACAGTGGAGCCGCAACATATCTTAAAAGGTAATGTGCGGTTTGAACATGTTGCATTCAGTTATCCCAGCCGCAAAGACATACAGGTGTTGAAAGATCTTTCGCTTACTGCAAACAATGGAGAACAGATCGCCATCGTAGGACCAAGTGGTGCAGGTAAATCAACTATCGCCTCGCTACTGCTGCATTTTTATGAACCCGATAATGGCACATTATATTTTGATGAACGACCGGCCCGTGAATTTCCGATTTCACAATTGCGCAGGCAGATGGCATTTGTACCGCAGGACGTTATCTTATTTGGCGGAAGCATAAAAGAAAATATTGCATATGGAAAACCTGATGCAAGTGATGAAGAAATTATTTCAGCTGCCAAAAATGCCAATGCACATGAATTCATCGAAAGATTTCCCGAGCAGTATGAGACCATCGTTGGTGAACGGGGTATTAAATTAAGTGGTGGTCAGCGACAACGTATTGCTATTGCCCGTGCTATTCTAAAAGACCCGGCAATTTTAATTTTAGACGAAGCAACTTCTTCGCTGGATAGTGAGAGTGAACAATTGGTGCAGGATGCACTGGACAACCTGATGAAAGGCCGTACAAGTTTTGTAATTGCACACCGGCTTTCCACCATCCGCAATGCAGATAAAATTGTGTTGATCGATAAAGGAATTGTAAGCGAAGCAGGCACACATACCGAACTCATGAATCATTACGGTCTCTATCGCAAACTCAACGATATGCAATTTGATTTCGGAATGGTAACTCAATCACCGGCTGTTGAAGATTTGAAAGTCGAGGAATAAAACTTCAAAAATTCTTAGAATAACTTATCTGAACCCATCTTGATCCGCTCCAGACAAGTAATAATGTGGAAGCACCTTTCATAGTGATATTGCCACTCAGTTCGGTTCTGTGTTTTGGTACATTATCAACCATTGTAAAAGCCAGACCCACGGCAGATTCGATCAATAGTATATGACCATTTTCTCTACCCCTGGTGAGTATCACTTTAGGATTGTTACCGTCACCTCTAACAGAAAGATAACTATTATCACCTACTGTAATTGTTGGTTTGGCTTTGGTTACCTGTATACTTTTTCTTGGTGCAATTGATAATAACATAATTAATATTTTTTGTAAACTAAATGTACTGATTGTTGATATAAAAAAAAGATTGGTCTTTTGCGTGCTAACTTTCAGCCTTCGACGTTACGCTGGACGACCATTCTGCATTCTATATAAAAAAATCTCCCGGATATCTTTAGATAAAGCCCCGCAAGGATGAAAACTCCCATGAAGCTTACTACAAGATCAAATCAATGGGCGAAGGAATAAAACATGTGTTGGGGAAATAAGTCGCCAGACCTTACTATTCAAGCGTCAAATGTTTCACGCAACGACGCAAAGAAATCGCAAATGAGCAAAGTTTTTGTAGCTTTTTTATCTGATCCTGGCCTTTGTGTGAAATCTATTGTTAGCGAAGCTAAGTATGTGTGAATTATATAACTAATTCATAGAAGCATATAATAGTTACAGGGATAAATAAACACATCTTTAAGCATGACACAAAAGAACAAAAAACAATTTGGCGTATGGATGGATACTCATCATGCGACTGTAGTCGGAAGAGCAAATGCATCTACTGAAGATTTTACTGTACTTGCTGTTGCAGGCAATGCCGGGGCTGAACATAATACCAGTGAAAAAAATGAACACAACGATGAAAGAACGTTGCAGTACAAATTTTTTAAAGAGATATTATCTCACATGCAAAATGCGGAAGAAGTACATTTGACCGGCACCGGTACTTCGCAAGAACAGTTAATGCGTTACATGGCAGCCACGCCGCAGTTTAAAAATACTCTTACACAGGAAAGCACCTCCAATAAAATGAGTGACGAAAACCTGACTGCATATATTGACGCTAAGTTTAATTAACAATATTTAAATCAGCCGCTTTATGGCAATTGAACTTCATGTTGACTCCCTGAATGAAGCTGAAACATTAGGTATAACAGCAAATAATTTATCTGTTGCCTATAACCTTGAATTATTAAACAGGTTTAACCCAGCGGCATCATCAGTGTTTACAGCAGGAAGATATTTTTGTATGGTATGGGAAACAAGTCCTCCTTCAATTACGTTTGTAGATATCTTAAAAAACCCGGATGTTTTTGATTCTATAATTTATGCACCCGAGGTTAGCGATTCTTTTCGTGAAAAATTCAGTTCTCAATTAGAGGAATATAATTCCACTTATGAATCAAGAAAGAATGAGGTTAAATTAATAAAGGGAGAATCTCCGGCTCCGGCTCTTTAGGTGCCATTCATGATCATTTCCAACGCCTTTTATGTTGTTCTATATTTGCTATATGAAGACAGGATCAATTATTATTGTCGGACTCGTCATACTGTTTTCGGCATGCACCAATAATGAAAAACCAGCTGGTAATAATGAAAAAAATACGAGCAAGGAAAGTATTCCTGTTGCAAAAAAGAAAACAATTGTTTTTTATGGTAATAGTCTTACGGCAGGTTATGGATTGAGTCCTGAACAGGCCTTTCCTGCAATCATTCAAAAAAAGATTGATTCGCTTGGTCTTCCTTACCAGGTGATCAATGCAGGAGTAAGCGGTGAAACTTCTTCAGGTGGTAAAACCCGCATTGATTGGATCTTGCGGGAACCCGTAGATATATTTGTTCTTGAACTTGGCGCCAATGATGGCTTGCGTGGTACTCCACTTTCAGAAACTAGAAAAAATCTCCAGGACATTATTGATAAAGTAAAAGCAAAGAACCCTGACATTAAATTGGTTCTCGCCGGTATGCAGGTACCACCCAATATGGGGCAAACGTATTCTACAGAGTTCAAGAATATTTATACCGGGCTGGCTGCAAAAAATACAATGACTCTTATTCCATTTCTTTTAGAAGGTGTTGGTGGTGAACCAAACCTGAACCAGTCAGATGGCATTCATCCAACTGCAGAAGGTCATCTTATAGTAGCAGAAAATGTTTGGATGCAATTAAAAAAACTTCTTTGACTATTAACCATTGACGACTGATGACAGACAACTGACCACAGTTACTCATCACTGATCATTCATTACTCACAATTAACTATCATCTATCCACTAGTATCTATCATCTGATCACACTTCTTCTCTCAAAATTTCCAACGGAGGTCTTGTCACTACTGCACGACTATTGATCAATCCAATAAAAACAGTAAGCAAACAAACCGATACAAACACCAATAACAGCGGAATCCACTTCAATACAAATTCTGTTTCAAAAATAAATTTTGCAACCAACCAGCTTACACCTAATGACAATACCATACCTGTGGCCGCAGCCAAAGAACCCAGGAAAAAATATTCCAATGCTGTGATGTAAAAGATCTGTTTACGACTTGCACCCAGTGTACGCAATAGCACACTCTCCTGAATGCGTTGGTATTTACTGATCAATACGGAAGCTATCAGTACGATCAACCCTGTGAATATGCTAAAGGCCGCCATAAAACGAATAATAAAGCCCACCTTATCTATTATTTGACCCACAATATTCAGCACCGCACTCAGGTCAATGACAGTTACATTCGGGAACCGCTGTACAAGTTGCTGTTGAAACCGTGCAGACTCATCTTTGTTTTCAATACGGGTAACCAATACATGAAACTGTGGCGCCTGCTCCAATACACCTGTAGGAAAAACAACTAAGAAATTTGTTTGTACACGACCCCAATCCACATCACGGAAGCTGCCAACAATTGTAGTAACAGGAGAGCCTTGCACATTAAATAACATGGTATCACCGATCTTGATACTGTTGTTCTTTGCAAAATTTTCGTCAAGTGAAATAAATACTGTGCCCGAAGGACCATCCCGTTTACCTGACCATTTTCCTTTCGTTATTTTTTCAGAAGAGGTTAGTGAATCACGGAACGTGACACGGTATTCACGGTCAAATATTCCCCTGCGCATTTTGATCGTGCTGTCTTTTCTCAAAACTTCCCCGGTGATATTGTTCACTTTTTCTAACCGCATATTCACGATAGGAACAGTTCCTTCCACGGGTAAATTATATTGTTTGGCTAATGCAATTACACTATCTCTTTGTTGTGGTCGTATATCAAATAATATCGTGTTAGACCGGTTGCCCTCTGCAGTCAGTTCTATACGTTTGAGTAAAATAGCCCGGACAGAAAACAGTGTGCAGATAATCGCGGTACCTAAACCAATGGCAACGATCAATATGGTAGTTTGGTTATTGGGTCTGTATAAATTAGCAAGTCCCTGCCGCCATAAATAACTCCATGAGTTAGGAAAAAAACGGCGCACTGCCCACATTAGCAATGCCGCTATCGCAACCAATATTAAAAATGCAATTATAATAACAATAGAAAAAGCGATCGACTCTGGAACTTCTTTTATCTGTAAATAACTAAAACCAAAAACAAAAAGAATGATCGCTAAATATACAAGCCATTTTACGGGGTCTTTAAACAAGCTGAATCGTTGAAGCGATAAACGCAGTGTATTCAACGGAGAAATATTGCGGATGGATACCAATGGCAATAAGGCAAAAAGAAATGAGATCACAACACCTAATAATAAACCCTGCCCGATAGCTGCCCATGAAAAATCTGCTGTAACTTTTATTGGTAAAAAATCTTTGAACGCAATGGGTAAGAATTGCTGGATGATCGTTCCTAATGCAGCGCCTGCTAACGAACCAATAAAACCAACTACTACAATTTGTATCAGGTAAATAAGAAAAGCCTGCGAACCTTTTGCACCCAAACAACGCAATATGGCTACTGATCTTATTTTTTCACGTACATAAATATGAATGGCGCTGGCTACGCCGACGCAACCAAGCAACAAAGCAATAAAACTGATCAATGAAAGAAAATCGGTAAGATCCTGTAAAGACCTTGCAGTATTTTGTTTCTGCGTTTCAACTGTTTCATAACTCATCCCTTCAGCATCCAGTCTTGGATCGATCTTATCTACCAGCTCATCCATCTTCACCGGCTTATCGAACTTGAAGAAAAACTGGTAATTGATCCTGCTTCCTTTTTGTGAAAGCCCGGTTTGTTCCAGGTATTGAAGAGGTATGTACACAGGTGGCGCTACAGATGCTGACAATCCCGTTTGCCCGGGAGCATTTATTAAGGTACCGGCGATCACAAAACTTACGCTACCAATTTTTATTGTGTCACCAACTTTTGCATCATATTGCAACATCATCGATTGATCTACCAATGCAGCTTGTCCGTTTCTGAATGTTTTTCCGGCCGATGCAGGTACTGTCTCCAACTCACCATAATAAGGAAACTCACCACTCAATGCACGTACCTGTACCAATCGTGTTTTATTACTTTTTGAAAAATAGATCATAGAAGGAAACATCCTCTGTTCCGATCTTCTGTCACCCAGCGAATCAACCATTTTTTGCATAGCAGGACTCACTTGTTTACCACTACCGATCATCAGGTCGGCGCCTAATAAAGAAGCAGCTTGCCTGTCCACTTCATCGCTCATATTATCACCCAGGGAATAAATAGCAACCATGGCAGCAATGCCAAGTATAATAGATGAAACAAATAACAATAATCTTGAACGGTTGCGACGACTATCACGCCACGCCATTTTTAATAACCAGGGAAAATTCAAACCTTTTTGCTTACTCATATCTTCATCTATTTTAACTTTCGATTATTTTTGAATTATGAATGATGAGTTATGAATTATGAATGGACAACAAACAACTGTCAATTCATAATTCATCATTCATAACTCTTAATTACGCACCGTTTCATCACTCACAATCCTTCCACCTTTTAGTCTAATGATTCGCCCCGTTTTATTTGCCAGGTCAATATCATGAGTGACCATTATCAACGTAGTACCGGCTTCTTTATTCAGGTTAAAGATCAGTTCAACAATGCCGCGACTTGTTTCAGCATCCAGGTTACCGGTAGGTTCGTCAGTAAATAGAATTTGGGGTTTATTGATAAAGGCCCTTGCCATTGATACACGTTGTTGTTCACCACCGCTTAACTGTGCAGGGTAATGATGCCCACGATCTGCCAATCCCACTTTGTTGAGCAGATCAATTGCTCTTGGCTTTATATTTTTTTCTCTCCGCAATTCCAAAGGCACCATAATATTTTCAAGCGCAGTAAGCGTAGGCAGCAACTGAAAGTTTTGAAAAAGAAACCCCACATGTTGATTTCTTATAGCGGCACGCTGGTCTTCATTCAACTTATCCAGTTTTATATTATTTAATTCCACTGAACCGGTGGTTGATCGATCCAGACCGGCTGCCAACCCAAGCAAAGTTGTTTTGCCGCTGCCTGATGGCCCGACAATCGCCATTGTTGATCCCGCTTCAACGGAAAAATTAATATTATCAAGAACCGTCAACTCACGGCCTGCACTCTGATAAGTTTTACTCAGGTTTTGAATATTCAATATTGTTGCCATTTTCAATTATTTTATAGAAGACCGTAATATAAAGTAAATTTTCTTCCGATGTTTTTTGACCCGTCCGGCTTACTTTTTTTCAAATGACTTGAGTAATTCAGATTCGGCTTAATTTTACTTTATGACTACTACCCGTTTTATTATTTTTCTACCTGTATTCGTTTTCTTAGGTAACATCCTGGTTGCCCAGCAAAATACTATCCCCGAAAGGATCGATCATAAAATTTTTAATCCCTCCACTTTATTATGGTTTGATAAGCCGGCACAAAAATGGGAAGATGCATTGCCGGTTGGTAATGGCCGTCTTGGTGCCATGGTGTTTGGAAAAAATAAAGAAGAACGAATTCAGCTGAATGAAGAAACTTACTGGTCAGGTGGTCCTTATTCCACAGTAGTAAAAGGCGGCTACAAAGTGTTGCCGGAAATTCAGAAAAATGTTTTTGAAGAAAAATATTTAGAAGCTCATAATTTATTTGGCAGAAATTTAATGGGCTACCCGGTTGAGCAAATGAAATATCAGAGCCTTGGCAATCTTCATTTGTTTTTTAAAAACCAGGACAGCATCACCAATTATAAAAGATGGCTAGACCTGGAGAGTGGAATTTCAGGAGTCAGTTATGTTTCCAACGGAATCACTTATCAAAGGGAAGTGTTTTCATCAGCACCGGACAAGGTGATTGTTGTCCGTTTAACTTCCGATAAACCGAACAGCATTTCTTTTACAGCCAATCTTCGTGGTGAAAGAAACCAAACACATTCCAATTACGCCACTGATTATTTCCGGATGGATCCTTATGGCAATGACGGATTAATTCTAACCGGAAAATCGGCAGACTATATGAGCATTGAAGGAAAATTAAGATATGAAGCAAGAGTTAAAGCAATTCCCGAAGGTGGCTCTATAAAAACAAACGGAGTTGATCTCATCATTGAAAATGCAAATGCCGTTACATTGTATTTTGCTGCAGCCACCAATTTTGTAAACTATAAGGATGTCAGCGCCGATCAGCATCAACGGGTGGACAATTACTTTAAAGGAATTGAAAATAAATCGTACAACACTATTTTAGAATCTGCCAGGGCGGATCATAAAAAATATTTTGACAGAGTTTCATTGAATTTACCAGTTACTGAAAACTCCTTTTTACCAACAACAGAAAGAGTAAAAAAAATACAGACTGAACCCGATCCGTCAATGGCTGCATTGAGTTATCAATTCGGAAGATACCTGATGATCGGATCATCAAGACCCGGAACACAACCCGCCAACTTACAGGGAATATGGAACGATAATATGAATCCATCATGGGATTCAAAATACACAACCAACATCAATACAGAAATGAATTACTGGCCGGTGGAAAGCGGCAATCTTTCTGAGTGTGCACTTCCATTGGTGCAAATGATAAAAGAATTAACCGACCAGGGTTCGCAGGTTGCAAAAGAACATTACGGCGCAGGAGGATGGGTCTTTCATCAGAATACAGATCTATGGAGAGTGGCGGCACCCATGGACGGGCCAACATGGGGAACATTCACAGTAGGCGGTGCCTGGCTATGCACACATATATGGGAACATTATCAATACACGATGGATAAAGAATTTTTAAAAGAAACTTATCCGCTGATTGAAGGCTCTGTACAATTCTTCATGGATTTCTTAGTACCGCATCCCAATGGAAAATGGTTGGTAACAAATCCATCTACTTCACCGGAAAACTTTCCTGATGGCGGTGGAAACAAACCATATTTTGATGAAGTAACAGCCGGCTATCGAGAAGGCACAACCATTTGTGCAGGATCTTCTATTGATATGCAAATACTTTATGACCTGTTTGGTTATTATATTGAAGCAGCAAAAGTTTTAGGTAAAGAAGATTCATTTATACAACAGGTAAAAACAGCAAGAGAAAAATTAGTACCTCCGCAAATTGGAAAAGATGGTTCCTTGCAGGAATGGGCCGATGACTGGAAATCATTAGAAAAAAATCATCGTCATTTTTCACACATGTATGGATTGTATCCCGGCAAAGTATTGTATGAAAAAAGAACACCTGCATTAACAGATGCTTATAAAAAAGTACTGGAAGAAAGAGGTGACGCTTCCACCGGTTTTTCAAGAGCATGGAAGATGGCACTGTGGGCAAGATTGGGAGATGGTAACCGTTCCAATAAAATTTATAAAGGTTATTTGAAAGATCAAAGCTGTACTTCTCTGTTTGCATTATGCGGGAGAGCATTGCAGGTGGATGGAAATTTTGGCGTTACCGCAGCTGTTACCGAAATGTTGATGCAATCACATGATGGTTTTATAAAACTATTGCCTGCTTTACCCGATGAATGGAACAATGGTGTATTTAAAGGCGTTTGTACAAGGGGTGCATTTGAACTGGATTTTCAATGGCAGGATAAAAAAATTACAACGCTGAAAATTTTGTCGAAGGCAGGAGAAGTATGTAAAATAGAAATTCCTCCAAATACAAAAGTTTATAATAATGGCAAACCTGTTCCTTTTAAAAAATCACCAGATGGAGTAATAGAATTTAAAACAGTAAAAGGAGAAAGTTACCAACTCAAATGATCGTCTTTTCTTTTTTATTTTTAAAAGCAGCCCGCAGCATTACAACCGAAGTATAAATTATAACAATAATTACTAGCCATCGAAGCGTATCTAATGGCAACGACTTTACAATAAATGCAGCAATCAATACAGCAATCATTCCAGGTATGGCCATCGCAACAGCAGCTTTCCGGTTATAAGCTCCGGCCTTAATAAATTTTACAGAAGCCGGTGGCATTAAAAAAGCACAAGAGCCCATCATGATCGGAAAAGCAACCTGTGGAGATAATCCCAATGCAAATACCAACGCCATGCAAGGTGCATAAAGTCCGATTCCAGCAGTCATCAATGCACCCAATATAAAATTAACAACGACAGCAATGACTAATTTAAAATTATACAAACCGATCTCAGTTCCTCCTCCCTGTATCCATTTCATTTTTCCGGCAAACATAAATCCCGCTGTAATTATTAAAGCGATACCCATCGTTAAACGGATTTTCTTTTCCGATAATTTAGAAACAATGCCTGCACCCAATATGGCACCGGCTGCAGCAGAAAGAAGCATCAATACCAAAGTAACGGGTTCGACTTTTATAACTGTAATAAAAATGATGGCCTGAATTAATACTGGAAGCGTATTGGCAACATTGAGTGTACCGGGCAGAACACGGTCTTCGGTTTGTTTGGTAAATTTTAATAATGCTGTTTGCGGAGCAAAAGCGCCAATGCCCAGAACATCAAAAAAATTGACAACAAATCCAATGATGCCCGTCTTGATCCAACTTACGTTTTCAAGATTATTCCTGTGCTTTAAATAATCATTGATTAATACCCAGCTGTACCAAATGGTTAATACGGCCAACGAAATCCAAATGAATGTAATCATATTTAAGCTGGTTTAGATTTTAGAATACCCGGAAATTGAATCTTGCTTATATTTATAAATAAAGTCAAATTAATTTAAAAACAGAATTTTTTATTTGTCCTCATCAGATTCAAAAAGAATGAAAAGAATTTTTATTATATACTTATTTCTGCACTGCTTTATTAATACAACTATTTACTCCCAGCAGCAACTATCTCCATTGGTATCCTCTTTTCAGACTTACCAGGAAATGAAAAAAGAAACACCGTACAAACTTGACTGGGTTTCATTGGGACCGGTGGTCAATTCAGCACGGGCCGATGTTGTGCAAGTGGATGCCACACATCCGGGTACGATGTATGCAGGATTCGGATCCGGTGGCTTGTGGAAAACGATCAACAATGGTATAAGCTGGGATTGCATTTTTCAGGAACAGGCTTCTCTGGGTATTGGCGATATGGAACTGGCACCGTCTGATCCCAATATTATTTATCTCGGTACGGGAGAAAACTTAAAGAAACCAAGAAACTTTACATTGCCCGGTACCGGTATGTATCGTTCAATCGATGCCGGCAAAACCTGGTTACACATCGGGCTTGAGGACTCATGGTCTATTGCAGAAATTGCCATTCATCCAACGAACCCCGACATTGTGATGGTTGCTGTATTGGGGCATCTGTGGTCAACCAATAAAAACCGCGGATTATACCAAACCACTAATGGCGGAAAAACATGGAATCAGGTTTTATATAAAAATGATTCTACCGGTGCAAATGATATTGTTATTGCAACATCCAATCCTCAAATAATGTATGCTTCACTTTGGGAAATGTATCCCGGCATCAACGGAAAAAGCAGTGGTATTTACAGAAGCAATGATGGCGGAAAAAACTGGACAGCATGTACAAATGGTCTGCCGTCGGGGCCAATGCTGGGAAGGATTGGTTTAACTGTTTCCTTCATCAATCCGTTAAAAGCATATGCACTGGTTGATAATCTCAAAAATACTCCAGGTGAGTCGGCAGAACTTTATAAAACTGTTGATGGCGGTTTAAGCTGGCAGAAAACACATGATGCGCCATTTAAAATTTTTTCAGTTATTGGCTGGTATTTTACCGATGTATATGTAAATCCAAAAGATGATGATGAGGTTTATTGTCTTGGAGTACGACTTGCACACAGCACTGATGGTGGGAAAACATTTTCAATGATCGGCGGAAATGTTACAAGAGCAAACCCCAGCCATGCAAAAGGGTTTCATCTTGATCAGTGTGAATTATGGATAAATCCAACCAACCCGAATCATCTTGCTGCCGGCAATGATGGTGGTTTTTATGTCAGTTATGATAAAGGTTTATCATGGTTTCATCACAACAATATTCCGGTTGGAGAATTTTATGATATAACGATTGATCAGAAAAACTACATGATTTATGGAGGCACGCAAGACAATGCAACTGTATTCGGTCCTCCCAAAGAAATCAATACCCGGTATCCTGATTTGTGGAAATACATCTGGATCGATCCCTGGGATGGTGGCGATGGTTGTGTAACACAAGTGGATCCGGAAGATGATAATATTGTTTATTACAGTGCACAACATGGTGCCGCAGTCAGGCTTGACAAAAAAGCAGATACATCATTTCGCATACGGCCAAAATTGCCAAAAGAAATAAAAGACACTTTATTATTTAATTATATAACGCCTTATTTTATTTCACCACATCAGAAAGAAACGCTTTATCATGGTGGTAATTATATTTTCAAAAGCATTAACAGGGGAAATACATGGAAAGTGATCAGCCCCAACCTCATTGTTGCTGCCAATAAAGAAAAACAATCATTTTCATCCAGTGCACTTGCAGAATCTATTCTCAAAAAAGGATTGCTCTTTGCCGGAACAGACAGAGGAGCATTTTGGGTTTCAAAAAACGATGGCGATAGTTGGGAAGAAAATGATAATGGTCTTGCCAATAATTATATAAGAAGTATTTACCCTTCACGGTTTGCAAAAGAAAGAGTTTATGTTGCCATGACAGGAATAAATTATGATGATCTCAAAAGTTATCTCTACGTTTCTGAAGATTATGGAAAAACCTGGACAAGCATTGCTCCAGGTTTGCCTGATGAGCCAGTGAATACAATTTTAGAAGATCCCGCCAATGAAAATATTTTATATGCAGGATGTTTTCGCGGAGTTTATATATCCATAGATAGAGGGAAAAACTGGTCATATCTCGGCAATAACATGCCCGGTGTTGCTATAGCTGATCTGGAAATTCATGAGGCAACAAATGATCTGATTGCCGCCACTCACGGCAGAGGCATTTACAAAATAAATCTTGCTGCTATACATTTATTGGTTAATAAAAATTTTTCTGCTGATAAAGATTATTTGTTTGAATTAAAAGAATGCCATCTGCCCTGGTTTCAATCAGCTTCCGGAACTCCTGATTATCGCAGTTTAGAAAAAGCAGATATTACCTGGTGGTTAAATGAATCAAAACAGGTTACACTATCGGTCAAAGACAGTTCAGAAAAAATATTGTGGACAATAAATGTAAAAGGTCAAAAGGGGTTTAATCAGTACAGATGGGATATGATCACAAACAGGCAAGCCAGCGATCTGCCTTATTTTACTCAGTATGAAAGTTGGATAAGACCCGGAAGATATACGATGGTCATATCAGATGGTAAATCAGCGTTATCAAAACCATTTAGAGTATTAAAGAGAGAAAAGCAGTAAAAAAAATAAAACCAGTAAAGAGGAAGGAGCAGCATTGGAAAAAGAATTTGTAACTTACTCGTTACAAAAAAACTAATGAGCAATTACCCCAGCATATTCAATGATGTGATCGGCCCGGTAATGCGGGGTCCATCCAGTTCGCATTGCGCTGCCTCGTTACGCATTGCCCGTTTGTGCAGGGATCTTATGGATGAAAACATCAAAGACATCCTTATTGAATTTGATCCGAATGGTTCTCTGGCTACCACGCATAAAAGCCAGGGATCAGATATGGGATTGTTTGGAGGGTTTCTTGGATGGGAAGCTTATGATGAACGATTACCCGAATCGGACAAATATTTAGAAGCAGCCGGAATAAATGTAACGATCAGCATTGTTGACATTGGCGCTGATCATCCGAACACTTACAAAATAACACTCAGCAATAATAAAGAAACAAGAAGGCTCACTGCCATCTCCACCGGGGGAGGAATGATAGAAATAATTTCTATTGATGGTTGCACCGTTTCCATGGCAGGCGATTATTTTGAAACATTGATTTATTGTACAAAGCCGGAAAACATTCTGCAGTTCTTAAAAGCATCCGTTGTTTTTGATGAACTGGTTTTGCATAAAGGGGAAACAAATTTTATTGAAATCAAATCGCAATCCTTTCTGGATGCCGCTATTTATAAAGAACTGCAGGATATGGAAGGTGTTTTATTTATCAAACAACTACAACCTGTATTGCCCGTGATGGCCCGCAAAAATTTACAGGTGCCTTTTATCACCTGTAACCAAATGCTGGAGTACAATAAAGAAAAGAACAAACCGCTTTGGCAACTGGCCACCGATTATGAAATGGCAAGAGGAAATATTTCCGCTTCGGAAGTATTTGAAAAAATGCGCAGCATCATTCATATCATGGGCAATGCTATTGAGCTTGGATTAAAGGGAACAAAATATCATGACCGGATATTAGGATCACAGTCGCCGCAGTTTCGTGAAAAGATGGATGCGGGAAAATTATTAGGTGGCGATGCCAACAACCGCATAATAATGTACACCAGTGCTATGATGGAAGTAAAATCTTCCATGGGAGTAATTGTTGCTGCACCTACAGCAGGAAGTTGCGGTGCATTGCCGGGTGCATTGTTTGGCACAGCACATTCCATGCAATTGCACGAAGATGAATTGGTAAAAGCAATGCTGTCCGCAGGATTGATTGGTGTGTTCATTGCAGCACATGCAACTTTTGCTGCAGAGGTTGGTGGTTGTATGGCAGAAACAGGATCAGGTGGAGGTATGGCTGCAGCTGCTATTGTAGAAATGAAAGGCGGTACACTCAAACAATCTATTGCTGCTTCATCACTCGCATTGCAAAATTCATTGGGAATAATCTGTGATCCCATTGGCAATCGTGTAGAAGCTCCTTGTCTTGGAAGAAATGTAATGGCTGCTAC